>Ga0184615_10002336_pt1 | contig 10163 bp, 20 predicted proteins | sample PLM4_65_coex_FD_133134 | JGI IMG/M metagenome (GOLD analysis project Ga0184615, IMG submission 133134) | Groundwater sediment microbial communities from an aquifer in East River, Colorado, USA - PLM4_65_coex | ecosystem: Environmental > Terrestrial > Soil > Riparian zone | place: USA: East... | reverse complement strand
TACCCATTGGCTATTCAAGCCTATTAAGATGTACCTACATCCGTAATAAACTTCTCCATCCTCTTTGGTGAATTTTGATGAAACTATACCAACATTGGAATCTTCATCGTTTGCTTCATGCTCATCGTAAATTAAAACGAAATCTCCTATCTCTGCTTGTATTAGTTCCGGGATTCTTTGCCTCCACTGCACAGATGTAAATTTGGAAATTGCTTGAAACACAGAATCTGGCTTCATTCTATCTTGGATTTCTAGCTTTTGTGCAAGATCATAATGTTCTCTCGCCACTTCAATACAAAGATGCTTCCAAGATGGGCCTTCTGGATCGTCTTCACATTCTGCGAGTGAGGCATCTAATTTATTATCGATAATAAATTTATTAACCTTTTTAGAAACTTCATTCATTACATCGGCCCTTATTTGTAGTAGACAACCGTCAGTCAGTTGTAGCGTTCACTCTGTTTCTTGCGTCTTCTTTCTCTTCTGTTTATCATCTTGTATTCCTTTGGCAATTCAATTGGCTCTTCAACTTCATCAAATCGAACTAAATCGTGAAGAGTGAATTTAGTTATCTCTTTAATAGGAATATTTTTCATATTATTACTTTCTAACAGGAGCCGTGTTTAATGTTCCTGTGCAACCTGTCTTAAAGAACATACAGCAGCCGTAAAATGTTTGACCTTTGTTCGCTCCACTTCGCACAGCTCTTTCGACCATAGGAGCATTGCATTTAGGACAAATTGGGCCAAGCATTTCCTTCCAATGATTGATTCTTTCGGATAAATTCTTTTTCCATCCTTCTACTCGATGTACACGCTTAGAACCACCTACCTCTATGATATTATCTTGTGAATCTTTCCAGAACAGATGCACACGAATTGCATCTGAACCAACTTTTCGACTATTTCCGTTTGGTTCGATTCCCGTGAACACTCTCATCGAAACTTGTTTACCATCGTCAGTATGGAATATTTTGGCAAATACTAATTCGACGGTATTATTGAGGTAGATTTGCTGAAAGCCTTTCTCTTTAAGGAAAGACTCCATTTCGGGCAACGTAATATTTACGAACTTTGCCATGCGGTTTAGACAACCGTCAGACCATTAAATCAAATGGTCCTTTTAATGCCAAACATCATCGCTTCTCGTTGCTCACGACACCAGCACTCTAATGATCCATTTATATCCATACAATCTTGCACAAAAAATATAAATTCATCGGGAGCGCCTTTAAAAGTATTCTTGAACTCAGATAGATGCTTTCGCATGTCTGCCAATCTATCTTCCATCTCTTTTAATTGTTCTGGGTTTGGGCCTAACATAATGTTTATTCCATATTTACTCTGGTGACTGATACGGTTAATTCATCTTTTATATTCGGTCTGCGTTGTCCGTGCATCCCCCAGAGCCTTCTAACCATCTTCTCTTTGGGACTCCAATCTTCTTGAAGTTTCATACAAGCTGCATCGATCTCTTCTGGAGTTGGATCTTTATCCATTCGCTCTAACTTTTCTTTAGGAGATTTTCGTTTGTGGCTCTGGCTCATTGATTTAGCCTAAATCGGATTTTCGTTTATTACAATTGGTAGGACGACGCAGAAGCGGTATAGCAAGCATCGGAAGCTTTTCGTCATCTTTGATATAAGCTTCGCCATCATCATTTGGACCGATTAAATGCCCCTCACAGCAACCTCCGCATACTGGCCCTTCGTATTCAGTATCATTAGCCCAGAAGGAGAAAATCCAGCCAAGACTAATCGCTTCCTTTTCTGTGTCTATATGTTCGCTGCAAAATGCACATACCATTTTAGATTCCTTTCAGAGTAAGACTACCGTCCATCAGGCTTTGACCGCCTTTTCCCAATAAGACAAGGCCGTTTCATTTAATTTAACTTTGTGCTGGTCTGCTGTTTGTTTCATGAATTCGAGTAAATCGGCGGCAAACTGGTTTAATCCTAATAACACCATAAACTTCAGCAACCGAGTTATTCTTAATGAATTATGATTGAATTCAAACCAAGTATACTTCTGTTTGTCGAATGTTCTGCCTTCAGCGAAGTAAGCTTTGTCGAGCGGAGTTTTAGATGGTCTATTGTACGGACCTAACGTTTGCTCTATTCCCAAGAAATATAGAAACTTAGTCACGGCGGACATTAAATTATCTACACGAGTCGAACTTTTCATAAACAATTTAATATCTTCATCTGTAAGTAGTGGAGCATCTGCGTTGAAATTGCTTGGCTTTTTTAGGGGAAAGACCCACTGAATGAAATCATGATTATATTCCATCCATTCTAAATTTTGCGATAGAATATATTCGAGAGTGCGACCTTCGCTATCGGTCCCCACTCCATCATAAAAATCGATTATTGTGCTCATTTCGTTTTCTTCTTTTTAGGCTTACTTGAAATCAACCAAATCGCTTTAATATCAGGAGCATCAAGCTGAATGGCATTGCCATCACTATCAAAAACTATTCCATACCACTCTCTTCCAGCACGACCGACAATAAACATTTTACTATCTAATTTAATGAGATATTGTAACCCCACTTTAATATCAGGGTGGGTGCAAATTTCTCCATCATCCTTAATTTTATTAAGGTCAATCGGAATTAGATAAGGAGTTTTCATATCCATTCCTTGTTCTCTACAATTGCTTTTGCCGCCTTTGTAGAAAGAAAATCTATATCGGGCAAAACTCCAACTCTACGAAGGTCTAACCTATCTGCATCCCAGCACACACCAATGGTGGGATCATTGTGAGTTAAGCCATCATTGTGAAACTCACACGCCCATTTCAATTTATATAATTGTTCTTCGCTTACATCGAGCTTCTTTTGCTCGTATAGCTCAACAACATAATTACAGGCTCTCTTGCCATGATCGGGGTCTTCATCCTCATCGACTCTTTTAGAGTCATGAAGAATAGCAAATAGATTGCATACTTTAATGTCGCAACCTTCTGTTTCTATTCCAAGTCGCAAGCAATTTTCATGCACTTTCTTCCAATGCCTTGGTCCGTGAATTGATTCCTTAGACAATTTAAATTGTGATATAATTTCTTCAAGTAGTGGACTACCTTGTAATTTGAATTCAGAAAGTCCTGTTACCTTTTTAGGATTGACTACAATTTCAAATTCATTACGGCCCAAGAATAACGCATGCACATCTGATTTATCTACGATTCCAGTACTAACCTGTGGATGTTTTGCGTTGTATCGACGGGCTAATCTCACTGCAAACCAGTAATCCAAGGTCCAACTAAAGCCTAATTGGTTCTTCTCTTGATGACCACGATACACTTTAATTTTCTGCGGTAGGGCGGCAAGAGCCTCATGCTCTTTTTCGTCCATCATTCGATCTTTGTGCTTACGCTTTGTGTTAAGAAATTTATTGATACGCCGATATCCCTGCTGCCATAAGTTTTCGGTATCGATCCAGATTTCACTTAGAGTTGTCCAATATTCCTCGTCGTCTAAAAGATGTTCAATAGACTCAAAAGCTTCCCATCTACTTGGTCTTTCGTGTAGCCAAATAAATGAGACGTAGTCCCCAGATTCTTTAGCTTTAGCAATTGCTTCCTTTTTATAATTATATCTTGCGTTGATTATCGCATTCATTTCCTCTGTATAAGGAATCTCGACCATGTAAGGATGTCTGATTGCCTGGAAGCCGTGTATCTCTTCGATATAGGGAACAAGATCAGGATGTAAATCTTCCTTCTTATGAAGCAGTGCGGCCATTTCGTCGTAGTTTGATGACATGTTACGGTTCTTCTAAATCATAGTAATTATCTAAATCTAAAAATTCTCCAACTACATTCGTCCAATAATGTGAAGAGAAGAATAACTCTTCTATTTCAATAGTTGTTCCATTTGCTTCTAATTGATTCATTGGCTTAACCCTATAATGTCTACTTATAAATTGAGCGAACTGTTTTTGGTGTTCTGTCGTTAGCTTCTTATATGCCTTACAATTCGAGTTCGCCGTTTTCTTCTATCTTAGATTTTATTCTTTCAGAATCAAAATCGTAAAGATCCTCTGCGTATCCGCCTTTCTCATCCTCTTCAATTCTTAAATAAGTTTGTATGGCATCGCTTTGATCACTACTGCCGTCATTATATGGGCGGTAGCTAGTCAGAACCCATCTTTGGAACAGGATTCTTAGCGTTGACAATTCTTCTGCTGTTAACGGCTTTGCTTCAGATGCTTTCATATTATTCACCTATCTCATACGGCACTACATGAATTTCAGCAGTATAAAATGGCTCGTAAGATTCTTGAAGGGTGCTTGATTTAAAAGCAGAAGTCCTCAAAGAATATGTAACGAGTTTGACTTTCCATTTGTTGTTCTTGATAATCAAACCACGGTCGCCATGCGAGTTATCTATCTCATCATTTCTAATGTATATGATTTGGCCTTCGTTTGGAACTTGACCTTCTATAAACGAAATCGCAGATATTCCAGACTCTTCCGGGAAGAAGAAAGTGAGTTTCATATTGAATTCCTTTTCGTAGGTCAAGACGACCGTCAGTCACACTTCTCACAGCAATCAGGGCATCGCCAAACAAATGCCATAACTCGATTTAATAATGAAACGAAAGTTTTGCATCCTTGACAAAATAATAGCTTGTGAGCGGAATGCTTTTCGTCGTTACAATATTTGATTTGCATTGTTATCTTTCGTAAGTGGAATCAAGAAATTCAGTGACTACTACATTCCAAAATTTCGAATCAAACAGAACATCATTTAACTCGACCGTAGTTCCGTTAGCATTATCTTCATTGATTTGCTCAACTCGTTCATGGTTCCGCAAAAATCTAATAAATTCCAATTGGAACTCATAATTAAATTTATCAAATAATGATTCAACATGAGTTGTAAGCATTAAATCTCCCACTCTGTTACTTTTTCTTTGACTTTGGGAATGATAATTTCCCCTTTGAATATGAACACTGAATTAGAAGGGAACCTATCGAACTCTGGTGGTTTATCTAAGAAACTATACTTAGATTCATCTAAATGTTGCCTCAGTTGCTTTTCTGACATGATGTAAGTGTGTGGTTCATCATCCCCACGAGACATTACTAAATATTCCATCACTCATTCTCCTTATATCCGCTCGGAATTTCTTTAACAATTTCACGATGCACAATCGAACCTTTACGATACCTGTATTTGGGAGTCTTACGGCCTTCTCCTGTCCAATATAACGCTAAGGGCGACGGTCCCCGCCAGTGTGGGGCTATCTCAATGCTTGCTCCTACATTGAAGCCAAATTTGCCACGGCGTTTTGCCTTATCTACATATTTGGGATCAAACTTTGATTGTTCATATTTAATTCTATCGTCAGACAGCACATCAGGAACAATTAATCCATCTTCTAAATCTTGTGAAATAAGACAGGTACTAAGAACTAATCTTATTGCGTTTCTTAACATTTCTTCTGGGACTTGCATACCAATTTGAGATGTTGGCGAATCAGGAAGCTTGTCAATTGCTTCCTCTAACATTGTTTCTTCACTAAGTGGGATCTTTTTGTAAAAATGAATTGGAATATTTATATTCCTTTCACCAAAATCCATCCACACCATCATTGATCTTTTATGGTGTACATTTGCCGTCGTCATATCGACTTCTATTTTTGCTTCATGTGCCAAAATTGTTCGTAGTTGATAAGATTGGTTTTGCCAAACTACCTTAAAATCATCATTATTTTTTGGCATCCTAAAAACAATAGGTGCAATTGGCAAAGATATAGCAGAGGTAGGGACTTTCTCCTCTTTAAGTTTAATTAAGTGACGAATAATTCCAGGATAAATGTTATAATACGGTTTCTTATCCTTCAGCCAAACATATTCGCAATGCCATTGGTTAATAGTTCCGGCTTCTATGTCGTTTCCGAGGATTTGATATGGGGAATGATAAAATTTCTCCATATCAACTTTGCTATGGGTGAGCTTCTCCCAAGCTTCGTGGACCGTATTGTAGTCGAAGAATTCCATAAGATTGTTATTTTGGTTCTAAGTCTTCATTTATAATTAATCTATACGTCATTGGAGTCACACGGCTATCATCATGGGTAAGCGGAGTTACTTTTATAATTACGACTACAATCCAGCGAGGGAAGTCACCAAGGTCATCTTTCTTTTTTTTCCATTTTCATATTAAACCTCTACCGTTTCTTCCGTATTGGCATCATCTTCTGCTGTCACTGCCTCCCCCTCTTCTTCTGGTTCGGGCTTGCCTTGATACGGTCTGAACAAATATAAAGGACATTGCGGGCATGCACAATTTCTAACCTCAGCTGTTGAATACCCAGAGCATTCAATACAATGTAATTTTACAGCTGCGGATCGACTACCACGCTTGATAGCATCTACGAGCGGCAGAAATCGAGTCGGAGTAGATTTTTCAAGTCTCTCAAATGATTTTTTTGCTTCGGGCGATGCATTGAACTTGTCCGCTCGACTACGTCTTACTCCAGGAATTCTTGATCCCCTTAGTTGAGAGCCATCTCCGCCCCTTTTGCCCTTAGGAGTCTTAATATCAATTTCATTAGCATCGATGCGAAGATATACTATCGAATGAGTAATAGTAGCATCTGGCTTCTTCGCATTATATTTTTCTGCGACAAGATGATATAACTCCGTTCTATTAGACAAAGGTCCATCTTTTTCGGATTCAGTGATACAAGTCTTAAGCAGAGGAATATCTACTTCTACACCGGGACCACGACCCTTTTTAGATTCAGTATTATATTTAAGCTTCCATTCTCGGACACGTTGATAAACAAGAGAACGACTAATCTCTTGTCCTGTATTCTGCTTGTAGATAGCAGCGGTCTTGTCCCAAAGATGATTGAGATTTTTACATTCGCTGGTGTCAGCGGAGGCAAGTGCTTCCTTGAATTTTGCCTTGTCAATAGAGGTGGCCATTTCGCAGTCTCCTTACATGGTAGACGACCGTCAGGTTTTAAAGCAAGCCCATTTTCTTATAAAAAAGCTCCGTTGTCAAGCAGGGGACTTAAATTTTTGCAAAAAGGGGTGGTTAGTAGAAAACTATTAAATAGTTCTTATCGAAGCTTCCGTTGTTTGATCTCTCTCTTGTTGAGTTGTCGTTTCGAGACTCCTACGACAGCTTTACCGTAAATTCGTTTGGCATCAAATTCGCTTTGCGACTCTCTTTTGAAAACTTCGTCATAAGGATAGCTATAGTGACCGCTCATATAAGAGCGATTTGGCCTAATAGAATCAACAACCTTGTATGCGATCCAGTTCTTCTTGTAGGGAACGGTCTCTACTTCATAGAAGATGCCATCGATTTCAATATTGACATGAGTATCATCTTCCCAAACTCGCTCTGGAAATTGCGTCTTGCCCCTGTATCTTTGTGTTGGGGCTAAGCATAAGATGTTAGTATCGGGATGCACATAATAACGATTAGAGCCATAGCTTACAATGGGAGTTTCAGTGCTTTCTCTGCTACCACGATGGAACGCTTGACCGTTATGTTTTTGATAGGGCTTCTTGCCAATCATACGCACATTGATTTCAACAAAATCAAAAATATGATCCCTGATGTGGCTTGTCAAGGCTCCATCTGCCGAAAAGTTTTGGCAAATCTCACTCCAAACATCATTCCATTCCTTTAGACAACCGTCAATTCTTCTTATTTGTATCAATTCTGACTATTGGCGGGGTAGATTTAAGCCACGCAATCGTGAATCTAACGAATCGTGAAGTGCTTTACAGCGAATCAATTCTTTTTCGTTAGGGGATCTGTTGCCTTTGGAATTGTTGCAACCAATACAAGCAACAACGGTATTTGTCAAAACCCTTGCCCCACCTTTAGAAACAGGAATAACGTGATCTAAGTTTGTGCTAGTGAATGTTGTAGGCTGTTCGCAATAAAAACATGCACCCTTTTGAACTTGATATAATTTAATTCTCCATTTGCGGTGTCTTTTCTTACTTGCTCCATATTTACAAGAACCACGCTTACGTTTCTTTTTTCTTTTCGGCGGATAGATATCTTTTACTTCATTGTAACAAATACTACGATCAGTAAATATCGAATCATATTTCTCTAAGTGAGCATTAGACCAAGAACGATTCTTACAATCATCGCATGTGATTACATGGCCCTTTGGCCCAACTACAAAGTTAGTCTCTTCGAGCGTTAGAAGCTTCGGGCAATAGAAACATGTCGCCCCTTGTAGTCTATAAACATTGATTTCTGTTTTAGTGTATTGGGGCATGTCATTCTTAGATCCGGTTTTCAAACCATACAGGAGCTAGTTTCCTTACTTTCTCAGTAAATTCTTTATCATAACACGAAGAACTCGCATAAGTATAATTCGATAAATTACGACGCATTACGTTATCTTCTATTATTTTATTTTTGTGCTCTTTGCTTCTTGCCATATTAAGCAACATTTTCTTGTTCACATCGACACTTTTAAGAAACCAATCAGGTCTTATCTTTTTAAGTTGTGCATGAAAATCTTTATCATAGACTGGCGACGATTTGATTATATAACTTAACATACAACCCCCTAAAGAGGTATTAGTCTTTGGCTTTTGAGCACCGGATTCAGCCAATGATAATATAAGACTCTTCCTATCATCAATATTAAGAGACTTAGGCGTAATATCTCCCAATTCTACTTTGCCATTATTATTAGATATAACCATCGCAGCGGCGCAACGAAGCCATTGAGATACAGATATCCTTTGCCTGAAAGCAAACTCTTCAAGTGTCTGTTTTTCTTTTTTTTCTACTACGAATTCAATACGAAGTTTTTTAGTCATTTCACTTTAATCCCATTTTTATCCGCACAATATTTGCAGTTTCCCTTGTGAGTCACAGCCAAAGTTTGCCATTCACCGAAAGCGATATATTCACATCCATCATATTCGAATTCAACTACTTTGTAGCTAACATCGCTGGAATGCCCCTTGAAATTAACTGTCGATTTTTGGTCGCCCATTTGTTTCGTATCAGAGCCACAACCTATGCACAAAGCACATAAGAGCAAGAGACTAACCTTTTTCATTTTTAGATTCCTTCCGTTTTACTAATCTTATGCACGGCACTTCTTGTAGAGTAATGTGATCTAATCCCATATAACTTTCTATAACCCAATCAGGATAAACATGGCTAACACCGGTATTCCACAGAGCAATAGCAATATTTAAATCTATTACTTCGTCTGGGAATACAAAAGAAGGAGGGATTGCTGATTGGTTAATCTCTTTCAATTTTGCAAGCAAAGCAACATAAAGATTTGGCACCCCAATGAAGAACTGGCCTTTGCTTTTGTATCTTATAGATGATTGACCGGTCGCAATCCATCGAAGACAACCGTCTTTTTCAATTTTAACTTCATAAAAATAAATTGCATCTTTGTCAAGAGCAGGCGGCTTAAACTCAACCGTTTGTGAATCCTCTTCATCGGTTGGTGGCTTCCAGCGATCCTCGATACGCTCAATAGGCAACAAGGGCTTATGATTATTTTTCTTTCTCATCTTTTCGTCACGCATAATCCGTGCGTGGACATTGGGCGGAAAGAAGAGCAGCTTCTGATTTATAGACATCTTATTTATATTACTTAATTTTTATGAAATCGTCTTCCGGCTCAAGACCCTCAATGACGATATAACTTCCGGTGGCTATATCATGTAGTTCAACCTTATTATCTTTTTTCACTAACTTTACTTTCCAGTCATTGAGCTTCAAGCCCGCTTTGGTGTGAAGCGTTACTTGAATTTGTTTTGCAGCAGGTTGTTCTGCTGCTGCATTCGTTGGCTCTTTACAAGCTATAGCGAACATTCCTACTAAAAAGAAAAAGAACACAAGCAATAGAAAGCCAATCGAACTGGTCAAATGGTCTATTACATCTTCAATAATCTCTGCTATCATATCTAACATAATTCATCTCTCAATTAGTAAGTTAGTTTCTCGTAATCTCTAATTAGATCCTTCACAGAATCAACCGGTAGATTGTATTTTACAGACAAGGTTGCGTATATTACGTTAAGTTGTGCCGTCTTATCATCTGAATACCTTTGCAGCACAACCATCTCTCTTGCGTGCTTTTCGTCATACTCTCGTTTCCGATGCCGCCAAATTTCATCATTATAATGTTCTAAACAACT
>Ga0184615_10002335_pt1 | contig 10163 bp, 4 predicted proteins | sample PLM4_65_coex_FD_133134 | JGI IMG/M metagenome (GOLD analysis project Ga0184615, IMG submission 133134) | Groundwater sediment microbial communities from an aquifer in East River, Colorado, USA - PLM4_65_coex | ecosystem: Environmental > Terrestrial > Soil > Riparian zone | place: USA: East... | reverse complement strand
GGATGGACCTCCACCAGGAGGCCGTCCGCGCCGGCGGCGACGGCGGCGCGCGCCATCGGGATCACCATGTCGCGGTGCCCGGTGCCGTGGCTCGGATCGGCAACGATCGGCAGGTGCGAGAGCCCGTGCACCACGGGAATGGCGCTCAGGTCGAAGAGATTGCGGGTGGCGGTGTCGAAGCCGCGGACGCCCCGCTCGCAGAGAATCACGTCGGAGTTTCCCTCGGCGAGGATGTATTCCGCGGAGAGCAACAGCTCCTGGATCGTCGCGGAGAGGCCGCGCTTGAGGAGGATCGGCTTCCTCGCGCGGCCGGCGTGCTTGAGCAGCGAGTAGTTCTGCATGTTGCGCGCGCCGATCTGCACGATGTCGGCCACCTCGAGGACGTGGTCGAGTCCTTCGGCGTCCATCGCCTCGGTCACGATCAGCAGCCCGGTCTCTTCCCGCGCCCGGGCCAGCAGCCGCAGCCCCGCGCGCCCCAGTCCCTGGAACGAGTACGGCGAGCTGCGCGGCTTGAAGGCGCCCGCGCGGAGCACCGTCGCCCCGGCCTCGCGCACCGCGTGCGCCGCATCGAGGATCTGCCGCTCGCTCTCCACGGAGCAGGGGCCCGCCATCACCAGCACGTCGTCGCCGCCGATGCTGAGCCCGCCGGGAAGGCGCACCACGGTGGACTCCGGCTTCCATTCCCGGGAGACCTGCTTGTACGGCTTGGTGACGTGGAGAATCTCCTGGACGCCCGGCAGCGCCTCGAGCCGGGAGCCGTCCACCCGGCCGTCGTTGCCGACGAGCCCGACGGTGGTGCGCTGCTTGCCCGGCATCGGCCGCGCCTGGTACCCCATCTCCTCGATGGTGGCGACCACGCGGTCGATATCTTCCTGCGGTGTTCCGTGGCGCATCACGACGAGCATTCAAGTCTCCTGGTCGCAGCTGTCATCCCGAGCGCAGCGAGGGGTCTTGCCGGGCGGCGCTCGATGACCCGCTGAGAAGATCCCTCGCCGTGCTCGGGATGACAAACATCTGGCGCCAGAGCAAGCTCCGGGCCAGTATCCCGCCCCCTAGGCGTGCTCCCGCTCCCCCAGCTTCACCCCCACGATCGTGGACACCCCCGGCTCCTGCATGGTCACACCGTACACGGCGTCGGCGGCCTGCATGGTCCGCGGATTGTGAGTGATGACCAGGAACTGGGTGCCACTCTTGAACTCGTCGAGGAGCCGGGTGAACCGGCCCACGTTCGCGTCGTCGAGCGGGGCGTCCACCTCGTCCATGAGGCAGAACGGGCTCGGCTTGGTGAGATAGATGCTGAAGAGCAGCGAGACGGCGACCAGTGTCCGCTCCCCGGAGGACAGCAGGTGGATGCGCTGGGTGCGCTTGCCCCGCGGGGCGGCGTGGATGTCGATCTCACTCTCGAGCGGGTCGTCGGGATTGGCCAGGCGAAGCTCGCACTCGCCGCCGCCGAAGAGGGTCTGGAAGACGCGGAGGAAATTGCCCTGGACCGCCGTGAAGGTCTCGAGAAACATGTTGCGGGCCGTCCCGTCGATCTCCCGGATCGCCTGGATCAGCGACTGGCGCGCCCCGACCAGATCGTCGCGCTGCCCGGTGAGGAACTGGAGCCGCTTCACCTCTTCGGCGTGCTCCTCGACCGCGAGGGCGTTCACCGGGCCGATCGACTCGAGCGCCTCGTTGACGCGCGCCGACTCCGCCTGCAGGGTCTCGAGATCGAGGTCGAGCAGCGGGGCGCCGTCCATCAGCTGGTCGAAGGGGCGGTGCCACTCGGCCTCGACCCGCTCCACGACCCCGCGACGGGTGCCGGCGGCCTCGGTGAGCCGGACCTGAAGAACGTGGCTCTCCTCGTTGCCCGACTCCAAGGTCGTCCGTGACTCGACGACCTCCCGCTCCGCCGCGGCGAGGGCCGACTCGGCCTCCGCCAGCGCGGACTCCGCGTCGGCGCTGGCGCTCTCGAGCCGGTGGAGCGCGATCTCGCGCTCGGCCCGCGCCTCCCGCCACTCGCCCTGCTGGCGCACGAGCACCGCCTCGTCGGCGTCGAGCTGGGCCAGCTCGCCCGCGAGCGCCTGTCCCGCCGTCTCCGCCTCCGAACGCATCACCGCCGCGCGCGCCAGTCGCTCTTCGGCCGAACGCAGCCCGCCGGCCACGTGCGCCTCCTGCACCTGCCAATGGACCCGCTGCTCCCGGGCCGCCTCCTGCTCGCTCTCGAGCTCCGCCAGGCGGGCCCGGGCGGACCCCAGGTCCTGGTCGAGCCGCCCCCGCGCCAGCTCTCCTTCGACCAGCACGGCGTCGATCTCCGTCATCCGCTGCTCCGAACGGGCGAGGCGCTCGGTGAGGCGGGCGAGCTGCGACTCCGAGTCGGCGGACTCGCGGGTAAGGTTGCCCGCCAGCCGCACCACGTCCTCGCGTCCGGCGGCCGCCTGGCGCTCGGCCTCGCGGGCCTGCTCGGCGGCCGACGTGGCTTCGGCGAGAGAGCGCTCCCGCTCGGCGAGGCCGGCGACGGTCTCCTGCAGCGCGGCTTCCGCCGCCGCCACCGCGCCTCCGGCGCGCTCGACGTCCTGCACCAGCGAAGCGAGCTCGGCGCGGCGACGGAGGGGGCCGGACGGGGCTGCGGCTCCGCTCAGGAAGATCGCGCCGCTCGCCCGGCGGAGGACGCGCCCCGACCGGTCGAGGACCTCGGATCCGGCGAGCGCGGCTCGTACCCAGCCGGCGGCGGGACCTTCCGCCCGCAAGCGGTCGTCCAGCGGCAGAGCCTCTCCGACGGTCTGCGGCCCGGGGTCGAGCGGGAGCAGGACCAGGGCCCCGGGCTGGTGCTTGGCGTGCCACGCCTGCACCGCGCGAACGGTCTCGGCGTCGCGCACGAGCACGGCGTGCATCCAATCGCCGAGCAGCCGCTCGGCGAGCTCGGCGTCCTCCCGGCCGGTGCTCACGTAGTCGCTGAGCGGTCCCAGCACGCCGCCCTCGAACTGATCCCGTGCCGCCAGCAGGGCGGCGGCCGCGGGTGCCAGGCCGACCCGGTCCCGCTCCAGCTCCTCGAGCGCGTTCCGGCGAGCAGTCATCTGCGCGAGCGCCTCCTCGGCCTGGCGGCGGTCGGCGCGATGCATTGCCTCGCGCTCCCGAGCTTCCGCCACCAGGTGGCGGGCGTGCTCGGCCTCGGCGGCGACGCGCTTGGCCTCGTGGCCCAGGAACCCGGCGCGCTCGATGGCCTGATCGCGCCGGCGCTCGGCGGTGGCGAGCTCGATCTGGAGGCTGGCCCGATGCGAGGCGGCTTGGGTGACCCGCTCGCGGAGAGAGGCGAGCTCGCCTTCCAGCGCCACCCGCTCGCCCTCGAGCGACCGGAGGGTCTGAGCCTGCTGCTGCAGCTCCTGCTCGCGCTGGCGCACCTGGCCGCGCTCCTCGGTCAGCCGGCGGCGCACGTCCTCTTCGGCGCTCGCCCGTCCCGCCAGCTCCGCCCTGATCCGCTCGTGCTCGCCGCCGCCGGCGCCGCGGTCCGCGGTGGCCGTCTCCTGGTCCACCCCGGCCTGCTGCGCCCGCAGCTGCGCCTGCGACCGCTCCTCTTCCGCCCGGGCTCTCCGGGTATGCGCGTTGGCGAGCCGCTCCGCCGCGAGGGCCAGATCGCCATCGAGCTTGCCGAGCTCCACCCGCACGCTCGCGAGTCGTCGCGCGATCTCGGTGCGCTGGCCCTCGGCGGCCGAGCGGGACCGGGAGACGTCCTCGCGCCGGTGCTCGGCGTCGCTCACCCGGGCCCGCGCGGCTGGAAGGAGCTGGGTCAGCTCCGCGAAGCGTGCCTCCATCCCGGCGACATCCTCGCTCAGGCGCTCGAGCAGTCTCCGGGCGAGGGTGATCTGCACGGCGAACCGCTCCTCGGTCAGCTTGGCGTGGCGCTCGGCCTTGCCGCGCTGGCGGGCGAGGCTCCGGATCTGGGACTGGACCTCCGCGATGAGGTCTTCCACCCGCTGGAGGTCCACCGCCGTCTCTTCCAGTCGCCGCTCGGTGCTGTGCTTCCGGTCGCGATAGAGCCCGATCCCGGCTGCCTCCTCGAAGAGCGACCGGCGCTCGTCGGCGCGGTCGGAGAGGAGGAGGTCGATCATCTTCGCCTCGATCACCACGCCGGCGTCGCTTCCGAGACCGGTACCGCGGAGCAGGTCCTGGATGTCGCGGAGTCGGACCGGCGAGCCGTTGAGCAGATAGTCGCTCTGCCCCGACCGCGAGAGTCGCCGGGTGACGACCACCTCGCGGTACGCGATCGGGAGATCGCCGTCGCTGTTGTCGAGGAAGAGGGAGACCTCGGTGACGTTCACCGGGCGGCGGGCCGCCGAGCCCTGGAAGATCACGTCCTCCATCTTCCCGCCGCGGAGGAGCCGGGCCGACTGTTCGCCCAGCACCCAGCGCACCGCATCCGAGACGTTGGACTTGCCGCAGCCGTTGGGGCCCACGATGGCGGTCACGCCTTCCTCGAAGGTGAGCGTGACCGTGTCGGCGAAGGACTTGAAGCCGGAGAGCTCCACCTTGGTGAGCTTCATGAGCGCGTTCCTGTCGTGGACCGTGAACTCGAAGCCCGGGGGGCCTCGGACCCTATTGGGAGAGAGGATCCTGCGTCGTCACCACGAAAGACGGCATTCCGATCCCCCGACCCGTCTCTTCCGCCTGCTCGCGGGTGGCGTAGGGACCGAGCACGACGCGATACGCCTCGTCGCTCCGCGCCGGCTTGAGGACCGCCGCGGGAAGTCCGGCGGCCCGCAGCTTCTGGGAGAGCTCCTCCGCCCAGACCGGGTTCTGCGAGCTGCTCACCTGGAGGTACACCGACGCGGCCTGGCCGGCGGAGTCGGCCGCCGCGGCGAGCGCCGCCGAATCGGCGTTGACCGGCACGCCTTCTTCCTGCGGCGGATGCCAGGTGAGGGGCAGCCAGGTGTCGCCGGCCGCGCCTGCGACCTTCCCTCGTACCGGGAAGCCCTCGCCGGCCAGGTCCACCGCCACGACGTCCTTTCCCCGGCGCGTCAGCAGCGTGTTGGGCGACACCACGGCCGGGAGATCTTCGTCCCACTCGACGTCCACGGTACCGACGAAGCCGCCCTTGCCTACGTCCACGACCCACGCCGAGTCACCAGACGCGGGCCGGACCAGCACCCATTGGCCGAAGAGATCGCCACTGAGCCCGACGGCCGGGCCGGGCAGATCGATCTCCTCAAGCTCCTGGCCGCTCACACGGTCGAGGACCAGCAGGCCGTCCGAGGCGCGCGCCACGTAGATCCGGTGACCGGAGGGCGAGAACATGACCGCCGTCGCGCCGCCGGTGACGGGGATCGAGATGCGATCGCGGTCACCGTCGCTGTCGCCCTCGGTCTCGTAGATCACGACCGCGCTGTCGGCGGCGATCGCGACGAGATCACCCCAGAAGCTCAGCGCCTGCTGGCCGGCCGGCACTTCGAAGGACGCCGGCGGGCGGTCGGAGCCGAGGACCTCCATCTTGGGCTTCTCCCCTCCGAGGTGGGCGACCAGCACCCCGCCCATCGTGCCGTGCAGCTCGCGCGGCGAGCCCCGGAGCTTGGAGCGGAAGCGGACCGGCGTCCGGCGCACCATCTGGGTGACGGTGCTCGCGGTGTCCACCGCATACAGGGCCCCGTCGGGGCCGACGGTGGCGTGGCGCACCTGCTCGAGCGACGGACGCACGCGCCGCGTCTCCAGGTCGAGGGCGACCACGTTCCGCTTCTTGTCGAGCAGGAAAACGAATCCCTGCTCGGGATCGGCTCCCACGGTGCGCTGCAGCGGGGGAAGGTTGTCCTCCAGCTTCCACGCCGACGGCTCGAGGCTGGGCACACGATAGAGCCGTGCGGTGCCACCCTCGCGCGGGATGCGGAGTACGGTGGTCAGCGCGGGCCCCCGGCCGACGGCCGGCAGGTTCCCGGCCGCGAGATCGGGCTCGCCCTTACATCCGGCCAGCGGAAAGGCCAGGCCGGCTGCGACGATCGCGTGGGTCAGTTTCACGCTGGAAACATAGTTGGCACCGGGGCGGTGGGGCAGCGGGGCGGGCGGAGGGCGGAATGGTGGAAGGGTGCCTGATTGTCATCCTGAGCGAAGCGAAGGAGCGAAGGGGCTCTCCGGCTCCTTCGCTCCGCTCAGGATGACATTCACTGCCCCTCTCCTCCGCCCTTCCGCCGTTCCGCCGTTCCGTCCGCCCTCAGAACGTCGGGCCGAGGCTGAACGTCCAGAGGCCCCCGACCTGCCGGCGCTCCTGGGGAATCGAGTAGTCCAGGCGCGCCACCGCGAAGCCGAAGAGGTTGGCTCGCACGGAGACGCCGAGCGTGCGGAGCGGGGTGCGCACCCGGACCGGATCGTCGCCCGCGCGGCGCTTCCAGCGGATGGTGGTCTGGTCGTCCCAGGCCAGACCGATGTCGTAGAAGATCGCGCCCTCGATCGGGGGGAACGCCGCCGGCACGCCGAACGACGGGTTGAGGATCGGGAAGCGAAGCTCGGCCGATGCCACGCCGATCTGGGTGCCGACCAGGCGGTCCAGCTCGGAGCATCCGGTCTCGGAGCCGGGATCGTCCGCGTTGAGGCACTCGTTGCGCCGGTACGAGCCCGAGGTATTGCCGCGGATGAGGTCGGTGCTGCCGGCGTAGATCCGGAACTCCCGGGCGTCGCGTCCGATCCGTCCGAAGTAAAGCAGGCGGCTGGCGAACACGATCGGTCCGATGATCCGGTCGTAGCGCCGGTAATCGGCGGTGACCTGCGAGAAGCTCCAGTCACCCACCGTCCGGGCCAGCTCGAAGCGGTAGCGCTGGCCGTAGAACGGCCCGACATAGCCGAAGAGCGAGTTGTCGAACACCAGCGCGGCGGACGGCTGCGCGTACGTCACGCCCGGGAGATTGTCGGTCTCGAGAAACGGGTCGTCGGTCGCGAAACCGGTCGCCGGGTTGTAGGGCTCGTTGATCTTGAGGATGGCGTCGTCCACGTTGGCGAACCGCATCCCCGCCTCGACCCGCTGGAACCGGCTGAGCGGATAGTACGCCGACCCGAACGCCGAGCGCACCACCAGCCGGCGGATGTTGGTGACGAAGATGTTCTCCGTGGGGCTCCGGCCGGGCAGGATCTCGCTCGGCTCCAGGAAGTAGTAGGGGTCCTGGGAGAGGCCGACCGCCCAGTTGATCCGGCGGCTCAGGTTGGCGTACGCCGCGAGGACCTGGGCCTCGCTGATCCGCCCGTTCACGTACCCGGCAAAGATCAGCTGCTGGTTGCCCAGGATGTCGCTCAGCGAGATCGCCGAGCCCCCGAAGAAGCCGCGGCCGAAGTTGTCGCGCGCGTAGCCGATGGACGGCCGGGCGACGTAGTCGGGGGTGAACTTGGTCCGGTACTGCTTGAGCGTGAACTCACTCGTGTCCGGCAGGCTGTAGTTGGCCGAGTCGAGCAGGGCGACGATCGAGACCGGCTCCACCGGACGGGTGGTGTCGCCCGAGCGCACGATCTCGCTCGAGGAGCGGAAGCCCGACGGCGTGCGGTAGATCGAGCCGCCCTCACCGACCTGCGGCCGCACTTCTTCCTTGACCTGGAGCGAGCGCGTGGTGTCGAGCGGCGGGGTGACCGCACGGGCCAGGATGCCCACGCTGTCCTGCGCCTGCTCCCGGTACGGCTGCCGCTTCAGCCCGCGCGGGTTGGTGATGCTGTAGACGTCGTACTGGCTGGCCTCGAAATAGACGAAAGCGAGGCGGTCGGACTCGCGGGCCCAGGAGAGCACCGGCGAGAGCGGGGTGATGCCCTGGGCTCCGGTGTAGAAGTCGGTGAGCTGGTAGACGTCGTTCGCCTCGAGATCGTACAGGAAGACGTTGCTCACGCCGTTCCGGTCGGACACGAACGCGAGCGAGCGGCCGTCGGGGCTCCACTGGGGGCTCACGTTCTTCCCGTTTTCCATGCGGTCGAGCACGCGCACCGAGCCGGTGGCGAGGTCGTAGAGCGCGATGCGGGAGTTGCCGGAGGCCAGCGTCCGGAAGTCGGTCTCGGGTCCGCGGTCGGTGGCGAAGGCGATGCTGCCCCCGTCGGGCGACCACACCGGATGGAGATCGGCGTACTTGTCCTCGGTGAGCCGGCGCAGCCCGCTCCCGTCGCGGTTCACGACGTAGAGATCGCTGAGCCCGCCCTCGTAGCCGGTGAAGACGATCTGCTTGCCGTCGGGGCTCCACGACGGCGTGGTGACCCCGCTCAACTTCACCTCGATCCGTTCCACCTCTTTGTTCCGACCCACGTCCACGATGAGGATGTCGTCCCGCGGCCCTCGTTTCGCGGCGAAGGCCAGGAACTTCCCATCCGGCGACCAGTTCGCCTGGGAGTTGATGAACCGGTAGGTCTCGTAGTTACTGCTGATCCCCGACTTCAGGATGCGCCGCTTGACCTCACCGGTGACCCCGTCGGCGAGGTACATGTCCACCGAGTAGAAGTCCTTCTCGCTGAAGTACGCGACCAGGGAGCCGTCGGGCGAGAGGGCGGGGGCCAGGTGATAGATGCCGTCCGACCGCTTCTCGGTGAGCAGCTCGTCGGCCACCGCGCGGGCGCGGGCCCGCGCGCCGATCTCCGGGAGGTAGCGCTTCTGCACGGCGTCGCGCCACTGCGCGGAGAGCTGGTCGAGGGTGAGCCCGATGGTGCGCCGGAAGGCGGGCTCGACCCCGCCCGCGAGCGTGGCCTTGAGGATCGCGCCGACGGCCTCGTCGCCCCAGCGCTCGGCGACGTAGGACCAGAGCGCGTGGCCGAAGCGGTAGGGGAAGTACTCGTAGGGGTCCAGCGTCATCTGCTCGATGGTGGGAAGCTTCCCTTCGAGCGAGGCGTCGCGGAGCCACATCGCGGTCTCGGCGTTGATCGGGCCGATGGAGAGGTATTCGGCCATCCCCTCCGCGAACCAGAGCGGGGGGGCGATGGCGACCAGGGTCGCGAAGCCCGCCCCGGCCCGCCCCCGGGACCAGACGTCGTACTGGAACTGGTGCACCATCTCGTGCATCAGCACGTGCTCGAAGTCCGAGTACGAGCCGGTGAACGGCATCACCGCCCGGTTCCGGGCGAAGTCGGTCACGCCGCCGGTGCCCTCGCCGCCGACCTGCGTCGCGTTGGTCTGCATGAAGTCCGAGTGCGACGCGTACAGGATGATCGGCTTCCGCTCCCGGAACTCGTGGTTCAGCACCTTCGAGAGCCGGGCATACGAGCGCTCCGCCATCCGCGCCGCGTCCATCGCCGCGACCCGCTCGCGCTCGTAGAAGTAGACGTCGAAATGCTCGGTCTGGATGACCTTGAAATCAAAGTTGGTGTACTGGACCTTGTTCCGGCCGAAATACTGGGCGGAAAGCAGGCCAGGGAGGCCGAGCAGCAGGAGGAACAGCGCCGGAGCGGTGCGTCGAAGCATGGCGACCTCAGCTAGGTGGAGCTGATCAACAGCTCCGGTGCATCATCCCAGAGACGCTCGAGCTGGTAGAAGGAACGGGTCTCGGGGTGGAAGAGGTGGATCACGAAGTCGACGAAATCGAGAAGTACCCACCGCCCGCCGTTGAGCCCTTCGACATGATGCGTGCGGTGTCCCCGGCGGCCGAGCTTCTCGATGACCGACTCCGCGATGCCGCGGACGTGGGCGTCGGATGTGCCCGACGCGATCACGAAATAGTCGGTAGCGTCCGTGAGCCCCCGCAAATCGAGTACCACAAGCTCGTTCGCCTTCAGATCCTGTATGGCGTCCAATGCGAGGCGAAGTGCCTCGGGTGTATTTGTCATCCCTCTGTTCCTTCGTCCCCGCCGCCGGCGGGGCCGTCCTCGACCTGATAGAAGACTGCCCAGGCCCCGGCCCCTACGTGGGTGGCGAGCACGCCGGTGGCCAGCGTGACGAAGCACTCCCGTGGCTGGTAGGCCGCCACGAGAGCGTTTCGAACCCGCTCGGCCATCTCCGGGGCCTCGGCGTGCGCCACACCGAATCGTACCACCTTGGGGCGCGGCGTGAGGCGCTTCTCCAGCAGCGCCAACACCCTGGGCACCACGTTGTCCTTGCCGCGGACCCGGTCCACTGGAATGACTCGTCCCGAGGAATCCAGTGACAGGATCGGTTTTACGTCCAGCATGCCGGCGAGCCACGCCTTCCCGCGCGAGACCCGGCCGGAGCGAAGCAGATTGTCGTACCGCTCCACCGTGAGCAGCAT
>Ga0184615_10002333_pt1 | contig 10166 bp, 12 predicted proteins | sample PLM4_65_coex_FD_133134 | JGI IMG/M metagenome (GOLD analysis project Ga0184615, IMG submission 133134) | Groundwater sediment microbial communities from an aquifer in East River, Colorado, USA - PLM4_65_coex | ecosystem: Environmental > Terrestrial > Soil > Riparian zone | place: USA: East... | reverse complement strand
GATGGGCGTTGTTGCAAATCAAAGAACATTCGAGCAGGCGGCGCAAGATCGGCCACTCGGAGATTTTTTCGAGCGCGAGCGGTCGGCCGTCCAGAAAAAATTCGCCTTCGGGCCGATAGCCGACACCGGAGACTCCCAATCGCTTTCCGTCGACGTAAAGTTCCGTGACCATCATCAAGTTCTGCGTCAGCGTGCCGGTCTTGTCGCAGCAGATCGCCGTCGTGCACCCCAGCGTCTCGACCGAAGGGAGACTTTTGACCAGCGCGTTGCGCTTGGCCATGCGCGTCACGCCCATCGAGAGGGCGAGCGTCACCGTGGGCAGGAGTCCCTCGGGCACGTTGGCGACGAACAGTCCGATGAAAAAGACCAACGCCTCGAAAAACGAAAGTCCGGCGACGAGCCAACCCAAGAGCAAAAAGACCAGGCCCAACCCCCCGGCCAGCGCCGAGATGGCGAAAACGGTTCCGCGGAGCTGTTTCTGCAGCGGGCTTTCTTCCGCGCGGATCGCCTGGGTGAGGCCGGCGATCTTGCCGATCTCCGAATGCATGCCGGCGCCGATGACGACCGCGCGGGCGCGCCCTTTCGCCAGAGTCGTGCCCGCGAATACGATATTCGGGAGCTCGATCCAAAGGAATTTGCCCGCGATCAGGATCGGCTGATCGGATTTGTAGCGCCGCGCCAGACTGGATTCTCCCGTGAGAGAGGAGTTGTCCACCTCGACCTCCGTCGCCTCGACGAGCCGGGCGTCCGCCGGCACCAGGTCGCCCTCGTCGAGAAAGATCAGATCTCCCGGAACCAAGTTTGCCGCGTCGATCTCGCTCCTCAAACCGTCGCGCATGACCCGGCAGCACTGCGCGATGAGATTTTGCAGCATCTCGAGCGCCCGGTCGGATTTTTCCTCTTGCAGATAGGCAAAGAGGCCGTTCACGAGGACCACGACGAAGATCGCGCTCCCGAGCTGCGGCATGTCGACTCCGGGCACATAACACAAGAGAGCGGCCATCCAGAGCAGGACGGCGAAAAAGCTGAAAAAGTTTCTGAGCAGCTTCAAGTACCGCGGCGTCCTGCGGCTTCTTTTTAGAACGTTGGGGCCGTAATGAAGCAGACGCCGCTCGGCTTCGGCCGCGTCGAGACCGCGCTCCAAATCGGTCTGGAGCTCGAACGCCACTTGCTCCTGAGTCAAATTGAAGTAGGTCGCCTTGCCCGCTTCCCGTTCTCCCTTCGCGAGAACGTTCCACGCGCTGCCGGCGCCGGATGCGGCCAGAAGCTCGTCTTCGATCGCCGGCAACACCGAGCTTAGCCGCTGCAAAAGCTGAAGGTGCTCTTCGGTCCACTCGGCCGGAGTGGCAAGGAAAAGAAGGACTTTGACGAGACGGCCGTCGAGATGGACTCCGTCGCGCGCCAACCCGAGGATCATCTCCGGCCGCGGCAGCCCTTCGATGCGGACGTGAGGGATGACGGTTTCATCGCCGACGTAACTGTAAAGCCTGGAGTTTCTTTGCGCGAGCGCGGCGCGGAATTCGTTCACGCGCTCGGGGAAAGAAGATCGAGCGAAAAGCTGCTCTAAGGCCTGCGAGAGTTCTCCCCTGAGACCCGTGACGATCTTTTCCAGCCTTAGCAATTCGACGATCATCGCGTCGCGCTCCCGGATTGCATCTGCCGGACCGAGCGCATGCGAAACGCCCGGCTCGCGAGATGAAGCGCCGAGGCGAGCGCCGCGGCGACGAAAATCCAGAGGGGATCGACGTCAACGCGACCGGAAGCCCGGCCGAGAATGAAAAAGCTGGTCAAAAAGGCAAGGTGCTTGCTGAGCTTTAGAAGAAATGCGGCGGTTGGGAGCATGGCCGTTGTCGTGCGGCATGGCGTGCAATTATAAATTCACCACGTAGCGCAGGATATCGCTCTCGGTCACCAGACCGACGAGGCTCTCGTTTTCCATCACGGGGAGACAGCCGATCTTTTTTTCGACCATGATGCGCGCCGCTTCTTTCACGCCGGTGTCGGGGGAAACCGTAATGACGGGCGCGCTCATAACTTCGCGGACGCGGATCGCCTTGAGCAGATCTCTGCTCTCTTTGACGCCCAGTCCGAGCGCCGCGACGACGGCGGAGTGGAAAAGATTCCGCTGGCTCAAGACTCCGACCACCTTGCCTTTATTGAGGATCGGCAGATGGCGTATGCGGCCCAGGTTCATGATATCGCTCGCCAGGTCCAAAATATCGTCGTGCTCAAGAGTCACGGGATCTTGGGCCATGATCGCTCTTACCGTGATCGGCTTGTTCGCTACCATCAGGCTCTCCGGCTACGACTCTTCCAGGAGATCGAGAAAACAGCGCAGCACGTCGACGTAGGTCACGATCCCGACGAGGCTCTGCTCTTCGTCGACGACGGGAATGCCGCCGACCTTCCCTTCGATGAGCATCTCGATGACCTCCGATAGATCGTCCTCCGGCTCCACCGACACGGGCTTGGTCGTCATCACGACGCCGACCCTTGTGTTCATCGCGACTTCCCGTTCCTCGGGAGCGCCGAACAGCCGCCCGCTGAGAAACGAGCGAATATCGCGGTCGGTGATGATGCCGACCAGCTCTTGTTTGCTCACGACGGGAATCTGCCGGAAGCCCTGCTCGTTCATGATCTCTTCGGCCTTCTCGATCGTGTCGCCGGGATCGAGCGTCACTGGGTTCGCCGTCATCACGTCTTCGACGGTGAGAGTCCGTCCCTTCGTCGAAACTGCCGCGGTTTTTTCTTTCATGTGCCGTTCTCCTGCAACCAGATTAGAGCAAGAAATATGCCCCGTATAGCTCTTGTAAACGCGGTGAAAAGTTTCGCGCGCTCGAAAAAGAATTCGCATCGGTGCGATTTCCGGACCGCCATTTTCGCATGAATAAGAAAACGAATGGCTAAGCTATGAGGAACTTCTGAGAGACGCGAAGAGAGACGGCTGGCATAACGTTTGCGTTTTCGTTCCACACAGAAGCCGAACAGATAACGAAAGGTTAACCGCAAGAGGAGGAAGCGATGAAGAACTTAAGAGCTCTGATTGTAGTAATATTCGCTGCGACATTACTGATAGCTGCTCAGACTTGGGCCCAGCCGCGCGGGGGCATGATGTGGAGAGGAAGCGGCGGTTGGGGACCCGGAACGCCGTACAACAAGATGTACGATCCGAAGAGCCTCGAGACCGTAAGCGGCGAGGTGGTGGCTGTGGATCGCATCACTCCCGGGAAAGGGATGTCCAATGGAATTCATCTCTCTCTGAAGACCGATAAAGAAACTGTCTCGGTTCACCTGGGGCCGGCCTGGTACCTGGAAAATCAGGACGTGAAGATCGAGAAGAAAGACAGATTAGAGGTCAAAGGCTCCAGAGTTAGCTTCGGAGGAAAGGCTGCGATCATCGCGTCGGAGGTTAGAAAGGGAGACCAGATACTCACTCTGCGGGACAACGACGGTTTCCCGGTATGGAGTGCATGGCATCGTCGCTAGTTTCAATGATTCCTGTTTGGCTTCTTCGGTATCAACGGTGCTTTGCCGTATTATTCCGAAACTACTAAGGAGGGCGCCTCGTGAACTGGCTAAGACGAGAAGAGTGGCCCTGGTGGCAGGCGGGCCTGCTGCTCGGGCTCTTGAATATGGCCGTCTTCTATACCGCCAACTATTATCTTTCTGCCTCCACGACGTTTTCCCGCGCCGCGGGAATGCTGATGGGAATCTTTGCGCCGGATCACGTCGCCGCGAATGCCTACTGGCAGCAGGTGAAGCCGATCGTTGACTGGCAGTTCATGCTCATCCTCGGGGTTCCCATCGGCGCTTACATCGCCGCCCGGCTGAGCCCTAGAGCCGTGAAATTTACCGCCGAGTTGCCGCGCACCTGGGTTGATCGCTTCGGCGATAATTCCGCGCGGCGCTGGGGCGTCGGCGTACTCGGCGGGATTTTCGTTGGGTTCGGCGCGCGCCTCGCCGACGGTTGCACCAGCGGCCACGCACTGAGCGGCGGGCTCCAACTCGCGGTGAGCAGTTGGATTTTTCTCGCGGCGATGATGCTGTCGGGGATGACCATGGCGCGATTTATCTTTCGGAGGGCGTAACGATGGGACCGTTGGAGATCACAGGCACGGCGCGACTTGTGCTCGGATTCGTGACCGGAATTCTTTTCGGCTTTATTCTTCAGAAAGCCCAGGTGACTAAGTACGACAAGATCGTCGCCTTCTTTGCGCTGAAAGATCTCACCGTTTTGAAAGTGATGCTGGCGGCGATCCTGTCCGGCATGGTGGGAGTCTACTTCCTGCACGGCATCGACCTGGTGAATCTGCACATCAAGCCGACGCTTCTCGGCGCTAATATTCTCGGCGGTCTGATTTTCGGCGTCGGAATGCTCCTGTTGGGCTTCTGCCCCGGAACCTGCGTGGCGGCCGTGGGCGAAGGGAAGTTGGACGGCCTGTTCCGCGGAATTGTCGGCATTCTTATCGGCGCTGCTCTTTACTCCGAAGTCTATCCACTCATACAAAACAATTTTCTCAAGATGGGAGACTACGGCAAGCTCACCGTGCCTACGCTCCTGGACATGAATCCGTGGTTGGTGATCGTCCCCGTAGTCATCATCCTGGGCGGATCTCTCGTGTGGCTTGACCACAAAGGGCTGTGAGGCGGAAAAATGAAAGACTATTTTCCTAGAAAACAACGGAAGCCGTTTCTCGAAACATGCCGCAGGATTGCAGTTGTGGGGATCGACACCGATTCCGATAGCGCGAGCTTCGTTGCCACGGAAAAGCTCCTCGGATTAGGTCTGGAAATCCTGCCGGTGATTTCTGGCCGCCGGGAATTTCTAGGCGTCAACTGCTACGGCAGCGTGCGCGACATCCCGGGCCAAATCGATGTCGTGCAGGTGTATCCGAGCGAGAAGACGGACCTGCGCGAATTGGCGCGCGCGACTGCCGCGAAAGGCGTGGGGATCTTCTGGTTGGAGGACGCCTTCGCGGACGAACAGATCCGGGAGTTTCTTGCGGGCGGAGGCGTTCAGCTCGTCGAGCACGAGAGCCTCGCGATCGAATACATCAAACACGTTTCCTCTCCCGCTCTCCCGAAGACGGCAACCAAACCCGGCGAAGCGGCCGCAACCGTCGCAGAACGTATGACCAGAAATCCCGTCACCGTGAGGCCCGGCGACGCCATCAAAGAGGCGATCGACAAAATGAAGAAGGGCCGCTTCCGTCATCTGCCTGTGGTCGCCGACGGGGAAAAACTCATCGGCATGCTTTCCGACCGGGATATTCGTTCGATCCGCCCGTCGCTCGCGTTCGTTTCGGCCGAGGACGCCGCCGTCGAACTTTGGTCGACCACGGTGCGCCAGGCGGCGGTATTCAATCCGGTTACGATTCAACCGGACGCGCCGCTGGAGAGGGCCGCCGAACTCATGTTGCGCTGGGAGGTCGGAGCGCTGCCGGTAACAACGAATGGAGATAAGCTCGTCGGAATTATCACCTATAGCGACTTGCTGCGGGAGTTCGTGGCGCGGGCGAAGTGACCATACGATGGAAATTAAATTCAAACCGATCGGGATCGTTCAGAGGAGCGCCTAGCGCGTGAGATTTGATGTTCATGCGGATATTTGACCTGGATTAAAAAAATTTTTGTTCTCTGCACCAACGACAAACACCGGCGCAAAACCTCCGCCGGGAGTTCGGAAGTTAGTGGTCTGGCCCTCGTAAAGACGCGCTGCGACTAATTGGATCGCACCGCCATAGACGTAGGCGCGGACATCGAGCTTGAGGTCGGTCTCGGCGCTATCTACCTCTAGGCGGCGCTCGCTCGGCGCCACGAGTGTCTGGGCGACATAATTGGCGCGGAGGATTTCTTGCCACACCCGCCGGGTGAGCTTGTCGCCGCGGTAGGCAGCTTTGCTGCCGTAGCCTGCGGCAGGCTTGAAAAAAAGTTTCCGGCGCTCCGCCCATAATGTTTCCGCCCGCTCCTGTGTCACAGATTGGGTGCGGGGAACACCCGCCACAAGAATGGCGCGCGCTTCTGCGGGCACACCCAACGCCGCGAGAGTGCCGTCATCGCTCAGGGTCACGAGGTTGCGCTTGTCGGCGTATAGGGCATGAGCGCGAGGATGAGGCGTTACCACCACTGCCCCGTCCTCGTAGGCGGCGCGTAGCGCAGCATGAACAGGCTCTTCCAGATAGAAATCCGTCAGACGGTTGTAAACCAAATCCCTCGGCTGGGCGCCATGCCACAACCGCCCTTCGCGCCAGAGCAGTTCACGCGCGTCCGCGATCACCGCCTCCGTTCCGAAGCGCGCGAACATTCGCTCAAAGAGCCGGATTTCCGGATACAGATACTGGCCGGCGGGATTATCGTCCACAATCGCCACTCGGCCCAGCGGAGCTTCCCCACGCTGGCGGCGCCACTCTTCGGAGAACATTGTGAAAAAGATCCGTTCCAGGTTCTCCAGATCGGCCGTCGGTTCAAACTCCGTGACCATTTCGCGACAGCACGCCTGCTGCGAGCGGGCCAGCACCGTATTCAGCAGCGCCCCACCGGCGTTGGTGTTGATCTCGATAAGCTGCGGCCCTTGGGAAGTCAGGTGGAAATCGAAACCCAGGAAGACGCCCAGCGGCCCTGGGTCAAGCTGGGCGATGCGCGGCGCCCTGGCCAGCGCCGATTCCCGATAGCCGGCCAGGCTCACTACGCTCTCCACCGCAGCTATGATCTCCGCTATGCGATTGAATTGCTCGCGAGAAATAAAGACGGCTGTCGCAGAGAACAGATGCGGCCGCGTTCGCGCAATGTCCTCGCACAGGCCAGCAAGGGAGGGTTCCGCCTCCAGCTCTCGGCACAGGCGGTCGGGGTCAAGGGGACGACAGACACAGCCGCGATTCAGGCTCTCTGCGGAACTCGGATCAAATCCGACCGCCCTAATGAATGTCTCCTTTTCCCTCACGTCGCCGCCTGCGGGAACCAGTGGCGCGTGCGGTTGCAGACCGAGCACACCGACAGCATAACCGGCACCTCGACCAGCACACCGACCACCGTCGCCAGCGCCGCTCCTGATTCGGCTCCGAAGAGAGCGATCGCCGTCGCCACCGCCAACTCGAAGAAGTTCGACGCGCCGATCAGCGCGCCCGGCGCGGCGATATTGTGCGGGACTTTGAGCCAACGCATCAGCCCGTACACCAGCGATGAGTTGAAGTAGACTTGAACCAGGATCGGTATCGCAATCAACACGACGTGAAAGAAACGCGTCGTGATGTTATCGGCCTGGAACGCAAAGATTATGACCAGGGTCGCAAGCAGTGCCAGAATAGAGATGGGATGCTGGACGGGGAGAAACTTTTCCTCAAACCATTCCAATCCTCGCGCGCGCACCAGCCACGCTCGCGTCAGGCTTCCCGCCGCCAGCGGAATCACGATGAAGAGGATCACAGCGTAAACCAACACGACGAAAGGCACCGTCAACGCTGAGGCTCCGCTCACGAGCAGCGTCACGATGGGCGCGAATGCAACCAGCATGAGGAGATCATTCACCGATACTTGAACCAGCGTGTAAGCCGGGTCGCCGTCCGTCAGATAACTCCATACAAACACCATCGCCGTGCACGGCGCGGCGGCCAAGATGATCACCCCGGCGGTATACTGGTCAGCCAGTTCCGCGCCGATAAGCGGCAGAAACAGATGTTTAAAGAAAACCCAGCCGAGGAGCGCCATGCTGAACGGCTTGACCAGCCAGTTGACGAACAGCGTGATGAGCAAGCCTTTTGGGGCGTTTGCCTACATCCAGCACGGAGGCAAAGTCCACCTTCAACATCATCGGATAAATCATCAGCCAGATCAGCACGGCGATGGGATCGTTAATGTGGCTGTTCTTGCCGAACTCCATGTCGCGCACGGCGGCGACCATTCCGGGCAACGCTTTGCCGAAGAGGATGCCGATGACCATGCAGAGAGCGACCCACACGGTCAGGTAACGCTCAAACAGATTAAGGCGTTTTGGTGTCGCTTGTGTGGTCGTTGTCAAAGTCGTTTGGACGGCTTCCACGGTTTACTATCCTTATCTTCTCTTTCAGGAACTCGTTCATGCGCCGCGCGATGTCATCGCGCACGGCGCGGAACACGCTCAATATTTCCTCTTGAGTCCCCGTTGCTTTGGCCGGGTCGGGGATGAGCCAGTGAAGGCGGTTGACGTGTGGAATCGCCGGACAGGTTTCATCCGCCTCACCGCACACAGTAATCACCGCATCCATCGCCTTGGCGAGGTTGAGATCCAACTCTTTGGAAGTCTGCGCGGAAATGTCGATTCCCTTCTCCGCCATCACCTGCATCGCGAGCGGGTGTACGTAGCCAGCCGGTTCGGTGCCCGCGCTGTAAGCCTCGATCCCGGCCGCTCGCGCAAATCCTTCCGCCATCTGGCTTCGGCAGGAATTACCGGAGCATACAAACATGACCTTCAACTCTTCACTCCCCTTCTTTTCACTCCCCTTCTTTTGGGCTGCGGCCCTCCGCTGAGTTCAACATTAGTGATACGCGTTCATGGGATCATAGCATAAAATTGCTCGCGCCTTGAGGTATGCCACGCGTTGTTTGCTGAACGCATAACACAAGCAGCTCCCTCTAAATTCAGGTTTCGACGAATTGCAGTTATTCTAGCGGCAAGAAGTATGCCTGAAGCCCTTAGGACATCCCACCGTCGCATGCGAACGCTCGAGGCGAATGGGTTTTCGCGCATCTGCGAATGATAGACAAGAAATTTCGCGTTCTTGGAAACTATCCGAACTGGATCGGAAGATTTGACGCACGCGTCGTGAGTATTTTCCGGCGACAGGGGTCAAAGAATTTGCTCAACTCAATTGGCATTGACGTTGCTCTACACTAGTAGGTGCTTCTGTTGGCATTTTTACATTATTTCTTGCTGCTCCTAGGAGGAAAAAACGATGGAGGCGAAAGTTAAGGGGCACACATATCGGACCGTCGTTCGGTGGACGGGCGAGAAGCGCGGGATAAGCACAGCAAGCGGCAAGCCGCCAATCGATGTGGCCACTCCACCGGAATTCAAAGGACATGAAGGGATCTGGTCACCTGAGGATTTGTTTGTCACTTCGGTGAACGTCTGCGTGATGATGACTTTTCTCGCCTTCGCCGAACGAGCAGGTTTATCGCTCACACGATATGAAAGCGAGGCCGAAGGACAGTTGGAATTCGTCGACGGCGGCTTTCAATTTACTACGATCACCGTAAGGCCTCAGGTGCTCGTGAAACCAGGCACGGATGTCAGCAAGGCCCAAGAACTCATGGCCAAAGCCGAGAAGTATTGTTTGGTCTCACGGTCGGTCAAAAGCCAGGTCGCGGTGGAAGCAAACATTTCGGAACGTGAGGCGTCCGCGAGCTGATCTTGCGCTGGGATGTCGGAGGGCTTTCGGTAACGGCGGAGAGCGACAAGCTCGTCGGCATCATTACCTATAGCGACTTGCTGCGGGAGTTCGTGGCGCGGGCGAAGTGACCATACGATGGAAATTAAATTCAAACCGATCGGGATCGTAAAGACTCACGCCACCGCGGACGAGATTCGGGAAAAGGGCGCGCAAGCCGTAGGCGAGCTGGAGATCTATCCCGAATTCGAGCCGGCCCTGGAAGGAATCGACGGTTACTCGCACTTATTTGTCCTCGCTTACATCGATCGACTGAGACCCGAGCAAATCGGGCCTTTGCAGGTAAAACCGCGAGGCCTGTTGCGCAAAGGATTCAAGCTGGAAGAGCTGCCGCTCGTCGGCGTCTTTGCGCTCGACTCGCCGACGCGGCCGAATCCGATCGGACTCACTCTGGTGCGGCTTATCAAGCGCGAGGCAAACCGGCTGTTTGTCGAAGGGCTGGACTTCTTCGACGGAACGCCGATCCTCGACATCAAAGGATACAATCCGGGATACAGAACCGAAAATTGCGCGCTACCGGAGTGGTACGAGAGATTGATGGACGAGAAAGGCCGCGTATGAGTCGCAAATGCGATGCGCACGCGCTGGGCACAGGCTCGATGTCAAACAGAAAAATTCGACATTCTAGTCGAACGTTTCGACGATTTGGTCGAGAGTGCTGTTATTATTTCTTGTGAGAAATTTTCCAAGCAGTTTGAAAATCAGTCTTTTGCCGTCACAGCAGCTCTGGCACAAGCGTTGCTT
>Ga0184615_10002330_pt1 | contig 10167 bp, 16 predicted proteins | sample PLM4_65_coex_FD_133134 | JGI IMG/M metagenome (GOLD analysis project Ga0184615, IMG submission 133134) | Groundwater sediment microbial communities from an aquifer in East River, Colorado, USA - PLM4_65_coex | ecosystem: Environmental > Terrestrial > Soil > Riparian zone | place: USA: East... | reverse complement strand
GTCCTGTGCGTTGAGCGGCTCGCCATCGAAGAACAGCTGGGTAATCCGCCGATCCACCCGTCCGGTGATGTCGAAGTGCCCTGCGCGCGCCCCTTGTGGCCGGCCAGGCGGGTGAGGTCGCCGTCCCGCTCCGTGGGCCTGATTACCGGATAGAACGGGCCGATTGTGAGGGCGGGCGTCACCGGCAGCGGATCCTGGGCCCACCCCCACAGCAGGCCCCGCGGGACCCACACCGCGGCGACGCCCGCCGAGACGCCGAGGCGCAGCAGCTCGCGCCGGGTGACGGCGCGCTCGTACCCATACATCGACTATCCCCGGAGAGGGTGCGGGCTAATCGCTTTTCTTGCTCTTGCGCTTGATGTCGGCGCGATGCGCCCGCTCGTAGGTCTGGATGTCCTTGAACCGTCCCTTGGCGTCGCGAACAGCGTAAAGCTTCTTGCCGGAAGCGCTGCGATGGGTAGTGCGCCGACCCTTGGCCATACAGGGACCTCCTGAGAAGGCGGGACTGCGGGAAGGAACTGCTTGAGAAGGTACCTCACGGCGCGGTGAGCGCCAGAGTGTTACGGGCCGCGACGGGAGCTACCGGTCCACCCGGGCGGCATCACCCGCCGCAGTGCGCCTCGATCGAAACCAGAGCCAACCGGTCGCCACGAGAAACCCTGCGATTGCGCCGACCAGCCATGCATTGGAGTTGACCGTGGCGCCGATCGCGCCGCCGATCGCGGTGGCCGCCACCGTCGAGGCGAGCAGGCGGCCAAGCGGAACCCTTCGGAGCGCGGTGAAGCCGGCCAGGGGCAGGAGTACCGCGCCGAATGGGGCGCCGACCATGGCGGCAAGGAACCACAGCCCCGGATCGAGCGCCTGCCGGAGGCCCTCGGTGACCGCGGCCCAGAGCGCGACTCCGATGGCTCCGGCCGCGGCCCCGGCAACCGCCCCGCCTACGACCAGGCCCGTCGCAACCGCGAGGACACGAGCGGGACTGATCCTGCGTTCGGCCGGAACAGTGGGCAGATTCATCTAGTGCCGCCGCCCGATGAGCGCCGTAGTCACACCCAGGCCGATGTAGCGTACGCCGCCGGCGTAGCGGGGCAGCGCCCCCTCCATCAGCGGACCACCTAACAGATGTCGCAGGCTGCCGGCGAGCAGGGCGTACGCACTATCGGTAAACAGGGCCAGCGTGACATAGATGAGCCCGAGAAACAGCACCTGCGAGGGGACAGGCCCTCGGCTCGGCTCCACGAACTGCGGCAGGAACGCCAGGAAGAAGACCGCGATCTTCGGATTGAGAACTCCGACCCACGATGATAGAACCGCCGGCCCGGGTAGCAGGAGGACCACCAGTGCTGCGGCGACAAATCCCAGCAGGGACGTGCTACTCGGCACACCAACCTCCTGAGGCCGTTGTGGCTCGCCCGGGTCAGGGCGCCCGCAGAAAGCGGAGAATTGCCTGAAGTAAGGCGGGTCCGGCCGGACTTTCCAGGAGGCGCTGGCCATGGGCCGACTGATCGAGGATCAGGAGGTCCTTCGGGCCCGGCGCCTGCTCGTACTGGTCCAGGATTCCCGGGAGCCGGAGCCGGTCTCCCGAGCCACGGTCTTCTCGGCCCACGACAACCAGCTTGCGGCCCTGAATCCGCTGTGGCGCCTCGATGCCCATGGGCGCCAGAAGGATCACCCGATCCACGCCGTTGTCCGCATCGCTGGCTGCGACGGCGGCTGCTCCGCCTCCGGCACTGCCGCCCATCAGGGTAAGGCGCGCGATGCCGCTCGCGCGGAAGTGCTGGATGGCGGCCCGGACGTCCCGGGCCATGCAGGGCGCGTCATAGAGACAGTCTGTCTCGCTCCCCCCGCGCAGGTCGATGGCGGCGCGGGTCTCGAAGACGAGCACCTGGAAGCCGCTGTCGGCCAGGAGCCTTGCCGTACCGGCCCAGCTCTCTCGCGACGAGTACCCGCCATGGGCGATCAGAATGACGCCGTCGGGGCCACTCCCGTAGAGATCGGCGGGGAGGGCTCCGCTGTCGGGAAGTGACAGCGGTATCGAGGTGAGCCTGCCCTGGCCCGCGGCCCGGGTGGGCAGCACTGCGACAAGGACGGCGAGGACGAGCGGAACGACCATCGAGCCGATCGACGGCATGCGCCATGACGACACCTGACTCGACCCGTCGCTCGGCCGATGCATGGCGCCGCCGGGCTCTCTATTGCTCGCCGCTCGGCGACGATTCCGGGTCAGACCGCACATACCGGACCACCGGGGTGGGCTCGAAGGCCGGAGTCATGTCGGGGGCTGTGCGCCGTCGTTCAGCAGGCGCTGCAGCCAGGAAAGCATGCGGCTCCGGGGGTGGGACGGTGACCGGCGGTGCGCATGTGCCGGGGAGGAGCGCTCAGCCCCAGAACCATTTGAGGACCCACCCCATGGCAAGGAGTGGGATCGGCAGGAGGGTGAGCCCGACCGCGAACGCGTACCCATACCGGAAGAGGGCCTGAGACACCGCTGCGCCGCGCTCACCCAGCCACCGTCGCAGGAGGAGATCGGCTGGAGCGCCGAACGAGTAGAAGATGTTCGCCATCACCGCGTAAACGGGCACCGCAATCCAGGCGGGCGTGAACAGGGATGGATGCGGGGGCAGGGCGGAAAAGAAGTATCCCGCGGCCATGGTGGTGAGGCCCGCGATACCGACCGAGATGTTATAGAAGAGGCGGCGTGATTCCCACCACCGCAGCACGGCCCATGCGCTGCGGGGCGCGTAGAGAGGGGAGAAAAAGTAGCGCTCGACGGCGGTGGTGTGAGTCAGCTGGTGATCCATCGGTGCTCTCTCTGGCGATGCAACGGAAGCTGGTGCGGGGTCACGCCAATTCGAGGTAGCCTAGAGCGGGCATCGCCCGCGAACGACGCCGAGGCGGTAGTCCATCGGCGGTGGGTGGTTGGGCACGCGCACCATGTGCACCGGAGCCGTGGACCCGGCCGACCCCGGGCAGGTGTGCTCGGGCCGGGTTTCGGTGGCGAACAGGACCTGACCGCCCGTGTACGTGACCACGCTGTCTATGCTCACCGAGTAGCCGGTGCCGACCCGGTCTCCCAGCCCGACGACAAGCACGGACGTCAGCACAAAGTCCTCGAAGGGGAGGCCGGGTGTCGCCGCCGCGCCGGCCCACGCCTCGGTCCAGATCTGGCGCCAGGCGCCCGAGTCCACCACGATCGCGAAGGTCGGTACGCGCAGGCTGGACTCCGTCACCCGGAGGATGGTCGCCGAGGGCTCCGGCAGCCACGCGCCAAGCCGGTCGGGGACGCGGTCGGGCTCGAACTCGGTGTCCGGGCTGCACCCTGCGGTGAGCAGGGCGACGAACGGCAGCCAGAGCCTGCACTGGAGACGCATGGATCCTCGTGGCCTTCCGACCGGTGCTCGTGGGTCGAACCGGTCGTCACCCGTAAGCTGGAGGCCGGAACCGGCCCGCGCAACCGCCTATTTCACCTCGAAGACGCTGAGCTTTCCCGGGGAAGTCACCCGAGGTCGCGGGTATACCGCGCCTCTGCGTGGCGCCGAATGGCTGGAAGCAGGAGCCATCGAATGGAGTAGATCCCGAACCGGGCCCAGCGCCCATAGGCCCGGAAGCGCCGCCGGGTCTCGGTGTCGGTGGCGAGGGCACGGGTGTCGGTGGCGAGGGTGCAGTGGTCCGGGCCGAGTGCGTCGACCTCGAGCGTCCAGGCGATCTTGACCCGTCCCGGCGCGGTGAACGCGCGAAAGTGGCCCGGCGCGAGCGGCGTGAAGGTCACATCGGGGGCGGATGCAAGGGTCGAGTGGGCTGGCCACGGATCGAGTGAAGGCAGTGGGCTGAGATCCGTCGTCGCTCAGGGGCGCCTCATGTCGCTGTACCTGAGAATCGTAGAGGTCACCCCTGCGCCGAGGAGTGCCGCGATGGGCCCGATCCAGAGCCTGCCCGTGGGAACGGCGAGCACGCCGAAAAGCACGAGCACGAAGAGGATCAGGGCGAACCCCACGAAAGCGACCAGGGCCCTGAGGGGGTGCCTCGGGGCAAGGCGGGCCACGGTGTACACGAAGGCGACCCCTGCGCCCGCATGGGGAATCCCCTCGCGGAGGACCCAGCGCAGGCCCCCGGCCGCGACGTCCGCCGGGCCGACCAGTGCGTACTGGAGGGCGAGGGAGCTGAGGAGCCAGGTGACATAGCCGATCAGCGCCCCGGCAAGGAGGGAAACGATCCAGCGGGACAGGGGATGGGCCATGATCGGGGGTCTCAGTCGGGCGTGGACTGTCTGCTAGATCGGCGCCACCGGGACGCACAACTGGCAGGTGAAGATGCCGGTGGCCGGGTCCCAGGTCGAGTCCTGAGGATAGAACTCGAAAAAGGGCCGCGCGTCGAGCTGCAGGCCGCTCGCCGGCAGCCAGTCGCGAAGGAGGCTGGCCCACCCCGCGGGTGCATCGTCGGCCGTCCCCCGGAATGCCCGCGCCGCGTACCTGCCGCCCGGGATCACGGTGCGATGGTAGTTCCCGGACAGAACGGCGCCCTCCGGGGCCTCGACACAGGCATCGTACCGGCAGCGCGCCGCCGCCGTGATCGCGGGATCGTCGTGGCAGATGCCCAGTCGGGGGAGACCGAGGAGATCGTTCGTCACCATCCAGGGATAGACGCTCCGCTGCCAGAAGTCCAACAGTCCCGGGCCATAGGGTCCGAGATGCCGCAGATAGGCGACGGGGGTGTCGCGTCGTTCGATGAGCCTGACTTGCATGGTCCCCTCCGGGGTCGCGTTGTAGGAGGGTCCACGATAGGAAATCCCCCGCGCCGGCACCTGACCGGGATTGCGGAGTTCCTGTCCCGGCTTGCTGTCCTGGAATTGACCGACGCCGTTCTCGGCGCCCCGCCGGCCCTGCTCCTGCGCGCGCCATCGGGCGGGCGGCATCCCGAAGTGCAGCTTGAAGGCGCGGGAGAAGGCCTCGCCGGAGGAGAATCCCACGGCCAGGGCCGCTGCGAGGACCGTCAGGCCGGGTTGAGCCACCAGGCGGAGGGCCGCGACCTCGAGCCGGCGGCGGCGGAGATAGTCGCCGAGCGTCTCCCCCATCCAGGCGGTGAAGAGCCGGTGGAAATGGAACGGGGAGAAGTGGGCCACCGCCGCGAGCCGGTCGAGGCTCAGCGTCTGATCCAGGTGCTGGTCGATGTGCGCCAGGACCCGGTGAAAGCGTGCGGCGTATTCGGACCGGCTATCCTGCAGCATGGCGAGGCGGTTGGGCAGGGAATCCTGACGGCGTGGGATGGGGTCCGGCGTCCGCTACGCCGGGGCGACCATGTGACGTTCCAGCGGGCCGGCGAAGGTCTCGTCGCCGATGGTGATGTACATGTGGGCGTCGCTGACAGACAGCGCGAAGGCGGTCCGGCGTTCCAGACGGGCCACCATGGCGGCGAGCATCTCCCGGTCCAGGCTGTAGACCTCAAGTGCCTCCGCGCGGTGGATCCGCTCACCAGACAGTGCCCCGAGTATCAGGCGGGGTTCCTTGTGAGTGTACACCACGACGCGCGGCCCGCCGAGGCTGGCCTTGTGGAGGCGGGCGGCGTCCGGCGCTCCCACCTCCACCCACACCTTGAGCGCCCCGGTGAGGTCCCGGACAATCAGCGCCGGCTCCCCGGGCTCGGCCAGCCCCTTCCCGAAGCTGATTCCCTCCGTGAATTCAAGGCAATACGCCAGGACCCGCGTGAGGAGGTATTCCGGCGTCTCCGAAGGCTGGCACGCGACGCGGAGATTGAACGTCTCGTAGACGCCCCGATCCACGTGGGAGAGTTCGATGTCGAAGTTGTAGATCGTCGCGCTTTGGGCCACGGGACCGACGGATTGGAGGTGATGGAACTGCAGGAGGGAGCGCTCAGCCGGCATCCGGAGGCGCCGGCGCGATCCCGAGCTCCGTCAGGGCCGCGTCGGGGACGGGCGGGATCGACTGCAGCCAGCCGGCCCAGTTCTGCAGGTCCGCCTTTGACAGTCGCCTGGACGGCGTGAGGCCGACCACCTGTCCCGCGGCATCCTCGAATGACGCAGGCAGGTCCACAGTCACCTGGTGGTCCGAGTGGTCCATGATCCAGTCTTCGAGCGCAGTGGCCGCGGCCCCGGAGCGGACGGTGAACGCGTAGCGGAGGCACTGCGGACTCTGGTCGAGCCGTCGTTCACGGAGGATGGTCCAGAAGTCGTCCGGCACCCGGCTGAGCCGCTGCCAGTGGGGTGAGTCCCACGCCAGCGGCTCGTGCGGGCTGGGGGCTCCGGGGCCGGCCAGCCGGCGCAGCGCCTCCAGGATCGGCCGGATTTCGGGGCCGAGCTCGATGTTCAGGCGTCCACTGGTCTGAAGCAGCGGCAGCAGCTGCTGGGCGGCATCCTCCGCCGAGAGGGTGCCACTGCGGAAGGCGGTGAGAATATCGCTGACAGTCGAGGACATGACTCGGGGAGCTTCGTTGGGGTCACAGTGGCCGGCTGGCGTCCAGGCCTAAGCTGCAGGCCGAGGCGCCCGCGCGCAATCATGGGAGCCTGGGGGACTGATCATCACCCTCCTTGCCTGGGACGTAGTGATGCGGTGCGGCCTTCGAGGGGTCGCGGATCTGGACGGTGGAACGCGTCATCATGTCGTGCAGCGCCTGATGCCGGCGGGAGAACGACATCGAGAAGAACGAGATGATTCCCAGGATGCCCTTCAGCAGATAGCGGCCGAGCGCCTTGCCGAGGTGCGGATTCCCTCCGTGGCTGTCGTCGACCACTCGAAGATTCTGGAGCTGATGCCCGAGGGTCCCGCCAAACCAGGCGACCATGACGGGCTCGTAGAGCAGCAGCACTCCCCACCAGACAAAGGCCAGGGTCAATCGCGTCGCGGAATGCTCCGAACCCCCGGGGAGGCTGAGGAAGAGTACCGCGCTGAAGGCGATGAGAATCAGGGCGTCGATCGACAGGGCATTGAGGCGCCGGGGGAAGGTGGCGTAGAGGGGAGGCGACTCGTCTCCGGCTGGAGCCCCGGGCGTGGCAGGAGAAGTCATGGCAGGAATCCTTCAGCGGTTGGAGGGCGGGCGCACATCATCGTAGCGGACTACTCCAGCTCCCCGCGAATGCCGGCCGCGAGCCGCTGGACCAGGGCCCGCAACTGTTCCCTGCTTCGGCGGGCGCTGCGGGTCCGGAGCCGCCGGGCGACGAGCACCGAAGGCACGAGCGCCGCTACCCCGACGGCGAGACCGGGCAGGATCGGCAGCACCGTCGTCGCCACGAGGCCGGTGAGGACGCTGACGATTCCGGCGCCGAGGTAGTACATGAACATCCGCCCGTCCATCCGCAGGTCCGCCCGGATAACCGTTCCCGCAGGTTCCGGGTTGATCGTGAGGGAGAGGGCCGAGTAGCCCGAGTCCTGCTCCCAGAGGAGACCGTCCCCGAGCTGGCGCACCGAGCCGGTATCGGGCGCGAGCGTCCGAACGAGAGAGGTCAGGCGGGGGTAGTCGTTCGGCGTAATCGCCTGCTCGACCGTTTCGCGGTAGTGGAAGACCGCCGCCGGATCGATGGGGGCCACGGTCTTGGCGTCCCGGCTCGGGACCAGGCCGCGGGCGCCGGCCTCGGCTGGTGAGTTATAGGGCGTTGAATCCGACCGGAATGGATGGGAAGCGGAATCGGCCATGCGCTCCTCGCTCTGTGGCCTGACGGCTCCGCCTAAGGTGCCGGGCGGGGAAGGCTCGCGCAAGCGACCGGATCGCGGTCAGGGGGCAGTAGTCAGGCGCTTCTCATAGCGCCACACCTCGAGTGGGAAGACCCCGTTCGAGGTCTCGGCCTGGTTGATAATCGTGCCGGCAAGACCCCCGAGCCCCGCGCCTTCGCCGAGACGAAGAGCTGATAGAGCTCGTTCCCCTTGAGGAGGCAGAATCCGGCCGGGTCGCCCAACGGCCCGACCACTCTCACCCGTGGAAGCGCCGCCTCCGGTCGGGCCCGGAAACTCTCGAGTGTGCGGAGCCCGGTCAGCTCCGCCGGGACAAGGTGCGCGTGCGCCTCGTGCCATCCTGCATACCAGATGGAGGCCAGGGGGTCGATGTCCTCGGCTTCGGCAGTTCTGACGCTCGTCCGATCACTCATGCGGGGTGGCAAACACTGGTCAGGTGGCACCCACGGGGATTGCGGGTCACCACCTCGGCAGCCAGCGCCCGACGCGCCGGCGATAATCCTCGTACTCGGTGCCGAACAGGCGGAGGAGGGTGGGCTCCTCATACAGGAGGACAAAGAAATGGACGGCGAGCAGGAAAGCGGCCGAGTATGCAAGGAGGGCGAGTGACCGGTAGACGAGTGACGCACCACCCAGGGCAAGCCCCGCACCCAGGTACATCGGATTGCGAACGAACTGATAGGGCCCCTTCGTGACGAGTCGGCGTGGCGGGTCGAAGGGGGCGGGGGTCCCTTGTCCCTGGACGATGAATGCGAGGATGCACCAGGCGGCGAGGGCGGCCCCGGCGACGGTCACGGCGACACCGCAGAGGCCGAGCGGCCCGAATTGGGGCGGCGGCAGGAGCCCCGACGTGGTGAGAATCTGTCTGGGGACGAAGACCAGAAGGAGCCCGACAAAGAGCGAGGCATAGGTCAGGGCGCGGACGAAGACGAACACGCGTCAGCCCCGGCTGGGCAGTTGAGAAGTGGTGATCGCCTCCTGCCAGTCGCGCAGCATGGCGGCGTACTTCTCGGGGGTGAGGGCCGCGAGAACGGCATTGCCGGCCGGTGTGATCGCGGTAAGGGAGTAGCTGACGGAGACGCGAGTCCTGGCCGGGGCTTCCTCGTGACAGTGGACCTGGACCGTCCCGATACGCGAACCGGGAGTGAAGCGGCCGTAGCGCGCCGTGGCATCGCCCGGACTGTATGTCAGCACCAGCCAGAGCGTTTCTTCGCCGCCATGGGTGGTCCGGAACAGGGTTCCCGCGGCGTTGGATGGATGGTCGGGATGGAGGTACTCGGGGTCCCACGTTGGGATCCAGGCCCGTTCGCCCTCCGGGGAAAAGAGCGGGAATGCATGTCCGAGCGGGAGCGGGAGGACAAACTCGCCGCTCCGGTCGATATGAAGGGGTCGGAAGCCTCGTCCAGGGGACATGGCAGGCTGCGAGTGGGAGGCCCGAGTCTAGCTCGGCGGCTCCTCGAAAGTCAGGTGAAGTGCCGTGAGCGCCTGCAACAGCTCGCGCACGAACACGAGCATCGCTGCGACAAGGCTGAGGAGGCTGAGCACAAAGAGCAGGGCGGCCGCCGCGGCGACGTTCCACTGCAGCAGCAGCCCGAGAAACAGCACGGTAATCAGGATGCCGATGATGGCCACCGAGGAGGCGCTCAGGGCAACGGCGAGCCGAACGAGACGGGCGCGATGCGCCAGGATCCGCAACTGGGCGTCCAGCAGGGGACGCGTCTCGGGGCCGGCCAGCCGGCGCTCCCCGGCGAGCAGCCTGACGCGATCGACTATTCGTCCGAGGCGTGCGGTGAGAGTGAGGAGGAGGAGGCCGACACCGGAGATCAGCACCACGGGAGCGATGGCTGCCTGAATAGTGCCAAGGATGTCGGAGGGACCGAGATCGGGCACGGGTCAGGCCCTGCCGTCATCGAGGGGCAGCCCCAGCGCGGCCTGCGTCGACGCGGAGATGTGAGGCGCCGCCCAGGACGCCCCGCCGTACAGGTCCAGCATCCAGAGCACATCGCGTATCGCGGTCAGCATCTCGTCGAGGGAGTCCCGCGGTATCTCCTCGCCGGCCGCATGGGCCGTCCGGCTGCGGATGCTCACTGCTCGGTCGATCAGGTCCAGGACCGCCTTCGGCGGCGGCAGCACCTTGCCATCGATTGCTCCCGGGGCCTCGAGGGATGGAAGGTACTCGCCGAGCAGGCGCCTGAGCGGCGGAGATGGCGACATGGCAATCAGCCACTGCGCTGCGGGGCTGACCTGGGTCACAAACGCCTTGATGCCAACCTCCAGGGCGGCGACGGCAATCACCAGCGCGCCCTGTCGGTTCGCCAGCCTGCTGTCCCATGCCTCGCGGAAGATCTGGTGGGCCAGCGGCTCATCCAGTCCGGCGTCCAGCAGGGTCTGGACGTCCGCGGCGACCGCTGCCGTGGGACATACTTCGGAATCGGGTTGGTGTCGGGTCTCGGCATTGCCGGGCAGCGGGAACCAGGTGCTGCCGTCG
>Ga0184615_10002329_pt1 | contig 10168 bp, 8 predicted proteins | sample PLM4_65_coex_FD_133134 | JGI IMG/M metagenome (GOLD analysis project Ga0184615, IMG submission 133134) | Groundwater sediment microbial communities from an aquifer in East River, Colorado, USA - PLM4_65_coex | ecosystem: Environmental > Terrestrial > Soil > Riparian zone | place: USA: East... | reverse complement strand
GCTCGACCGCTACGGCCCGGCGTTGCTGGAAGTGCTGCGCGGCTGAGCGCGGATCGGGCCGGCTGCGCGCGGGTAACGCGGCTGCGCCGCTAGGCGCGCAGCGAATCGTGCGACAAGTACTGCTGCCGGTACTCTTCGAACGGCACGCTGTCCGCCGCCTCGATTTCGCGTTGCTTCGCCAGCGACTCCGCCGCCATTCGCACAAACTGTTCTTCCACGCCTGCCGGCAGCGGCTCGCTTTGCAGCGCGCGCCGGTGCTCCAGCGAGCGCGCGAGCGCAAAGCGGATGTAAGAGTTGCCGTAGCCTTTCTTCATCTCGCGCAGCATGCGCGCCGAGGGCAGCAAGGCCGGGTCGTCCAGGGCGGCGACGGCGGTCGCGAGCGCGTCGCGGTGCGCGCTCGCGCCGTGCGCGGCGTCCAGGGCGGCGGCGATCGGCTGGCACTCGGCGAGCACCTGCCCGCCCCATTCGCGCAGCTCCACCATCTGGGAGTACCGCTCCAGGCGCAGGCCCGGCTCGCGGCCGTGCGAGGCGACGCGCAGCTTGTTGCGGCCGACGGCTTCGATCTCCTGCGGCGTGTCCGGCGGGCTGTCACGCAGCAGGCAGTGCAGCAGGAAGACATCGAGAAAGCGAATCGTGTCCTCTGTGATGCCGATCGGCGCGAACGGATCGAGGTCCATGGCGCGCACTTCGACATACTCGACGCCGCGCTCACGCAGGGCGTGCAGCGGCCGCTCGCCCGGGCGGATAACGCGCTTCGGGCGGATGGTGCTGTAGAACTCGTTCTCGATTTGCAGCAGGCTGGTGGCGAGTTGGCGGTAACTGTCCACGACATCACTCGTGTTGTGCCCGCCGCCGCCCGCGTTGTACACGACGTCACTCGTGCCGTGCCCGCCGTCGCTCGCGACGCGGCCCTCGCGGAGGCCGATGGCCTCGTAGGGCGGATAGGGTTTCGTCAGGGCGTCGTCGAGCGAGGCGGCGTAGCTTTCGATGCTGTTGTAGCTCACCGCGAGCGAGTCTTGCGCTTCGCTGAGGTAGCCGAGGCGCCCCATGCGCAGCGAAGTCGCGTGGGGCAGGTAGAGGATGCCGGCTTTCAGCTCCTGCAGCTGGTGCGCGCGGCCCGCGACGAAGCTCGCGCACACCGCGGGCGACGCGCCGAAAAGATAGAGCAGCAGCCAGGCGTGGCGCCGGAAATTGCGGATCAGGGCGAAGTACCCCTCGTTCGGATCGGAAAGGCCGGGCAGCGGCCAGGCGGCCTCCGGCAGGGAGAAGTTGTAGTGCAGGCCCGAGATCGCCTGCATGCGCCGGCCGTAACGGTGCGCGAGGCCGATGCGGTACACGGTCTTCGCCCGGCCGATGTTGGAGCTGCCGTAGCGCCCGATCGGAATCGACTTCTCATCGGGCAGGTTGCAGGGCATGCTCGCGCACCACAGCACTTCGTCGCCGATGTGGCGGTAGACGAACTGGTGGATGCGCTTGAGCTCCGCCAGGCACCCCTCCACGCTGGTGTGCACGCCGGTGATGAGCTCGAGCTGGGCTTCGCTGAAATCGGTGGTGATGTGCGGGTGGGTGAGCGCCGAGCCGAGCGCAGCGGGATGCGGCGTCGCGGCGAGCGTGCCATCCGGCCGCTCGCGCAGGCTTTCTTTCTCGATGCCGCGCCGGATGCTCCTGAGGACGGCGGGGCCGAGAGAACGCAGGCGTTCCTGGAAAGGGCTCAAGCGGCGTCCCATCGAGCTTGGAGTGCAAAAGGGTAACAGATCGATCCCGATTGAATGGGAACACCCGCGGCGCCATGCGCCATCCCTGTTCAAACGACGAGAGGAAGAATTTCCGCGACGCGGGGCCCGGGGCGAAGCAAGGCCTCGGGCGGCATCGAACGCGGCCGCGGCGCGAAGGACGGGGCCGGGATGCAGCACCCGGAGCTGGTCGCGCGGTGGGTGGTGCACGCAATCCTTCCTCGTTCCGCGGCTACTCTCTCAGGCCGCGCAGTTCGAATTCAGCGCTTGGCGCCTTACCGTTGGCATATGTATTGCTTTACAGGTTTGGAGTCCATGGGGCCCACAGTCACATTTGTGACTGAAACGTGTAATTTGACACCAAACGTGACAAAAGTGCGATGCTTGTGTCGCCGATCCAACATCGCACTCTGTTGCTGAAGCGGGTTGACCGAAAAGTGGGGTGCACCCGCGATGTCAAACTGACTATGAAAGGGAACAGTGATGAGAATCAGCACACAATTGCGTTCGCTTTTCGTTGTACTGGCATCGCTGGGCTTGCTTGTGGCCCCCGCGAGGGCGCAGGAGATTCTCATCGGGCATGTCGCCGGCTACACCGGCCCGGTCACTAAGGACGCCACCGAATTGGGCGCGGGCGCGGAAGTGCTGATCCAGGCGGTCAATGCGCGCGGCGGCATCATTGGCAAGAAGCTCAGGCTGGTGAAGGTAGACGATCACTTCAAGCCGGAAGAGACCTCGCAGCTGATCCTGTCCATGAGCGGCAAGGTTTCTGCGCTCTTACCGACGGTGGGCTCGGCGAACCTGGACCGCGCGCTGAAGGACGGGGTGTTCGACAAAATCAATCTGCCGCTCGTAGGGACCGTTCCCGCCCAGGAGTCTTTCCGGTTTCCGCTGAACAGGAACATCTTTCACTTTCGCGCGGGCGACAACGACCAGCTGGAGAAGATGATCAGTCTCCTTACTTCGGTCGGGATGGTGAAGATCGGCGTCCTCGCGACCAACAATCCCAATGGGGAAGGGGTCATAACCTACATGGGAAGCTCGCTGGGCAAGCGCAACCTGCAACTGGCCGCGGTCCAAAAATACACGATCTCCGGCAAGATCGACTTCGCGCCCAACGTCAAGGCGTTCGAGACGGCGCTGCCGGACGCGATCGTCCTGGTCGGGCCGCCGTTCGCCACCGCGCAGTTCGTGAAGGAGGCGAAGTCTCGCGGCCTGCAAGCTTCGCTCTACGGGTTGTCCTACACGGATTTCAAGCTGGTGGTGAAGCTGGCGGGAAATGCATTGGCGCGCGGCGTAGCCATCTCGCAGGTGCTGCCCAATCCGAGCACCAGGACGTTGTCGCTGATCAAGGAGTTTCGTGAAAACTTCGAAAAATACAACACGGCGGTGGTCGGGGTGCCTTCGCACTTCAATCTCGAGGGATATATTTCCGCCAAGCTGATCGTCGAGGCGATCCGCAGGACCAAGGATTCTTCTCCGGACGGAGTGCGGCGCGGCCTGGAGCAGATGCGCGATTTCGATCTGGGCGGGTATCACGTCGACTTCTCGCCGACCAAGCACACCGGCTCGACCTGGGTGGATCTGTCCATGATCAGCGCGACCGGGGGCCTCGTTTATTGACGGGCTGTCGGGATTAGCCTCTGCGGCCGGGACGCGCGAGCGCCACCCGGCCGCGCTCGTTTGCGCCGGCCGCATCAGCGATCCGGATTCCGCGAACCGCTCGAATCGTTGTCCTCGGTGTGCGGCGATCCCGCCTCGGTAAGGAGGGAAACCAATCCGGCGGCGGGCCCAAGAGCCGGTTACAAAATGAGGGGACACATCCCTTCATGCTCCCCTAAGTCAGGGGCCGTTTCGGCAATTCTGAAACGGCCTCTTACTCTATAATCCATCCGATTCGCCCCACCGCGCCTTTCCTTCCGTGAGTTCCCAAGATCGCTACGATCTGTTGATCATCGGTGGCGGCATCAACGGCGCCGGCATTGCGCGCGATGCCGCGGGCCGCGGGCTGAAGGTGCTGCTGGTCGAGCAGCACGATCTGGCCTCGGCAACTTCGTCGGCTTCGACCAAGCTTATCCACGGCGGGCTGCGGTATCTCGAGTATTTCGAGTTCCGTCTCGTCGCCGAAGCGCTCGCGGAGCGCGAGGCGCTGCTCGCGATTGCGCCGCACATCATCTGGCCGCTCGAGTTCGTGCTGCCGCACGAGTCTCACCTGCGGCCGGCGTGGATGATCCGCGCCGGGCTGTTTCTCTACGATCGTCTCGGGCATCGTGCCTTTGGCTTCGGCGGCCGCTGTTCGCTGCGGACTTCGCTGCCGAAATCGAAGAGCGTGCGGCTCGCGCCCGAGGGCTACGGCGCCGGGCTCAAGCCCGAGTTCGAGCGCGGTTTTTCCTATTTCGACTGCTGGGTTGACGATGCGCGGCTGGTGGTGCTCAACGCGCGCTCGGCGGCGGCGCGCGGCGCGTCCATCCTCACGCGCACGCGGCTGGTGCGCGCGCAGCGCGAGCGCGACGAGTGGGTGGCGACGCTCGACAGTCCCTCCGGGGGAGAGCGCGAGGTGAGGGCGGCAGCGATCGTCAACGCCGCCGGGCCGTGGGTGAAGGAAGTTCTCGACAATGAGCTGAAGATCGATATTCCCGCGGAGGTGCGCCTGGTGAAGGGCAGCCACATCGTGGTGCCGCGCATCCACGAGAAGCGCCACGCCTTCATCCTGCAGAACCCGGACCGGCGCGTGATCTTCCTCATTCCCTACGAGCGCCACTTCACGCTGGTCGGTACGACCGATATCCCGCTCTTCCCCGAAGAGCGCCGGCGGCGGATTTCGCCGGAGGAGATCGCTTATCTCTGTGCGGCGGCGAGCCGCTACACGGCGAAGCCCATCACGCCCGGCGATGTCGTGTGGAGCTATACGGGCGTGCGCCCGCTCTACGACGACGGCAGCGACGATCCCTCGGCGGTGACGCGCGACTATCACCTGCTGCTCGATGACAATGGCCCGCCGCTGCTGTCTGTGTTCGGCGGCAAGATCACCACTTACCGCAGGCTCGCCGAGCACGCGCTGGAGAAGCTCGGCAAGCGCTTTCCCGGCGGACGCGCCTGGACGCGCACCGAGCCGCTCCCCGGCGGCGACTTCGGCGGGCGCAGCTTCGATGCGCTGTTCACCGATTACTGCGGCCGTTATCCCAGGCTGCCGGCGCTGTGGCTGGTGCGCTTGCTGCGTCGGCACGGCACACTTGCCGACGCGGTGCTGGGCGATGTGAGGAGCGTCGCCGACTTGGGAGAGGATTTCGGCGGCGGACTGTACGAGCGCGAGCTGCGCTACCTGATCGCGAACGAGTGGGCGCGCGAGGCGGATGATGTGCTGTGGCGACGCACGAAGTGCGGCCTGCACATGAGCGCGGAGCAGCGCTCGAAAGTGCGGGAAACCATGGCGGGGGTGGCGTGATGCGGCCCCATCACATCCCCTCGCCCCTGGCCTCTCTCCCGGAAGGAGAGGGGAACGTCGCGAGGCCGCGCCTCGCGCGCCCCGGTTGATCATGGAATGGTGGCTCGGCTATATCGCCATCGGCGCCACGACGGGCTTTTTCGCCGGCATGCTCGGCATCGGCGGCGGCGCCATCATGGTGCCGCTCCTGGTGATGCTGTTCGAGGCGCAGGGGCTGCCGAAGACGCATATCCTGCACCTCGCCGTGGGCACGGCGTTGGCGACGATCCTGTTTACCTCGGTGTCGAGCGTGCGCGCGCACGCGTTGCGCGGCGCGATCCGCTGGGACATCGCCTGGAGGATGACGCCGGGGATTCTCGTCGGCGGCCTGGTCGGTTCGGCGCTGACCGCCTTCATTTCCACCGCGGCGTTCGCGGCGCTGTTCACCGCCGTGATCTACATCGCCGCAACCAACATGCTGCTCGACCGCAAGCCGAAGCCGGGACGCCTGGTGCCCGGCGGTGTCGTCACGTCGCTTGCCGGCTTCGTGATCAGCGCCATGTCGTCGTTCGCCGCGATCGGCGGCGCATTCCTCAGCATCCCGTTCATGCTCAGGTGCAACGTGCCGCTGCTGTCGGCGATCGGCACTGCCTCCATGATCGGGTTTCCAATCGCGCTCTCGGGCAGCGTTGGCTTCATCGTCACCGGCGTGCAGGCGACCGGTCTGCCGCCGAACAGCGTCGGTTTCGTGTTCCTGCCGGCGCTCGGCGGGATTGTGGTCGCCGGAGTGCTGATGGCGCCGGTGGGCGCGGCGACCGTGCATCGTCTGCCGACGAAGTGGCTGCGGCGCATCTTCGCCGGCGTGTTCTATGTGCTGGCGACGCGGATGCTGATCAGCTTGTGGTGAAGATCGCCAACGGGCGGGCATGCGCTCGCACCGGCGCGGCAATCGGCCTGCCTGAAGTCTTACGCCGCGTACCAGAAATAATAGGTGGCGAAGCCGAGCAGGGCGACCAGCCAGTAACCCGCGAGCGTCGCCCGCATCAGGTTCTTCCAGCCTTTTACATGCCAGCGTCGGGGCAGCACGCTGTTCATCTGCAGCACGATCCACAGGCCTGAGAGCGCCGTGAGCGTGCCGACGAGTGCATGCAGCCAGGTCGCGCCGATGCGCCAGTCGGCGAAATCGCCGAGACCCGCCGGCTTCACCTCCTGCATTGAGCCCGCCATGATGAGCGCGATGAGCCCGATGTTGAGCACCACCCAGGTTGTCTGGTTGATCCGGTGCGAGTCGATGTTGCCGCGCCGCGCGAGGAAGAATCCGTAAGTGAGGCCGGCGACGAGCATCATTTCGAGAATAAGATTGACATCGGCGATCAGCGGCCCGGGACCGAAAAATCCCGCCGAGCCTTCGAGCTTCAGCACGCCGATTCCGACCACCCAGGCGAGCGCGGCCATTACGATGACGACGCCGGCGGCGATCGCTGAACGTTTATTGGGCGGCGCCATGGCTACACCACGCCTTCGGCGCGCAGCCTGGCGATCTCGGCGTCGCTGAGATCGAGCACCTGGCGCAGGATTTCGTCGGTGTGCTGGCCGAGCGTCGGCGGCGCGAGCGTGTGCTCGACCTGGGTCGCGGAAAAACGCATCGGGCTCGCGACCGTCGGCAGCTTGCCGGCGACGGGATGGTCGAGCTCGACGCGGATGCCGCGCGCCCTCACCTGCGGCTCCTCGAACACCTGGGCGACGTCGTTGATCGGCCCGTTCGGCACGCCCGCGGCCTCGAGCAGCTCCACCCATTCGTGCGTGCTGCGCGTGGAGAAGACTTCCTGCAGCAGCCGCGTGACCTCGGCGCGGTTCTCGACGCGCTTGCCGTTCGAGGCGAAGCGCGCATCGTCGGCGAGATGCACGCAGCCGGCCGCCTCGCAGAATTTCCGGTACATGTTGTCGTTGCCGCAGGCCAGGATGACGTTGCCGTCCGAGGTGTGGAACGGCTGGTAGGGAACGATGTTCGGGTGCAGGTTGCCGATGCGCTTGGGCGCCGAGCCGGTGGCGAAGTAATTGGTGTTCTGGTAGGCGAGCAGCGCGATCTGCGAATCGAGCAGCGCCAGGTCGAGATGCTGGCCGATGCCGGTCTCGGCGCGGTGCGCGAGCGCGGCGCAGATCGCCACCGAGGCGTACATGCCGGTGATGATATCGGCCACCGGAACGCCGGCGCGCATGGGGCCGCCGCCGGGAGCGCCATCGGGCTCGCCGGTGACGCTCATCATCCCTCCCATGCCCTGGATCATGAAGTCGTAGCCGGGCCGCTCGCGGTAGGGCCCGGTCTGGCCGAAGCCGGTCACCGAGCAGTAGATCAGCTTCGGATTGATTTTCCTCAGGCCGTCGTAGCCCAGGCCGTAGCGCGCGAGGTCGCCGTACTTGTAGTTCTCGATCAGCACGTCGCAGATGCGCGCCAGCTCGCGCACGATCTTCTGGCCTTCGGCATGGGCGATGTTCAGCGTCAGCGATTTCTTGCCGCGGTTCGCCGAGGTGTAGTAGGCGGATTCTTTCGTGTCGCGGCCGTCCTGGTCTTTCACCCACGGCGGGCCGAAGGCGCGCGAGTCGTCGCCGACTTTCGGGCGCTCGACCTTGATGACTTCGGCGCCGAGGTCGGCGAGGTTCTGGCCGGCCCAGGGGCCGGCGAGCACGCGCGAGAGATCGAGGACGCGGATGTGCGAGAGCGGGCCTGCCATGTTCAAGCCTTCGGTCAGCGCCCGACGAACTTGGCCCGGGTCTTGTCGAGGAACGCGCGGTAGCCGATGCGGTAGTCCTCGGTGTTGAAGTATTCGAAATTCGCGTCGATCTCGGCTTCGGTGAGCGGCGCGACGGGCGGCATCAGGCGGCGCACGTACTGCTTGTGCCAGCGCGCAACCAAGGGCGCGCCGGCGGCGATGCGGCGCGCCGTCTCGTACGCTTCCTCCTCGGCCCTGTCGTCGGGCACGACGCGCGTGAGCAGTCCCTTGGCGCAGGCCTCGTCGGCGTGGAGCATGCGGCCTTCGAGCAGGATTTCAAGCACCACCGCACGGCCGGCGAGCGGCAGGAGCGACGCCAGTTCTTCGTAGGCAATGGCGAAGCCGAGGCGGTTGATCGGCACGCCGAAGCGCCCGGACTTGCCCGAGATGCGCAGGTCGCACTGGCAGGCGATCTCGAGGCCGCCGCCGGCGCACGGCCCCTTGATCATCGCCAGTGTCGGATGGCGGCATTCGGCGATCGCGCGCAGCGCGCCGTAGACATGCTGGCGGTGGTAGACCTTGCCCTGCTCGGCGTTGTCGCGCACCGTGGCGAACTCGGCGATATCGGCGCCGGCGGCGAACGCTTCGTCACCCGCGCCGCGCAGCACGATGCAGCGCAGGGCGTCGTCGGCCGAGAGCGCATTCATCGCTTGCGCGAGCGCCTTCCACATCGACAGCGTAAGGGCGTTGAGCTTGCCGGGGTTGCTGAGCGCGACCGTGGCGATGTCGCCGTCGCGCGTTACCTGGATGCCTTGGGTCATGGCGGGGTGAAGCGGAAGAAAGCGCGTATTTTAGCCGAAAGCACCGCGCCGGCCGGCGGCGCTACAATGAGCGCTGCATTTCCAGAGGGCGCGCATGCAATTCCATCCGCTGGTCGTCGTATCGAGGCTCCTGTTTGCCGCCGCTTGGCTTGCCGCATTTGCCGCGCAGGCGCAGCCTTCCGATTACGCCAGAGAAAAGCGCTGGACCGGGGAGATTGTTCCGGCGCTCGTGGTCGGCGAAGCGATTCGGCTGCAGGCGGCGAAGCACGAGTTTCTCGGCCTCTACACCGGCGCGAAGAACGCAAAGACCGCGATCGTCCTGGCGCACGGCCTGGGCGTCCATCCCGATTACGGCCTTATCGGCAATTTGCGCGCGCGGCTCGCCGACGCCGGCTACACCACGCTCTCTATCCAGATGCCGATTCTCGCCGTCGACGCGCCGGCCGAGCGCTACCCCGCGTTGTTCCCCGAAGCCGCCGCGCGGCTGGCCGCCGCGGTCGCGTATCTGCGCAAGAAGGGCTACCGCAAGATTGCGCTGGTCTCGCACAGCATGGGCTCGCGCATGGCGAATCACTATCTCGCCGCTAACCCGAAAGCGCCGCTTTCGGCGTGGGTGGCGATTTCGCTCTCGAGCGGCAAGTTCGAGCGTTTCGGCCCGGTGAGGTTTCCGGTATACGACGTGTATGCGGACAAGGACCTCGATCCGGTGCTCGCCGGGGCCGGCGAACGGACGAAGTTCCTGCGACGCATGCGCGGCTCGAGCCAGACCATGGTGTTCGGCGCCGATCATTTTTTCGCAAAAAAAGAAAGGGAGCTGGCGACGCTGATCCAGCTCCTGCTCGAGGGCGAGAAAAAATAGAAAGCCCCGCTCACGCGGGGCTGAACCCATCGCCCTTCGACCTGATCAAGGCAAACGGTCGTTTGAGGGCTGTTCGTAGCGAGCTTGTCGAACCATGAGCGGCCGTCGCTCCAATGTCACAGGTCGATCTTGATGCCGGCGTCCCTGACGACCTTGCCCCACTTGACGATTTCACTGCGCACGAACTGGGTGAATTCCGCGGGCGACTGGCCGCCGGGGGTGGCACCCTGCGAATCCCAGATCTGCCTGATGTCGGGAAGCTGCAGCGCCTTGACCGTCTCCGCGTACATGCGGTCGATAATCTCCTTCGACGTTCCGTTGATGGCCCACAGCGCGTACCAGGTGGTGACCTCGTAGCCTTGCAGCCCCACTTCCTGCATCGTCGGCACGCCGGGTATCACCGGCGAGCGCGTCTTCGTCGTCACCGCGAGCGGGCGCAGCTTCGCTGCCTTGATCTGCATGGCCGAAGTACCCATGCCGTCGAACGCGAGGTCGACCTCGCCCCCGAGCAGAGCCTGCATCAGCGGTCCCGCGCCCTTGTAGGGAACGTGCGTCAATTGCGCGCCGGTCATCGTCTTGAACAGCTCCACCGCGAGATGGTGCGTGGTGCCGTTTCCGGC
>Ga0184615_10002327_pt1 | contig 10170 bp, 9 predicted proteins | sample PLM4_65_coex_FD_133134 | JGI IMG/M metagenome (GOLD analysis project Ga0184615, IMG submission 133134) | Groundwater sediment microbial communities from an aquifer in East River, Colorado, USA - PLM4_65_coex | ecosystem: Environmental > Terrestrial > Soil > Riparian zone | place: USA: East... | reverse complement strand
GCTGGTGGTTCGCGGGCGTCCGCAAGTAGTCCTGGGGTCTTCGCTCCTTAGTTCTCTTGATCCTTGGATTTAGTCCTTGGGTCCGCGACAAAAAACGTCGCAACGCAACGAACTGCGCGACAGCAGTTCAAGGCTCGCATCTTCCCAAAGATGCGAGCCTTTTCAATTTCTGATAAAATAAATTTTGAAAGTAGGTGAATATATAGGCGGCTACGGTTTCCTATCACCGAACTCAGTATCCATACCCCGAGAGCATCTCTGATTACGGTTGGAGATGGAGTGGTGTGTGTAGAAACTTAAAAAAAGAAGATACTTGGTACAGAACACTATGCGATTGATATCGCGAATTCGATACAGTTCAAAGAGCACTCAACGAACAGTGGTATAGAAGGTGTTTTGTACAATTCGCCACGTTCAACAGGTGGAACGACGAGCGCAACGTGAACGTCAACCGCAACGACAACGACTGGAACGACAACTGGTGGTTCGCGGGCGTCCGCAACTCTCTTCATTTCTCTCCCACTACGGTGGGGGAGTTTTGTTTTTGAAGTTGTCCATTCCAACCGCCGAGCATTTTACCGATTTCATCTATCTTTATTGAAAGTGCGATATACTTTTTGTTATCAAGGGATTTTGTTTCCCAAAGAATGAGAACGAAGAGTTTAATGGTATCAAGTTTGCGGATGGCTAGGCGGACAAATGGAATTTTATCTGTTCGCGAGAGAAATGCGGCAGCAGCAATCGCTTCGATCTTTTCAATAAACAATTTATCAATCGTTTGTCCTAGTGAATAACGATGGGTTTTTGGTAGTGTGGCATGATATTCATGCCAGAGTATATATGCGCTCTTTGCTTTTTGGAGTAGGGGCAGAAGCCGGGGGGGGGGCGTACCGGGATGATCCAAATTCAATTTATCCATAGCTACAATAGTATCATTTCTTTGGACAATTTCCTCGATGCGTGGAAGGAATTTGTTGTTGGTAAGCGTCAGCGCAAAGATGTACAGGAGTTTGAGATGAATCTGATGAGCAATATCATTGCCTTGCATCAGGAACTCGCGGGTAAGACCTATCAGCACTCATTCTACGAAGCTTTTAATATTTCAGATCCAAAACCCAGAAATATTCATAAAGCGAAAGTGCGAGATCGATTGCTTCATCATGCATTGCACCGATTACTCTATCCATTTTTTGATCGTACTTTTATCGCTGATTCGCATTCTTGTCGAGTAAACAAAGGTTCGCATCGAGCGATCGAACGATTCCGATTATTCTCGTATAAAGTTTCCCAGAATCATACGCGCACATGCTGGGTGCTGAAATGTGATATTCGGAAATTCTTTGCAAACATCGACCACATGATATTAAAAAATATTATTGCGCGCTATATTTCTGATCAGGATATCTTATGGCTACTTGGAAAAATTATTGATAGTTTTTCGACCCGGCCCAACGTTGGTCTCCCACTGGGTAATCTCACCTCACAGCTTCTCGTGAATATTTATATGAATGAGTTTGATCAATGGATGAAGCACCATATGAAAGCCAAGTGTTATATCCGGTATGCAGATGATTTTGTCATACTTTCTCATGATAAAGCTTGGTTGGAAGAATTACTGCCCAAGATTGGCGAATTTTTGGAGGAAACACTTCATCTGCAACTTCATCCTGACAAAGTGTTTATCAAAACATTTGCATCGGGGGTCGATTTCCTGGGATATGTTCTGAAGCCAAATGGGACAATAATCCGGACAACCACCAAACGTCGTATACTCATGAAAGTAAATGCTAATAATCTACCTTCATACCTCGGCGTCTGTTCTCATGCAAATAGCCACAAATTACAAACAGAACTGCACAGGATAGTTGACCAATAAAGATCACGCAAACTTGTGGCCGCTGCCTGCTGGTATTGGCCTGCAACGTGCTTGTACCCGCCGCCTACTGGCGCAGGGTACTGCGTTTGCCTACGCAAACTTGGTGCCCGGGGTGGGACTTGAACCCACACGGCCTTGCGGCCATACGATTTTGAGTCGTACGTGTATGCCATTCCACCACCCGGGCTTAACGACCTCCTTATAATACCTCATTTCTACTGCAATTCCAGAATTTTGGCTGCAAGCCATTCATCCTCGTCACCATACATCAGTATGGCTCCTGCGAGCGGATGTCTTTCGCTCAAAATTCTAGAATTTCGTTACGAAATAGGTATCATAAGGAGCTCGAATTAAACAACATATTCTATCATGTTTTGGGTGTTTTTCAATCTTTCTTTTTCTCATTGAGATGCTATGATTAGTACAATATGGCGCGCATCATCAGCATCTGCAATCAAAAAGGCGGGGTGGGAAAAACTACCACCGCGATTAATCTCGGCGCCTACCTTACTGCTCTGGGGAAGTACGTGCTTTTAGTTGATTTGGACTCCCAAGCGAACGCGACAATCGGTCTTGGCGCTCACGTCGGCGATGGTGACATGAATGTTTACCACGCGCTGGTGGATGACCAGAATCCCCAGGGATTTATAAAAAAAACTTCGCTCTTTGGCTTTGACATTCTGCCGGCAGCCCAGAGTCTGGCCGGTGCCAGCATCGAATTGGTTTCCATGGAAAACCGCGAATTTAGATTAAAGCGGGTACTGGATACCGTTCGGACAAATTACGACTATATTCTCATTGATTGTCCGCCTTCACTGGGGCTGTTGACGGTAAATGCTTTGGCGGCATCGGAGAAAGTATTAATTCCGGTTCAATGCGAATATTTTGCCCTGGAAGGATTGGGCCAATTAATGAAAACAATCGAGCTTATCCGAGGCGGACTGAATCCTGATTTGCATGTCCTGGGTGTTCTGCTTACAATGTATGATAAGCGCAACCAATTATCCCAGCAGGTCCTCAATGAAGTCATGAAAAATTTTCCGGGCCGCGTGTTTCAATCAGTTATCCCGCGCATGGTATCGGTGGCCGAGGCGCCGAGTTTTGGGAAAACACTGCTTCAATTTGATCCAGATTCTAAAGCCGCCCGCGCGTACCGCCAGCTGGCAGAAGAAATAATCCGTATCGCATGAATCCCGTACAAAGCAGCCATACTGGTTCAATAATAATATTTAATGTTTGTTACACTAATCAAGCATAGCCCTCGCACCGACGACATCAGGTGCTTTGCACTGCTTTGTACGGGATGAAAAAATTCTTTGGTCTTGGAAAGGGTCTCAATTCGCTAATTCCGGCTGACGGAGTGCATTTAAAGCCGGAGATTACCAAAGAAAATATTTTTTACGTGGAAGTTCACAAAATTCGGCCGAATCCAGACCAACCCCGCAAAGATTTTGACCAAGAAGCCCTTGTCGAATTATCCAAATCCATCCGTAAATTCGGCGTGCTTCAGCCGCTGCTTGTTTCTAAAATTGAAGAAAGTACCCAGCGGGGCTTGAATGTGTTTTATCAGTTGATCGCTGGGGAACGCCGTTTGCGGGCAGCCCAACTTGCCGGGTTGCCGCACGTGCCGGTAATTATCCGTGATGAAATACCCGATGATAAATCAAACCGCCTTGAGGTTTCACTGATCGAAAATATCCAGCGCGAAGATTTAAATCCCATGGAGGAGGCCGAAGCCTACGACCGTCTGGCTAATGAATTTGGTTTAACCCAAAAAGAAATTGCCGAGAAAGTTTCCAAGTCCCGTGAAGTTGTCGCCAATACTGTGCGCCTTCTGAAACTGCCGCAATACATAAAAGATGCTCTTCGGGAAAATAAGATCACTAATGCCCACGCCCGAGCCCTACTTTCATTTGAAAATGAGGCCAAGCAGAAAGAAGTCTATGCCCAGATTATCAAAGGCGGCTTTTCGTCCAGGGATGTCGAAGAAGCGGCGGCCAGTGCCAGATCGGAACGGGGCGTTGGCCGCAAGGATATCCGCTTTGTTTCGCTGGAAAAAAATCTTACCCAGAAACTAAATACGCCGGTGCTCATTAAAACCACTGACAAGGGCGGCCAAATTGTTATTAGATTTGCAACGCACGAGGAACTTAGCACAATCGCAAAATCAATCATTGATTGATTTTGCTTCGCAAACCCGCCTGCCGGCAGGCAGGAAACATTATTGACTAGAATAAAACCCGTGATTGCGGGTTTTATTCTGTTTCTTCCTCTTCTTCTTTTTCTTCTTTCGGTTCGGGTTCAGGATTTTGTTCTGTCTTTACTTCTCCTGCTTCTGGGGGTTGATCTTCCTTTAATATCTTTTTGGTGTTTTTACACTCCGGATAGTTGGAACAGGCAATAAATTTACCAAAACGGCCGTAGCGAATAACCATTTCGCCAGTTTCGCATTTATCGCACTTTTCGCCGGTTTTCTCCGGTTCTTTTTTCTCTTCTTTGAGGATATTTTTACATTCCGGAAAATTTGAGCAGGCAATAAATTTGCCGAAGCGGCCCCGTTTGACGACCATAGGATGGCCGCATTTATCGCATTTGATGTCGGTCTGTTCCTGGTCAGCTTCTTTCTCTTTCTTTGCTTCTTCGGTCTTTTCTTTTAGTTCTTTCTCAAAGGGCGTATAGAATTCGCGAATCGTCGGTACCCACTGGATTTTGCCATTGGCAATCTCATCCAACTCATCTTCCATCTTTGATGTGAATTTTACATCAACAATTTCGGGGAAGTGTTCCACAAGGAAATCATTCACTAGAATTCCAATCTCGGTGGGATGGAAATATCGCGACTTATCTTTTTCAACATATTTCCTGGCGACGATAGTGGAGATAATGGGGGCATATGTTGAAGGTCGGCCGATTCCTTCTTTTTCTAGGGTCTTGATGAGCGATGCTTCGTTATAACGTGCTGGCGGTTTAGTGAAGTGCTGTTCCGGTTTTAGTTCTGTCAAATCGAGTTTTTCACTAGCTTTTACGACTGGCAACTCATTCTCTTCAAATTTTGTGGGATACACTTTCAAAAAACCATCGAACTTCAACGTCGAACCATTTGCTCGAAAAGTATATTTGCTCGCCTTGATGTCGATTGCCGTCTGATCAAAGATCGCCTTGGGCATCTGAGAGGCGATGAAGCGGCGCCAGATGAGATCGTAGAGTCTAAACTGTTGCGGCGTCAAATATTGCTTGATATCCTCGGGCGATTTATCGGGGTGCGAAGGCCGGATGGCTTCATGTGCCTCCTGAGCGGATTTAGATTTTGTTTTGAATTGGCGCTGTTCGTGATATTGCGGGCCGAGTTCTTTCTCAAGATATTGTTTTGCTTTGGCTAGCGCTTCAGTTGAAAGGTTGACTGAGTCGGTCCGCATGTAGGTGATCAAGCCTATCGAGCCTTCGCTGCCCAGTTCGACGCCTTCATATAATTGCTGGGCAATCATCATTGTTTGCTTGGAAGAAAAGCGCAGTTTCTTGGCAGCATCTTGTTGGAGAGTGCTGGTGGTAAACGGTGCATGGGGATTGCGCGCCATCTCCTGTCTATCGACATTCACGACCGTGTATTCAGCGCCCTGAAGTTCCGAGGTGATCTTTTTTGATTCCCCTTCATTTTTTATGGAAAGTTTTTCAAGCGATGTGTCGCCGATTTTTACGAGCGACGCCTCAATAGTTTTTGTTTTTGGTTGCTGATCCAGGAATGCGATGAGTGTCCAGTATTCTTCTGGTTTAAATTTTTCAATTTCTCGCTCGCGTTCAACGATCAACCGAGTTGCGACTGATTGCACGCGTCCGGCGGAAAGACCGCGGTAGTAGCGTTTCCAGAGCACGGGCGAGAGTTTGTAGCCGACGAGGCGATCAAGAATACGCCGTGCCTGCTGCGCAGAAACAAGATGCTCATCAATCACACCCGGATGTGCCAATGCTTCCTCAATCGCATGCTTGGTGATTTCATGAAATACCACGCGCTGAATTTTGAGGTTGTTTTTCTTTTGAAGCTTCTCGAGGCCAAGCGCATCTACCAAATGCCACGCGATTGCTTCTCCTTCACGGTCAGGGTCAGTTGCGAGAATGACGACATCAGCTTTGGCTGCGTCTTTTTTCAGTGCAGTGACGTTCTTCTTTGCTTTCGTCGGAATAATGTACTTTGGTTTAAAGTCATGCTCGATGTCGATGCCTAGATCGGACTTGGGCAGGTCGCGGATATGGCCATATGAGGATTTGACGATAAAATCCCCGCTGAGGAAGCGGGAAATTGTCTTAGCTTTAGTTGGACTTTCGACGATGACTAATTGCATAAATGGTAAGTGCCGGGGCTTATTTGTTTAACTCGGCCGTGAATTTCGAGCATCGAGAGCGCGGCGATCACGGTCGGCGTATCACTATCTGTCTTTCTGATTATTTCGTCAAGTATTGTCGGACCATTACTCTCCAGTATAGCAAGAATCTGCTGTTCAACCGGATTGCGTGTGGACAGATTCTTTTGTTCGGTAGTAAAAAGCGTTGATTGGGCATCATATTCGCTAAGGATATCGTTCGCCGTCAGCACTGCTTTCGCGCCCTGCTGTAATAAATGATTCGTCCCGGCGGAGCGCGGCGAGAAGATGCTCCCGGGAACGGCAAAGACATCACGGTTCTGTTCCAGCGCGCATCGAGCGGTAATGAGGGCCCCGCTTTTACTATCCGCCTCAACGACCAGAACGCCCAGCGATAAGCCGCTAATTATACGGTTTCGCGCTGGAAATTGGTCTTTATAACCGGGCGTGCCGGGCGGGTACTCCGAAACGATCAAGCCACCATCTTTAAGAATGCGGTGGGCTAAAGGCAGATTGGTTGGCGGTCCAATATGGTCATCATCAGCACCCGATCCGAGCACGGCAATGGTGTTGCCGTGGGCATCAAGCGTGGCGGCATGAGCGGTAGCATCAATGCCCAGAGCCAAGCCGCTGACAATCGTAAAACCGCTATAGGCAAGTTCGCGAGCGATAGTCGTCGCTGCCTCGCGGCCATAGGGCGTTATTTTGCGCGTACCGACGATCGCCAGGCAAGTTTTTGAGAAAAGATTGATATTACCGCGGCAGTAAAGCTGTTCCGGCGGATCAGCAATCTGTGCCAGGAGCTTGGGATAACGTGCATCGGACCGTTTAATCGTCTCGATGGTATCCATTATTGACACAGTAGGCCCAATTTAGGCAAACTGCAAGCGTATGCTACAATAGCTCTGACATGTATCTCTCGGTCATTATTCCCGCTTATAACGAAGAGAAACGCATCGGCAAAACGCTGGAATCTATCAGAGCGTACCTCGCTAATCAGAACTTCGAATACGAAGTTATTGTAGTCAATAACCGATCGAAAGATCGCACCGCCGAAGTCGTCGAAAGTTTTAGAGAAAAAATTCCCAATCTTAAGCTTATTAATGAGAATCATGCCGGCAAAGGTTATGCCGTAAAAAAGGGTATGCTCGAAGCCAAAAGCGATTACCGTTTATTCATGGATGCCGACAATGCGACGACGATTGATCACGCAGAAAAGATGTTGCCGTATTTTCGGGAAGGATATGATGTTGTGATCGGTTCCTTGACTGTTCCCGGCTCAAAAATTGTCCGCGGTGAGCCGTTTTGGCGGGTAATTTTAGGCAAACTGGGTAACAAGTGGATTCAAATATTTGCGGTCTGGGGCATTAATGATACCCAGCGCGGATTTAAAGTATTCAGTACGGAAGCGGCCGAAAAAATCTTCCCCCAAGTCACGATCTTCGGCTGGGGTTTCGATATCGAAGTGTTAGCTCTAGCCAAGCGGTACGGTTATAAAATTAAAGAAGTACCTATTACCTGGAATAACGACCCGAGTTCTAAAGTTAGCATCTGGGCCTATCCGCAAGTGCTTTTACAGACACTAAAAGTGTTTTGGAATCTGCGGACCGGGATTTACGCATAATTATGGCGCTTAGCGAATTTCGACAAGATCTTGTATCGGGTGAATGGATTCTTTTTGCAACCGACAGAAAACACCGAACCAACCAAGTTGCAGCGACAACCACTCGGAATGATCAGGAATGTCCATTTGATGATCTTGCCGGACAGGAAGTCATCTGGTCCAGCGGTGATATTAGGGTCATCAAAAATAAATTTCCGGCCGTGATTCAGGGCACTTGTTCGCCAATGGTCCAGATCGGGCCATTTCAGATCCACCCGGGAACAGGCGAACATGACGTATTTGTCTACCGAGATCATAATAAACGTTTTGATGGCTTTTCTGACGAAGAACTAATTAATGTAATCGGTGCATACAAGCGGCGTTATCTCGAAATCGCAAAAATAGGCGATTGCGCCCAGTATATCCACATATTTCACAACTCCGGACGCGATGCCGGCGCGAGTATTGATCATCCGCATAGTCAAATCATTTCCACGCCCATCCTATCGCCGGATATTTATCGAAGTCTCCACGGTTCATTTGAATACTTTAAAAAACACAACAAAAAAGTATACGATGTCATGTTGGCTTGGGAGATTGCCGAAGGCAAGCGTATTGTTTATGAAAATGATTTTTTCATCGCTTTTTGCCCTTATGCGTCGAAGTACCCGTATGAAGTTCGAATTTTTGCCAAAGACGGCCATGCCCATTTTGAGAAAATGCCTGCCGAACTTGATCCGCACCTAGCGAATATCACTGGCGCGGTTTTAAAAAAAATCGCGGCTGTTCTTGATAATCCAGCGTACAATTTCTTTATTCATACGGCTCCCATTGAAAGTTCGTTTCATGACTTGCACGAATTCTATAGCTGGCATGCCGAGATTCTGCCTAAACTCAAAATTGATGCCGGCGTCGAAATTGGCACCGGGTTTGGCGTAAATATCGTCGATCCCGACGAAGCCGCTGCTGAACTGCGCGAAGCTAAGGCATAGCATGGCTAAAAAACTTATTATCGCTAATTGTCCCGATTTTTAATTTTTATGTCATACTATTATCGAAAAATTATTGGCATAAAAATATAAAAATCGAGGATCCTCGATCCTGATAAGATGGGATCGGGAGAAAAATCGCATGAAAAAGATCATAGTAGCTAATTGGAAAAACTCCGTTAACACCCTTGCCCAAGCAAGCGACCTTTTGGAATCTTATAATAACTGCTTGACTGAACTGCCGGAGCAGAATTTTTCTTTGATTGTTTGCCCGCCAACGCAATTTTTATCTGAAGTCGCTAAATTACTAGATACGCGCATGGTACTGGGCGCCCAAGACACTTCGCCAGGATTAAAAGATTTAGGCGTTCGTTACGTCATTGTCGGCCACTCTGATCGCCGTTGGCCCGCCAGACTTTCTCCAAACGAAACTCAAGCGGGCGAAAGCGATGCGGATGTTAATGCCAAACTAAAAACTGTCTTAAAAGATGAAATGACGCCGACTATTTGTTTAGGCGAGCGTGGCCGGAAAAATGATTGGCAAAATTTTTTAATTCAGCAAACACGCGCCACCTTTACTGGACTATCCAGTGATGAAATAAGCCGGTGCTTAATTGCCTATGAACCGGTTTGGGCCATTTCCACTACGCCCGGCGCTAAACCGGATAATCCTGAATCAGCCCTGGAATCCATCAAGATTATCCGCGAAACCCTGGGTGTTGATGTTAAGGTTCTTTACGGCGGTTCTGTTACCTCTAGTAATGCGCATGATTTTTTGTCTCAAGACGGCATCGACGGGGTATTAGTCGGTGGCACTAGTATAAATAAAGAAGAATTTGCAGAAATCCTCTCTAGATTATGAAAACTGTACGCGATATTCCCGATCTTAGAGATAAGAAAATCCTCGTCCGGACAGACTTTGATGTTCCCATTGAAAACGGAAAGATCAGCCAATCACTGCGCGTTCAAAAACAGAAACCGCTGATTGATCAGCTCGTGTTGGCGGACTCTAAAGTACTCCTGGTTGCTCATATTTCTGCTGTCGATTCTTTTTCGATTATTTTTAGGGAACTCGAACAGCTTCTAGGCCGGAAAATTGTCTTTATTAAAACCCCCGAAGACATACCCGGGTTTTTGGCCGGAAATGAACCTCTAGGACTTCTTGAAAATACTAGAACCTGGCCGGGTGAGAAAGATAACGACCAGTCATTCGCTAAACAGCTGGCGCAAGGATTTGATTTCTACATCAATAATGCTTTTGCTGTTTGCCACCGAGAGCACGCTTCAGTAGTTGCTATTACAAAGCTACTTTCCGTTTATGCCGGCCCACTCATAGTTGAAGAAGTT
>Ga0184615_10002326_pt1 | contig 10170 bp, 8 predicted proteins | sample PLM4_65_coex_FD_133134 | JGI IMG/M metagenome (GOLD analysis project Ga0184615, IMG submission 133134) | Groundwater sediment microbial communities from an aquifer in East River, Colorado, USA - PLM4_65_coex | ecosystem: Environmental > Terrestrial > Soil > Riparian zone | place: USA: East... | reverse complement strand
TTGCGGCTGCGGTCCACCTGCTTGATCCGTGGATTGTCGAGCAGAATCGAACCAGCTTCGGAAGGTACGAACTCATTCGCCTTGCGCAGGACCTCGACGAGATTGTCGGCGAGACTCATCTCCGGCTCGAAAATCGGCAGAGACGCACGTCGACGCTCGAGGAATTGCTCGAGTGAATGCGGGTCGAGACTGAAGACTTCGCTCATGCCGAGGAGCTCTGGACCTCGTAGTGGCTCGACGAAAAGATACCAGAAGTGCTACGGAGGACCCTGTGGAGCCCCTTACCGCAGGGCGCGCGAGAGGCGCCGCGCCCGCGACAGTGCGTCGGTGCGGAGAGCATGGGCGGCGGCAAGCTCCGGCGCATAGCGCAGATAGTGGAGCTCCTTGGTGAGCTCGGCGAGCGCCGTCGCCGTTGCCGGATCCACCTTCGCGGCGATCAGCCGGGCATGCCGTTGCGAGACCGGTGTGCCGGGCGCGATGTCGAAGCGGGATTCGAGATGGTGCCGGAAGGCCTCCTCGAGCGCCGCCGCGGTCTCGCGGGGAGACGTCTCCGCGGCCGCGTTCGCGATGGTCTTGACGGCGATGGCGAGCGTCCGTCCTACAGCAGGTGATCGTCCCGTGCGCCCGGTTCGCAGGAGCGCCCCGGCGCCCAGGAGCCCGACCACGAAAACCCCTCCGCCCACCGCCCAGAGCCAGAGCCGGGCCGGAAGGCGCGGGGCGGCGGATTCGACTTCCTGAGTTTCTGCACCGTCCGGAATCGGAGTCGTGGCGGTGGCGGGCGGTGGTTTCGTACCAGGTTCCGCCGCCGCATCTCCGGCAACCAGGAGCGCGAGCGGACGCGTCGTCGCGCTGCGATACTGCTTCGTCGCCGGATCGAAGAATGGCAGTGCGAGCGCCGCCAACTCGTAGCTTCCCGCGCGCTGGGGCACCAAAACGTAGCTCCACTCCTGCGACGAGACGAGGGTACCTTCGGTGAGTCTCTCCGTATTCTCCTGGCGGGGTGGAAAGGCCCGGAGACCCTCGGGGATCGGGAGCTGCGGTGGTTTCAGACTCTGCAGGTTGCCGCGCCCGGTAGTGCGGATCGTAAGCGTAGCTGCTTCCCCGATGGAGAGTGCCGAGCGGTCGAGTCGCGCCGAGACGGCGAGGTCGCCGACGGCACCGGTGAAGCCGGGCGGGGAGGGCGGCAGGGCCTGGACGTCGAGATTCACCGTCTCGGTTTTCAAGTGGAGGGTCTCGGAGCGTCCGAACGGAGCGCCGAATGGGCCGATCTCCGCCAGGCGGGCGACGAGATCGACCTCCGTCGGCTCGACCGTGAAGTGACCTTCCTGGAGTGGAAAGAGGGCACGACGCAGCACCGCGACGCCGCCGAAACGCTCGCCGTTCTGCTCCAGCCATTCCGGCTTGAGCTCCGCAGGTTGGGGGATCTCCCGCACCCAGAATCCTCTGAACGCGGGCATGTGGGTTGGCTGAAAAGCGCCGACATCGGTCTGGGTATAGAGCCAGAGCGTGTAAGTGGTCTGTTGGCCGACGACCACGGACGGGGGCTGAAGCTCGGCGCGCAGGAAGACCTTGGGTCGATCGGACGCGCTGGGTTGCTGAATCCGGCGACGGCCGACCCCGGCGCGGTCAAAGAGGTCCTCGAACGGGTCGAAGGTTCTTGCAGGCGGCGATGTCGGCGCTAGGTTCCGCCCTGCCGGCGGCTGCTGCTGGACCTGGATCTCCTTATCCGAGAGCCGTAACGCCTGCCCTTCGACGGTGAGCGTGATCGCTCGCACTCGCGCCGGTCCAACCCCTTTGGGGCGCAGCCGCCAGGTCAACTTCAGGCTGCTCGACGTGGTGCCGTTGACCCAACGCTGACTCTGCGTCTGAAAGGGTCCGCCGGCGACTTCGAGGTTGTCGAGCTCGAACGCCGGGTGAACGTCGAGGCCGCCGAAGCCGCCGGAGGTCACGGTGATGGTGAAGCTCGCCAGCTCCTCGACGCCGACCTGACCGGGCTCGAGGATCGCGGCAGCTTCGATCCGCTGTTCCGCAGCCCGCGCCGGCGGTGCGAGTCCGAGCAGCGGTGCCGCGAGCAACGCAGCGTGGGCAAGGGCGCGGGCTCTCACCAGTCTTTCTCCACGCTGGTCTTGGCGCGCGCGCGAGCGCGGGCCTGGTCGCGGCGTTGCTGGCGTTCGAGGTTCTCCACCGCCTGGAGAATCGCTGCCGCCTGCTCCGCGGTCATGTCCTTCTGATCCTGAAACTGCGGCAATGGCCGGTCTAGCGGCGGTGCCTGCTGACCGCCCTGCTGGGGATCTCCCTCTCCTGGCTGCGGGGGCTTCTGGCTGGAATCCGCCTTTTGCTGCGCTGGCTCCGGGTTCTGGCTCTGCTGATTCTGGTCTTGTCCACCAGCCTGTTGCTGGTTCTGACTCTGCTGATTCTTCCCCTGCTGGTTCTTCTCTTGCTGATCTCTCTGCTGCTTCTCCTGTTGCTTTTGCTGTTCCTCGAGCATCCGCAGTGCGAGCTCGAGATTGCGCTTGGCGTTTGCCAGATCGGACCGCGTGCGCAACGCGTTTTTGTAGGCCTCGATGGCGCCCGCGGCATCCTGCGCCCCGAGCCGCGCATTCCCGAGATTGTAGAAGGCGTCCGCCGCGAGCCCGGAGGGCGCATGCTTGGCTGCCTGTTCGAGCAGCCGCGCGGCATCCGGCTGGTTGGCACCGAGGTGAGCGGTGCCGGCGTTGTACTCGATGAGCGAATCGCCTGGTTGCAGGCGCAAGGCGCTGTCGAGGGGGGGCACGGCGTCCTCGGGTCGACCCTTCCCCCAGGCGGCAAGGGCGCGCGCGGTGCGTTCGCGTGCGTTGAAGCGGTAAGGCTCGAACAGCGGGGCGGCCTGCGACATGCCAGCGGCGGCGTCGACTGGGGTCTCCGGTGGTGGCGCTCCACCGGCCGCAAGCGTCTGCGGCGAGGAGGCTGCGGTGAGGGCGAGCCCGGCGGTGATGCCCGTAGCGAGCCAGGCGAGTCTCATCCCGCGTCTTCCCGGTTGAAGCGCCCGGCCCATCGCGCGTAGGGTGTGATCGCGAGCCAGAGCGCGAGCGCAGCCGCCGCCGTCGCGAGCGGCCATTGGAACCTCTCCTCCAGGGTGGCTACCGTCGAGCTCGACAGGCCGCGCTTCTGCATCCCGGAGATGCGCTCGACGATCGGTTGCGGGTCGGCGTTGGCGTTGGCGGCCGCGAGATAGACCCCGCCGGTCGCGGTGGCGAGTTTCTCAAGGGTGGCGGGGTGAAGTCTGCTGATCACGATTTCGCCGCCCGTCGAGCGCTTGAACTCGCCTTCTTTGCCGGCGGTCGGAACCGGCGCACCCTGAGCCGTGCCGACTCCGACCGCATGCAGAACGATGCCCGCCTCCACGAGCCGGCCGATCACCGGGGCGAGGTTCTCGTCGTGATCCTCGCCATCCGACAAGAGAACCATCACACGTTGCTTGTCATGGCCGGCGGGGAAGAGCTCGATCGCGCGCGCGATGGCGGGTGCGAACTGGGTGCCCGGCAGCGGCAGGGACCCCGGTTCGACGGCATCCAGCAGCAGGTCGAGCACGGCGACGTCGACGGTGAGCGGAGTCATGACTACGCCCACCCCCTCCGCCTGGACGAGTGCCACCCGATGACCCGGCAGCTGTTCCGGCATGCGGCGCACCATCGACTGGGCGAGCCAGAGCCGCGAAGGCAGCACGTCGTAGGTCCCCATCGAGGCCGACGTGTCGAGCAGGAAGACGATGTCGACGCCGCGTTGCTCGATCTTCTCGATCGATTCCCCCCAGCGCGGCCGGGCGAGCGCGAGCACGATTCCCAGGGTCGCCAGGGCGAGCAGGATCGCCGCCCAGATGGGAGGGCGGGGCCGCCCGCCGAGGCGTAGCCGGGGTTCGATCGCGCGCGAAGCCCAATCCGTTTCGGCAAGGGCCCGGCGGCGGTAGAGCCAGAAAGCGGCGATCGCGGCGAGCGGGGCCGCGAGCGCGAGCCAGACGAGGCGGGGATCGGCGAAGCTCATGGCTCGACGGTCATCCGCAGGGCTCCGGCCAGGAAAGGCAGCAGAAGGAAGGCAAGAGCGGTCCAGGCGAAGGGCTGAAAGCTTTCGCGGTAGCGGATGTAGCGCTTGACCAGCATCGAGGTCTTTTCGAGCCCGTCGATGCGATCGAAGACCGCGCGCAACGTACCGGGGTCGCTGGCCGAGAAGAAGCTCCCGCCGGTGCGCTCGGCGATGGTCCGCAGGAGTTTCTCGTCGACCTGGACATCCATGGGCACGCGCCGGGTCTCGACTCGTCCGGTGAGCGGATCGCGGATCTGTACGGGTACCGGCACGCGACCCTCGCGCCCGACGCCGATCGTATAGACGCGGAGGCCGAGCCCCTTGGCGACCGCGGCCGCGGACAGCGGATCGATCTCGCCGGCGTTGTTCACGCCATCCGTGACCAGCACGATGACTTTGGATCTCGCCGAGCTGTCTTTCAGCCGGCTCGCGGCATTGGCGAGCGCGACGCCGATGGCCGTCCCGTCCTGGAGGGAGTTCAGCTCGATCGAGTCGATGAGCTCGGCGAGCATCGCGCGGTCGGTGGTGAGCGGGGAGCGGGTGAGCGCCGAGCCGCCGAAGATGGTCACTCCGATCCGGTCGCCCGGACGCTTGGCGATGAAATCGGTTACGACCTGCTTGGCGACGGTGAGGCGGTTCTTGGGCTGAAAGTCCTCGGCTCCCATGCTGCCCGAGGTGTCGACGACGATCTGGATGTCGATCCCTTCGGTCGTCGCCTCCTCCCAGGAGTATCCAAGCCGCGGCCGGCCGAGGGCGAGGACGAGCGCCAGGAAGGCGAGCAACCGGAAGTAGAACGGCAGATGCAGGCGCCAGGCTCCGCCCGTCGCACGCGGCAGGCGGCTCACCAGGAGCGCGCCGCGGGAGCCGCTGCGGTGATGACGCCAGACCAGGATCGGGATCGCTAGCGTCGCCAGAAGCCAGATCGGGTCGGCGAACTGCGGCAGAGCGCTCATGCAGCGTTTCCAGTTCCGGCGGCGAGCGGACGTGCCGTCGCGAGCTCGTCGGCGGGCGCAAGATGACTCTCGATTGCGGCGGCAAGCTCGCGGGTTTCGGCGATCCGCGCCGCCACTTCAGTCTCCTCGGCTGGGCGCAGCGCGAACTTGATCTGGTCTGCCAGGCGCAGGACTCTGACGGTGCGTTGGATGAGCGCCGAATCGAAGCGTTGCGCGACGAGCCGGCGCTGGACTTCGGTCGTGGTGCTTTCGAGAGCCCGGAAAGCGAGTCGGCGGCCGAGGTAGCGCCGGAGCGCGTGGCTGAGCGATCGAAACGCTGTTTCCGGAGGTTCGACGGCCAGCAGCCCCAGAGCGCGCTCGAGCTCGGCTGAAGGCGAGAGCTGCGGCGCGGCCAGCGGATCCTCTGCTGCGCGCCTCCGCTGCCTCCGCCACGCGACGATCGCCGCGAGAACGACGAGCGTGCCGCCGGCCGCGAGCGTCCACCAGAAGCTCCGGGGCACGGCGAGCGACCGCGGCGGCGAAGGCGGCGCCGCTTTGCGCTCCTTGTCGTCGGGAGGAATCACTGAACGGACCTGGAGCGCGAGGTTCTGCGGTGTCGCAGCTCGGCGCTCGGGCTCGCCGGAGAGTCGCACCGCGACCGCAGGTAGGGCGGTAGATCCAGGTCGGAACGCCGTGAGCTTGAGCCGCTGCACCCAACGAACCCCGTCCGGCGAAGTCGAGCTCTCGACCGCCGATGCGCTGAGCACTTCGGCATCACCCCAGCCTTTCGACCAGTCCGGAAAGATCGCCTCGCGCGCCGCGTCGGCGCCCGCGAGCACGAGGGTGAGAGTCGCGACGACCGGATCACCTACGGCCAGGGTTGGCGGCTCGAGAACGACCGCGACGGAGGGCACCAGCGGGAAAGGTGCTTCACCCTGTTTGCCGGAATCCACCGCAGGTCCTGCGGTACGCCCGGCGGCGCCACCGGCGAGCACTGCCAGGAGAGCGAGAACGCACGCGTTCGCGGCGCGGCACGGCGCGCGCTTCATTGCCGCAGTCTCCGGCGGCGCGACTCGAAGAACGCCACGAGCTCGGGCATGTAAGGGCGATCGGTGGCGAGCCGCAGATGATCCAGGCCCAAGCCGCGAATCGTGGCGTGGAGCGCCTCGCGCTCGCCGCGGGCCCGGGCGACTTCCGCGGCGGCGTGCTTGCGACCGTCGAAGAACGCCACCTTGCCTGTCTCGGCGTCCCACAGCACGAGGGGGCCGGACGCCGGAGGGCGCAGGTCCTTCGGGTCGGCCAGCTCCACGACGATGACGTCGTGGCGCGCCGCGGCGCGCTGCAGCGCCTGAACGGGCGGCGCCCCGACGAAGTCGGAAACCACGAAAAGCACCGAGCGCTGGCGGAGATTCGAGAGCACCGCGCCGAGACCCTTCTCGAGATCGGTGCCGCCGGCCGCCGGATGTTGCAGGATGTCGTGCACCATGCGCAGAACCTGATTGCGCCGCCGTTGCGGTGGCAGGAAGAGCTCGAGGCGATCGGAGAGCAAGGCAGCGCCGACGCGATCGTGATTGCGCAATGCGGCGAAGGCGAGGAGGGCGCAGATCTCCGCGGCGAGCTCGCGCTTCAGGATGGCGCGCGAGCCGAAGCCGAGACTCCCGGAGACATCGATGGCGAGAAAGACCGTGAGGTCGCGCTCCTCGACGAACTGCTTGACGAACGGCACGCCCATGCGGGCGGTGCGATTCCAGTCGATCGTGCGCACGTCGTCGCCGGGCTGGTAGGGGCGAACTTCGGCGAACTCCATGCCGCGGCCCTTGAAGAGCGAGTGGTAGGTACCGGCGATGCCTTGGTCGACGAGCTTACGGGTCGAGATCTCGATCCGGCGCACCTTCGCCAGCAGGTCGGCGGGGACCCGCCGCTCCGCACGCTTCGAATCCGTTTGCGGTTCACGGAGCCCTTCGGCGTCCCGGCGCCGCCAGCGCTCGCGCAGCGAGGAGAGCATCTGGGTGCCGGGAGCTTAAGGAACCTCGACGCGGTCGAGGAGCCGCGCGACGAGGTCGTCGCTGGTCAGGTTCTGGGCTTCGGCTTCGTAGGTCGGTACGACGCGATGCCGAAGGACATCGGGAGCGATCTCCTTGACGTCCTCGGGGATGACGTAGCCGCGTCCCGACAGCAGCGCCATCGCCTTGGCGGCGCGCGCCAGGAAGATCGTCGCGCGCGGCGAGGCGCCGAAAGCGATGAGCGGCGCGAGCTCTTTCATGCCGCAGGCGGCCGGCTGCCGCGACGCGGCGACGAGATCGAGCAGATAGCCGCGGAGCTTGCCGTCGAGGTAGATGCCGTCGCAGGCGCGGCGCAGCTCGATGAGGCGCGCGTGATCGAGGATCGGGCGGATCTCGATCTCGCGTTCGACCATCATGCGCTCGAGGATCTCCTCCTCCTCGACGCGGGTCGGATAACCGATCTTGAGCTTCAGCATGAAGCGGTCGATCTGCGCCTCGGCGAGCGGATAGGTGCCCTCCTGTTCGATCGGGTTCTGCGTCGCGAGGACGAGAAACGGATCGGGAAGGCTGTACGTGGTGTCGCCCAATGTCACCTGACGCTCTTCCATGGCCTCGAGGAGCGCCGATTGCACCTTGGCGGGCGCACGGTTGATCTCGTCGGCGAGCAGCGCGTTGGTGAAGACGGGGCCGCGCCGGGGTTCGAACTCGCCCTTGCGCGGATCGAAGATCAGGGTGCCGACGAGGTCGGCAGGGAGGAGATCGGGCGTGAACTGTACGCGCCGGAAATCGATCGCGAGCGTCCGCGCGAGCGTCTTTGCGGCGAGGGTCTTGGCGAGTCCGGGCACGCCTTCGATGAGCACGTGGCCGCGGGCCAGCAGTCCGACCAGGAGCCGTTCGACGAGATAGTCCTGCCCGACGATGACGCGCCGGATCTCGGCTTCGACCTGCTTCAGGGCGAGCGCTTCGCGCTCGACGCCGGGGATGACCGGCGCCGAATCAACGTGGGGACGGCCGGTCGCATCAGGATTGACAAGGGTTTCCATGCACACACTCCCAGGTGCCATGAAGTGCAAGTGGAGTGCCACCTGCCGTGTGCCAAGATGGCGGAGGAGACGGGTCCTGAAAGCCGCAACCAGCACCCCAGTCCGGCCACGCCGGAAGAAGGCTCTCGGCCAGCATCACCTGCGCGCCGGTAGCCTCTGCCGTCCGCTGCTCGATTTCCTCTTTTCGGCGGGCTCGCCCGCCGGGCTCGTCATCGAGATCGGGCCGGGTGGGGGAGTCCTCACCGCCGAGCTGCTGGCGGCCGGCGCCGAGGTCCTGGCGCTCGAGATCGATCCGGAATGGGCGGCGGCGCTACGGGTGCGACTCCCCTCCGAAAGGCTCTCGGTAAAGGTGGGCGACGTTCTTGATTTTGACTGGAGCGTGCTACCTGCCGGAACCCTGGTCTGTGGCAACCTGCCCTACCAGCTCGGTACGGCGATCGTCGATCAGGTTCTGCGCGCCTATCCGCAGGTCGAGCGCGCCGCCTTTCTGCTGCAGCGAGAGGTGGCAGATCGGCTGGTGGCGGCGCCGGGAGATCCTGAGTTTGGTTCTCTGTCGCTTCTTACCCAGGCCCGAGCGGAGGTGCGCCGGTTGGGAGTGGTTCGGCCGGGCTCCTTTGTGCCGCCGCCGAAGGTCGATAGCGCCTTCGTCGGCTTCCGCCTGCACGAGCCGCCGCTGCCGGAGGACGAGATGCCCAACTTCGAGCGCCTTCTCCGCGCCGCCTTCAGACAACGCCGGAAGACCCTCGTCAACTCCCTTACCAGCAGTTTTTCGCGGAACGCAGTGGAGGGCAGCCTCACCAAGCTCGGCCACGGGCCTCGTACGCGAGCCGAGGCGCTCGCGCTCGAGGACTTCCTGGAGCTCCATCGCGCCCTGGCCGGGGGCGGGGAGCCGGCTGCCGCAGCCGTACCGGGTGGTATCCTTTTTGCCAGCGGAAACCCAGAACAATCTTGAGCGAACCGCGTCGAGACATGCCCCGGGTCGGAATCTCCCCAGACAAGGGCCGCGAGATCGTCGGCGTCCTTTTCGCCGCGCTCGCGGTGATCTGTGGCTCCAGCCTCGCGAGCTTCGACCCCGCGGATCCGAGCTTCCTGCGCCAGATCTCCGGCCGGGCGCCGACCCACAACTGGATCGGTGGATTCGGCGCCGAAGTCGCCGCCGCCGGCTTCGGTCTGCTCGGTCTGACCTGCCTGCTCATCCCCCTGCTGCTCGCCGTGGCCGCGTGGCGGAGGCTCCGCCCCAAGGCGCGGCCGAAGGTGGTTGGCCGTGGCGCGGGAGCGGCGCTCATGCTGTTGAGTCTTCCGGCGCTGCTGCAACTGCTTCTGCCCTCCCTGCTCTGGCGCAGCGAGGCGGTCGATACCGGCGGTGCGCTGGGAGTCGTCCTGTCGACGGCGCTCGCGCAACGGATGAACTTCGCCGGCGCGCTCGTCCTCCTCCTGGCGCTCTGCATCGTCGGCGTGGCGCTACTCGTGCAGACGAGCCTGGGAGATGCGATCGCCCGTTGGCGGCGGCGCCTGACCGGCACGCTCGATCAATGGCGTCTGGCGCGTGCCCGGCGCAAGGAGCGCAAGGAGAAAGAACGCTCGCGCAATCGCGTCGTCGTCAAGCACTTGCAGCGCGTCGCCGAGGAGAAGCAGGAGCGGCTCGACAAGCTCGCCGGTGTCTCGGCCGGGAGACATCCTGCCACGGACCCGCCCTCGGACGAGCTCTCCCTGTCTCCGACCGGCGGCCGGATGGACCTGCCGCTGCGCCGTTCCGGTCTGATGACCGAGCGGCCGGGCGAACGCCCGGTCACCGTGCGCAGAGTTACCGCGCCATCGTATTCGTCGCAGGGTACCGCCACCGCCTCGCCTCTCCCGCCGCCCGCCGCGGACACTCCGGCGCGCCGGGAGAAGCAGAAGGAGTTCGGTTTCGTCGAGACCCAGGCTGAATCGGTGCTGCCGCCGCTCAATCTCTTGCAGCTCGAGAACGAAAAGCCGACGATCGACGAGGACGAGCTTGTCCGCCTCGGCGAGGCGATCCGCTCGCGCTGTGCGGAGTTCGGGGTCGAGGGCACGATCGAGGGCATCGGCCCCGGGCCGATCATCACGGTGTTCGAGTTCCAGCCGGCGCCGGGCGTGAAGGTCAGCCAGATC
>Ga0184615_10002325_pt1 | contig 10171 bp, 15 predicted proteins | sample PLM4_65_coex_FD_133134 | JGI IMG/M metagenome (GOLD analysis project Ga0184615, IMG submission 133134) | Groundwater sediment microbial communities from an aquifer in East River, Colorado, USA - PLM4_65_coex | ecosystem: Environmental > Terrestrial > Soil > Riparian zone | place: USA: East... | reverse complement strand
TTATGGATAAAGTATTAGTAATCCCCTCAATTCGCAAAGATTGTATTGAAAGATTCTTTGCTAATTGGCAGGAGTGCGGCGATTGGGACCGGGTTATTTTAGTCGAAGACAATCCAGAGAAAACTTTCTTCGTGAATGTCGATGAGCATTATTCGTGGAAAGAGATTAATGAGATTTTAGGAGATAAATCTTGGATTATCTCACGCAGAGACAGTGCAATTCGCTGTTTTGGCTTCTATATGGCGAGTAAAACAGATGCAAATTATGTTTTGACGCTCGATGATGACTGCTATCCCGATGGCGAATTTCCCATATTCGCACATCATATAAATAAAATAGAAAACCAGCGAAAATGGACAGAATCGGTCCCCGGCATGAGAACAAGGGGGTTGCCCTATCAGAGTTTGGGCGAGATGCACAATGTAATAGCCAATATGGGACTTTGGAGCAATATCCCAGATTTCGATGCTATTCAATCATTGAATAATTTAGAATTGGCTATAGGGGGCGGATTTGAGCCGCCCAAAGGCAACAGAATCGTCCCTAATGGGCAATACACGGCAATTTGTGGAATGAATCTATGTTTTAATGCACAATACGCCTGCTTGTTCTATTTCCCCCTAATGGGGCAAGGACAGCCTTACAAACGATTCGATGATATCTGGATGGGGATCATATTAAAGAAAATAATCGACCACCTTCGTCTTTGTATTTCGATTGGAGAGCCATTCGTAGAACATCAAAAGGCCAGCAATGTCTTCGACAATTTAATCAAAGAAGCCCCAGGAGTCAAGATGAACGAAGACTTCTGGTGGATTATAGATGAAATAGAATTAACAGCCAGTAGCCCACTTGATTGTATGAAACAAATCGGACTCGGTTTACAGAACCAGAAAGATGAATATCTTAATAGACTTGGCTCTGCTATTGGAGTTTGGTGCAGCTTATTTTGATAACTCAATAAAATCGTCTGTGCTTGCTTCGATAACTTTTACAGGTTCATTTTTGATTAATTCATTTTTATGACCATAGTCCACAAAAGTAAATATTGTTCCTGCTGTAATTATAGCAGTAAGAAGCGAAGACCCAATCATCAATCCAAGTATAGATCTTTCAATTGAACCGGCAATCTTTATTTTTGGTTCAATATAAGTAATCCCCGTGTCAATCTCTTCCTTGTAAGCAGATTGCACATCTTTAGTCAACCGTTTGAGATTATCGAATGTTGAAACAGCGTTTTTACCGTGCCGTGCCACGCACTCGGCGGATTTATCAATTTGTTTTAAAACTTGTTCTATTCTTTTTTCAACAACATTCATTTTGCCTCCCCTTGAATGACAGTCATTTGCTTTTCAAGTTCTTCTATTCTTTTCTGGTGGCCCATCACAGAATTCTTAAGATCAATTATTCTATCTTCAAGGTCTTCATTAGGCTTAGTGACACTTATTTGAATGTCTTCTTGCTTGTCTGTTTTTTCTGCTCTTGCTAAATATTCATCATAAACTTGTTGATCCCATACATCCCATTGCGGATTCACCCATCCATCTTTTTGAACTAACACAGCGATGAGGCTTCGACAATTAGTTAACTCAAGAGTATCCGTTACTTTTATTTTATCGAAAAATGAAGAAGAAACATCTTTAATGCTCCTATAATGCGGTACATTAAATTGTTTTTGATTGTATACGATTCTTATTGAGCCACCATGATCGACATATGCTCTGTTTCCCTGATTGCATCCAACTGCGCTCATTAAAAATAGAATGCATGCAACAACACCGATGATATATTTTGTTTTCATGTTTCACTTTGTGGGATTAAAGACAGCCATCCCCACCAACTTCTATCGCAAGGTCTTTCGTTTTCGGCAATTCTATTTCCGGCTCTTTACTTACTAATTCTGATTTTCTTCTCACAGGATACTTACGACCCGAATGTTTTTCTATCTCTTCGGGAGACATTTTAAATTCATCGCCTTGATCGCCTATAGCCCATTCTACACTAAATCTGATTCCATCTTCTGTTTCTAATCGATACCACCATACATTCTTGTTGGTATCATGCATGCAAGGGCTAATTATTTTAACTTTGATTAAATCGTCTTCTGCTCGGGCCTCGATTTCCGGATATTGCATTGTGATTCGGGCAGGCTTGGGCCTGGATGAACAGCCGAAACAAGTGAACAAAAGAAACAACACCCAAGGTGTTGCCAAAAGAGCTGTATTTTTCTTCATCTCATTTTCTCCTTATTTGGTAGTTACGGGAACACTCCAAAACCGATTGTTATCAAGCTTTTTTTCCAATTTGTCGAGTCTGGCATCTAAATCATCTAATTTAGAATGACGAATAGGTATCTCATCCTGTATTACAATTTCTCGAAGAGCTGCTTGTGATTTTTTCCAATTTGCATCTTGTCTCTCTTTTTCCCAAGCCTTATATTCATCATATAAGCTCGTTGACCAAACCTGCCAGTGCGGCGATTTATGTTCCGGAGATTTAACTAAAACGCCAATAATATCATGAGTATCGCAATGAACACCGGTTTTTACTTGGGATTCAACTTTGATATTTGCAAAATACGATTCGGGAGTTTCTATATCCTGGAAGTTGGTACGTTCACAGGTATAAACTTTTCCTTTGTAGTAAATGCTGTACTTGCTCGAAATACGTTTGCTTTCTATTCTGTCACCATAACCGCAGCCACTAAGAAAAAGAACCAACATCAATATAGACAAAATATATTTCATAGTTTAGTCCTTTTTACAGGCATGGAATATTTGATTATATTTCTTGTAAGAGTAGTAGTATCCATTTTCATCTTGTGGATAAAGCGGAAATCGCTTTTTACTACAAAGGTTTTACAACCAACATATCATACAATCTAATATTTGGTTGTAAGTAGATTGCAAACAAATTAGAAATATTATTTTGTAATATTTGAACATAGCATCTACTTCGGCTGCAGTTCAGCTACTTGCTTTTCAAGTTCTTCTATTTTCTTTTGATTTCTTGTATTGGGACTTTCAGGCAGCTTCGGACAGACTGCTTCGAATATTGCCTTTCGCTCTTCTTTTGTGAAAACCTTTTTCTCACCATCGGTAGATAAAGCCTTTTTCAAAGCTTTCTTTCTACCTTCAAAGTAGTTGAAATTATCAAGCTCAGAACAATAAGTTGCTCCTTGCAAAAGCGTTTTGTTCCCTTCTTTGATTGTGACATAAGTTTGTCTAGTAGTGAGATGGCCGTTCTTAAGCACCTCTTCTTTTTTGTGGCTGATGAGAATTTGAACTTCTCTTTTACCTAGCTTTACAAACATTTTCTTTCTCCTTAAAATACAGAAAATACTTAGTTTACTTCTTGGTCAATTTTATTTCGTTATCGTGCTGCGCATAATTTGCGGGTGGAGTATGCTCAATGAGCTTAATAAGTGCCTCTTTCGCTGCTGAAGATCCGGAAGATGTATTCTGCCAGATAGCATCTTTCATTAATTTTAATCGCTTCATCTCGAAATCTTGACTTATATTGATTTTTTCTATCTCAATATCTTCCGGCAATCTGTGCTCAGCCAATATTTGTTGAAGTTTGACTTTTTCTATTTCAACTGCCTTATTGGTCACGTTGCAGTTGTAAGAATATACAGAATAAATTGAGCACAAAATTATTGCTGCCGCACCGATAAGTGTTACTCTACCAGTCACATGAGCCGATTCATTCTCATTCATCTTAAGACTCCTTTAATTGTGTTCTATTTCGGTTTCGATACCCGCCGTTGCCTCTTCTACGAATTTATCTTTAATTGTTAGCACAACATGATTAGCCTTACCGAGTGGCAAATCAGATGTTCCATGTTCTACTTCACAAATATTAAGCCCCGATTTTGTAACTCTTCTTCTAGCTTCCTTAATAGCAAGCCCTACTAAGGAATCTAAAAATGATTTTTTCATCTATCTTCTCTCTCCTTCGCTGATTTTGCAAATAATTTAGCAAGTCTTGACGTAGCAGTCCGGTTTCCATCCGATAGGCCATTATCTATTCGATTTTTTTCAGTGGTATAGTGGCCATATTCATCTTTCATCACGATAAGGCTCTTGTCTTCCAATTTTGCCGTCTCATCTACATCTACCATGCTACTATGGCTACCGAACCTTGACGGATAGGCGTAAGGCTGCTTTTTCTGTGATTCTTGTTGCTGCGGCTTCGATTTTGCCATTGCGTTCCCTTTTTTGCTAAAATTGAAGTGGAAGTTTACCAGAGAAAACCCCGTCTGTCAAGCACCCACCCTACAGAATGATTCCTAAAAGTTGTTCTAAGTTCCAAACCATGTTGTCAAAAATTGGAATCTTAGTATGTTCCATTAATTCAAGAACAGTTAAAGGCGACGATGAACAAACACCAGAAATAGCATCGGGGACAAGGTTGAACTTTTCTTTCAAAATTTTAACTCCCCCGATTGCCCCAAATGCATCACGAGCGGCAAAGACCAATTTATGAATTCTTGATCTAACGATATCTGAGTTGAGAAGCATCATTGTTTCTCTTTGCAAAATTCCGTCTGCGATCTCCACCACCCAGTAATTATTTGGGTTGTTGGCATACTTTAAATCAAGCTTATTAAAAATATCGAGGACTTCTGGCTCTGAAAGCATGTATGTAGACGGATATCCAAAATAAGAGAAGTCGCTAATGTTACTCGCACCAGCATCTTCCATATGCAGTATATCTTTCAAAGATGCGGTTCCAGTTACTTTAGTGCCTCTCACTCTTTTACCAGCAGAACTCAAAGCCCATGTAACGGCAGAACATGAACGACTCTTTCCAGAATTCATTGATGTGCCGACTACTAAAATCATTTTTGATCTTGGTAGCAATTTGTCATTGTTCTTCGGTTTTACGAAACAATAATCCGTAGTGTTAATGATTTTTTGTTCTACATCAACAACATACCCCAGGATTTTGATCCTTGTAGGGTCTTTCATTGTAGCATTGCGATTTACGACGTTGCCTATAATGCCGGAACGAGCATGTAAATCTACTTCTGCTGAAAAATCTTTTGGAACGAGAGCTTCATATGCATCGGGAGCATAGCGATTGCCAAATACAAAAATTGATTTTGTTCCTATATTGATTTTGTGAATTCTGCCTAATTTGTTCTCTAATTCCGTGTGCTGACCGACACTTTGGACTTTTCCGTAGACTAAATCGCCAACTTGGGGATAATTGTCAATAAATTGGAAAGTTTTGACAATAGACTTAGGTACGGTAAGAGCTGCACTCGGCAGGATGAAGCCCGGCTGTATTTTTTTGACGGTTGTCATTGAATCACACAGGAGTCTCAAAATGAGATGGATCTTAGTCTTTACTGTTTTTCTTACAGGTTGTGCTTCTGCTAAACCGGAAATTGTCGTCAGTTTCTCAAAAAATTGGACACTCGAAACCGAGAACGATGCAAGCTCCAAAATAGAAATTAGAATCAAACCTGATTAATCTCTTCTCGGAACGCTTGTTTGCCGCCCATATAATACTCCACCAAGGATAGCCATAACATATCCGGCTTCATCTTCAATGAACGGGATATCTTTTCTATCATAATTTTTGTTGGAATTAGTGGGTCCAAATAATCTAAAAGTTTTTCACATGTCCCATCGGCAAATTCGCATTGTTTGTCTATAATATCAAGAGGAATTTGAGATTGTTCTACAACTTTCATGAAGTGGAACGCAAATATCTGTGCCTCGGCTCTACGAAGGATAGCAATAGGACTAATATGTGTTTGCTTCCATTCTCTCATTTTGTAGTCTACATCGTTTTGATATTTTTTGATAACAGGAACTATACTTTTAGTCTCTCTACTTTTGTTGAAATATTTTGTTAAATATCTATCAATATCAATAGCTTCTGCTTTGGCAATCGCTCCTTGATGAGCACTATACAAACATATTTCAATTTCATCTTGTGATATTAAATCACTTTTAGCAGTCGATTTAGATATAGTTGAGTAGCTGTGCGAGGTACGATATTTGATTATTTGAGTAGAATCAGACGGATTATTGCTAAGAAGCTTTTCGGACTCAGAACTTAAAAAACGATAAATTCTATCGATTGCATGGCTTGTGGTAATAGACTTTTCTGATTGTTCTATATCATCAAAAATTAAGATATACTCTTTACGCATATTGATTATTAACCGAATAAACAGCTAGTCCAATATTAATCGCTAAAACAAATAAAAGTGATAGAAACAACGCAGTTGGCGAAGGTTCAATATGGAGATAGTTAAAATCTTTAAACTCTTTTCGTTTCCATCTTTTACTCGATTCATCTGCGGAGTAACGAATGATCAATTGTAAATCCAATTTTTGTTGTTCTTGAATGAAATTTTTAATGTCTACCTTCAATCTCTCTTCCTCGCTCCACGAGAACACGTAACCCCATTTTACACTCTCATTATTGTCTATTCCGATACATAACACAAGCTCATTTTTATTCCCGCCTACCCAATAACTTTCTTGCTTGAGTGCTGCATCTACTGGCTGGTTCTTGAATATGATTATCCAAATTCGAATTTGTTTACTAAAACCAAGTTTGGCGTTCTCGAAACATAGAAACTCGTTTTCAAGTGTCTGATTTGTTGTAGGTGAGCCTAATATTGAAGGCGTATGTAATGTGCTAACAACTGGATAATCTACTAAATTGTATTCTTGTTTGTCTTCTTTACTCACATCAGGAAAATTGAAGACAGATCTTGATTTTTTAACTTTATTTACATAATGCCTGCTCTGTGTTACTACTACTTGTTTATCACCAGCAACCGTAGTAAATGTATTGCCATCCCCCCAAGACACTTGATTGATATGCCAATTTTTGGTTTTGGTTTCGTTGCTAAATTTTTGTACAATTTCTCTATATTCCGATTTTGAGATTGATACATTGCCGCCATCTCCATCGCAAACTACATAATATTGATCTGGGTGGTGAACTGTGTGGGTTTGTGTGTGCGTATGACCTTTTTTGTCGGTGCTTGTAGTAGTATATCTTTCTGTCCAATGCTCATCATGAACGGCTTTAGCACAAAAATTAGTCCAGTACTCGAAAGCATAGCTATCAATATACTCTGTTACAAATTTACATGCAACAACCGCTACTAAGCTAACACCGAATATGAGCAAGATTTCCCAATAGGCTAAAAACTTGCCCCAAAACGCCCATACTATCCCTATCGTAGCAAAGGGAATAAGAATGAGAAAGAAAATCATTTTCCGGCTTTCTTATTAAACAGATCGACATCGTTTTCTTGACCTTTCTCAAATACTTCATCTGTCTTTTCAGATGTAATTATTTTAATTTCAATTTCTTGTGCCGATAACTCGCCACCGAAATTAGTCAACACCCATTTCGTGATCGGCTTCTGAATATAATTGTTTCTTTCTGTATTCTTCTGAATTAAAGATTCTTGATCTCTAAGAAATCTTTTGCGTTCCGCTTCAACGGAAGACGAAAGATCCTTATACAAAGAAGAATCGAAACTTGGGTTTCTTTCCTGAATCCAGGTCATTAGTTGACCGTTGCCTTTTTCATATCGTCCTCTGATGATATCGGACCAAATTTCTTTAAAATCTCCTTTATATTGTTCTGTGATCCCCGCTTTTTGTTGCAAGATTTTCCACATCGTATCAAACGACGCAGTATTCTTTTGAGCCTGTGCTTTTACCCCATTCCGTAGTTCTATCTCTGTATTGATAACCCCCACTAACGATAGGGCGACAATTGCCAATACCACCAGAACACAACCAGCAATAGCCATAAATTTGTACATCATCGAGTTCCTTTACTTGATTTGGGTTAGAGTTGTCAATTTGATAGGGTTGTTTTCGTGAAATACATCGTTGGCATAATGAACTATGTCATCGTTGGTGATCGACTCTACTAATTTCTTCCTATGGGCAAAATCGATATATTCATCAAAATTGGAATCTAAATCGAACATCAATTGCGTTGAAGAATTGCGTTTTTCGGTAGTTTCAGAGCTTTTACCTACCTGGAACAAATAATTTTTCTTAGAAACATCAATAATATCTTGCTTGATGCCATTCTTTTTAACACTATCTAAAAGCAACTGCATCTCATTGATACATAATGAAATGTTGGCTTCATCGAGATAGCAATACATGTAATTCAGACCATACTCTCTGTAAGCTATATCTCCCGAACCAACTGCGTAGCAAAGACCCAATTCCTCTCTAATTCTATCAAATAACATACTATGCATTCCACCACCGAATGCGTTCATGAATATATTTTGAATAAACTTATTTCCCACCTTTTCATTGATATTTTGGCCTTGAGACATCAATGTTACAATCGCCTGTTTAGCAGGATGCTTGAATTCTTTAGTGCCAAAATCCCAGGTAGGACTTCTGTTGTTCACATTGAGGATTGACTCAGTTTGCGGAAGATGCTTGTCAAGAATAGAATAGAATTGATTTTCATCTACATCTCCGCAAATAGATATAAGCATATTCCCAGCGTTGTAGTATTTGTCCTTAAATCTACGGATTTTCTCTGTTGTCATATCCAAAATAGATTCTTTGGTTCCAATGACTGGGTGTCCTATCTGACTACCCATTAAATGCTCAAAGGAGCTATTATAATGGAAGCTACTTGGATTATCTTGTCCCGATACCCATTCTTCTACTATTACGCCTTTCTCTGTTGCAAATTCATCTTCTGGGAAAGCTGGTTCGAAAACCATCTCACATAATAGCTCTACTGCTTCCTCTAAATCATCTTTGAGAAAAGTAAGCGTGTAACAAGTCTTTCTTTGACTTGTAAATGCATTAATATTTCCCAATCTTGATGATATTTTATTGATATCTTTGTAGTGTCTCTTGGTCGTTCCCTTGAAAAACATATGCTCTAAGAAATGGGCGACTCCGTATGAGTCTGCATCTTCATCGCAAGACCCGGCATTAGTGATAATTAATAAATTAACTATTTCACTTGGCGATTTTAGTACTTCTACTGGGAAATCTTTAACGGCAACTTTCATTTCTTTTTCCTTCCAGAGTAATAAATAATGTTATGTCTTATTTTCAAAACCCGTTTGCAACTGAATTTCGTGGTAGCTGGATACTTGGGGATATCTCAGATAACCTTTCCTTTACGTGCCCCGCTAACGCTGGCCGTGGAGATGATATCATTGTTTCATGGGCGGATGGGCCGTTTGATTTAAGCGGAAATGATGCAGATGGCAATATCTCAAAAACGCTCAATTTCAGGTTTTCTACTAGCTCGTTGAACTACGAAAACTGGTCGCTCTTGGCCGTCGATATTACCACATTAGCCAGCAGCAGTGCAAGTACAACACATGCAGAAATAGTTAATTCTTTAAATGCAAATGCCGCCTTTGCCACTTGGTTTACAGCAGAACTTAATTCTTCGACTGGTCGCACGACAATTCGCTCCAGACAGCCATCGACGACATTCCGATTTTTTGTAGTAAATGGTCAAGCCGAAGCCAAACTGCTGTTTAATCAAAGAGCGGGTGTAGCAGAACTCCCAACTTATTTCGATAGACATAAATTTGCTTATTTATTCACAACATCTGCCTCTTATGTTAGTTTTATTGATCGCCAAAATGCTTTGATGCCTTTGACTCCTGGAACTTTTATTGTAGATGCGAATGTAATAACAAACGCCAAAGATGCATACGGTAAAAGTCGAAATTTAGACTATACCACTGTTAGAGCGGATTGGCAATTATTAGATGGTAAATCAGATGCATTTATGTTCCAAAAGATATGCTTAGATGCGTTTGGAAACATATCTCAAATTATAGAATATCAAGCGGGATCAAAAGCAGGCGATTTAGCCAAAAAAACTTGCTATTATAGGAACGGCGGAGCATCCGGTGCGAATCCTTTCAAGATAACAGAAGTTCCTTATATGTTAACATCGAGCGACTTGGTTACACCTGATTGCACCGAAGCTACTGTTTGCTCGTAATCAAATAAGCATACTCACCAATCGTCAAATAGATACTTTTTTCGTCAATTCTTTTGCATATTGTCTCAAGAAGTTTAATTAATAGATGTTGTTTCTCCATTGGAAAAGCCACTTCATACTTAATATGGGCGTCTTTGATTACATTTCCATCCTTCCAATGGCCTTCAACATT
>Ga0184615_10002323_pt1 | contig 10173 bp, 7 predicted proteins | sample PLM4_65_coex_FD_133134 | JGI IMG/M metagenome (GOLD analysis project Ga0184615, IMG submission 133134) | Groundwater sediment microbial communities from an aquifer in East River, Colorado, USA - PLM4_65_coex | ecosystem: Environmental > Terrestrial > Soil > Riparian zone | place: USA: East... | reverse complement strand
GGTGCGGCGGGATCAGGGCGATGATCTTGTCTGCGAGGCCCGATTTGCCGCCGATCCACGGGATGATCGCTCGCGCCTGGTGGGCGCTATTGTTGGTGGTCGCCTTCATGCATCGACTCCTTCGTCGACGCGCCGGGGCGTTCTGGTGTGGGGCTCTTGTCGGCCCTGAAGTGATTGAGCGTCCCGCAGCGGGGACACTTGATCTGCAGCCGCACGTATTGTCCGACACCGAGCTTGCGGCGGCAACTGCCGCAGCGTATCTCCGCGTCCTGCACGGGGCACCTCTCCGCGTTCGCGTGTAGGCTGGCCCTGCCGCGATCGTGGCAGGGGGCCTCGTCCTGCTCGGAGGATGCATCTCCGGGAAAGGGGCCGTCATGGCGTTAGCGCGCCGTGGCGGTCGCCCCTTCTTTTTGAACAATCGGTCACCCGCATTTTTCGCGAATGCCTTCCACCAGTTCGTCGACGATGTGCTTGGGCAGCGACTGCGTGGTCACCCTGATACGGGTGCCGCCGGCGATCGCCACTGCGGCTATGACCGCGAACGGCAGAGGCTCCAAGGTGTAGCGCACGACGGTCTCGTAGTCGCCGGCCGTCTCCGTCTCGCGGATCTGCGAGACGAACGAGGCGAGCGTGAGCCGCTCGGACACGCGGACGGCACACAACGCCGCGAGGCGCGGTGCTTTCTTCGAGACGATTTCGACGTGGAGGCCTTCCTGCGAGAGCTGGTGCGGCGTCTCGGCACAGGCGGCGAGGAATAGAGCTACGGCGATGACGGCGAAGCGCATGGCGGTCTCCTGAGTGAGATGGCCTCATTATCGCGCGTGCCGCCCTACGCCTGCTTCGCCTCCACCGCCTCGAGCGCGGCCTTGTAATCCTTGACCTCTTGCGGCGCGTTCGGTTCGGCGCTAGCGGCCTCCAGGAGCGCATCCTCGATGGCGCGCTGCGCGGCGGCGGCGGCTTCGATGTCCGCGCGCTGCATCGCGAAGAGCGCCGCGGCCCGCTTCGCTTCGATGTCCGCCGCCTTGAGTTCCTCGGCAGTGGGCTGTGGCGGCTCCGGTTCCACCTCGAACGGCTCGCCGGTGCGCGCGAGGTGCTCGATCCAGTCCTCCTCGCGCGGCGCCGGCACGCCCTCGGTTTTCGCGTGTACCTGCAGTTCCTCGATGAACGCAACCACGCGCGCCTGCAGCTGCTCGGTGGTGCCATTGAATTGTGCTCTCGTGATCGTTCGCATGTGTCGCTCCTAGATGTCGCCAAGCCAGCGGATCATTTTCGTCACCACCAGCGATGGCTGTATGACGTTGGCCGCAGTGCCGCTGCCAGCATTGTCCGTGTTTGCGGCGGTCTGGGCGGCTCCCGAACCACCGCCACCAAACCCTGATGCGCCCCCACCTGTGAGGCCAGTAACGGTCTGGCCTTGGCCGTGCAAATGCACGCCGACCTCACCCGAGGTCTGAGCATGACCTTCCTCGCCACCCACGTTGCCCAGCGCGTTGCCCAACATGCCGGTGCCGGTGCCGCCGGAGCCCACGGCCACGCGCCTGCGCGAGTCCGGCAGGCCGTAGGTGGTGGCGCCATCGCCCACACCCCAGACGCGATTCAACTTGGTATCGAGCTTCGCGTAGGTCGCGCGGTTCACGTTCGAGCCATCCTCGAGGAAAAAGCCGTAGGGCAACACGCCGCCCATGTAGGTCACTTCCTGGGCCACGCGCTCGAGATGGAACGGCGGGACCTTCGTCTCGGTCGGCAGATTGACCCACGTGCCGGCGGCGGCCTGGGTGAGCCAGGCGATCGCGACGAGCCGGAAGGGCACGTTCGCGCGCGCGGTGGTCGAGTACATCACGTCGGGGTTGTCCGCCGCGCCGGCGCCGCCCTCGGCGACGGTGGTCACGATGCCCTGCTCGCCCTGGAAGGTGCCCGCCACCGCGGCCTCGATCGCGCCGGCGTTGTCGATCGCGTAGATGTAGATCGGGCAGAGGAAGCCCGAGCTATGACCCAGCGTCGAGCCGGAGGACACGGTCATCGCGTAGTTCGCGACGATCTTCCTCAGGTTGTGCCCGCCGTCGCCCAGCGTGGCGTGGCGCTGCGCGACGAAGGCCGGGTTGTCTGCCGACAGGGCGGCCGCGTCCTTGTCCTTCATCGTGATCGTGAGCGCGTTGGCCGCGACCGCGAAAGTTGGCTTGAGATTGAGCAGCAGCCGTGAGTCGAGCAGCTTCATCGCGGCGAACGCCTCGGCGGGCTGGCCGGTCGCGCCCAGCAGGCCGGTGATGTAGTCCCACAATTTGCCGACGCCCGCCTTGGCGACGGCGTTCGTCGGGCTGGGGGTTGCGCTGACCTCGTTCTTGGCAGGTGGTGCGAAGTAGCCCATCGGTTATCTCCCTTTCACGCGCGCATCCAGCAGTCCGGAAACGGACGCCTGGGTGTTGTCGATGCACTCGACCAGCGGCCCGAGCGCGACGTCGCGATCGAGGATGCGCGCCGAACGCGCCGTGCCGCCGTCGGCCTGCACCGTGAGCTGGATGTTCTCGATGAGCTTGAACGGCTTGGTCAGCGCGAGGCGCGTGCCGCCTGGAGCGGTGACCACGTTGTCGATCACCTCGTCGATATCCGGCACGTCGATCAGCACCGTCAGCTCGCGGATCACGCCCTGGATCGGCGAGCCGCCCGTGGTGACCGCGAGCTGCAGGTCGCCGTTGTCGTAGGTGATTGCGCCGGTCCACGGCCGCCATGCGCCGTCGGCGCCGTAGAACGGCTCGGCGTCAGGCCCGTAGAAGTCCTCCGCGTCCGCACCGTAGAAGGCCTCGTTATTGGTGGTGCGGAATTCGACGTGGATGCCCTCGCCGTCGATCGCGTGCTGGAGTACCACGCGGCTGCCCGCCCACTCCGAGGGGAAATAGAACATCGCCGTCTCGTAGCGCATCTCGGCGAACACCTGGTCCTCATAGAAATCTGCGGCGTCGGCGCCGTAGAACGGCGCGTCGTCCGGGCCGTAAAAGTCGGTCAGGTCGTCCGCCACCAGATCGCCGGCCACGTTCGTGCCGCCCGTGACGGTGCCCGGCCAGGCGAGGGCGCGAAAGTCGATGGTCTCGACGATGTTCTCCAACGCCGGGTCGCCCAGGTTCCTCACGATGACCGCGGCGTTCGGGCTCTCCAGCCCGGCCGCGTCGACGGCGGTGAGCATAAAAGTCACCAGGCCGGCCGGCAGCTCCAGGAAGGTTGCCGGCGACGAGGTGAGCGCGCCCTGGTGCAGCCGCTCGGCGTCCCCGATCGATCTGTTCTCGCCGTAGTGGTAGCGCAGGATGAAGCCGGTGATGTCCACCTCTGGCGGCGAACTCCAGCGGAAGGTGTTGCCATCGAGCGTGAAGTCCACCACGTCGGAGGGCCGGCTCTGGCCGGCGTAGTCGATGTGGTGCTCGAGCGTCATGCGCGCCGACCTGCCGAGCTTGCCGACGCTGGTCCAGGCGATCACCTCGATCACCACGTCGGAGAAATCCGACACGGTGAACGAATAGACGCGGCCGCGCACGTCCTGCGCGAAGGTACTCATCGGCCCGCCGTTCACCGACACGCGCACGTCCGCGCCGGCGTAGTCGCCGGTCACGCTCCAAGTGACGAACACGCGAGCGAGATAGCCGGTGCCGGCGCGCATCCCGTCCTCGGTCACCTGCAGGTCGCTCAACTGGATCTCGCCCACCACCTTGTGCGGGGGCGCCGCTTCGGGCAGGTTGCTCTTGGCGGCATAGTAGAGCGGGTCCTCGTCGATCGCCGAGACGTCCACATAGCGCTCGGAAACCGGCTTCAAGGATTCGATCTTCACCTTCCGGCCCGTAGTGCTCGTCGGGCCGTAATGCCAGCGGTAGTCGTAGGGCGGGTAGCCGTCCGGGTCCGCCCAGGGGTTGAACGGCAGCGGCGCGACGAGCGTGAGCGTGTCGGTGTCGCCCGCGCCGCCCTGCACCGCGTAGGTGGCGAAGGTGGCGTCGGGCTTGCGGATCGTGACGTAGCTGCCGGCGGCGTAGAGAGGGACCTTGCGCGTGAGCTTGAGCGTCGAGGTGTCGCCGCCCTCGATAAAGCGGCCCGAGAGCATGTTCAGCAGGTCGTGGCCGATCTGCGCCACGTCGCCGCGCGGCACCGGCTGCATCTCCCAGTCGGCGCGCCATTTGTAGCGCCGCGCGCGGTAGGCGTTCGCCGCGGCGTACAGATTCGTGTCCTCTATTGCGAGCTCGCGCTTCGTGCGCCCGAAAAGCTCCAGGCGCTTCACCCGGCTGCCGGTGGTCCCCGGCACCCGGCAGCGCACGAAGTCGCGCTGCTCGCGCAACGCGTCGTAGTACCAACCCTCGATGATGTCGGCGAGATCCCCGGTCGCGTAGTCGATGGAAAAGCTGCCGGCGACGATGTTGTGCATGCCGAACAACGCCGTGACAGGAAGGTCCGGCGCGTCCCACAGCACGCCGTGCTTGCCGGTCGAGAGCGAATGCGTGCCGCGTCCCATCAGCGCGATGGCGTTCAGCAGGTTGTGCACGGAGATCTGCTGATCGAAGACCGCGTTCATCTCCTGGCCGCTGGCATCGCACCAGGCGCCGAAGAGCTTCAAACCCTCGATGTCGATCCTCGCGTCGGCCAGGCCCGCGCCGTAGACGCGCATGCCGTTCACCGTCGTGCCGCGCAGCGCGTCAAGCTCCCACCAGGCGGGGTTGGAGGTGTGGACGTTGGCGCGGGGGACAGCCGGGTCGCCGGCGACCCATGCGGGGCCATTCACCAGGGTGCCGTGGTTGCCGTTGCCGCTGGAGTCGTTGGCGGTGACGCCAGCGCCTTCGTCGAACTCCCAGCGGCCGACGAGGCGGGATTCGTCGTCGTAGCGGCCGCGGTAGTGGTCGCCGACTTCGGCGGCGGTGAGGACGCGGGCCGAGTAGATCCGCATGCCGTCCAGCACTCCATCCCAGAATAGCGAGCCCGCGCGAGATCCGATCTTGCTAGGTTGTCCATCGAGGTTGCCCAAGCCCCACGCCTGCGAATTGTCCAGCGCGCCATTCACGTAGAACGCGATCGAGTCCGCGCCGCGATCGACGACGACCGCCACGTGCACCGCTTGACCACTCGCCACGTCGAGCGTGCCCGTCTTATGCGTGACGTTCCGGAAATCCAGCTTGCCGTTCACTACCGCAAAGTAGCTCGATCCGCTTACGCCGAAATTGAGGATCACACGGTCGGCGCCTACAACTGAGGTGTTAATCCACGCCTCTATGGAAAACGAAGACGCGAGCGACACGCCGCTCGCGCCGAGGAGGTCCACATAAGCCACGGCGCCGTCAAAATCGAGCGCATTCCCGCCCCCAAACACCGTCGTCTTCGCCCGCGCCACGCAGGAGAACTGCTGCAGGCTGCCCTGCAGCAACGCCGAGGCGCGGATCTTCAAGCCGATGCGCAGCTGCCCGGTGTAGTCGGCGGCGTCGGGCTGGTAGGTGCGCAGCTGCGACCACACGATCTGCGCGGCCGCGCGCACGCTTGTCTCATCCGGCGTGGGCTTGCGCACCCGGATCTCGTACTGGCCCTGCGCGGTGTGCCAGTAGAACGTGCGCCGCAGCGGCGCGCGGGTCGCGTTGAGCAGCATGAAGCGGCCGGCGATCTCGGCGCCGACGGTGAACTGTTCAGGCGCAGCAATCGGGAACCAGATGTAGAACTTCAGCTGCTCCCAATCGACGGAGATCAGGATGTTGCTGGTCTTCGCCTGATCGTAGAGAACGAACTGGCCGCCCCCACCGTCCACGCGCACCAACTCGCCGAAGGACCCGCCCGGCGATCTGTACCTAATACGCCCGCCAGCGCTTTGGTCAGCGGAGTTCTGGATCTGGAGCTCGCCGCCGCCCGCAGCCGTCGCCACGTTGGCCGAGAGCACCGTCAGCCCCGCAACGCCGGGCTGCGCGGTGATCTCCTTGCGCACTCCCATGTTGTAGTCGGCCACTGGCACGCGCGCCACGCCATTGACGATCGAGGTGGCCGGAACCGTGTCCGGCGCGAACTGCAAGCCTGTCCACGCGCCGCCGCCGGCCTGCCGGTATTCGATGTCGATCTCGGCCGAGCGTGGGGCGGTTCCCTCGTTGGCGAAGTAGAACAGCGCGCCGGTGATCTCGACCGCATGCGCGGCGCCGTTCGGGCTCGAGGTGCGCGACACGAAGCCCAGGGCGTTGGTCAACTCGACGCCGGCCTGCGAATCGACGTTGCCGGGAAACAGCGCGAGCTTGCCGTCCGCGCCGGAGACCTCGATCTCCACGCCCTCGAAGTTGCCGATCGGCGTGTCGCCGATCTTGTAGTCCGACAGGTCGGCCGCGTTGTAGCCGAGATTGAAGACGAAATACGCCACCTGCTCCTCGCCCTCGAACTCGTTGTACGGCTGTGCGCTGAAGTCGGGGAACACGCGGTGCACGCCGACGATCTTGGGCATCGGCTCGTAGCGGCGCATGCGGTTCGCACCGCCGCCGATCGCGTAAGTGGGCGAGTCCCCGCCGCCCAGGTTCTGCGCGTTGGAGAGCTCCGGTCGCGGCGGCGGGAAAAGCTCGTTGACGATGAGACCGGCGCCGAGGACGAAGCCCGCTTGAATGACCCCGCCTGTGAAACCACCGCCGAAGGCCGCGCCGACCTCCGGCGCGAAGATCATCACCGCGATCATCGCCACGGTGGCGAGGGGATTTTTCTTCTGGCCGTCGCCCCCGCGCACCAAGGCATAAAGGTTAATCAGCGTCCCCGGCTTCGGCCTGCAGCGCGCCCACAGCGCGCGCGGCATGCGCCGGCCGTCCACCGTCAACATGAAGGGCTGATTGCCCATGCGCTCAGCGAGGCCCACGCGCGCCAGGTACGCGGCGATGGTCTCGTTGGGCAGGAACAGCGCGTAGACCAGCTCGCGGTCCTGCGCGAGCAGAATCGGGTGCGGCGAATAGGCCAGCACCGGCTGCGCCGGCGCCGGCACCAGGGCGCGCGATTCGCTCAGATCCATCGGTAGTAGCCCTCGATGGTCAGGCCGCGCATCGGCAGGTCGCGCACACGCTGCAGGATCACCTGGCCGGCGCCATCGGTGGCGTGCAGCACCCAGTATTCGCCGGCAATCACGCAGTGCAGGCCGATGTGCTGGCGATAGCCGCGGGTTTTCAGCAGCACGCCGTCGCCCTCGATGGGCGCGTCGGTGCGCACCGCCACGTCGTCCTTGCAGGCGTCGATCTGCGCGGACATCGCTCTGAAGCGATCGAGCGTGCCCTCCGCGTGGACGTGGTCGCGCGTCATGGGCAGGCGGATCTTCCTGCCGAACACCTCGAGCTGCACGGCGCGCGCTAGCTCGCCGCAGTCGAACTGATCCGTGTACCGGCGGCCGACGTAGGAGGCCGACCAGTGCGTACAGATTCGCAAGGCGAGGCCGGCGCGCATCAGAACAACCCCGGCGCCGTCTCCGGCGTGTAGGTGGCCGCGAGCGCCGGCTGGTCGAGGACGTTCTCGTAGCCCAGCTCGCCCTGGATTCTGTCCATGCCCATGCGCGTGTTCAGCAGGTCAAGGGTGAACTCCTGCTCGATCACGTTCGGTGTGCCGCGCATCACCTGCATCATGCGCATCGAGGCGTCGCGGCCGCCGAGCGAGGCGTCGAGCCACGCGCGCAGCTCGCCGCCGATGTTGTCGATCGCGATCGGCGCGCGCGGCATGCTGCCCGCCACGTCATCGGGCAGCGTGACCTCGAAGCCGCAGGCCGTGTAGTTATTGCCGTTAGAGACGAGGTCCTGCGCATCGTTGACCACGCGGTAGGGCTGCGCGAGCTGCGGATGCGTGATCTCGATCAGCACCACCGGCTCCTCGCCCGAACTCGCGCCGGTGCGCTTCTTGAAGTTGACGGTGTGGTTGGTGGGCATCGCTCACGCGCTCCAGGTCTCGATGCGCATGGAGATCTCCCAGCGCGTGAGCGCGCCGTTGATCGTCCGCCCCTGGTAGCTGCCCTGCACGATGCGCGCGAGCTTCACCACCCCATCGAGCGGGTCGGTCCAGTCGAACCAGTCCGCGCCGGCGTTTACGGTGGTGTTGAAGAACGTTTCCCAGCTGGTGTAGTCGGCCTTCGTGTCGGCCGCGTACTTGACCGGGCGCCCCACCAGGGCACGCGCCTTGACCTTCGCCTGCTTCACCATGCCGTCATCCATCTGCGTGCGGTTGACGATTGGCTCGGGCTCCTTGCCGAAGCCGTCGCGCATCAGCTTGAGGTAGGCGGGAAAGGCGGCCATCGTTCAATGCCGCGGCTTCGTGAGCATGCCGGCGAGCTGGTCGCGCGCGCCGCCGTTGGTGGACAGGCCGCGCAGGACGAGATCCACCACCATGCCGGAGGCGTCGATGCGCGGCGGCGAGGCCTGCGGCTCGAGCTGCTGGCCGGACTGGTTGATGAGATTGACCGTGAACTTGCCGCCACCCCCCATCGAACGCATCTGCTCCGGCGTGAAGACGCCTTCGCCGCGTTTGAGGATGGTGGGCACCTCGTCGCCGGCGAGCCCGCCGGCGTGCAGCCGCGGCGCGCGCTCGAAGTAGGCGGGGTGCACGTAGCGCCGCGCGCCGCCCTCGAGGCCGACGATGCCGCCGGAATGAAACGCCGCCACGTTGCCGGCGTAGACGTAGCCGAGGTCCTGGTACGCGGCCATCTGGCTCGCGCTCTGCACCCCGGTCGTATTGAACAGGCCGCTGAGGAACTCGGTGCCCTGGGTGAGGAACGGCTGCATGATGCGCTTCTGGATCTGCATCGCGAGCAGCTCCTCGAACAGGCGCCCGAACGAGCGCAAGCTGACCTCGCCGCGCGCGAGCTCGCGGGACAGATCCCGCCCCCAGCCCTCGATTGAGTCTTTCAGCTCGTCGAAGCCCTTCACGCCTTTGTCGGCCATATCCTCGACCGCGCCGCCGACCTTGCGCGCCTCGGCCGCGACCGCTTCGCCGAACTCGCGCTGCGTGATCGCGCCTTTCTCCATGAGCGCGCGCAGCCGCTCGACCTCGCGCGCGTAGGCGTTCCACGGGTTGAGCACGTCGCGCACCGCGTCGGCCTCTTTCGTGAGCAGGTCGTTACGTTGAATGCGCGCCTCATTCCCGGCCTGAACAATCCGCGCTTCGTCCTCCGCGGCCGCGCGGCGCGCTTCCATGAGCTCCTCCGCCCTGGTGGCCTCGGCGCTCTTGCCGTCCGCCTTATCGGCGCCGCCGAGCCTGATCGGCCCGGCGTAGGCGGCGAGTCCAGCTTCTTCCGGGGCGATGTTGTAATCGATCTTCCCGGTGCTCGTGCGCTCGCCCTTGGCCGCCGCCGCGCGCGCGTTCTCCGCCGCCTTGCCCACCATGCCGATCGCGCCAGGCACGAACCGCAAATAGCCCAGCCACCTGAGTGTATCGTTCGCGAGATCGCTGAGCGGATTGCGCGTGCCCTCCAGCGTGAGCCTGATGTCCTTGAGGAGCGACGCGCCGCCGCCGAGCGCGCGGCCCAGAATCTTGTCCGACTTGCCCATCGTCTCCAGCAGCTCGTTCCATTCCTTCTTGACGTCGTTGGTCGCCTTCCCCAGTCCGGTGTTCATGGTCTGCGCGGCGCCCGCGACCTTCTTTTCCCAAAGAGCGAGCACTGCTTGCTGCGCTTCCCAGGCGCGCCCCTGCTCGACCAGCTTCTTGATGTGTTTTTCCTGCTCCTCCGTCAGCTTGCCGAACTGCCGCTCCATCATCATCAGCCCCTCGGTGGGGGACTGGAGCGACTTGCCGAGCATCTGCGCGGCGCTCGGCACGTCGGTGCCCATGAACGCGGCGAGGTCCGCGGACAGGCGCAGCGCGTTGCGGAACACGTCGCCGTGGATATTGCCGAACTTGAGAAGCTCGGCCTGCGCATTGAGCAACTGCTCGTCGTCGAACTGCGTCGCGTCCATGAGCGATGCGGCCATCTTCTCGTACTCGCCGCGCGCGATGCCCGCCGCGCCGCCCGTGGCATGAATCACCGCCGCGAGCCGGTTCTGCGCGCGCTCCGCCTCGATGGCCGCGTTGACGGAGGAGCGCCAGGTGGCGAGCATCGCTGCCCCCACGGCAAGCACGCCCAGGCGCAGGCGACTGAGCGCCGCGGCTTGCCGCTCGTGCCCGCGCTCGATCTCTACGCCGGCGCGCGCGCTTTCTTTCCCGGCGCCGGTGAGCTTGTCCTGCGCG
>Ga0184615_10002321_pt1 | contig 10180 bp, 8 predicted proteins | sample PLM4_65_coex_FD_133134 | JGI IMG/M metagenome (GOLD analysis project Ga0184615, IMG submission 133134) | Groundwater sediment microbial communities from an aquifer in East River, Colorado, USA - PLM4_65_coex | ecosystem: Environmental > Terrestrial > Soil > Riparian zone | place: USA: East... | reverse complement strand
CTCCGAGCGGTGTATCACGACCTCATCCCGCTGACAGGCAACGAGGTGGAGGCTCAGCGCGAGGCCGAGCCCCCACCCGATTCGGATCATCTTCTCCACGAGCCGGCCTCAGAGGTCACATCACCCTCCGCCAATACAGGGGAACCACGGTGTCGGCGCTTGTCGAAGGCGGGGTGCAGAGTCCGCCGCCGCACCCCACCAGGATCGAGGCTTCCCCTCCGGGCTGGATGATGGGAACCACGCCGGACGGGATGCCGCTGCCCAAGGTTTGAACGCGGTCGCTCCTGAGCAGCACCTGACCGCTGGCGTTCATTGCGCGCGTGTTGGTCGTCGAGATGCCGTTGTTGCTCGAATCGTAGTCAACGACCGCCTCGCCGGTCTTGTAATTCAGCACGTAGATCCGGCCGGTTCCGAGGTTTCCGGGTGCGCACGGATCGGGGCTGGCGACGATGTTCGGCGAATAGGTCGTGAAGTAGGCGCTGAAGAACGTCAAGGCCGGCGCCAGGACCTTTTCCCCGCTGTTGACGTCGAGCTTGATGTACCAACCGTCCTGGCTGTCGAGCGCGGCCAGCGTGCTCGCGATGAGCGCGGAATCCGTGCTGACCTGCAACGTGTCCGTGGTCACGTCGACCATGTCGCTCTCGTGCTTCGGCGAGGTTTGCCCGCGGTCCTTGACCGCGTATATGCGGTCGACAAGACCGGTGTTGAGCGGGTGCTCGCGGTCGCCGGAACCGAAGAGCAGCATGGTATACCCGCTTTCCGGCACCACCGACGGCCGATAGAAGATCTTCCGGCCCACATCTGTTGCGCCGCCCGATCCCGGGTTCGCCGAGAAGATGTGCCGCCCCGTCCAGTTTGCGGTGATCGTATCCCCGATGTCGAACCGCCACATATTCCCCCCGGCGTCCCCGACGTACAGCCGATCCGCGAACCCGTTGGAGTCGGTATCGACCACCGCGACCGAGCTGGGGATGGAGTAATCCATGTCCGCATGGGTGGTCGTCGTGGTCGTCGCGCCGTTGGTGTAGCCCCAGACCTTGGTGCCGCTCCCGGTGAAGACCGGCACCCCGCTTCCGTCAAGCGTGGCGATCTCGACGACGTAAATCCCGCGCCCCTTGAGGTCGGCGGACACCTGGACCGCGCCCGAGCGCGCATCTTCGCCGAGATTGTCATACCCCGCTCCGATGACCGCCACGATCTTCGTGCTCGTGCCGATCTTGATCGTGGTAATCTGGGGATCGGACCACGTTTCGCCGAGTTCCGTGTATGCGGCATCGGCGTTGCTGATTCGCCACAGGTATCGCGGCGCCACCGGATCGGTGACGTCCAGGGCGTAGTAAAACCCGGTCGCAGGGGCGACGTCTTGACCGCCGCCGCGACGCTCGCCGACCAGCAAGATCACCCGATCCCCTGTTTCGATGACCCCATCCTTGTCCGCGTCGTAGGTGTAGATCGACGGAGATCCATCGACGAAATACATATGGGTCTGGCTGGAGAGATACTGCAGGTTACGCAACCCATCCGGGGGAACGAACCCCCACGCCTCACTGCCATCGCAATCCCGAAACGCGTGTAACATGCCGTCGTTGGCCCCGACAAAGATGAGGCTCTTGTTGAGCAAACAGTCGCTTTCGTTGGTCGGGGTGAACGGATACGTTTGATAATTGACGATCACCGGTTTGGAGTGCAGGATGTCGCCTAAGATCCACGCTTCCGTAGTAGAGGTCGCACGCGTTTCCGTCGTGTCGGTGTCGGCATCTTCGTCATACGCGTCGCGTCCGTGGACGAAATTGATGATCTGGTCCTTCTCCGTACTGGTCAGGACCCCCAGCTTGCCGGGGGCAAGCCAGCCATTGCTCGTCGTGAAGGCGTTCGCCGTCGCGGTCAGATTCGCATCGGCAGCGGTATCATTATACGTGTACAGCGCTCGGGGCGACGTGGTCAAGTTACGCTTCGCGAGCACCTCGCCGGTTCCGCCGTTCTCGACGCTTCCGCCGTCGGCGATCGTCGTCCAATAGGAGATCGCCCCCGCCTTGAAACTTCCATCGGCGTTCGTGGCCGCCGCACCGTTCTTGTCGACCACGGCGCCGGTCGAATCAATCCCGAACTTTTTCAAGTTGCCGTGCCAGAAGGCATTTTTCGAAATGGGTTTGAAAAATCCGAGATACACCCGGCTCCCGCTGTACGTCCGGTTGTCCGGGCTCACCGGCACCACGGGCGCGACAAACGCCGTGTCGGTCTCGAGCACAATGTTCGCGATCACGGTGAGCAGGGCCTGCGACAATTCGTTGGCGCTCGCCGCCAACAGATAGCTTCCATGGCCGTGCTGGTTATTCGTGGCGCGACTGACCAGGTCTTTAAACGGGGAGAACACCTGAATCGCATGGGTGACGACCCGCTGCGTCCCCGAGAGCGGGCTCAGATCGGTGTCGTACAGGTATTTTGCCACGTCGTCCAAGTAATGCGTGCCGCTGCCGTACGCGCCCGGCTCTTGTCCATCGGCGTCGCGGTCCCCGATCACCGCGCCCAGTTTCGGATTGGCATCGCCATCGGTGTCGCCGTTCGTGATGACGATCACGAAGCTCAGCTGGCAATCGGCGGTGATGGGGGACCCGTACGGGCCGTTCTGATTCGTGATCGTAAACGCCGCGTTCGAGTAGTTCCCCTGGAAATAGACGCCCGCGTCATACAACGCTTCGGCCAGCGGCCTGCCATTTCCGCTGAGCAGGTCGGTGCCTGGAGCCGGGCCTGGAGGGAGAGCCTCGACAAAATTCTTATACGCCGTGCTGTTCACAGGCGAAAGATCCGCGACAGGCTTGATGATGCGGCCCCCGGCCTTGTTCGACCCGAACACCAGAAAGCCGTAGTTGACCGCGTTGAGCGAGCTACCGACCGCGGAGATCACGGCGTCCCGCACGATCTCGACTTGGCTGTTCGTCGTTCCTGCGCTGGGCGCCGCGTTGTAGTTGAGCAGGTTGCCGAGGTAAATAATGTTGGAGCCTCCGTTGCCGCACGTTCCGCTGTTCTTGAGGCCGCTGCCCGAAGACGCGGTCCACGTGCCATACGCATTGAGCGAGTCGAGCGCCTCGGTGCACGTCACCGCCGACCGATCCATCATGGCGACGTAATTGGTGTTTTGGTTGGTGGTGACGTTTTTGTAGACCGTGTCGTTTGTGTACGGGCCGGGATAGACTGTCAATGGGTCATACGAGCTTCCGGTGGTGGCGGAAGCCCCCATCCCCGCGTTGTTGTCAAAGATGATCAACACGTTGGGGCGCGGCGCGGTAGCCGGGTTGGCAACGTAGATGTCGGTATCCCCCTTGGTGCGATCGGGAAGCGCCAGCGCCCGCCCCGGCGTCAGCGCGACGGACGAGCCGATGGCCATCGCGCCAAGGATGACGAGTTTCATAACCTGTTCCATGCACCTGGACATCTTCATGGCACCCTCCTACTTGGGAACGATCGTCGCCGTCAGTGTCTCGATCCCGGCCTGGGCGTTGTTCGGACCGACGCCGTTGGCCTGGATGAGGAAGTAGAGCCCCTTGAACGATCCACCGCTTTCCTCGTTCACCTGCACCGCCTGATCCGTAACCGGCAGCGGCGGTGCCGGACCTTCCCGGAGATACGTGACCAACACGTTTCGCGCCGTGCTGTTCGCGTCGATCGTGATGGACCTCGCCGCGTCTCCCGGCTGCCAGGTCGGCACCGCCGGGCCCATCGTGGGGAAAACGGTCGTGGCGGTTCTGGCGTATTGGACGGCCGCGTCGGCGGCAAAGAACGCCGCCTGGGTGTTGCGGTTGTTCCCGGCCAGCCGGATCTCAGTGTTTGTCATCGAGAGGGCGATCGTGCCGAGCAGGCCCAAGATCACGAGCATCCACAAGGCCAGGGCCAGCACCATCCCTCGTTCATTTCGTCGGGTCTTCATCGCTCACTCCTAATTCCTGATCGCAATGACGGACATGAGGCTTCTCGTCTTGGTCGCCCCGCCCGCCGCCGCGGTGGTCGCCACGATCTGGCCGTTGAGGGTCACCCGCACGGCGCGGATCAGAGCGAGTTCCGCGGCCGTCGGGGCGTCGACTTCAGTGTTCGTGGTCAATAAGTACCGAAACTGGAGGTCGGTGATGTTGGTCGCCACCACCGTCTGAGCCCCGGCGGCCGCTGGAACGGTCGTTCGCATCAGACAAAAGCCCGGCGTGGGGGCGGGGCACGCGGCAACGGCATACTGCACCGTGTGCGGGAAGCCTTCTGCACCCGCGATGCCGGTCTTCACGACCAGATCCCCCGCGTTAATCGCCCCGTTCGCCGCGAGGTCCGCGCTTAGGCTGAGGCACGGCGCCGCGACGGCGCCGCACATCCCCGCGGTCGGGTTCACGGCGAGCACGGTGAAGGTGGTTCCCGCAACCAGCGGCTCGTTTTGATAGCTCACGACCCGGACCTTGGCCGTGTTCGCGTCCACGGCGTTTTCAAACCCGCCCACCGAGCCTCCGGATGCGACGACCTGGATGTTGAGCGTATCGCCGGCCAGGAGAGCGACCGTGGGAATCCCTTGGCCGACAGTGGCCGCCACCTTCGATTCCGACGCGGTGTTGATCGTCAGCGAATCCGACCCGTTGGGCCCGCCCCCGTTCACCGCCGCGCCGATCGCCGTTTGGGCTGTCACCAAGAAACCTGCCATCGATATGTCCTGACCGATCTGGTCCATCGCCAGCCGCAGGTTCTGCTGCACGTCCACCACCTCGGCTTCGACGGTGGCCGAACGCTGGTGCGAGACGTACAGCGTGCCGACCGCCCCCATGACCAAACCCATCATCAGGGCGACGATGAGCAGCTCGATCAGACTGAACCCCGCTTCGTGGTGCGTGATGACCCGTCGCATGCTCATGTCCCCACCGCTCGCTTGAATTCGGTTACCGTGGCCGTGCGGCCCCCGCCGGTCACGGTCAGGATGACCTGGGTCAGATTGAGAACGCTCACCGGGGCGGCCCCTCCGACCGAGACGGACGCGTTGGGGGTCACGATCACCGTCGCGCTGTACGTCGCCCCCTGTATGGTTTGCGTGGTGGCCGCCGTGTTGGGATCGAGGTCGAACGCAATCCCGGGCGCCGCCACCGCGGTCTGGAAGAAGACGTCTCCGCCCGGGCGGCTCATGAGGTCGTCCATGGCGCCGCGCGAGAGGGCGGCCGCCTCCGTCGTACGCTGGGCGAACCCGTCTCTTTGCAGTGCCGTCACCTGCATGGTGACCGTGGCCAGCAGGCCGACCGCCAGAATGCTCATCGCGATCAGCAGCTCTATCAACGAAAATCCCGATTCGGATCGTCTCATCGTGCGCCCCTTTACCCGGAGTTGTCGCCGCATTCCGAGTAGGGCAGATTGCACCGGCCATGCCAGGGCCCCTGGTCGGAGCCGCGAGGAGCAGACGGGGTTTTTGGGCTTGCCAGGTGAGCCGACGGATTACAGTGTGGAGAAACCTACCCAATTGGACGATGCGTTACCCATTCCCGAGGCCCCACGCATCGGGAGAGGGGATTCGCCGCCGGCTGCCCGGCTTCACGAGCACGGGGGCAAAGCCCCGTCGGTAGCCGGTCGCAAGGCGCGAATCGTACCAGAGTTCGAGCCCTCCGGTGTCGACAAATCCCCGGCCGGCCGCGACCGCACCGAACACGTTGACGCGGTTGCGGGTCTCCACCGTGCCTGCCACGAGCAGGGCGCCCACGTGGTGAACGCGGGCGAGCGTGACCCCTTGCGTGACCGGCGCGCCGCTCGGCGCCCCATCCGCGCTGGGAGCATCGACGACCACCGATCGCCCTTCGAAACCCGTCAACACCACGTGGGCGCCGACATAGGCGTCGGCGTCGGCTCGATCCAGGTCGAACCGGAGCGTCTCCATGTTATCCGTGCCCGGCGATCGACGATCCAAGGTGTCCACAAAGACAAATTTGCCGTCTCTCGGAAGCGCCCCCAGCGCCACGCCGGGAGAGAGGCCCGGCTCCCGATCGTCGGGATAGAGCAGGCCGGTGCCTCGGGTGGTGAAATAACGGCCGTCGCGTTTGGCGTAGTCCTTCAGCGCCTCGTAGCCCCAGACGCCCGGCTTCGGGATGGCTTGATCTTCGTGGAGGTGGGCGTAGGGCTCGGCGAATCCCGTGTCATTTCTCGGAGGCCCGAAGATCTTGCCGCCGGCGCTGACCTCGAACCACCGGTCGGCGCCTGGCTCGACCACGTATGGTTCGCCGTTCACCGGTGCGTCGACCCGGTGTCGGGGAAGCCGATCAAGATCCTCCCGCACGTCGAGCGGACCCTCGACGAAGACGTCGCCCCAGTGAACGCGCACCGGGAACGGACCAGCCCCCGCCGCGCCGGCGTGGATGGCTCCCGGAATGCCTCGCCACGGACCCGCGATCAGTTCGACTCTCATCGTGACGTCGGCGTCCGCGCCGACCATGACCCGGCTCACGACGGTCGCGACGGCGTCCGGGCTGTCCGGCGCCAGGATGCGGACCTCGCCACGAACGGCCGGCGGCCATGCTGGGCGCGGCGGCGCGTCCCCAACCGGGTTCGGGACCCCTGAAGACAGGTCGGTCGCGGGATCCCAGCTATAGATGAGGTCGGGGCGATCCCACGTCCCGGCGAATTGGGCGTGACCATCGGCCGATTTGAAACCTGGCAGTCCCGCTGCATCGATGCACCGCTTGAGGAACACCTCACCGGGATCACGGGCGGGCCGGCATCCTCCGGTCTCGTTGATCACCATGGTCCCGCCGAAGGTCGAGGGGTCGGCGAACCACGCGAGAACCCGCTCCACCGCCCCATCGGCCAGGAATTCCGCCTGGATCACCCGCTCCTCGCGGTGGATCGCGTCGCGCTCGGCCGCCACGACGCGAAGCCACGCGCCCGCGAGGACCGACAGCAGCGCTAACGCCAGCAAGGCTACGACGACGATGGCGCCGCGTTCCGTTCGGATCATGGCCGGTTCGCGATCACGCGGCGCCACACCGCCGGCGCGACGCCTGGATTCGCCGGCCGCATCTCGATCCGGAGGACGATCCCAGGGCCTTCCGCGCTCGCCGAAAATATCGCCACCTCCTGGGCGACCCGCTGGCTCGCCCCGTCTTGCGTGCGCATGAGTCGGCCGCGTCGAGCGTCAAGGACGTAGGTGACCGAATTGGAGACCGAAACCCGTGTACCGGACGGATACGACCGGGTCAACGGCGTCTCCAGGATGACCTGGTCGCCGGTCCGCTGCACGACCTTCAGGCACTCGGCCACATCGTCCGATGGATCCGACGGATCGGCAACGCCGACGAGCATGATGAGATCGTTGGGGTCGAGTGTCGGGCCCGTCATGACCGCGATATTGCGCTGCCCGGCGGATGCTAGCTCTCGAAGCGCGGTGGTCCGATCGTAGAGATTCGCCGCGAACGAAAGACGCGCCTCGCCGATGTGGACGCCGGGCCCGGCGCATCCTGGTCCCCGAGCGACCCGTTCAGCCACCTGCAGCTCCTCGGCCATCAGGTCGAGGGCGAACCGCGCCTGCTGGTCGCGATCGATGCGGGTCGTCTGGCTCTGGTACCCGGATTGATAGGTCAGCAAGGCGTGGCACAGGCCGGCGGCAATCACCGCCCCGATCGCGGTCGAGACCACACACTCGACCAGGGTCATCCCGCGCTGGTTTGCCGCGCGGATCGTCGCCGTCGGTTTCATGGCGGCGTCCGGCCTTGCGCCTTGAACCCGACGGCGTGGAACGAGCGGATCACCCCGCGTTCGGTCCAGCGGGTGGTGACCCCCACGCGGGCCATGCCGGGCTCTGGGCGATCGGGTTCGACCGTCCAGACACGGATGATGCCGCCATGCCGGTCCTCGCCGATCAGCATCCCGTTCTCGATTCGCTCGTTCATCCCGCCCCGCTGGAGCAGCGTGTCGTACGCCTGCCCCACCTTCTCCTCCATCTTCTCGCGGCCTAACCAGACCGCCGACCGGCGACGCTCGGCGTCCCCCAAGACCCGACGGCCCTCGGTGAACACCGTCGTCACGAACAAGACTCCGATCACCAGGAGGCCGAGCGCGATCAGCGTCTCGATCAGGCTGAAGCCGCGCTCACCGGTCATTGCCACTGCGTCCCGTCCCAGACGGCCACCAAGGCGTAGCCCGCAATGTTCACGGTCAGCTTCCGCGCCTGACCGGTTCGCGTGCGGAGCACGACCGATCCAAAGCTGTTCTGAAGGCTCGCCCGCGGGCTGAACGTAATCGCATTGTCTCGGAACGTCACCCCGTCGGCCTCGGGATCGGCCGGAGAGCCGAACGCGAGCGTTCCCGGGAGCCGGACCACCCGCTGAGGCGGGGCACTCGCCCGGCCAATTGTGTACAAGGACCGCGGGGGGTCGAACCGCATCTCGAAGGCCCGGCCCTGCGTCTGCGCGGCAGTTCTCGCCCAGCGGACATCCGAAAGGAGGGCACGCGTCGACGCCGCCAACTCGGCGCGTTGGAGGAGGTCTGCCGCGCGAGGCCACGCGACCGCCGCGGCCACCGCGACGATTCCTAGCACCGTGAGCAATTCCAGGAGGGTGTACCCCGTCTCCCGCCGATCCGCCGCACTCGCCATGCCCGAACCAGTTTCAAGACGCATGCCGAGCGCAGGGAACGTGACAACGGGGGAAACGACGGGGACACCGCGAGGATCTCTGAACGGAAGTTCAGGGACGCACGTGGTGCTTCATATCGAAGCTGGGACGGGAGGAGGGAGCGCGCCCCCGTGGGGCGCGGCAACGCGAGCGCTCGCGGTTACGCCGCGGGGGTCATCGCTTCGGGAGGCTCGCCTGACGACGGGCCCGGCCGCTCGATGCCGTACTCCTTGATCTTGGTGAGGAGGGTCTTGTAGCTCACCCCTAAAATCTGCGACGCCCGGCTTTTGTTCCCACCGGTCTGTTTGAGGATCTTCCGGATCATCCGCGTTTCGGCCATGCGCGTCGCGGCGGCGCTCACCTCGTGGAGCGAACCTTCCAGGGGAATTTCGCGCGCCTGGATTTCTCCCAACTCCTGCTGCCGGATCCCGAGGTGGTCTTCCTCGATCACCTCGCCATCGGTCAGGATCACGGCGCGCTCGATACAGTTTTGCAATTCGCGGATATTGCCCGTCCAGAGATGGTTGACCATCACCTGCCGCGCGCCCTCGGACAGCGTTTTGAGCGGCCGTTTCAACTCCCGGCAGTAATGGCTGAGAAAATAGTCCACAAGAGCCGGGATGTCCTCTCGGCGGTCGCGCAAGGGGGGGATCGTGATGGGCAACACGCTCAACCGGTAAAACAGATCTTCGCGGAACGCGTGCTGAGCGATCGCCGCCCGAAGGTCCTTGTTTGTCGCGGCGACGACGCGAACGTCGATTTTCACCCGTGCCGTGCCCCCGACCCGGCAGAATTCCTCGCCTTCCAGCACCCGCAGGAGCTTGGACTGCAGCCCCAGATCCAGATCGCCGATCTCGTCGAGAAAAATCGTGCCGTGATCCGCCAGTTCGAATTTTCCGATGCGCCGGTCCGTCGCCCCCGTGAACGCGCCCCGCTCGTGGCCGAACAGCTCGCTCTCCAGCAGCTCCTTCGGAATCGCGGCGCAGTTGATCGCGACGAACGCCCCGTCGCGGCGGGGACTCAGCCCGTGGAGCGCGCGCGCGAAGAGTTCCTTTCCCGTCCCGCTCTCGCCGAGCAGGAGAACGGTCGTCCGGCTGGGTGCCACCCTGGTGATCTGATCGACAACGGCCAGCACGCGAGGGTGCTTGCCGATGATGCGAGGCAACCCGAGCTGCGTCGCCGCTTCCTCCCTTAACAAGAGGTTCTCGGCGATCAGGCGTTGCTTTTCGAGAGCACGCTGGATCAGGAGGAGCAGGTGGTCCGGGTCGAAGGGCTTGGTGAGAAAGTCGTGCGCGCCGTTTCTGACGGCTTTGACCGCGGTCTCGATCGTCCCGTGCGCGGTCATGAGGATGACCGGCAGAAGACTGTTCTGGTCTTTCGCCGCCTGCAAGACGTCGAGACCGCTCTTGTACGGAAGTTTCAGGTCGGTCACCACCAGATCTATCTTCCGCTCGCGTAACCGTTGCAGCGCTTCGCGGCCGTCCCGCGCCCGGATCACCTCATAGCCGTGGGCCGTCACGGCCGACACCAGCATGTCGGCCATTCCGTCGTGATCTTCCGCGATG
>Ga0184615_10002320_pt1 | contig 10180 bp, 10 predicted proteins | sample PLM4_65_coex_FD_133134 | JGI IMG/M metagenome (GOLD analysis project Ga0184615, IMG submission 133134) | Groundwater sediment microbial communities from an aquifer in East River, Colorado, USA - PLM4_65_coex | ecosystem: Environmental > Terrestrial > Soil > Riparian zone | place: USA: East... | reverse complement strand
GATGGTGGCGGGCGACCAGTACATCTGGGGGCAGCTGATGGCCGGCGCCGTCCTGGCCTCGCTCCCCATCGCCATTCTCTACTTCCTGGGGCAGCGCTTCGTCGTTCAGGGGCTGGCCGCGGGCTCCGTGAAGGGCTAGCCGCCGCGCAGGTGGGCGATCAGGCCGGCGGGAACTCGAGCGGCCGGCTGTCGAGCTCGAGGCTGGTCCCGAGCTGTCGGATGCGCTCGAGCTGATCGTAGTAGACGGTCTCCTCGATCATCTTGCCGTCCCGCACACGGATGAGGGCGCAGAGATGCTGCGTGACCCGCCGGCCGGTGGGCGGCAGGCCGAGGAACGGCCCGAGGTGCGTGGCCGTCGCGACGTTCTCGGCGATCACCCACTCGCCGGTGGCGACGAGCCGCTTGATCTCGATGGTCACGTCGGGGAAGGCCTGCCACCAGAGATCGTAGTACCGGGCGACCTCAGCCTTCCCGTGCAGGACGACGCCAGACGCCACGACTCGGTACGTGATGTCGGCGGCGAGGCTGGCGAGGGTGCGCATGGCGTCGTGCGCACTCTCCGCAGCAAAGTGCTCGCGCGCCAGGCGCACGTTCGCCTCTTCGGTGGGGGTCATCGGACGGTCCCGATCATAGCGCTCCGGGTTCACGGATACAGGTGGCAGGCGACGCTGTGGCCCGGGGCCAGCTCGAGCAGCTCGGGCTCCTGCTCGGAGCAGCGCGGCATGACGAAGGGGCAGCGGGGATGAAAATGACAGCCCCGCGGCGGGTTGAGGGGGCTGGGCACCTCGCCGCTGAGGACGATCTCCTCTCTGGGCTCGTCCGGGTGGGAGGGAAGGGATGCCGCGAACAGGGCCTTGGTGTAGGGGTGCAGCGGGGTGGCGCACAGCTCGAGGCTGTCGGCCACCTCGACCAGCTTGCCCAGGTACATCACGGCGGTCTGCTGACTGAGGTGTGACACCGCGGCCAGATCGTGCGCGATGAACAGATAGCTCACACCGAGCCGACGCTGAATGTCCTCCAGCAGTCGGATGATGTGAGCCCGGATCGAGACGTCCAGCGCCGAGACGGGCTCGTCGAGCACGACGAGCCGCGTGTTGGTGGAGAGGGCCCGGGCGATGGCAACACGCTGCCGTTGCCCTCCGCTGAATTCGTGGGGAAAAAGCCGGGCCATGTCGGCCCTGAGACCGACCAGCTCGAGAAGCTCCTGCACGCGCGACTGCACCTGGCGCCGGAGGAGCTTCTCGTGGGCCTCGATCGGCTCCCCGATGATCTCGCCAACGCGCATGCGGGGGCTGAGGGAGCTGAAGGGGTCCTGGAACACGACCTGCACCCGGCGCCGGTACTCCATCAGCTCCTGGCCGTGGAGGCTCGCGATGTCTCGGCCCTCGAACTCGATGGCGCCGGCGGTGGGCGCCTCGGCGGCCAGGATCAGCTTCGAGGTGGTGGTCTTGCCGCAGCCGGACTCTCCCACGAGGCCCAGCGTCTCGCCACGATTGATCGTGAAGCTGATGCCGTCGACGGCCTTGACCCATCCCCGCTCTCGACCCAGGAGGCGGTTGCCGACGGGAAAGTGCTTCTTGAGATCCCGGACTTGCAGCAGCGGCTCACCCACGCGCGGCCTCGTGGATGGGCAGCCAGCACCGAGCCGTGGTCCCGTCACCGATCGAGTGCTCCGGCGGCTCTTCGGTCCGACAGCGCTCCATCACGTGCGGGCAGCGGGGGTGGAAGCTACAGCCGGCCGGCAGCTTCGAGAGGTCCGGCGGCTGGCCGGGGATGGCGTAGAGCGGCTCCTTGGTGCCGAGCTTGGGCATCGAGTCCAGCAACGCTCGGGTATAGGGATGCCTGGGGGCGTAGAACAGGCCCCGCACCGACTGCGCCTCGACGATTTTGCCCGCGTACATCACCGCCACCCTGTCGCACATCTTCGCCACGATGCCCAGGTTGTGAGTGACGAAGATGAGGGCCACGCCGCTCGCGCGCTGCAGGTCCTTCAACAGATTCAGGTACTGGAGCTGGATGGTCACGTCCAGATTGGTGGTGGGCTCGTCGGCGATGATGACCCGCGGGCCTCCCGCCTGGGCGATGGCGCCGACGATGCGCTGGCGCATGCCACCGCTCATCTGGTGCGGGAACTCCTTCATCCGCCGCTCCGGCGAGGGAATGCGCACCGCCGTCAGGAGTTCCTTCACCCGTTGGCGCAGCGGCTGTCCGCGGAGGGCCTGATGGTAGTAGGCGGGCTCGGCCACCTGACCGTAGATGGAGAAGAGGGGGTCCAGGGAGGCCATGGGATCCTGAAGGATGGTGGCGATCCGCCGTCCGCGGACGGCTCTCATCGCGGCCGGGCTCTTGTCCAAGAGGTTCTCGCCCTCGAGCTCGATGCTGCCGCTCACGATGCGGGCGCTCGAGGGCAGCAGTCGCACGATGGAGTGGCAGGCGGTGGTCTTGCCGGAACCGGACTCCCCCACGAGGCCGAACGTCTCCCCGGCTTCCAGGCTGAAGCTGATCCCATCCACCGCCTTCACGACGCGCGTGCCCCGGAACCCGAAGTAGTGGGTCTTCAGATCCTGGACACGCAACAGCGGAGGCACTGACAACGAGGACCTAGCGATTGCGCAATTGGGGATCGAGGCGGACGCGCAGCCAATCCCCCAGCATGTTGGCCGAGAGCACGAGCATCGTGATGCAGGTCCCCGGGAAGACCGCGAGCCACCACTTCCCTTCCATCAGCGACTCGCGCTCCTGGGCCATCATGAGCCCCCAGGACGGCTCCGGCGGAGGAACGCCCACGCCCAGGAAGCTGAGGGACGCCTCGATGATGACCGCGACGCCCACTTGAAGGCTGAACAGGACCATGACGGTGTTCATCACGTTGGGGATCAGGTGCCGCCAGATGATCCGGAGCTTCGGGATGCCGTTGATCTCCGCCAGCTTCACGAAATCCCGCTCACGCAGTGCCAGCACTTCACCCCGCACTGCGCGGGAATACCGGCTCCAGAACACCAGGGCCAGGATGAGTACCATGTTCCACAGGCCGGGGCCGCGGACGCTGGACAGGAGAATCGCGAAGACGAGCGAGGGCAGCGTCAGCCAGGCGTCGGTGATGCGCATGATGATCTGGTCCCACCACTTCCCCAGGTATCCCGCCAGGACGCCGAGGAGAGTACCGATGGCGCCGGCGAACAGCGTGCCCGTCAGCGCCACGACCAGGGAGATGCGGGCGCCGTACATCAGCCGGCTCAGCACGTCCCGTCCCATGAAATCGGTGCCGAGGGGCGTGCCGAGCGTGCCCCCGGCCGACCAGAAGGGAGGCACGTTGTCGACGTAGGGGCAGTCGGCCATGCCGAACTTCGCCTGACACTGCTCCGGCGTGGGCTTCACCGGGGTGAGCTTGCCGTGCGGGGCGATGGCCGGAGCGAAGACGGCGGCCAGGACCAGGATGCTCAGCATCAGGAGCGGGATCGACGGTACTTCGGCGACGAGGCGGTAGCTCCGCCGGGCCACGCGCGAGACGCCGCCGAGCGGGGTCGCGTGTACCGGGATCGTCGCCATCGCCTGAGCCCTTACCTCGACAGGCGGATGCGGGGGTCGACGTAGCCGTACAGCACGTCGATCGTGAAGTTCAGCACCACGATCATCAGGCCGGACATCAGGACCACCCCCTGGACCATGGGGAAGTCGCGGTTGCTCAGGCCGTCGTAGAGCAACTGACCCACGCCCGGCCAGTTGAAGATGACCTCGATCACCACGGCCACGTTCACCATGATCAGGAGATTCAGCCCGGCGAAGGTGAGGATGGGGATCATGGAGTTCTTCAGCGCGTGCTTCGCCACGACCATGCGCTCGGGCACACCCTTCAGGCGCACGAGCTTGATGTAGTCACTGCCCAGGACGTCGAGCATGCCGGAGCGCGTGATCCGCAGCATGGCGCCCGCGAAATACCAGCCGAGCGCGACGGCGGGCATGACCAGGTGCGGCCAGTCCCTGAACCAGAAGGAGACCCAGGTCACGGGGCTGCTCCAGACGAAGGCGCTGCTCCCCTTGCCCAGGACGGGAAGCCAGCCCAGCTCGATCCCGAAGACGATGATCAGGACCATGCCGACGAAGAACCCGGGCATGGAGAGCCCCAGGAGAGCGATCATCTTGCCGGAGTTGTCCCACCAGGTGTTCACCTTCAGCGCGGACAGCATCCCGAGCGGCACCCCGAGGACGATCGAGATGGCGAACCCCGCGAACCCGAGCTTGAGCGAGTTCGGCAACCGCTCGAAGTAGATGTCCCTGACGGGCAGGGACTTCTCGAAGGAGTGGCCGAAGTTTCCGTGCAGGAGACCTCCGATGAAGCTCGCGTACTGCCAGTAGAGGGCCTCGTCCAGGCCCCAGCGGCTCCTGAGCTCGGCCAGGTAGACGGCATCGGCGCCCGCCTCCGCCTTCATCTGAACCGGATCTCCGGTGAGCCGGACCAGCCCGAAGATGATCGTCACCAGCAGCCACAGCGTGACGACGCTATAGAGCGCCCGGAGCAGCACGTACTTTCTCAATCGTCAGCCTGGGGGGCCCCGACATGGCCCCCCAGACCCCCCGGCGCTCGTCGCGCCCCGGCCAAGCCATGGCGCGCCTCGATTCTGCGCCAGCGCATCGTCAGTCCGCCTTGACCTGCCAGACCTCCCACGGCCACGGATACGGGGCATGCAAGGTGTCCCAGTAGCGCTCGAAGTCCCTGCCTTCCGGGAGCACCCTCGGGCCCACGGCGGCCACGAACGGGTTCCAGTAGAGCGGCACCATGTAGTAGTCCTCGACGAGCATGCGCTGGATCGCCTTGATCAGCCGATCCCGCTCCTCCGCGTTCGTGCTCGACTGGTGCTTCGCCCACGGCTCCTCGATGGCCGGCTCGCAGACGAGGGAGCCGGGGCTCCCGCAGGCGGCGTACACGGCGATGGGCGCCTTGGCGCCGCCCGGTCGCGGGTCGATGTTTTGCACGATGGTCCGGTTGCCCGGGAATCCCTTGCGGCCCTGACCGAGCTTGGCCCTGAAGGCCGGCCCCTCCAGCGACTGGAGCTTGCCGCGAATGCCGACCGCTCGGAGATCGGTGAGGATGCGCTCGCCCATGTCGAAGTAGGGGACGAAGGGCACGAACCATTCGAACTCGAAGCCGCCGGGATACTTGGTCTGGGCCAGCAGCTGCCTGGCCTTCTCGGGGTTGTACTCGGGCAGCGGCAAGTCCTTCCCGTCCCCCCTCAGGGCGTCGCGGTTCTCCGGGCTGATCCAGTTACCCCAGACCTTGCCGATGCCCTGGCTCTCCTGTCTGGCGAGGAACTGCCGGTTGATGGCCAGGCTCACCGCCTGACGCACGCGCTTGTCGTGGAAGGGGCTGTCGGGCTCGTTGTAGCCGGGGAACATCAGGTACCAGATGCTGGTGAAGTTGGGAACCCATCGGAGGTTCTTGTTCCCCATCACCCGTGGCAGCAGCTTCCCCGTCAGGCCGAAGGCCAGGTCGAGCTCGCCCGTCTCCAGGCCAGCCACCCGGGCCGCCGTATCCCTGATGCCCTTGACGACGATGGTCTTGGTGGCGGGAGTCCGGCGCCAGTAGTCTTCCCAGGCCTCGAACTCCATCTGCACTCCGGCCTGCTGGCTGACGAACTTGAACGGCCCCGCGCCGATCGGCTTCGCCTTGAAGCCGTCCCGGCCGACCTTCTCGTAGTAGCGCCTGGGAACAACCCACCCGATGCCGCTGACCGCGCCGTTGTAGAGCTCCATGAACTCCAGGAACGGCTGCTTGAAGTGGAAGATGATGGTGCGGTCGTCCACGACCTGGATGTGCTCCAGCTTGTCGCGGAACAGCTTGACGTAGGCCCCCTTGTAGTTCTCGTAGGTCCATTTCACGTCGGCCGTGGTGAGCGGCTCGCCATCGTGGAACTTGAGGCCCGGGCGTAGCCGGAAGGCGGCCCTCAAGTAGTCAGCCGTCATCTCCGCATGCTCGGCCAGGCTGTAGGTGAACTCCCCCTGCGGCATCGGCTTGATCAGGGCGTCGTGGACCAGATAGTCGTACGTCTGCATCGTCAGGGCGAAGATGTGCTCCAGCGGATCCAGCCAGCCGGGGTCCAGCGCGAAGTGCTGGGCAATGGTCAGGGTGCCCCTGGGTTTCCCCCCGCGCGCCTCAATCTGAGCATCCTTGATGTCCAGCTTGGCCAGCGGCCCCGAGAGGATGGGCGGCCGGGTCGGCTTTTGGGCGGCCGCGTGCCCGGGGCTCATCACGACGAAGGTCAGAGCCGCGAGAGAGAGCAGCACCGGGATGCGTCGGGTCATGGCCGATCCTCCTCACCCTGCGACAGGAACCGTTCGAGAGCACGAGAAGGAGCGAAGCACACCTGCGGAAAGTTGGATCATTATCCGTAGTCCCCAGCGCTTGTCAATCCCGAGCGAACTCGCGGCAAGGAATCGGATCCAGCACAACACTTTTCGCCACAGCGTTGCCGATGTCTGGCCGATCAGCTATTGTTCCCGCGCAGAGGAGCGAGCATCTGGCATGGCCACCCTTCGGTCGCTCGTACTCGCGTCGTACGTTCCGGTGTCTGAAGAGCCCATCGCGTCGGCCCTCGCTGTTCGTGAGACTGCTCCGGGAGGTGCGCCGAAACCACGCCTCCTCGACCGGGTTCGCGAGGCCGTCCGCGCTCGCCACTACAGCCGGCCGATGGCGCTGCTGATGTACGGTGCCGGGCTCCGCCTTCTCGAGTGCGCCAGGCTGCGCGTCCAGGACCTCGACTTCTCGTCCAACCAGATCCTGGTCCGTGCAGGCAAGGGCAACAAGGATCGCGTCACCATGCTGCCCGCCGCCACGAAGGAGGACTTGGCTCGGCAACTCGAGAGGGTGAAGCGGCAGCACGAGCTCGACCTGCAACACGGAGCCGGCTGGGTGGAGCTGCCCTGGGCGCTCGCGCGGAAGTACCCGACCGCCGATTCAGTCGTCGCCCAGTTCCTAGAATGGGGGCAGAAGCGTAGCCCGCAACTTCGCGCCATCGACATTGAGATAGCGCTCCTCGGCGTCCCGCACACACCAGTCGCGATGCGCAAGGGATGGCAAGGCGTGTACGCCTTCGCGTTCGGGACCGTATGGCTGAAGGTCGGAAAGGCCGGCCCGAACAGCAACCCCCGCTGGGTGAGCCAGCACTACAAGGCCACTCGGTCGTTGAGCAACCTTGCCTGGTCCTTACTGCGTTACACCCATCTGTCGTCGTTCAATCATCCGCGCCTACCAACCAACCTCAGGACACAGCTGATGGTGGTACCGCCAGATGCTCTCGGTGACTGGATCAAGAAACACACCGCGCGGGTAAACTTCACCATCAGGGCCGAGCTCGGACCCGTCGCACTCGATCGCCTGGAGCGCATTGCCCAGGACGTGCTGAAGCCGGTCTTTGAAGGTCGGTGGGATGCTGGGGTGACCGCATACAGTAACTCCGCAGTCGAGCGGACCGCTGGCTCGCATTCGCTCGCCGCGGCCGCTCACTGCGACGTTCGACAGCTCACACTCATGGCTACCAGAAAGCTGATTCCAACGCTCCGTAACGTCGTTGAGAGCAAGAGTTGAAGGCGGTACGGGCGGATGATAGCTCTCGGCACGGAGATGAAGACTTCGGTCAACGGGTCATGGCCGTCACGAGTGGGGCCAGCAAATCGACCAGGTCCGGAGCAGGGCTGGCTTGGAGGAGGCCGTCATGGAAAGCTTTCAGATCTTCGCGGTTCAGGTGGTGCTCAGCTTCGTCGTCTATGGGCTGGTCGCGACGTGGTACGTCGGCCCGCGCCTGGCCACACTGCCCCTCCAGGCCGCCTTACCTCCGCTGATCTTCGTCCACACGTTCCGGTACGTGGGCCTAGTGTTCCTCGTCCCGGCCGTGGTGGCCCCCACCCTGGCCCCGCAGTTCGCGCGGCCCGCGGCTTACGGCGATCTCCTGGCGGCGCTGCTGGCGCTGGTCGCCCTCATAGCGCTCCGGTGGCGGTGGCCCCTCGCCCTGCCGCTGGTCTGGCTCTTCAACGTGGTAGGGACGGTAGACTTGCTGTACGCGGTTTTCCAGGGAGTGACCCGCGGCGTCGGGCCACATTTGGGCTCGGCCTGGTACATCCCTACGCTCGTGGTACCCGCGCTCTTCATCACTCACGCCATGATTTTCGCGATGCTCGTCAGGCGATCACGCTGAGGACACCGTCTAACTATGCGCTTGAACGGCCGCGCCGAGGACGGCGCGCCGCTCAGCGCAATTGTCGGCCAGCGGTTCGTCGTCCAGGGCCTGGCCGCCGGCTCGGTGAAGGGCTAGGAACCTGTCCGGTGTCGAGGAGCGCCCCGGCTCCGCCGGGGCGCTTCCGAGCCTGCCTGGGGGCTTGGCGGCCATCTCGGGGCGCCCCCATGTAAGTGGGCGGGCTAGGGTTTCTTCAGGCGCATGTCCTCGTAGGGCGCGGCGAAGTACGGGAGCGGATTCAGGCCGACCGCGGGCTCCTCGACCCGCGGGCCCACGCCGTGCAGCGTGGCCGGCTCGAAGATCGGCGCGTGCATGACCCGCTCGTGCATGAGCTTCTGGATCTGCTTCTTGAAGCCCTCCTCGCCGACGTTCTCGATGTACTTCTTGGGCACCACCCAGGCAGCGCCGGTGGCCGGCGTGGCGTAGAAGACGAGGAAGTCCGGCCAGGGCGCGTGCAGCACGAACCGCACCCGATGCGGATCGACGATCTCCACCGCCTTCACCCGCTCGTGGAGCAGCTTGGCCGCGGTGCCCCGGTAGCGGTGGAAGCTGAACTTCACGTCCTCGGCAGTGAAGGGGTCGCCGTTGTGGAACCTCAGACCTTCGCGGAGCTTGAACTCGTAGGTGAGCCCGTCCGCGCTCTCCTTCCACGACTCGGCCAGGCACGGCGCCATGTCGTTGCCGGCAGCGGCTTAACCAGCGCGTCGTGCAGGGCATACAGGAACAGGAACGGCGTGCCGATCCCCGGCGTCTCGGCGGGCTCGAGAAACGGCGGCGCGATCGACACGTCGAAGGCGACGGTGAACTGATCGGGCGGCTGGGCCTGGGCCCGGACCTCGGTGACCGGCGCCACCCCCCAGAGCGCGGACGCGACAACGAGCGCCGCTGTGAGCCGGCCCATGGAGCGAGGGTGAGGGGCCATGGGGGACCTCCTGCCGGGTCGGGTCGGTCCGAGGCGGCTATCCGACCTCAAACGCGGAACCGATTGTTTTCCTCGCCGGTTCGGGGTTAGCATCTGGCACCCGCGCCGCGGTACCGACCGCTCGACCTCCACGAGGCAGAGGAGGACCGCTCATGCATCGATCGCTCGGGATCGCCCTCGCGCTCGCGACCGCCGTGCTCTCGCTCATCACCGCCCCGCCGGGAGCGGCGGCCAAGCCGGAAGGGACCCTGACGGTCGCCGTGGCCACCTTCGGCAACGAGCGCTGGCTTCCCCACCTCTACGTGGGCGCCGAGGACGTGGTCCTCAAGCCCATGTACGAGAACCTCCTGTCGCGCGATCCCAAGACCGGAGACCTGACCCCCATGCTGGCCGAGCGCTGGCAGGTCCTGGATAGCGGCCGCACCTGGAAGTTCCACATCCGCAAGGGCGTGCGCTTCCACAACGGTACCGAGCTCACCGCGGAGGACGTCAGGTTCACCTTCGCCGCCATCGCCAAGGATGGCTCCGCCAACTCCCTGGCACCGGAGTTCCGGGCGATCAAGAGCATGGAGGTCGAGGACCCCCACACCCTCGCCGTGCGCTTCGACAAGCCCTTCGTCGTGTTCGGCAACAAGGTGAACCAGGGGTTGTTCGCGTCGTGCGCCTTCATCCAGTCCAAACGCCACCTCGAGACTGCTGGAGAGCAGGGCGCGGAGCGCCAGCCGATCGGCACCGGCCCCTGGAAGTTCGTCGAGCACGTGCGCGGCGACCGCATCGTGTACGAGGCGGTGGACAACCACTGGCGGGCGACGCCGCAGTGGAAGCGGCTGGTCTTCAGCAAGGTACCGGAGCCGGCCACCCGCATGGCCATGCTGCGGGCCGGCTCGGTGGACGTCATCGAGATCGGTGGCGAGTACGTCGACGAGCTGAAGAAGGTGAACGTGCGGACCATCGTCATGCCGAACGTCTCCTGGGTATACATCATCCTGGGCGGGCAGTGGCCCACCAAGGCCACCTATGATCCGAAGGT
>Ga0184615_10002319_pt1 | contig 10193 bp, 11 predicted proteins | sample PLM4_65_coex_FD_133134 | JGI IMG/M metagenome (GOLD analysis project Ga0184615, IMG submission 133134) | Groundwater sediment microbial communities from an aquifer in East River, Colorado, USA - PLM4_65_coex | ecosystem: Environmental > Terrestrial > Soil > Riparian zone | place: USA: East... | reverse complement strand
CGCCTCCACGTGCGTGCGGCGCCCTGGGTGTCGGTCCGCACGGCGCGGGTCTACGTGGACGGCCGGCTCGTGCGCAGCGAGCCCATGCTGGCCGGAGGGCAGCTCGAGCTTCCCCTGCATTTCGAGCGCGATGGCTTCGTGACGGTCGAGGTGGAGGGCGCGCCGGATGCGACCTACGCCGCGCTGCTCCCGAAGTTCACGCCCTTCGCATTCTCGAACCCGATCTTCGTCGATGCGGACGGCGACGAACACTGGACGCCGCCGGGTCTGCTGTGACGCTGCGGCCCGCGGGGCGAGGGGTCTGATTGCTCGCCGAGCTGCGCGACACCCGCGCCTTGCGGGCCATCCTCGGGCGGGAGACGCGCGTCGAGTCGCGTCGCGACCTGCAGCGGCGCCGCAACCGGCGCAGTGTCGCCGTCGAGCTCGCGGACGGCTCCTGCTTCGTGGTGAAGTACGACTGGCGCGCGGAGCGGGTGGCGCAGGAGACGTCGCGGCTCGGGGCGGCGAATCTCCTGGAGGGGATCGACACGCCGCGCCTGCGCGGCTTCACACGACACCACCTGGTGCAGGATTTCGTGCCCGGCGAGGGGCTCGATGCGCTCGCAAAGCGCGCGGCGGGGGAGGCTCGCGTCGCGCTCTTCCTGCGCGCGGCGCGCGTGCTCGCCGCGATCCACGGCAGCCGCCGCGCCGCGCTGGGCGCCCTGAAGCTCCCCGAGCCCTGTGCGCCCGGGCGCCTCGCCGCGCGCGTGCGCCGCGCCTGGCACGAGATCGAGGCGCGCGGCTTCGCGCGCTGGGAGACCCAGCAGGGGAGCGTTCCCGCGGGCTGGCGCCGGGCGTTCGGCGAGGAGCGGGTCGACCGGCTCGTCGCCGATCTCGGCGCCACCGGCGGCGGCTGCGTGCTCGGGCATGGCGACTATCAGCTTCGGCACCTGCTGCGGTCGCCCGACGACCGGCTCTTCGTGGTGGATTGGATCGCGATGTCGCTGGTGACTCCCTGGATCGAGCTCGCGCACCTGCTGCGCTGGCTGGCGCCCGCAGAACGCGACGCCGTCACCGCGGCCTACCTCGAAGCCGTGCAGAGGGAGGGGATTCTCCGCGAAGTGTCGGCCGCGCGCAGCGCCTCGCTCGCCGCGAGCGGGCTCCTCTACGATCACCTGATCGTCGCGAAGCAGATGGTCCGCAAGCTGGGTCGCGCGTGCCGGCCGGGCCACCTGCAGGCGTTCCGCACGAGCCTCGACGCGCTGGCGGAGGACGCCGACTGATGGGCGCGCGCGGCGTCATCCGGATCGCGCTGGTCGCGGCTCTCGTACCCTCGGTGGCGGCTGCCGAGTCGCCGAGTCCCTTCGAGGTGACCGAGGCGCGCGAGCCCTGTGCGGCACGCTCTTCCTTGCGGTCGCCCTTCTTCGGCGATCTCCACGTCCACACCAGCTTCTCGCAGGACGCGAGCACGCAGGGCACGCGCAACGGGCCGCGCGAGGCCTATCGGTTCGCGCGCGGAGAAGAGCTCGGAATCCAGCCCTACGACGAACAGGGGCGCCCGCAGCGCTACCTGAAGCTCGAGCGTCCGCTCGACTTCGCCGCCGTCACGGATCACGCCGAGCTGATCGGCGAGGTGGAGATCTGCCGCACGCCGGGCCTCGAAGGGCACCGCTCCTTCCCCTGCTGGATCTACCGCGAGTTTCCGCGCGCGGCGTTCTTCATCATGAACACCAAGAGCTCCATGCACGATCCGACCCGTTTCGGATTCTGCGGCGAGGGTGGCCGCCGCTGCCTGGAGGCGGCGCGCGTCCCGTGGCAGGAGATCCAGGCCGCCGCGGAAGGCGCCTACGACCGCACCTCGGCCTGCCGCTTCACGAGCTTCGTCGGCTACGAGTGGACAGGCTCGATGGATACCAACAACCTCCACCGCAACGTGATCTTCCGGAATCAGCGCGTGCCGGAGCTTCCCATCAGCTTCTACGAAGCTTCGAGCGCGGAGGCGCTCTGGAAGGTGCTGCGCGAGAGCTGCCTCGCGCGCGGCGACGGCTGCGACCTGATCGTGATCCCGCACAACTCGAACCTGAGCAACGGTTTGATCTTCCAGACGGTGGGGCCCCAGGGCCAATCGATCACGGCGGAGGAGGCGCGCACGCGCGCCGAGCTCGAGCGGCTGGTCGAGGTGATGCAGCACAAGGGCGACTCCGAGTGCCGCCTCGCGCCGGACACGACCGACGAGCTGTGCGGCTTCGAGAAGCTCCCCTATGCGAACTTCGGGCAGAAGTTCTTTCCCTCCTTCGCGAAGCAGCCCGCTCCCCGCAGCTTCGTGCGCGAAACGCTGGGCGTGGGGCTCGCGGAGGAGCAGCGCCTGGGCGTGAACCCCTTCAAGTATGGGCTGATCGCCAGCACCGACACGCACCTGGGAACTCCGGGCGCCGTCGACGAGTGGAACCACCCGGGCCATGGCGGGGCGGGGGCGCCCGCTGCCCGGGAACTGCCCAAGGGCCTGCCGGACGACTTCGAGTTCAACCCCGGCGGGCTGGCGGTGATCTGGGCCGAGGAGAACTCGCGGGACGCGCTGTTCGAGGCGATGCGACGCCGAGAGGTGTATGGAACCAGCGGCCCGCGCCACGTCGTGCGCTTCTTCGGCGGCTGGGGGCTGCCCGGGGACCTCTGCTCGCAGGAGACGTTCGCCGCGACCGGCTACGCGAACGGCGTGCCGATGGGCGGGGACCTGCCGGCGCGCACGGCGGACGGGCCCTCGTTCGCCGTCTCCGCCCTGCGCGATCCGGGGACTTCGAAGCGCCCGGGCGTGGCGCTCCAGCGCATCCAGATCGTGAAGGGCTGGCTCGAGAACGGCGCCTCCCGCGAGCAGGTGTACGAGGTGGCGGGAGACCCGGACAACGGCGCGAGCGTCGATCTCGCCAGCTGCGAGCCCCGGGGCTCGGGCAGCGACAGCCTGTGCAGCGTCTGGCGCGACCCGGACTTCGATGCGAGCCAGCGCGCGTTCTACTACGCGCGCGTGGTCGAGAACCCGAGCTGCCGCTGGAGCACGATCGTCTGCAACGCCAAGGGCGTCGATTGCAGCGACCCGGGGAGCGTCCCCGCGGAGCTGGCGGTCTGCTGCGAACCGGGCCACGCGAAGACCGTCCAGGAGCGCTCGTGGACCTCGCCGATCTGGTACACGCCGTCGGCGACCGGCGAGGCCTCACCGTGAAGGGGCGGTGGCTGGGCGCACCGCCGGTTCATTTTGCCGCGCTGGGTGCGCTGATCTTCGCGGTCGAGTGCTGGCGGGGGGTGGACGCCGCGCCGGCGCCCCCGGGCCTGTCCGCGCCCTCCGACCAGGAGCTGCTGGAACGCGAGGCGCGCCGGCTCGGGCTCGACCGCGACGACAGCGGGGTCCGTCGCAGGTTGGTGCGCAATCTCCGTTTCCTCGGCGAGGGGAGGGCCGGCGACGAGCAGGCGGACTACGAGGAGGCGCTCGCCCTCGGCCTCGATCGCAGCGACCTCGTCGTGCGCCGCCGCCTGGTCCAGCGCCTCGAGCTGCGCGCACTCGCCTGGGCGCGCGCGACCGAGCCCTCGGACGCGGAGCTCGCCGGCCTGCTGGTGCGCGAGCCCGAACGCTTCGCGTTGCCCGCGCGCGTGCGTCTCTCGCACGTGTTCCTTTCGCGCGACCGCCACGGAGCCGCGCTGGAAGCCGCGGACCGCGCGCTGGCGAGGCGCCTCGTCTCGCTACCACCGGAGCGCGTGTCCGGGCTCGGCGATCCGTTTCTGTTGGGTTCGCATCTGCCTCCGAGCAGCCAGGCCGAGCTGGCGGCGAGCTTCGGCGAGGGCTTCGCGCGCGCCGTGGCCGTCCTGCCTTCTGGACGCTGGAGCGGTCCGATCGCCTCGAGCTACGGGCTGCACCGCGTCTTCGTGCAGGAGCGAACGCCCGGCCGCGCGCCGCGGCTCGAGGAAGTGCGCGGCGCCCTGCGCGAGGCCGTCTTCGCGGAGCGCGCAGAGGCGGTGCTCGCAGACTGGCTGCGCCGGCTGCGCAGCGAGGCCGCCTGATGCGAGGCCAGACGGTCGCAGCGCTCGCGCCGGCTCTCGCCTCGCTCGCGGCGGCCCTCGCGTTCGTCGCGCCGGCGGGCGCACACCCGCTCGCGCCTTCCCTTCTGGAGCTGCGCGAAGAGAAGGATGGCGTCGTCGCGGTCCACTTCCGCACGCCGCGCGTCCAGAGCCCGGGCGCGGCGCTCTGGCCCGAGCTGCCCGCGGCCTGCCGAGCGCGAGGCGCTCCCGCGCTCGAGACCGACGCCACGAGCGCGACGCTCCGCTGGCTCGCCGATTGCGGTCCGGGCGGGCTGCGCGGCGGGGCGCTGCGCGTGCACGGCCTGCGCGCGAGCGGCACCGACGCGCTACTGCGCGCGCAGCTCGCGGACGGCGAGCTCGTGCGCGCGGTGCTGCGGCCGGGCGCGGAGACGTTCACGATTCCACTCCGACCGTCGCGAGTCGGTGTCGCAGCGGATTACCTGGGGATGGGCTTCGGACACCTCCTGGGTGGCGCCGATCACCTGCTCTTCGTGCTGGGCCTGGTGCTGCTGCTGCGCGACAGACGCAGGCTCCTCGGCGCGGTGACGGGCTTCACGCTCGGCCACAGCGTCACGCTCTCGCTCGCGACACTGGGCTTCGTGCAGGTGCCGTCGGCCCCCGTCGAGGTGGGAATCGCGTTGAGTCTCTTCTGGCTCGCGACGCGCCTCGCGAGCGAGGGGCGCGACGGCGAGCAGCTCGCGCACCCCTGGCGGATGTCCGCGCTCTTCGGTCTCCTGCACGGCCTCGGCTTCGCGGGCGCGCTGGCGCAGGCGGGGCTGCCCGCGGGCGAGATCCCGCTCGCGCTCTTCGCGTTCAATCTCGGGATCGAGCTCGGCCAGCTCGCGGTGGTCGCGGCGCTGCTCGCGCTGCAAGCCGCGCTGCAACCATGGAGCGCGCGCACGCCCGCCTGGCTCGCGCGCGCACCCGCCTACGCGATCGGCACGACCGCCGCAGCGCTCGTCTTCGAGCGCGTGGCGGCAGGGCTGGTGTAGCGGGCCTGCGCTAGCGCTTCGCGCCGGCTCGCTCGAACCAGGTCTTCGCGCCGCGCGTCCAGGCGGGGCCGCTGCCCCAGTCGTTGCGCGTGCGCTTCTGCTTGTGGTCCGGGTCGTGTTTCTGACACGCCTCGGCGTATGCCTTGAGGGCGCGGCGCGAGCCCGGGACGGCCCAGTAGTCTTCTTCGAGCTTCCAGAGGCCGTCGCCGGCGTACATCAGGATGGTGATGCCGGGGAAGTCGATGGTGCCGACGCCCGAGGGATGATCGCGGCGGTTCTGCATGTAGACGATCGCGCGGCCCGCTTCCTCGTCGATCGTATGCCACTCGTAGGCGGTGTAGAGCTCGCAGTACTCCTCCATGATCGGCTTGATCCAGCTCCGGATCTTCTCACGGCCGTGCATGGTTCCCAGCACGTGCTCGACGTAGAGCGCGTCCTGCGTGAAATTGTTCGCGAATCCGTCCCAGTCCTCGTTCACCGCGCCCGTGCGCCCGTAGTTCTGGAATGCCGCCTCGATCTCCGCCTTGCTGAACTTGCCCATCGCCACCGGCCTCCCTGCGGCAACCTCCGCCGCAAGACGGCATCATACCACTGGGAGGAATACAGATGGCGGAGAGGATCCAGAAAACCGACGCCGAGTGGCGCGCGCAGCTCACGCCCGAGCAGTACGAGGTATGCCGGCGCAAGGGCACTGAGCGCCCCTTCACGGGCCGCTACCATGACTGCCACGACGACGGCGTCTACCGCTGCGCCTGCTGCGGAAACGAGCTCTTCAGCTCGGAGACGAAGTTCGAGTCGGGGACGGGCTGGCCGAGCTTCTGGAAGCCGATCGCGGAGGGGGCCGTGCGCACCGAGACCGATCGCGCCCACGGCATGGCCCGCACCGAGGTGCTCTGCGCGCGCTGCGACGCCCATCTCGGCCACGTCTTCGACGACGGACCTCGGCCGACCCACCAGCGCTATTGCATGAACTCGGCATCGCTCGAGCTGGAGAAGAACAAGGACTGACCGACGTACCATGGCTGCGCGCCCACGCCTCGTTCGGGGATGGGGAGGCGCTGGACAACAGCAGATGCACGGCTACAGCGTTCAGTCAGCGGGGGTCGCGAGTACGTCGGCTCACCGACTTCGGCGAGCGCTCGCAGGGTCATCGGTCTTGGCGGTGATCACGCTGGCCTTCGCGTGCGCCAGACCCGGCAGCCAATCGGCTGGCTTGGAGCGTGCCTACACACCCGGGCTCGGGGAGATCATGTCGGCCACCCAGATGCGGCACCTCAAGCTCTGGTATGCAGGCCAGGCCCAGAACTGGCCCCTCGCGAGCTACGAGGTCGACGAGCTCGAAGAGGGATTCGCGGACGCGGTTCGCTTCCATCCCGAGCACAAGCACTCGCCCCGGTCTCTGACGGAGTTGGTTCCCGAGTTCACAGAGGGCCCCATCGCGGCCCTGCGCGCGGCAATCGCCCGGAGGAGTCCGGCTGACTTCGTTGCTGCCCATGACGCGCTGACTCAGGGGTGCAACGCGTGCCACGTCGCGACGGAGTTCTCGTTCAACGTCGTCGTGCGTCCCGCTGCCAACCCTTACAGCAACCAGGACTTCGAGGCGCCCAGGTAGCTGTCCAACCAGGTGCCGCACCTGACGCGGCCCAGCGTCAGACGCGGTGTGGCGCCTTGCCGCCTGCCGGCGTCGGGTTGCGCTTCGGGCGCGGCTCGGCGGCCGCTGGGTCGCGCAGGTGAGCACCGATCCGTTCGACGGCCTCGAGGCGATGTCGCAGCTATTCCTCATCGTGGTCGTAGCGATCGCGCTTGTCGCTAGCGTACGTAGGACTACGGGACCGGAACGCCTTCTCGTACTTCGTCTCGGCTCGATCCATCGGCTTGCCGGTCCCGGAATCTCGTTGGTTGCCCCGGTGATGGAACGTGCCGTACGCATCAACCTGGACGAAGTCGAGTCGGCTTGGCCGGCTCTCTCCCGCGAAGAGTTGCTACGACGCGTGACTCTACTCGTGAGCCAACCGGGTCCAGCCCCTGCCGATTGGCCTGAAAACGTGCCGTACACATTACGGTGGATCCGCAGCATCGCTGCATATCTGCTCCTGCTTTCACTGGCGCTCGCCTCGGCTCATGTCTTTGCCGCTGCCGGTTTCATCGTCGCTCGATGGCTCTCCGGTAACCCGCCATCGAGCCTTTCCGAGCTGCTCGACGGAGAAGTCTCGCGAGAAGCGTTTGCGCTCTTGATGCTCGGATTCTCGATCGGGGTGTTCGCAGGCGGATCCGCAGCCGTTTGGTTGATTCGGTTCTTCCAGCTGATTCCAGAGCGCACCCTCCGCAAGTTGTTGCATGGGCCACTGCACCCGCAGAATCGGGAAGGTCCGGCGAAGTAGCCAGCGCGCTCGGTCGACCTTGGGGAGTGTTTGGCGTTGCAACCTGGGCGCGTCGGTCGGCCGTCGGACGACGCGAGGAGGGGACCATGAGCGAGTCAGACCGCAGCCGCGTGATCCGTCTTGCACTAGCTCGAGAGCGCATCCCTGGTCCCGCCGGCGAGCGCTCCGTCAACCTCATGCGACGCGGCACTCTAGACGTGGCGCTATCCATCCCTCCGTCTACGAACCCACAGACGCCGCATGCACAGGACGAGCTCTACGTCATCATCCGTGGCCGGGGCATCCTGTTTCACGATGGCGAAGGGGACCCATTCGAGTCAGGCGATCTCGTGTTCGTGGCTGCGGGGGCCGAGCATCGTTTCCGGGACATCAGCGAGGACCTCGCCGTGTGGAGGGTCTTCTACGGCGCTCGGGGAGGCGAAGCCCCCGTGTAGAGCGTCATCGCCGCTGTGTCCTGGCCCTCGACTTCAGCACCCTCTCAACGCCCGCCCGCCCGGGCGAGCCCGGCCAGGAACGTCTGCGTGCGCGCGGGGGCTTCTGGATCGCCCGCCACCGAGAACAGGGCGCCGTTGAGATCCGTTACGCCGATCGCGGCGAGGTCTGCGAGCTCGCGGGCCACCACGTCCTCGTCGCCTACGATCGCGGCGTCGGCAGGCTGCGTCAGACCCCCGCGCTCCAGCACGCGTCGATAGACTGGGAGCTTCGCGCTGCGCGCGAGCAGCGCCTGCGCGCCCGAGCGCGCGGCCGCGAGGTCGCCCGTGACCGCGATCGGAAAGCCGCAGGCGATGCGGGGAGCCGGGCGTCCGGCCACGCGCGCGGCCTCGCTCAGGCGCGGGACGGCGAACTCCTCCAGATAGCGACGCGAGCCCAGCCAGATCGCCGCGCCCTCGGCCGCGGCTCCCGCCAGCCGCAGCATCGCCGGCCCGAGCGCCGCGAGCAGGACGGGCGGCGGCTTCGCGCCGAGGCTGCCCAGCTGGAGCGAGACGCGGTAGCGCTCTCCCGCGTGCTCCACGCGCTCACCGGCGAGCAACGGGGTCAACAGCTCGAGATACTCTCTCATGTGTCGAACCGGATGTTCAAAGGGCTCGCCGAAGCGCCGCGCCACCACCTCCTCGTGGCTCACTCCCACGCCGAGCACGAGCCGTCCGCCGCTGGCCGCCTGGACCGTGAGCGCCTGTTGCGCGAGCACGGCCGGGTGCCGGAGGGGAGCCGGGACGACCCAGGTGCCGAGCTCCAGCCGCCGGGTAGCGCGCGCCGCCAGGGCGAGCAACGTCAGCGCATCGTGATCGAAGAGCTGGCCGGCCCATGCGGTGTGAAAGCCGTCCGCCTCGGCGCGCTCGAAGCGCGCGACGATCGCGTCGATCGGGGTGGACGCGCCAGCCGAGATGTAGAGACCGATGCGCACGCGCCGCCCCGCACACCAGAAGTCGTTGGAATCGTCTTGATTCTATCGGCAACTGCCTTATCGTGGCGCGCCAGGCCCGGAGGCTCTCCCTGTGACGGATCCGAAGCTCACCCGACGCGATTTCCTGCGCGACACGACGATCTATGGGGGCGGCCTCTGGATCTCGCTCTCGCTGCCGCGGCCGAACGCGGCGCGCGTCGCCGCCGAGGCGAGCGAACGCGCCGCGCTGACCGAAACGGAATGGATCACGGTCGAAGCGATCACGGGTCGCATCATTCCCACCGATCACGAGCCGGGTGCGATCGAGGCGCGCTGCGTGAACTTCATCGACAAGGCGCTCGCGCACGAAGATGCCCAGGCGCGTCCGCTCTACGCGCTCGGGATCGCGGGCACCGAGCAGGTGGCGCAGCGCCGCTTCGGGCGGGCCTTTCCCAAGCTCGCGCCGGCCGAACAAGACCTGGTGCTGGTGGCGCTCGAGCAGGGCGACGCGCCCGGCTGGCCGGAAGGCTCCGTCTCGTCGGCGGCGTTCTTCGCCACCGTGCGCGCGCACACGATCCTGGGCTTTCTCGCCGACCCGAAGTACGGCGGCAACCGCGACTTCGCTGGCTGGAAGGTCGTCGGCTATCCCGGCCCGCGCCACCACCTCGGCGGCTACACCCCCGACCAGATGCTGGGCCGGGCCAAGATCAAGACCGTCTGGGGGGAAGAGCTCTAGCCGCCCTACAGGCATGCTCGTCCGTAGCACCGACATCCTGATTCACGGCGCGGGCCTCCAGGGGACTGGTGTGGCCTTGGAGCTCGCTCGCCGGGGTATCCGCGTCACGTTGATGGACGCGGAGCCACGAGCGATGAATCGCGCCAGTCTTCGCAACGAGGGGAAGATCCACCTCGGTTTCATCTATGCCGACGATCGAACGCTCGGCTCGGCGTTCTTGCAGATCGACGGCGCGCTCCGATTCCGAGCGATCCTCGCGCACTGGATCGGTCGCAGATCGGACTGGCTCGCGCTCTCCGCAATCGGGGCGGTATCCAGGGCGGAGATTCCAATCCGCGAGAAGCTCGTGCTCTATGCAAGCCTGGTGCGGCTCGTCCGGCGCTACTCGACGTAGCCGAGGCTTCGCAGCCGCTCGAGCTCCTCGGGAGTGGTGGCGTCCTGCGAGGGCTCGCCCGCCTCGAGGCGCACGCGCCCCACCTCGGCGTGCCACGCGTCGAGGGCGGCGGCGAGCTCGCGCACCTTGTCGGGGTGTTCCGCCGCGACGTCGCTCTTGTCGAGGGGGTCGCTACCGGCGTCGAAGAGCTCGAACTCGGGGGCGCCGTCCCTCGGCTCCGCGTGCTGCACGAGCTTGAAGCCGCCCGACACGATCGCCGTCG
>Ga0184615_10002318_pt1 | contig 10194 bp, 2 predicted proteins | sample PLM4_65_coex_FD_133134 | JGI IMG/M metagenome (GOLD analysis project Ga0184615, IMG submission 133134) | Groundwater sediment microbial communities from an aquifer in East River, Colorado, USA - PLM4_65_coex | ecosystem: Environmental > Terrestrial > Soil > Riparian zone | place: USA: East... | reverse complement strand
TTGCGTTGCGAAGAACGAGACCCGGAATCATTTTCACCGTTCCGCTTTTTCAATCGTTTCTGTATTGGAACTTTGAGAATGAAAGTGCCCTGGGTCTGTCCACGAGTATACGCCCAGTGATTGTTTTGTCAAGCTCCGGCCCATTGGCAAACCGCCGGTTTCCGGATATCTCGGCAATATCCTTATTGCCTCTGCATGAAGTGGAATTATCAGAAAATAATCTTGTTATGCTTCCGGCAGCAATTGATGGAAGAGGCTCGATTCGCGCTTGTAGAACCCCTCAGTATGGTATGAATCGGGCAGGTTATATAAATGATAATCTAAATGGTGGCACATCTCATGTAATAATGTGCGCAGGAACGATCGGAACGCAACGACACGCCGGTGCTTGGCCGTGCGCATCCAGAGGATTATGACCGCGGAAGCCCTGCCTTCGGCCAGCTCATACAGGCCATGCAGTTCTTCCGATCCCGTGACCGGCCGCACTGCGAGCACCTTCAGGCGAAGCAAAGGAACACCGAGTTGGCCTATTAATCCCCTGGCCAGCGCTATGCAGATCTCCTCTGTCCGGTCCCGGTCTTCCTGCTCCAATGCTGAAACCAGTTGCGGGATGAGCGGCTGCAATGCTTTGGCAGCGGGCAGCGGAACTGCATGGATCCCATCGCTTTTGAGATATATGCGCTTTTGTATTGTTGAAAGCTTTTTATAGTAGGGAAAAACCATATTCAAAGACCGATGAGGTGACGAGTACAAAGTTCTGGGTCCAGAGGCCAGGGTTTGGTCAGATAAGAATTGCGAGGCAACGACCCGTGAGGGTCAGGTCTCCCATGCGTCCCGAATATCGGTAAACCGTTTCCCCTTCAGGAAGATTGATCACATCGCTCCGCTTGAACTTGACCATGAGGTCCGGGATGCCGTCTTTGTCGTGGCCACCGATCTTTATCTGCCGACATTCCCCAAGCTGTCATCATAGTGAACGGCCCCTCCGCCGGATATATTGACGGAACTCCCGATTAGCGATCCGTAAATATCATTGCCTCCGGAAATGGTCATCTTTGCCGCAGGCGCGAAAATCACCCCATAGAAGGAGCTGTTTCCTGAATAATTTGCCGCAGAACAAGAAGCTGTCCCGTAAATCGTCAGGTTGTGCGGATTGAGTGTCTCGTTTACAATTGAGCCGCCGCTGACGTTAAGTTTACCATCGAGGTAAACAGTCAGCGAGCCGCCCGGTAAGATCACGATCTGCGCGCCGCCGGAAAGATTCAAACTGCCTGTAACGTAAAGTGTTACACTGCCGTTAATGGTGCCAATCCCGCTTCCGCTCAGATTGATCGAGCTCACCCGGTATGTTCCCGAGGTCAGGGTCGTACCGTTTTTGAAGCTCACGGAGGTGCCTCCTCCAGGATCCGTTACCGGTGTCATGCCCTTAAGCATGCTCAAAACGCCTTCAGTACCGTAGATGATGGCGCCGCCACTCGTGGCAATGGCTTTGGCCGGATCTCCTCCCGGCCCCGCATACACGTCTCCGTAAACAGCCGCGCCGCCGCTTAACATTATCGCGCGGCCTGCGGCAGAATTCGTTCCGACGGACACGTTCGACCCGTGAACGCCGTCATAGGCTCCCCGGGTAGAGTCATAGCCGTCTACATAACCTCCCGATATCGATATACCTGTTGCGCCGAAGACCCCGAAGTTCTGCGGGATTGCGTTATAGATCATGTTTCTTTGCACCGAGCTCCTGTTACCGGCTTCGTCAACGGCGGTCACATTTATCTGATAGGTCTTCTGTGCGGTGAAGGTTATGTTCTGCGCGAAACTCCCGTTAATGACCTCTGGCGTGAAGACATTGCCGTCTACGTCTACGGTGACCGTAACCGGGGTCAGATCGGAGACCCGGCCCGTCAAGATCATCTGATTTTGACTGGTCGTCATGTCCTCGGCCGGACAGGTGACCGACAACGACGGGTTCTGGTCGTCCAAGGTCACTGTGCGCTTAGCAGTCCCGGTATTGCCCGCCTGGTCTGTTGCCGTGACCTGGATGGTGTTCTGTCCGTAGATCAGGCTTACCGGAAAACTGAAGGCCGCATCGCTCACGATGGAGGGGTCGGAACTGATGCCGTTTACCGCAACGCTCACGGTCACTGTCTTGTCAACCGTCCCTGTCACCGCGGAAGAAATCTGGTTTGTTATGCTGTTGTCTGCAGGGCTCGTGATCGTTATGGCCGGCACAGACTGGTCGAGGATGATCGTTCTGGTATCGGTGGCCGTGTTACCGGCGGTGTCGGTGGTTATCGTCGCGATGGCATTCGTTCCTGTTGTGAGCGATATGGCCTGGCTAAAGGTGCCGTCGGCGTTCACCGTGACAGCTGTGTCGTTTATGGTAACCCCTTGCACCGCCGTGTCGTCAGTAACTGTTCCCGTTATATTCAGTGTAGCGTTGTTCGTGTAGGCGCCGTCCGGCAGCGTACTCAAGGTCAACACGGGTGGCGTCGTGTCCGACTGGACCGTGAAAATGACCGGAACGGGCGTACTGGTGTTTCCTGCCTTGTCCGTGGCCCTGAGGTTAATCGTATGGCGGCCGTTGTCGGACATGGCCGGCTGCCACGTCGTGACATACCGTCCCTGCGATAAATTAACGGAAGGCATCATACTCCAAATTCCGCCATCGATCTGATATTCAACATGTTCAACACCCGAAGCATCATCCGATGCGATAACACTAATCGAGATTGGAGCAGTATAGATGGCCCCCGTCGTCGGTGAGATAATCGTGACGTCCGGAGGGAACAGGTCCTTGACCGCGAACTGCGCGCTTGCCAAAGTCTTCGTGCTCCCATCGTACGTCGCCTGGAGCACAACCGTATATCTCTTGAGGGAACAACCGGCTGTTGAGAATGCGGTCCAGCCCGCTTTGCTCGTATTCTTGCCTAGGGTATCCATTTCCTGATAGGTCCCTATTACCGACAGGGTATCGGGATCCATAATCAAGATATTCGCAATAAGACCCGCGACATCAGTGTTTCCCGCATTATTAATTATGAAGTTTATCTGCTCGTTCTGGCCGAGGGAAACGACTGCCGGCCCTGCGGTCATAACGCCGGTCACCGCGATCGAGCTGGAGATCGTGAAAACTATGGATTTCCTGGCAAACTGCTGCCCGTTAAGAAACACCTGAAGGTTCGCGGTATACTGCCCCGGCGGGTTGAATCCCGTGTTCCATGCCGAGGCCAAGGACACCGTTGCTCCAGGCAGGAGGTCGGCCAGAGCTTTCTCGTACGTAGAGAGAGCGCCTCCGGCGGGATCGAGAATTTCGATCATTGCCGTGAGAGAGGGGATGAGGGCATTAGCGCCGCTATTTATTATCGTGCAGTTGAGCCCGACATCTTCTCCTGCGCCATAAGCAATCTTATCCGTCGTGAGCGAGGCAGAGAGCATAATATCCGCCGCTATCGTGAAAGGAACGATTTGCTCGACAAGAACGCCGGATGCTTCTTTTAGCACGGCATGGACCTGGTAAACTCCGGCGTATGTCGATCCGGTATTCCACCCAAACGAATAATTTTGCCCCCCCGTATACGGCAGGGTTATACTCACAGGATCCAACTTCATTATAGGATTGCCGCCCGCATCTTCAATCATCGCATCAAGAACAACGTTTTTTGTAGAGCTGTTATTTTTCAGACTGATTGTAATTTGTACATCGTGATTGCCGCTATAGAACGAATTATCGAGCATGGTCGTCATATCGACCTTCGGATGATCTGAAACGGAGAAATCGATAAACGCCAGGTTGTCCGTCTCGTCCGCTTCGAGAACATTACTCTCCGGATCTACCGCCACAACGAGCCGGTGTTCGCCTACCTTGCCGGAACTGTCCCAGAGAGCACTGATCACCGCTGAACCGTCGGGCGCCAATGAGGCAAGGCTCTCCGTTTTCAACAGCGTCAGGGTACCATCGTAACTCCACAGGTACATCAGGACCTCCACCTCCTGTGCAGGTGCGATGCTCTTATTCCACACCACGGCATTGAGAGCCGTCAGCTCTCCCGCAATAGGATAACCGGGATAGAGAGAGAGGTCATCCTGCGTTGTTAAAAGATCGGGGGCAATCGTGAACGCAGAGCTCTTCACCGGTTCACGGTTACCCGCGGCGTCGATGGCAAAGTACTGAAGCATCGTGGTCGCCTGTATCGAGAGCGGTCCTGCATAGACGAAAGAATCGGTCGTCGGCACGGTCTCATCCATGGTGTAATAGATCGTTGCAGCGTCGTTTGCCGTCAGCGAAACGCTTTGAGCCTGGCTGAAGAGGCCTCCCGGTGAAGACGCCGACGTCGTGGGCGTCGTCGTATCCAGAACGACGCTCGCCCTGTATATAACCGACATATTTCCCGCTCCATCTTTATATTTCACATACACGAACTTCGCACCGTCTCCCGGCGCGAGCAACCAGGTTTTTCCCGGCGTATACGTTTCCCAGGTCGTCCAGGTATTATTATCGCTGCTGAATGTCATTTGAGCGCATCCGCTGGTTGCGTCAATACAGGATAACGTCAGGGGCGCCGAAACACTGTTGGTATATGCCGCCCCGTTGTTCATCACAATGCTCCCGAGCGGCATTATAGTGTCGACCACAATGACCCGCGTTGCGGCATCCGATATTTCACCCGCCGTGTTTGTTGCCGTTACGCTGATGGTATTACTTCCCTCCTGCATGTTCGTGAGAGTTGTCTGCCAGGTCGTTGCGGCGGGATAGTTCACCAAACCTGGCGATGCGGTCGAACAGGCCACCGTGACAGTTGCTCCACTATCCATGGTGCCGCTTATTATTTGATCCGATCGATTAACGGGGCTTGTTACCGCGTTTATTCCCGCGTGCGGTATAATTACGGCAAACACCGTCAACACGTTCGATGGTACGCTTATATTGCCGGCATCATCAGCGGCTGTTGCAGTAAATAGATTTTCTGCGGCATCCAATGGCACATTCGCGAATACAAACGGACTGGAGAGTTGCAGTATGTTTACCACGCTATGATCCACGTATACAATACTTCCGTCAGGCGGCCTCGATATGAAAGTGAGGGACAAATCGTCTTTCAGCAGTCTCGCAGTTCCCATCTCCCGGGCAGACGTTATCATCAGGGTCTTGTTTTGGCTCATGCTGTCAAACTTCACGAAGATTATCTTATCACCCGTTTGTGTCCAGAGAGGTGAAGATACCGAAATGTTGGCTGCGGCCATACTGGTCAACTGGATTTTGTTGCCTGTAGTAAGATTGTAGGCAAAGATTTGCCTGTATCCAGAGATGGTCGACAGGAAGACGAGTGCGGATCCATCCGGCGACCAGGCCAGCGTACCGCCGTCCGCACTTGTGTCAAGCAGCATGGTATTGCCTGTCGTCATATCACGCAGGTAAATGCGCTGCCCTTCAAAGTAAGCCATTTTGTTGCTGTCCGGCGAAATGCGAGGCGCACTTTTATATGTCGCACCGGTCACAATTGGTGTAACAACCTGGGTTACGAGGTCCTCGGTCCATATAACGTAGCTGCCATTTGCATTGCCGGTGAATACGATTTTTGTACCATCCGGAGACCAGGTTAAGTTGTATATGGAAATATTCATGCCGGGCGCTACAACTTGGCTCAGTCCGGTGGCGGTATTATATATACCTGTCTGCTGACCGCTGTCATCCCAGTAGATATAACTGAATTTACTCCCATCAGGCGACCACAGAAACTCTTGAGCACCGGACGGCACCGTCACTGTTACCGTGCTTCCGGTTGCAAGTTCGGTGACTACGAGTGCGGTATAATGCAAATGCAGAAGCCGCCTTCCATCCGGAGAAAGAGCCGACGATTTGCCGTCCAGGACCACGCCGCCAAGATCGTAGCGTACGCTTAGATCAAGGTCCGCGTTCACGGTTCCCTGATAGCCGCCGTTCTTATACAAAGTGACGAGAGAGCCGGGTTCCGCCCTGCCGCTGATGTCCATAGCTTCTTTGCGGGCTGTATGAACGCCGCCCGTCGCAAGGTCGATCAGGGGTCTGTCAGGAGCCATAGTATCCACTGAAGTTCCCATAGTTTCCTGCGCATACCCGCTCTCCGTTCCTGACGGGTCCACTGCCGTTGCAACATAATAGTACGATGAACCGTACTTTATGTCCTGATCTAAAAACGATGGATGGTTGATCATGTACGCATTAACCTTGAAATAGGGACCGCCTGTCATCGCACCCCTGTAAATGTTGTAACCGACAGCGGTTGTACCGGGATTGGGGAGCCATTGGACCATGAGCCAACCCTCGGCCAAAGAAGCTGCCGATAGCCATGACGGCGGTTGTGGAGGAGCGTTATTTACGGTCGCTGAGGCTGCTGTTGACGGTAAACTTTCAACACCGAGGCTATCAACGGCCGTGACTCGATACGTGTACGTTCCATTTTTCAGATTCGCATCCGTATAAGGCAGATACCATATCCATATAGGGTAAGTGTTGATCTTAGCCCAGCCCTGCTCTGTGTTTTTGTAAACATTATAAGAGATACTCGACCCGGAACTTGGCTTCCAGGTCAGGGCAACATTGTAACCACTCGCGGTTGCCGTAAGTGAATAGGGAGGCAGCGGCAACTGGGGAGGCGTGGGCGCCTGGTAGGTGACGCTTACCGCATTTGAATATCGGCTGCTGTTGCCGGACGCGTCCCGTGCCCGTACGGTAATCAAGTTGGTCCCCTGCTGCAGAGTTACGGTGAAAAAGAAATTACCTTGTCCGTCCGAACCGATCGTCCCCTGTGATATCGGTCCTGAGCCCGAGTCAACGAAAAACTCTATTGTTGCACTCGGCGCGGCATTACTACCGTTGATTGGTAATTGCGCCTGAGTCGTCGTTGACGAGGTCTGGACGAGGGAAGGTGCGTATATAGAGGCTGCCGCCGAGAAAGATGGCGTACTTTCATTTCCCGATGTGTCGACAGCAGTGATCCGGTAGGAATAGTTGCCGTCAGGGCTGTTGCTGTCCTGGTACGACGGTTGTCCGATCAGCGCAATATTAATTTTTGTATTTGAAGCGCCGGACAGTCTATAAATGTTGTATCCGCTGAGATCGGCTTCCATATTGCTTGACCACGCCAAGGATACATTCCCGCCGTTCGTCGTTGCAGTCACGTTTTGCGGCGCAGCAGGGGGAATGAAGTTTTTGTACGTGACTGTTATAGACGATGGTGATGGATCGATTCTTCCGCCGACATCCTTCGCCACTGCTTGTAAAGCATAGGTCCCAAACGATAACCCTAAGCCGGCAGGATCGAAATTCGTCGAAAACGGCATTGCGGTAGCGGGGCTTCCCATATTCGTCCATGTGGCATCCTGACTCCGCTTATACTGAAATTGCACAAATTGAATATCATGGTCACCCGTCTCGGCCTGAACAAGGATTTGATGATCGAATTCCGCCTGCGCGGCTGGCGCAATAATAATCACGTGTGGAGCATGATTGTCAAGATACGGATGAAGTTCATTGGACGGTTCGCTCATATTACCTGCCTGGTCCATTGCAACGACATAATAGTCTAATCGTCCATCAGGCAGAGACGCGTCACTATACTGTTGGCCCGTTATCAGGTAAGGCCTGAGGTTTCCAACATATGCGCCAGGACTATTGACAATCTGATTGTTTCGATACAACAGATATCCTGCCGGATCCGCTTCCGTGTTTGCCTGCCAGGTGAGCGTTACCGTTGATCCGTCCGGGACAGCGGACAGCAACACCGGTCTGGCCGGCGCCGTATTATCGACGAGAACCGTAATTTGCTTCGTCGTGCTATTTTCTGACATATCCTCCGCTTCAAGCTTGAGGACATATGTGCCCTCGGGAATGCCAGTGGTGTCCCACTGGGCCAGCACCCCGTAGGTGACGGGGAGCTGAGATGTCTTTAATATATTCCATGACGCGGGACTTTGGCCGGCGCCGGCGGATATACGGTACTGCTTGAACGCGTTGCTGTAAGCAGTACCCTTGATGTCGACGAGACAACTTACGCGTCCTCCATCCTGGGGTACCTGGATTCTCGCGACGGGTCGGTCAATTTGGACCGTCAGCGCGACCTGGTTCGAAGATCCCTTTCCGGCCCCGGAAAAAGCTACTGCCTGGACCGTATAAATATATATCCCCTCACCGAGGTTCGGATCGAGATAGGTCGTGCTTGTTATCGGTTCGGCATTGAGTTTTTGGTTGTCGCGGAAGATATTGTATCCGGCTGAAGGTGATCCCGAATCGTCCGTCCAGCTAAGATGGACGTTCTTCATAAAGTCCATATATCCTGACAGGGCCAGCGCGTATACGGAACGAGCCGCGACCGTAACGCCGACCGTGGTTTCCGAGACATTGCCCGCCTTGTCCGTCGCAATCACTTTAAGGCAGTAGCTTCCATCCGGAGGAAGGGCCCGCCATGAGGCAAGTAATCCATTTTGAACAGGGGCTGACGCTGTTTTGATGACACCCCATTTATAAGCGATGGCGCACATCCCTTCCGACATTTCCACCGAATAGTTATAGAGATTGGGATCAAGAACATTTCCCCTGATGTCGGCTTCGGCTGTTATAAAGGCTCCTCCCCCGGGAGATGAAATCGAGACTACGGGAGGCGTATTATCGACTATTAACTTCGCCCTGGAAGTCGTAGCGGACCCCGATTGGTCCTGTACTTCAAGCGATAGTGTGTACATACCGTCGGGGACGCCATCATTTACGCCGACCTTCCAGGAGAATAATTGAGATGAAGCCGGCAAAATTGTGCCCCGAGTCAATTCCGTCCACTGGGTGGGGTCATCGCCCGCGCCGTAACTGAGGGTAAACGCGCTGAGGTTTTGTTCTACGATGCCGCCGGAAATGTTTACCACAGGCTTCGTCCCGCCGTAACAGTCTCCATCCTGCGGCGAGGAGAGAGACAGTGTCGGGGCGGTCTTGTCGACGATAAAGTTCGTTGTCTTTTCCGTGGTATTCCCGCCGAAGTCCTTTGTGCTGACCGTGAGATTATACAGGCCGTCCTGAAGGTCATGTAATATTCCGAAGATGTAGTTGTCACGTCCTTGATTCCCGCGGTCTACCATAACCGTCCCGGTGGGTCCGGAGTAGAACACCGAATATTCCGACAGGTTGACGTCGCTGATATTTCCGAGCACGGTGATGTCATTTTTGACGAATGATTTATCTACAGGTTGCCTGATATCGATTGCGGGCGGCGTATTATCCACGGTTAGCGGCATTTTCTCAATCTGGTTAGTACCGGTCGTGCCGGACAATACCGCTGTAATCCGTGCGCTATATTTCCCATCGGGAACGATAATGCCGTCCGCGTCCGTGCCGTCCCATACTTGCGACTGTACGCCTGCCGGAATTGCCATGAAGGCATACGTTCTTTTCACGGAATCGTTCACGTCCATGATGTCGATGTTGATGTCACACCTATCCGTCAATTCGAATTGAATTGTCGTCGCATCAAGCTTCCTGTCACTGTTCGGCGAGAAGAGAGCAGGTGAGGCATTCAGCGTCTTTATTAGTGTTTGCCGTGCTCCCAGGTCAACAAGAACCTTCGTTTCGGTTTTGTTACCCGCGCCGTCGAATGCCGTTAAATGCAGGGTCCAGGTTCCGTTCAAGCCATACGTATTCCAGCTCCCTAAAAAGCCATCGGTTACCGGTGAAAAACTCGTTGACACGGGCGACCACTCCACGGGTTCGGCCCCCAGCCCCGCCTCCAATGTATAGCTTTGGAATTGCGCGTCATACGCGGTGCCTTGTATTCCAACGACGTTTCCAAGCCGGACCCCGGGCTGAGGGTCGGTGATAACTGCAATAGGCGCGGTATTGTCGACCTCGACGGGTATCCATGGGTGCGTCTCGTTCCCGCACGAATCCACGGCGAAAACAGCGATCCCGTAGTGACCATCCGGAACTGTAGTCCCATCGTCCTTTCTGCCATCCCATACGATCTCCGCAATCCCACCGAGATGCCGGGCGCCCTGCTGAATCGTTCTCAACGGGGATGGACCGAGCACATAGTTCGCATCAATTTTTACCAGTTCAAAAACTTTGCCCCCCGTTGATGCATATGCATCGACTCGATAGCTCACCGTCACATCATCCAGCACGCCGTCGCCATTCGGAGAGAAATATGACTTGTCGGCTGTGAGGCCGGTTATATC
>Ga0184615_10002317_pt1 | contig 10195 bp, 8 predicted proteins | sample PLM4_65_coex_FD_133134 | JGI IMG/M metagenome (GOLD analysis project Ga0184615, IMG submission 133134) | Groundwater sediment microbial communities from an aquifer in East River, Colorado, USA - PLM4_65_coex | ecosystem: Environmental > Terrestrial > Soil > Riparian zone | place: USA: East... | reverse complement strand
TCCCGTGGTGGTCCATGTGGAGACGTGCGACAACATCACCTTGCGGAACAACATCATCCACGACAGCTACAGCAACGACCTGCTCAAAATCAATAGCGGCAGCCACTTCGTGCTCGTGGAAGGCAACGTTTTCTATAACCAGCAAGGTAGCGACGAACACATGGATGTGAATGGCACCACCGATGTGACCATCCGGGACAATATCTTCTTCAACGATTTCGAAGGCAGCGGGCGAGTCAACAACAACACCACCAGCAGCTTCATCGTCATCAAGAATTCTTCCGAACTTCCCGAGAGCCGAAGAATCCAGGTGCAGCGCAACGTATTCCTGAACTGGCAGGGATCCGCAGGAGCAAACTTCGTGCTCGTTGGCGAAGACGGTAAGCCGTTTTATGAGGCGCAAGAGGTTATGGTGGAGAACAACCTCATGCTGGGCAATTCTCCAGATGCGGTACGCGCGCCTCTGGGCGTGAAGGGCGGAAAACTGGTCACCTTCCGGAACAACACCGTGGCCGGCAACCTCCCGGGATTCGCTTTCGCCGCCCGGCTCAATCAGGAATTGAGTAACCCGGTCAACGACCAGATCTATTTCTATAACAACATCTGGTCGGACCCCACCGGGACCATGGGAGAGATTTCCAACGGACGCCCGGACCAGAGCAGGAACGTGATCCTGGACAACAATCTGTACTGGAATGGCGGCCAGGCAATTGCGGTCAGCACCAACGTCCTGAATTACACCGACGACCAGCGAGCATTGCTGGCCGATCCGCGACTACCGGACCAGGGAACACCGACCTTGCCGCGATGGACGGCCAGCGGATTCCCGAGTGGACAGAGTACGATCCGCCAGGAGTTCGAGCGCTTGGTTCTGGCCTATGGAGTTCCGCTGCCGGACAGCCCGTTGATTGGCCGGGCCGAGCCAGCGAATTCACCGGCCGAGGACATTTTAGGACGTAAGCGTGATAACGCACCGGACCTGGGAGCCTACGAACTCAGTCAGAAAGCGCCGACGCCCGCCGCCGTCGTGGATGGGGCTGCTTTCCGTCCGCGGCTCGCACCAGGCGCCTTGGCCAGTCTCTTCGGTAGGGATCTGTCCGAAGTGATATCGGCGGCCGGAGCCTTGCCACTTCCGCAGGAACTTGCTGGCGTTTCCTTGAAAATCGAGGGTCAGGCGGCTCCGCTGCTGTACGTTTCTCCTACCCAAATCAACTTCCAGGTCCCCTTCGAAGCGCCTCTCAGTGGCAGCCTTACGGTCACTCGCCTGGGCGTGAGCGGCACGCTGAGTTATGTGAGCACCTCCACCGCCCCCGCGATCTTTGAAATCGGCGGAGGGGTGGGAGCGATTTTGCATGCGTCCACCTTTAAGTTAGTTACCGCCCAGGATCCGGCCAAACCCGGTGAGATAGTGGCGATCTTTGCCACCGGCTTGGGCGCCGTCAACCCGCCGGTGCCCAGCGGTCAGGCTGCGTCCAGCCCGGCGCCTGTCACCGCCACGGTCAGCGTACGATTCGACAATCTCTCCGCGGCGCCGCAATACGCCGGTCTGGCTGTGGGATTCGCGGGGCTCTACCAAGTTAACGTGCAGATTCCCTCTGCGGTCCGCGCTCCCGTGAAAGTGGAATTGCAAGCCGGAAGTGCCACCAGCCAGAGCGTATCCATCGCGGTGCAACCCTAGTATCCGGAGTCTCGAGATGAGGCGTTCGATGTACGCCGTAGCCTTGATCATTCTCGTCATGTCCGGAGTTCCGGCCAGCGCCGATGAAGTCCTCCGGGGCTTCGACGGCAGGCCGGTCTCCCCCGAGCACATTGACCGGGAAGCCAGGCGGATGATGGCCGCGGCCAGGGTCCAAGGCCTGGCTATGGCCGTGATCGACGACGGCAAGGTGATGTTCGCGCGAGCCTGGGGACATCGAAATGTCGAGAAGAACCTGCCCCTGCTCACCGACACGATCATGTACGGGGCGTCCTTGACCAAGTTCGCCTTCGCCTGCATGGTCATGCAACTGGTGGACGAAAAGAGAGTCGACCTCGACCGGCCGATCGCAGACTACCTTCCCCGGCCCCTGCCCGAGTACCCGTTCTATGCAGCATTGCGGGGCGACGAGCGCTGGCGGAAACTGACCCCGCGCATCCTGCTGAGCCACTCCAGCGGCCTGGCCAACTTTGCGTTCCTCGAGCCTGACGGCAAGATGCGCCTTCACTTCATGCCTGGGACTCGCTACGCCTACTCGGGTGAGGGCATCATCCTGATGCAGTTCGTGCTCGAGACCGGCTTAAGCCTGAACGTCGGTGACGAAATGCAGCGGCGGGTGTTTGACCGCTTCGGCATGACGCGGACCAGCATGATGTGGCACACGGACTTCACCGATAATCTTGCCGACGGATACGCGATCGACGGTTCTTTCCAGGCTCACGATCAGCGGAGCAAGCCGCGCGCGGCGGGATCCATGGACACAACCATCGCCGACTTCGCCAAGTTCCTGGCCGGCTTCATGCGCGGCGAGGGCCTGTCGGCCAGTTCACGAGTCGAGATGCTCAAGCCCCAGATTGCCATCACCACCCCCAGCCAGTTCCCGACATTTCGAAAAGAGACTTCAGCCGCGATGAAGGCTATCGCGTTGTCAGGCGGCCTGGGCGTGGTCACGTTCAAGGGCCCGCTCGGCCGGGCATTTTTCAAAGGCGGCCACAACGATACCACCAGCACCCTGACCCTCTGCGTCGAGCAGGGCCGCCGTTGCGTGTTGTACCTGTCTAACGATGTGCGCGCCGAGAGCCTGTATCAGCGCTTGACCGAGTCGACACTGGGCAATTCCGGTATGCCTTGGTCGTGGGAGGGCTACACGCCCTACGACCGGGCACCCCCACAGGCAAAATAGTGCCGGAGCGTGCGCGTCTAACTGGCGGCGCCACCCTGGGCTTCGGCTTTAGTCCGAGGTTTGCCCACCTTGAACTCTTGCGCCCACACTGCGCGCAGACTAAACTACACAAAAAACTGCCCATGTATTGGAAAACCTACCTACGAATCGTTGCGCTCGCCGGGTTGCTAACTTTCTGTGTCGCACACGGATTGGCGCAGGCTAATGTAACGTACTACGTCTCGCCGGCTGGCGCTGATACGAACCCGTGCTCCGCCCCGCAACCATGTCGACAAGTGCCGCGGGCTGTGGCCTTGTTCCAGGCCGGAACCGCCACCACCATTCTGCTGGCGGACGGCGATTATGACGGTTTCAACGTAGAAGCGGTTCGAGGCACGGCCGCAGCACCGCTCATTATCAAGGCCCAAGGCGCGAACGCTGTGATCCTCCCGCGAGCCAGACTTCTGAACCTGATCCGCGGCAACATCTACATTCTGGATTCCACTTACGTGGTTCTCGAAGGTTTGCGAACTTTTTCCGGGACGGGCTCTTCCATGGCCGGCATCGCCGTGCGAGTCAGCTCCCATGTGACCGTGCGGAACTGTGTCTCCGGACGCAACTCCGACTATGGCATTTTCTCCAGCTTTGCCGATGATCTGCTCCTGGAGAACAACGAGACCTTTGGAAGCGTGGTGCAGCACGGGATCTACGTTTCGAACAGCAGCCAGCGTCCCATCATTCGTGGAAACCGGAGCCACGACAACGCCCAGAACGGCATCCAGATCAACGCCGATTTGAGCGCCGGACTGCCAGGGACCACCTCCGGCGCCGTGCTGGAGAACAACATCGTTTACAACAACGCGCAAACCGCGATCAACCTGGACGGAGTGCAGGACTCTGTGGTTCGTAACAATCTGCTCTACAACAATCGTGGCTCGGGGATCGCCGCTTTCAAGCAGGACGGCGCTGTCGGCCCCAAGGATGTGCGGATATATTTCAACACAGTTGTCATGGCAGCCGACGGCCGCTGGGCCGTCCGCGTCGTTCGCAGCGAAGGCCCGGTGATCCTGCGAAACAATATTCTCTACAATCAGAATAGCGCCCGGGGTGGAATCAGTTTGGCCACCACAGACGATTCCGATAACAACGGCGATGTTCGGAACATAGACAGCGACTACAACCTGTTTGGCGGGGGAAACGCGGCCGTCACACCGAACGACCAGAGGACTCTTTACACGCTGATCGACTGGCAGGCCAAGAGACAGGACCTCCACTCGTTCACAGCCCTGCTGACCAGCTTGTTCGTCAACGCCGGTGTGAGTGATTACCACTTGGCCCGGAATTCACCGGCCATCGGAAAAGGAACGGACGTCGCGGGGATAACGACTGACCTTGAGGGTAGGGCGCGGAAGCCCGGAAGCCCCGATCTGGGCGCCCTGGAGAGCGTTCCTCCATCGTCTCCGCAGATCAACCCTGGCGGCACCGTCAGCGCACCGAACTTTCTGCCGCGACTGACGGCCGGCGCTATCGTCTCTGTATTCGGGAGCAACTTGGCCTCCGGCACGGTAGCAGCAACGACGTCACCTCTGCCCACGACGCTCGGCGGCGTGAGCGTGACGGTTGGCGGCGTTTCGGCCCCCCTGTTCTTTGTGTCCCCTGGTCAGATCAACTTCCAGATCCCGTGGGAAATGATCGGGAGAGCACAGGCCCCTCTGCGGGTCACCGCCGACGGGCTGGCGGGTGGCCCCGCAAACTTGGATCTGACCGGCTTCGGGCCCGGACTGTTTTCCACGAACTCTGCGGGCAGCGGCCAGGGATCGGTACTGATTGCGGCCACCGGCGAAGTGGCGGCTCCGGTTGGCAGCATTCCGGGAGCCGCGGCGCGGCCAGCCGGCCGGGGTGAGGACATTTCCATCTTCTGCACCGGACTTGGCGATGTGGTCAACCGGCCGGCCAGCGGCTCAAAACCTGCCGGTAATCCCCTGTCCACGACCGTCGTGTCCCCCACGGTGACCGTGGACAATCTGCCGGCAGCGGTCAGCTTTTCGGGTCTGGCCCCGTGCTGCGTCGGCCTCTATCAGGTCAACGTAAGGGTGCCGGAGAACACGCCGGTAAGCGACTCGGTCCGGGTTGTCCTGACCATAGGTGGCGTGACCTCGAACGCGGTCACCATTGCGGTCCGCTAAGTGCCGGGTTGCCAGGGATGGTGAGCACGGAAGGAATCGAACCTTCAACCTGAGGCTTAAGAGGCCCCTGCTCTGCCAGTTGAGCTACGTGCCCTAGGAAAGATCTGACGTTAATCAAGATTAGCACAGGCCGCGAGGAGCGGCAATACTCACTTCACCGCGGATTTGCTCTTTTGCTGCCAGCGGCGCAAAGCAACCGCACACCAGACCGCTTCCACCAGTCCGAACGGCCACGCGCCTTGCAGGAATCCGTAGACGGACGCCAAGGCGCAGGCAACGGCGAACGCGAATACAAACCATGGGCTGCGATCCTCGAGCGCGTAGAACACCAGCATCGCAACCACCGCGAGCAATCCGAAGATCGTTAGGCGATCCACTTCCCCTACAGGATTTCGCGGATCTGGCGGTCGGCTTGTTCCAGCGCTTGGCGGACAGGCACCGCGCCGATGACGCCTGCCTGAAGAGCTGTCCACAGCGCGTCTTCCACTGCCGGGTAGCGCGGAAATTTCGGAGGAATCAGCATGTCTTCGCACATGGTGGCTTCGAGAAGATCCATGCGACGGGCATCGAGCGGGTCGGCGGCAGACGCCTTCTTTACCTTTTCCCACGCCGAGAGGCGCGGCACGATGTCCCCGGCCAGGCCTTGCCACACCTGGGACTCTTCGGAAGTCAGGAAGCGCAGCAGAGCCAGCGCCTCAGGGAGGTGGCGCACCGAAGTGGGGATCGCGAAGGAGTGACAACCCGCGTAGGTCTTGCGACGGCCGGAAGGACCCACGGGATAACGTTCCAGACCGAAGCGGCCCTCCACCACCGTGTCCTCCCCACGGCGCAACAACCCGTAATAGCCGGGCCACTCCAGGATCATGGCGCATTGTCCGTGGCGAAACATGGCTGCCACCTCTTCGTAGTGGCCCGCAGGCAGGTCGCGGGGCGTCACCCGGCTCACCGCGTACAAATCGTGCAGGAAAGCCAAAGCCCACTCGCCGGCCTCGCCCAGAAACACCGGCTTCAGATCGGGGTCGAAAAGATCGCCGCCGGCCATGGCCAGCAGTTCGTACCACGTCCCGAACAATCCGGAGTGTCGGCCCGGAAACGTAGTGCCATAGCGTTCCGGTGGATGAGTGAAACGTATGGCGGCGGCACGGAACTGCTCCCATGTGGACGGCATACCGATCCCGGCCTCGGCAAACCAGTCGCTGCGGAAATGAAGCAGCCGGGCATCCACGCAGCGCGGCACCTGCATCAGCCGCCCGTTGATCCGGCTCAGCTCGACGATCCCGGGGAAAAAAGCGGCCTGCTCGGCTTCTCCGATCCATTCATCGAGCGGAAGCAGCCAGTGGGCCTGCGACGGTGCGTACTTTGTGTGGGTGGAAACCAGGTCGTAGGATGCCGAGCCCTCGGCGTATTCGTGCGCCAAACGCTCATTGAGCTGCGGGTGTGGAGCGCGGAATCCTACCTCGACCTTCACACCCGCCTGCCGTTCAAATTCCGGAAGACGTTCGTAAAGCTGATCGTAGGCCGGGCCCGAGATGAGGGCTAGCCGCAGGCTCATCCGCCACTCTTCATCTTGGTGATCTTGATGGCTGTCTTGCGCACGATCTCGGCGACGTTCTTATTGCTGGCCACGACCTTGACGTCGGTGATCACCAGCCGCGGCAACAAAGTCATAGCCACGTCAATGGGAGTCTTAGGATTGTTCACCAGGTTGCGCATGACCGGATAGTTCTTCATGAACTTGCGGCTCATGGAGATCAAGCGCAGCACCTCATCGTTGACGTTCTTGGAGTTGGAAAAAGCCTCCACCTCGGAGTCCGTGAGCTTGGGCGAGTTGAGGGTCGCGCGGCTGACCACTTTCGAGGAGTCGCGGATGAGCATGGCCCGCTCTTCCTTGTTGCCCTTGAGCGCCAATTGCACCTTCTGGGAAACGCTCATCTTGGCGATCTTCGAGAAGATAGACTCGGCCTTCTTCTCTTCGTCGCCTTTGGCTTCGGCCTCCTTGATGGCCTTGTCGTGCTCCTCGATTTCTTCGTCGGTCAGGCCGACCTTGCCTTCCCGCTCGTCCTCGATGCGGGCCTCAATGATCAGCATCTCCAGAAGATTGGGCTCGAAGACGAAGCCGTCGTCCACGGCCGTGAGGCGGTTCTCGTACAAGTTCAGGTATGCGGAATTGTCGCGCAGCGCGGTGAGCGCCTTGGTCCGCAGGCGATCGATGTTGTCCAGCAGGATGCGTACCGTGTCAATGTCCGCCCCCGCCGCCAAGTCCGCAACCACGTCCTGGGGCGTCGAGCGGTTGGCCAGCAAGGCCGGGAGGAGTTCTTTGCGCAGGTTATCGGGCTGCAGGAAATAGCGCAGCGTGTCCTTCGACGTGGACCGGCGTCGAAGGATCGGGGTCAACTCGTCGCTGGTCCACTCCGACAAGGTGCGACGCGCCTCGCTGCGTACACCGGCATCTTCGTCTTCGTCGGTCAAGGCCACCAACAATTCCAGGCGCGCCTCGGGCGGCAGGTCGGTCTGGCCGCGGGCAGCAGCGAGCTTGTCCATTGGTTGGGGAGGTGTTTGGCTCACGGACGTGGTCCTCCGGCACGCGGCCGGTTGGGCTGTTCCTGAAGGGTGTAGGTCACGGCCTTCTTCTGGTCTTTGGCGCCCAAGGGGCCCCGATCGACGCCGTTCACGGTCACCGCCACGCCGCCTGCATTATCAGCTTCCACCCGAATCGAATCGGAGGCTTGGATGGTGCGCCGGCCGCCGGGCCGCATTACAGCGCTCCAGGGGCGACGACCGTCAGACGAGACCGTAATGGAGACCCGCTCGGCGGCCTCCAGTTCCACGCGCAACCCGCGAATCCCGGCGGGGGATACGGCGATAACTTCGGGTCCGCTTTCGGCCGGTGGTCCTTGACCCGGCGCTTGGGCAGCCGGGGTTCCGGTGTCCTTCGGCAACAGGTCGCTTTGCTGTGGCGGAGGAGGCGCGCTCTTCAGAGGGGGAGGCGGCGCGACGCGGGTGTCGGCGGGCTTTGGACCGAGCCAGCGCCATCCGCCGATAGCCAGGGCTGCCAGGACCACCAGTCCCACCGCAATCGCTAGAGGCCAACGTCTCCGCTGGCGCGTATCTTCCTCGTCTTTCTCAATCATCCGGCGCTGCACCCAAGCGGTCGGCAGCACCTGGCCTTGCTTGCTTCTCTCGGCGGCCTCCGCGGCGTTCCAGGCGACGTCGAAGTCGGCCACTACATGCTCTTCGTCCAGCCCCAGGTAACGAGCGTACTGTCGAACGAAAGCGCGGTTGAATACCCCTCCGGGCAGACGCTCGAATCGCTCGGTTTCGATGGCGTCCAACATCCGCTTCCCGATCTTGGTAGCGTCGGAGATTTCCTGCAAGGCAATGCCCCGCATCTCCCGTTCCCGCCGCAAGTTTTCGCCAAAAGCTCCCATGTCAGGCTCTTAGACCGGCGCCCTCCCGGGCCCCCCCGTCCACCCCAGGTACCACGCGCTCGGAGAAAACAATCTCCGGCGTATTGCCCGGGTGTCCGTCAAGAGTTTATACTACTCGCTTGGAGGGTTGCTGAATAGCCACTTTCGGGACCCGCTCCAGAGCTTCAGCAGCCTGCGGAGCGGGGTTGAATGCGTTCGGGGCAGAAAGCAAGGACCGGGTTGAGACTCATGGATGCTGAAGCCCGCATAGCCGAGTTGGAACGCAAGATCCGCGAGCTGACCGTCTTCCACGAGGTCGGCAAGGCCCTCACGTCCACCCTGGACATCAACCGGATCCTGGAAACCATCATGCAGCAGATCAGTTCCCTGTTCCACCCGGACACTTGGTCTCTGTTGATGGTGGACGAGGAAGCCCAGGAACTGCGCTTCGAGATTGCCGTCGGGGAGGCCGCCGAGAAGCTCCGCGACATCCGGCTCAAGCTGGACGAAGGCATCGCCGGATGGGTGGTCCGCAATAACCTGCCGGTCTATGTTCCGGACACCACGAAAGACGAGCGCTTCAGCAAGCGCGTGGACGACCTCACCATGCTGGCCACTCACTCCATCGCCTGCATTCCCGTCCGCGGCCGGGAGGGCGTGCTCGGTGTGATCGAGCTGATCAACTGCCCGCAGCCGCTGCGCTTTGAGGAAGAAGACCTGTTCCTGCTGCAGGCCCTGGCCGACTACGCGGCTATAGCCATTGAGAATGCCCGGCATGTGCAGCGGATCCACGAGCTGACCATCACCGACGACTGTACCAAGCTCTTCAACGCCCGCCACCTGTACAGCGTTCTGGACGCCGAGATCCACCGGTCCACGCGTTACAACTACGAGTTCTCGCTGTTGTTCATTGACCTGGACTACTTCAAGCACGTCAACGACGTGCACGGACACCTGGTGGGCAGCAAGCTGCTGGCGGAACTGGGCAATGTGATTCAGAAGCACCTGCGTCTGATCGACCTGGCCTTCCGCTACGGAGGCGACGAGTTCGTGATCCTGCTGCCGCAGACCACCAAGTCCGCAGCCATCCTCGTGGCCAAGCGCCTGCACGCCTTGATGTGCAAGCATGTCTACATGTCCGAAGAAGGCCTGAATCTGCGGATTACGTCCAGCCTGGGAGTGGCCAGCTTCCCGGCGGACGCCACCACCAAGGCCGATCTGATCGGCTTGGCGGACCAGGCCATGTACGAAGTCAAGAAGCATTCCCGCAACAACATCGCCGTGGCTCACGGCGGGCTGCTGATTCCCACCGAAGTTCTGCCGCCCACACCGTAAGGCGTCCCCCGCCTTTTCCTTTGTGTTCTGTGTGCCTTTGTGTTCAGATTACTTCTTCACGGAGGAAGCCATGGAAGCGCTGGGCATGATTGAAACTCGCGGGCTGGTGGGGTCCATCGAAGCGGCAGACGCCATGGTCAAAGCGGCCAACGTGGTGCTGATCGGACGCGAGTACATCGGCGCAGGGTACGTGACGGTGATGGTGCGAGGCGACGTCGGAGCGGTGAAAGCGGCTACCGACGCGGGCGCTGCCGCGGCTCGCCGCGTGGGCGAGTTAATCTCCGTACACGTGATTCCCCGCCCCCATGGCGACGTGGAGAAGATTCTCCCCGGCGGCGATAGCGCCAAGAAACCCAAGGGAGCTCTGGGGTAAGCCTGCGTGGTCCGCGACGACGACCTGCTTTCGGTC
>Ga0184615_10002316_pt1 | contig 10195 bp, 12 predicted proteins | sample PLM4_65_coex_FD_133134 | JGI IMG/M metagenome (GOLD analysis project Ga0184615, IMG submission 133134) | Groundwater sediment microbial communities from an aquifer in East River, Colorado, USA - PLM4_65_coex | ecosystem: Environmental > Terrestrial > Soil > Riparian zone | place: USA: East... | reverse complement strand
GCCCGGCCCCGATCCGGCGCGCCCGGGCAGGGGCTCGACGGGAGGACCGAACTCCGGCCTCCGAGGCGGACCGACCCGAACGGCCGTTCACCAAAACCTTGTTTGGAGTCTCCGCTGGCTAACTAGTACTTAACCCCCAGGCACCGACCCTCCTGACTTGGGTCTGACGGCCGGGTATGGCGAGCTACGATCGGGTGCATAGCTACTCCGGTGCCCCTGCGGGGCCGAAATCTGTGGGTGAAGCGGCGGAACAGAGTGGTACGATAATACGCGGGGGGAGCGGGGAGGGAAGGGGACGCGGACGCCTGGAGTGCCCGGTGACGGCGAAGTACGCGCAGGGGTTGGCGAATGGAGCGGGGTCCAGGGTCGCTCCGGGTTACGACGCCGGCTCGGTTCTCTATCGCGGGCCCAAATGGCATCGAGTCAGGTGGGAGCTGCCGGAGGCGGGCCGCGACGACTGAGTCGGTCGTGTCCTGTACACTAGACACTGCCGGAGGCGCCGGGGGGCGGACCACTCGGCGTCCAGACCGCGTTCATTCCGAACACGTCCCAGCCGTACGAGACCTGGGAACTGAAGTCGATCTGCCGCCCATCCGGCGCCCAATCCGGATCGTACTCGTTGCCCGGGAAGTCGGTGAGGCGCGATTCGTTTGCTGCGGCCGTCCGCCCTGACGGTGAAGAGGTCGCGGGTTCCGAACCGACGCGAGCAGTACACCAGCTCGTTGTCGTTCGGTGACCACCGAGGTTCGAAATCGGGCGCGGGGTCCGCGGTGAGCGCCACGGGGTCGCCATCCGTGCCGGTGCCGTTGAACGCCACCTTGGAGATGTCCAGCTTGCCGTGGAGGGTGGACCCACCGCTCCCGCAAGGTCCTATCGGTAGACTTGTTCCTTTCTGCCCGGCTTGTCATTCTTCTTCAGCCGGTCGCCCTGACCGCATCCCTTCGACCGAATCCCAATGCGTCCACAGAGCCTCGGTGTGCTCCTCTTCGCGCTTCTGCTGCCTGCAGTTCCCGCCTCGGCCCAGCAACAGTGGCGGCCGCTCAATGCACCGGCCTCCTCGCCGCACAGCGTGAACCTGGCGTCGCTTCGGTGGACCGGCACCGCCCTGATGGCCGATGTGCGGAGCCACATCGGTGCCGGGGCATTCCTCATCGTGTCCCACGAGGTGCGCTGCGAGAATCTGGCCGTGCGGCTGGGCAGGAGTGCGACCTACTATGCCGATACCGGCGAGCTGGTGCCGTCTCCCGCCAGCGCGTCACCCGGCACCTGGGTCGCGTACGGTCCCGGGAGTGATGGGCGCATCCTGGCCGCCGCCATCTGCCGGCTGGGTCGCGAGCGCGGCGTCGTTCCCCGCCCACACGCGTCGTCCGCGTCCGCCTAGCCCTCGACTCCCGCCGATGCTGCCCTGGCTGCTGGCATCCTTCCATCTGCTGGCCTTCGGCATCGGCCTGGGCGCGATCTGGGTTCGCGCGAGGAGTCTTTCCTCCGCGCAGGATCTGGTGAGCATTCGACGTGCTCTCCGAGCCGACGCCTGGTGGGGGATCGCGGCGCTGCTGTGGCTCGGAACCGGTCTGCCGCGGTTGCTGATGGGGACAGAGAAGGCGACCGGCTACTACCTGTCCAATCATGTGTTCTGGCTCAAGATGGCGCTGTTCGTCGTGATCTTCCTCCTCGAACTCGGCCCGATCGTCACCCTGGGGGCGTGGCGAGGGGCGCTCAGAAGGGGCGAGGTGCCAGACACCCGCCGCGCCGCACGGTTCGCGACGACGAGCCGAATCCAGCTGGTGCTGCTGCTGCTGATCCTGTTTGCCGCAACCGCAATGGCCCGGGGCTACGGCCTCAGCCTGGCCTCGTCCCCCCTCCTCGCCCAGAGTACTACCCCGGCTCTCCACTGGGGACCCGCTCCCGCTGCCTTTCCCAAGGGAGCCCTGATGGCGGTGGTGAGCGGCGATCCCTCCAAACCCGCGATGTTCACGATCGAGCTCGCCATGCCGGCGGGGTACAGGATTCCGCCGCATTTTCACCCGACCGATGAGCATGTGACCATCAAGGAAGGGATTTTCCTGGTTGGAATGGGCGACAGGCTGGACGAGAAGCAGGCCAGGACTGTGTCGCTCTTGGCGTCTCAGGAGGCGGCGCCCCGCCGCTTGTGCTGGCGCCAGGAAGTCTGCACCTTGTCGCCTGCCCCGCGGCGTGCAGCCCTGCGCGCCGTTCGCCCCACCATCCATCCTGCGCAAGGTGCCCCGTGATCTTCGATCTCCCGACATTCACCCTGATTCACGTGGTGTTGAGCCTGGCAGGGATCCTCACTGGGCTCATCGTGGCAGGCGGCCTGATCGCCGGCAAGCGGCTGGACGGATGGACCGGGCTCTTCCTGGCGACGACGGTCCTGACGAACGTGACCGGCTTCCTCTTTCCGTTCACGTTCCTGCTGCCTTCCCACATTGTCGGGGCCATCTCCCTGCTGATACTGCCGGTGACGATCGCGGCCCGGTACTGGAAACAGCTCGCCGGGACCTGGCGCTCCATCTACGTGGTGACCGCAATCGTAGCCCTGTATTTCAACGTGTTCGTGCTGGTGGTGCAGCTCTTCGCCAAGTTCCCGCTCCTGATCGCCGTGGCGCCAACCCAGAAGTCACCGGCATTCATCGTGACCCAGCTGCTGGTGCTGGCGATGTTCGTCTGGCTCGGTCGGGCCGCGGTGAGGGGCTTCCGGGCGGCCTGAGAGGTGGGCGAATCGATTCGCTTCCTGGATGAGGCCGCGGTCCGGCGGTTCCTGAGCCTCGAGGAGCTCATTCCCGCCGTCGCCCAGGGGCTGACCGCGCTCTCTTGCGGCAACGTCGTACAGCCGGTTCGCGTCGTTCTCCCGGTATCCGAACACCAGGGCTTCTTCGGCCTGATGCCGGCATACGCGGGCTCGCTCGGCGCGAAGCTGGTGACCTTCTACCCTAACAATCGGGGCGTGCCGACCCACCACGCCCTGATCGTGCTCTTTCACCCCGAGACGGGTGCACCCTCCGCGGTGATGGATGGCAGGCTGATCACCGAGCTCCGCACCGCCGCCGCCTCGGCCGCGGCTACCCAGGCCCTCGCGCGACCCGATGGCTCGATCCTGGCGATCCTCGGCTCCGGGGTGCAGGCCGGCAGTCACCTCGAGGCACTGCGCCTGGTACGGCCGATCGGGGAGGTTCGGGTCTGGAGCCCCCACACCGCCGATGTGTTTGCGGCCCGGCACAAGGTGACCGCCGCGCCGTCGGCGGAAGCGGCGGTGCGGGGCGCGGATATCATCGTGGTGGCGACCAGCTCGACCACGCCGGTGCTCGAGGGAAGGTGGATCTCCGCGGGCGCCCACATCAATGCCGTGGGGGCGACCCGGCCCGACTGGCGGGAACTGGACGACGAGGTGCTGGCTCGCTCGCGGCCGTTCGTGGATTCGCGGGAAGCGGGTCAGCAGGAATCGGGCGACGTGATCGCGGCAGGACGAATCGAGGCGGAGATCGGCGAGGTACTCGGCGGCAGCGCGGAGGGAAGGAGGAGCGCCGACGAGATCACGCTCTTCAAGTCGGTGGGCGTGGCGGTCGAGGACCTGGTGTCCGCGGAACTGGTCCTCCGGAGAGCAGTCCTGGAGAGAGGCGGCTGACGGCGGGGCGGGCGGGGCGGGCGGGATCCTCAACTATCCGGGGGAGCCCCAGGTCCCAGCCCCTGAAGATCGCGCGATCTGGTGAGTAAACGCTCGGCGAAATCCAGGCGTTCGTGCAGTTCCTGGATCTGGGCCGCCTGGTCGGCAATCGCGGTGTGGGCCGCCTCCAGGGCGGCGGCCTGGTCCTGCACCTGCCCGGCAAGATCGTCGAGTCGGGACTGCAGCTTGCCGCCACCGCCGGAACGGGCTTTCGCCAGCTTGACAAGCGTATCTCCCACGATCCCGGCCACACAGAGAATGAGTAAGGCGCTCAGAATCCCCACAGGTCATCCCCAGAGATCAGGAGCCGATATAGTAGCAGGGCTGAGGCGAGGGAGTCTAGCGGGCGCCGCGGTCGCGGCTGTCCTTCACGCCTCTGGCGACTTCCGCGGCCCCGTCGTGACACAGGCCGCGCAGCCTGGCATCGGCGTACGCCTGGGACTCCGGCCCGGCGACGATACCGAGGTCGTACTCGCAGAGGACGCAGTTCAGCGGCGTGCCGAGATGCTCGCGACGCGTAGCCTCGGCGAGCACCCAGTCGCGCACCTGCCAGGGAGGGTCGTGCCGCACATGCTGTGAGTGGCCGCACTCCAGCTCCGCCACCCAGTGCTGTTCCTCATCCTGTCGGAAGCCTGTGATCCGCCGCTGCATCAAACCTCTGCCCGTCTCGAATGAAGCAGGAAACTTAACACGCCCTGTCCGCCGGGCTCCTTACGCCGAAGGCCCCGCGATTCAGCACATGGGTGTAGACCATGGTGGTGCTGACATCATGGTGGCCCAGAAGCTCCTGCACGGTCCGGATGTCGTATCCGTCTTCCAGCAGATGGGTGGCGAATGAGTGGCGGAAGCTGTGGCAGGTGGCGCGCTTGGGGACGCCCGCCTGGCGAACAGCGACGTGTACCGCGCGCTGCACCGCGCTTTCGTGTATGTGATGCCGGCGCGGTTCGCCCGCCGCGTTAGCGCCCAGGCGGCTGGCGGGGAAGGCCCATTGCCAGCGCCAGTCGCGGTCTCCCTCGGGATACTTGCGGGCCAGCGCGGTGGGAAGCTCGACACGACCGCCGCCCCTGCCCAGGTCCTTTTCGTGGAGGACCCGGACTTCGGCCAGGTGCCGCCGCAATTCGGCCTTGAGCGACTGGGGCAGCATGGTGATCCGGTCCTTGTCTCCCTTGCCGCCACGAACCACGATCTGCTCCTGGTCGAAGTCGATGTCCTTCACCCGGATCCGAAGCCCCTCGAGGAGGCGGAGCCCGCTGCCGTAGAGGAGCATCACTACCAGCCGTTCGGGGCCCTGCAACCGACGGACGATGGCGCGGACCTCGTCGCGCGTAAGGACCACCGGGAGCCGGACCCGCGCAGGGGCGCGGACGACTTCGGTCATCCACGGCAGGTCAAGCTGCAGGACATTTCGATATAGGAATAGCAATGCCGAGAGCGCCTGCGTCTGGGTCGAGGCGCTTACATGGCGTTCCTCGGCCAGCCAGCTCAGAAAACGGCTCACATCGGTAGAACCGAGTTCCGCCGGGTGGCGTTTCTCATGGAAGATGACGAAGCGCCGTATCCATCGAACGTAGGCGTGCTCGGTGCGAGGGCTGTAGTGCCGGAGCCGGATGGCGCCTCGCACCTGATCCAGCAGCTTGGGCGAGCGCTGGGCAGCGGCAGCCGGCGGGTGACTGGTATCGACCGGAGTGTTGCTGGGGCGGTGAGTGGCTGGTGCGGGTGCGGGTGCAGGGGCGGGAGCGGGCATGCCAATAGATATTGTATTCTCGCGAGGGGGCCAGAGCGAGAAAACGCAAGCATCAAGGCGGTGGGCCGAAGCCCGCTCCGGTCGCGGCTTCAGTCCGTGAGTCCTGTGGCGCTCGAGGCGGCCGTGCTGTCGACGGGCAGGCAGGAGAGGATTGTGGCGGCCCGCTGGGAACCGGAGGGGTGTGCCGAGTCGAACCTGACTGAGCCGAGCCGTCCGAAGAAGCGCACTGCCTCGACGACAGCCGCCCGATTGTCCCTCCCCAGTCGCTCGGCGGCGAAGCAGTCGGCCGCGAGCTCACGACCCTGCAGCACCGAATCGAGCGCCGAGCGTCCAGCCAGCAGGGCATTGGCTCGGGTATGCTTGGAGTGAATGTGCCCGCGCTCGTGCGCCATGATGAACGCCGACACCAGCGGGCCCAACTGGGCCAGGGTTCCGGGGTTGTAGTAGATCGCGGACCCATCATCGTCGCTGTAGGTGGCCATTGCGACGTCGGAGAGGGTGTCGAGCGGGATCTCGCGGATGACGCCTTCGTCCGGTGCGCTCGGCTCGATCGCTGGCAGGGTCCGTTCGGGCACCGTCGAACGAGGGGCCGCGGATGCCGGCAGGAGTGGTTTCGCATGGGACAGGGGGAGCGGAGCCGGCTGCCGATTGGCCAGGAGCCCGGTCCCCATCAGCAGCAGGGCGATCGCACCCGAGATTCCAGAGGCACGCATATTTGGCCATCTCCACAATAAAGAAGGCGAAAGCGGCTCATCGAGCCGGCTCCCGCCTTCGACTGGAGGGTCTTTCTCCCTCCCCTCAAGGATGAGTCGCCGATTTCTCCCGGGACCCATATCGCAGGCACACCTTAGTCAGGCGGAGCCGCCGCGTGGAGTGATCGCGGTCACGACCCGTGGGGTGCCACCGCGGGGCTAGTCACCCGTGCCTCAAACATAGTGCTCGGGGCTCCGCCCTCGGGGTCAAGCACTAAAGTGCTTGCTCGGCATCTGAAGGGCTGAAGCCCTTGCGGGGTGAGCGCTGGCTCCAAAGCCTGGGGCCGCCGGTCCGCCTGTCCGGTCCAGCAGGGCCAATGCGATCTATGAGTCTAGGGGAGAGCCTGGGCCACATCCGGTCAGCGGCGCATCCCGGAACAGTCAACCTGGGGTGCGAGCATGGCTTACAAGACGATTCCGATCTACAACCTGGACGCGGCCGTTGGGCCGAAGCAGCCGAACCGTCCAGACGACGTGCGGCTGGTGCAGTGCCTTCTCAAGCTGGTGTGGAAACAGATTGCCAGCTCCGATGTCCTGTCGCCGATCAAGGTCACCGGGACGCTGGACGACGCCACGGCCACCGGCATCGTCGCCTTCCAGAGGGACATGGCTGTCTTCCAGAACATCAAGCGGGATGACGTCATCGATCCCATGCCGTCGAAGCGGGGCGGAGTGGACTTCGAGACCAAGGCTCCCAACGGTCATGTGTACTCGATCTACTATCTGAATATCCTCGCCCGGCGGTTGTCCAAGGACGGGCACGAGAACGCCGGCCGGGAACTGGGTCTGGTGGAGGCGGCGGGGTACACCCAGAAACTGCAGATCCGCTAGCCGCGGCCCAGCATCGCGCTGGCAAGGGAGGCCTGTCCGGAGTCATGGGCAGGCCTCCGCGCATATATTGAAGGGAACCTTCCCCTGGCGGAGCCGTGCTGAGCCTCTACGATATCCCGATTCACACCAGCGACGGCCGGGCGACCAACCTGAGGCCGTACCGGTCGCAGGTCCTGCTGATCGTGAATGTCGCCAGCCGGTGCGGCTTCACACCCCAGTACGAAGGACTCGAAGCCCTGCACCGCCGGTACCACGAGAAGGGTTTCTCGGTGCTCGGCTTCCCCTGCGACCAGTTCGGGCACCAGGAGCCGGGTTCGGACCAGGAGATCCAGAGTTTCTGCCGGCTGACCTACGACGTGACGTTCCCCGTCTTCTCGAAGATCGGGGTCAACGGCGCCGAGGAGCACCCGCTCTATCACCTGCTCAAGCAGGCGCAGCCGGGAGTTCTCGGCACCACCGCCATCAAGTGGAACTTCACGAAGTTCCTGGTGAGCCGGCAGGGGAAGGTGATCGACCGCTATGCCCCGACCATCACTCCGGCGGAGCTCGAGCCGGACATCCGGCGGGCCCTGGGCGAAGGGGCGAAGTCGCCGATGCCGAGTGCGAGTTGAAGTCGGGCCGTTGGCCGTTGGCCGTTGGCGGCTCGGCGTATTCCCGAGTTCCGGTGGAGCAACTATCCTCGGCTGACGGCTGACGGCTGACGGCTGACGGCTGACGGCTGACGGCGGGAGGCGCTAATGCTGCGTGACTATTTCAACCGCCTGCTCGCCGCGGCGGTAGGCAAGGCGGCCTCGCCCCCCCATCCTGCGGAAGTGCACCATGCTGTAAGGGGCTTTTCCGTCTCCGTCATCAACGAACGGCCGGAGATCGAGACCGCGGAGGCGCTGCAGCGGCTCGAGGCGGCGCTCGACCTGATCGCGAAACACACGCCGCGCCGGTTTCGCCGGCTTTCGTACGATCTGGCCGGGTTCTGGGTGCGCCGATTCCCCTGCCGGGCGGCCTTCTATCCCGAACCGCGTGCTTGCCTGGTGGAGCTGACCTTCCTGGTGAATCCCCGCCATACCGCGGCCGAGGTCGCTGCGTCGATCGTGCATGAGGGTGTGCATGCCAGGATTGCGCGGAGCGGAGCGCTCGTGGCAGGTGCCGACGCCAAGGCGCGGGAGGAACGGCTGTGCCGCCAGGCTGAGCTGGAATTCGGACTCGCACTGGGCAACGAGGAGCCGGGGAGGGATGTGGTGCTGGACCGGGCACGCCAGAGTCTGCTGCTGGCCGACCAGGAGGTGGCGCCGAGCATCGATTGGTCACTGGCGGCGGCGCGGGTGGCGGAGGCGGACCGGGCGTCGCGGAGATCCGATAGTCCTCATTGAAGCGAGTGGCAACGTCAAGTGAAGCGCCTCCTTCCACTCCAGACTGGCCTCTGAACTTCCCAACGATGATGTCGTCGCGCGCTGACCCATCCTCCCCGTGAAAACGAGACGGTGACACGCCCGGACACCGGCAACAGTTCGGGTCCGATAGGTAAACCCGCCGACACCGGCTTCTTGACAAGGCCCCGTTTGACCTGCCAATTGACCACGGGCCCCCCCTGACCCAGGCTTGATGGTAACACCGCGGAATACCAAATCTCGGACCACCCGAGCGGTCTCACGACTGCTTCGCGTCACGCTTGCCATCCTCTCCACCGAGCTGCTCTCCACTTGTGCCGAGGCGCCGACCGAGGCGTCGCACCCCGGTTTCGGGGTTGTGGCGGTTTCTCCGATCTTTCCCTCCCAGTTGGCGGCCGGTATCACGCTCGATCGGGTCAGGCTGGCAGTCGTGCGCCCGCCGGAAACCACCCTGCTTGACAAGACCTACAACTTCCCAGCCTCCGACCGGCAGCTCACCCTGAGCGAATCGCTCCTGCTCCAGGCCAGATCGGAGCAGCTGGAGATCACACTCACCTTTCTGAGTGGGGCCACTCCGCTTTTCGCCGGCTCAGTCACCACGGAGGTCCACCAGGGACCCGCGGGACCGCCGGTGGAGATATCGCTCACCTACGTGGGACCCGGAGCGGACGTCGCCAGCCTCACCCTCGAGCCGCGCGACACGGTGCTCACATTTGGGGCCTCGCTCCCCTTCCGGGTCACCGCGGCGGACGCGGAGGGGCTGGACGTCCCCGATTTCTATGTGTCGTGGACCAGCAGCGACCCGTCGCGGGTCCCTGACGGCGCCGGTGTGCTGCAGGCCGGAAGTACCCGCACGGTCATGCGGATCACGGCGGCCACTCCCACCGGGGCCCGGGACTCAACCACGGTCCGCGTTGTGCCTCCTCCCGCACGGATCAGCAAGACGGCCGGAGACGCCCAGACCGGCCAGGTGGGAACTCGGCTGCCGGTGGTCCTCGAGGTCGAAATCCTCGGCGCGGACGACCTGCCGGTACCCGGCGCGACGGTCGCCTTTGCCGCACCGGCCGGCGGGGCCGTCGATAGCACAAGCGCCACGACTGACGCCGCCGGCCGCGCCCGGACCGGCGCCACTCTGGGTCCGAGCCCCGGCACCCAGGACTTCACCGCCGGCGTAGTCGGCGCAGGCTCGGTCACCTTCAGCGCGACTGCAGCCCAGGTTGCTGCTCCCAGCCTGAGCTTCAGCACGGCGGCCCAGACGGTGAGCGAAGGAGTGGGGACGGCGACGATCACCGCCCAGCTCTCCAGCCCGTCCACCCAGGCAGTGAGTGTGCCGTTCACGGTGGGGGGCACGGCCGCCACCCCGGCCGACTATACGACCAGCGCGAGCCCGCTCACCATCCCGGCGGGGAGCACGACGGGGACCATCACGGTGACGGTGGTGGCCGACGGGGTGGCGGAGCCGGATGAGACGGTGATCATCACCCTCGGGGCGCCCACCAATGCGACCCTGGGGGCGACGACGGTCCACACCCTGACCATCACCGGCCAGGTGCCGACGGTGAGCTTCACCGCCGCCGCACAGACAGTGGGCGAAGCGGTGGGCACGGCGACGATCACCGCCCAGCTGTCGAGCAGCTCGAGCCAGGCGGTGACCGTACCGTTCACGGTGGGCGGCACCGCCACCAGTCCGGACGATTACACCATCACCGCGAGCCCGCTCACGATCCCGGCGGGCAGCACTACCGGAACCATCACGGTGACGGTGGTAGCCGATGCCGTGGCCGAGCCCAATGAGACGGTGGTG
>Ga0184615_10002315_pt1 | contig 10202 bp, 10 predicted proteins | sample PLM4_65_coex_FD_133134 | JGI IMG/M metagenome (GOLD analysis project Ga0184615, IMG submission 133134) | Groundwater sediment microbial communities from an aquifer in East River, Colorado, USA - PLM4_65_coex | ecosystem: Environmental > Terrestrial > Soil > Riparian zone | place: USA: East... | reverse complement strand
GATTGTTATGGTCACGCCGATGCCCCAATCGTCAATGACATAGGGATCTGTGCCTCCATTGATCCTGTTGCCCTCGACCAGGCGAGCGCCGACCTTGTTAACACTGCTTCCGGCAATCCGGACTCCGCCCTGAAAAGCGGCCTTGAGCCTGGTGGTGACAAGTTTCGCGGAGCCCACCCGGAAATCGACTGGGAAATACAGCTTGAATACGCGGAAAAACTTGGTCTCGGGAGCAGGGGCTATCGGCTGTTGAGAGTTTGACCCGGCAAAAGAAATGCAATCAAATATATTCCGGGTTGGAGTACTCTTTGTATTGAGGAAAAAGAATAATCATATACAATTAAACATCGAATATCTTGCGCACTGAGATAAATGGCTTTGAATGCAGGGTAGGAGTCATCGAAAGCCGCCTGATCTGACCCGGAGGCAGTGAAAACATGGATATTCTGACAAAGGATACTTTTAAGCCGACGGTCCTCTATGTGGAGGATGATGAGGTTTCCAGGCGGATGCTATCGCTTGTGGTAACCAGTGAGTTTCCTAATGTTACCCTGATCGTAGCGGAGAACGGTCAGGAAGGGCTGGATTTGTTCAAGAAACACGCTCCGGATTTGATAATTACCGATGTAAGGATGCCGATAATGGACGGCATCCGGATGGCAAAAAATATTAGAGAATTGAACAAGGAGACGCGGTTCATCGTCATAACGGCCGATAAAGACGTAAACCGGGTGTTGGAAGCGATCGACATCGGCATCAATCATTATGTTCTGAAGCCGATCGATAACGTCAAGCTCAAATCCGCTATTAAATCCTGCCTGACCGCTATTGAGCAGGAACGGCATGTCCGTGAACAGCTGGAATTTTTCCGCAAGCTCTCCCGCGCCGTTGATCAAGGCCCGGTTGCGAACATCGTAACCGATGCGGAGGGAAACATCGAATTCGTAAATCCGGGATTCACCCGACTGACGGGTTACACATATTCGGAAGCAATTGGTAAAAACATTCGGATATTAAAATCCGGCGGGACCCCAACCGAAGAGTACAGGAGGTTATGGAAGGCGATCAAGTCAGGAGAAGAGTGGTGGGGTGAATTACTTAACCGGAAGAAGAGCGGCGAACTTTTCTGGGTTTCCGTCTCCATCTCCCCGATTACAGATGCATCGGGAAAAATCACAAATTTTCTCTCAAGGCAGGAAGATATTACCGAACGGAAACAGAAGCTGGAAACCATCCTGCATATGGCCTATTACGACTCCCTTACAGGTCTTCCCAACCGGTACTTTTTCCAGGAACTGCTGCAAAACGCCATGACTCAGGCCCAGCGCCACGGCCGTATGCTTGCTGTGCTTTTTCTGGATCTGGACCGTTTCAAGAATATAAACGACTCATTAGGGCATCCCGTGGGCGATCAACTCCTCCAGGCAACGGCGCAAAGGCTCAGGGATTGCTGCAGCAGGGAAGGCGATATCGTCGCGCGTCGCGGCGGAGATGAATTCATTGTCCTCCTTCCTGAACTGAAGGACCAGCAAGGCCTGGTCAGAGTGGCGCAACGGATCATCGACGCCTTCAACAGGAGTTTTCATCTTCCCGAAAATGAAGTGTCCATCAGCACCAGTATCGGGATCAGCATATTCCCCCAGGATGGCAGCGATCCGGAAACACTGATCAAGAAAGCGGACGCGGCCATGTACTGCGCCAAAGAGGAAGGGAGAAACAGGTATCATCTCTTCAAAACGGGGATGAATTCACAACCCTGCGAGCGGGAGACGTTGGAAGGCAGTCTGCACAAGGCCCTTGATCGGGGAGAGTTTATCCTGTATTACCAGCCCAAGATCAACGTCAAGACAGGCCTGATCAACTCCATAGAAGCGCTGGCACGCTGGATTCACCCGGATTTCGGCATGGTTCCGCCGACCCAGTTTATTCCCATGGCGGAAGAAATCGGAGTCATAGGTCCCTTGGGAGAATGGGTGCTCCGCACGGCCTGCCGTCAGAATAAAGCCTGGCAGGATGCCGGTCATCCCCCCATGCGTATCGCTGTGAATTTTTCACCCAGGCAGATCCAGCAGCGCGATATGGCTGACATGGTCGAAAGGATCCTTGCGGAAACGCTTCTGGAAGCACGCTGGCTGGAGCTGGATATAACTGAGAATGTCATGTTGCGGAACGAGAAAGCCGCGGTACATACGATATGCAGATTGAGCAAGCTGGGGGTACACATTTCTATTGACGATTTCGGAACAGGCTTTTCCACCTTCAGCTACATAAAGAAAATTCCAATAAATACACTGAAAATCGACCAGTCATTTATCAGCGACATCTGTTCCAATCTGAATGACGAAGCAATCGCCACAGCGGTGATCAACATGGCTCAATGCCTTAATCTGAATGTGACCGCAGAGGGGGTTGAAACCGAAGAGCAGCGCAGTCTGCTCGAATCTCTAAATTGTTCAGAAATGCAGGGATATTTATTCAGCAAGCCGCTCCCGGCGGACGAACTCAGCAGATTCCTCGATAATCTGCAGAAGAAACACAAAGGTAAAAAACGCTGATTCTTACCCGTCCTTCTTCACATCATCCTCTTTCTTTGCTTTTATCTCTATCTCTTCCTTGCCGTCAGTGGCCCGTTTAAAGTTCTTGATGCTCTTCCCAAGGGCGCTGCCGATCTCAGGGAGCCGCCCAGCTCCGAATACAACAAGGACAATAACTAAAATAATAATCAATTCAGGCATGCCAAAACCGAACATATAATCCTCCATCACATTTTTCTGTGAGTATCGCATTGCGGCGGCAAAAAATCAAGTGGTTAAGGCGCCGTGGTTTGAATCAGCTCATGAATCGCGATCCTTCCGCGTCGGCTCTCAGTTACGCGGGATATTTAAGGCTGTTTCCCAGGCTCAATGGCCTTCAGCAGATAGGGATAGACCGTGTCCACAACGACACGGTAACCCTTGGCTGTCGGATGGATGCCGTCCAACCTGTTGAGGGACGGGTCGCCCGCCACCCCCTCAAGGAAGAAGGGAATCAGGATAAGATTGTGCTTCTTCGCAACTTCTGAGTAGATGGCGGCGAAAACGGCATTGTAGCCCGGCCTCAAATTGTCGAACATCTGCATCCCCGCCAACACCACCGTGGCGCCGTGCTTTTTGAGGATATGCACTATCTCCTCGATATTTTTGTGAATGGTCATCGGGTCTGAACCCTGTAAACCGTCGTTGACGCCGATTTCCAGGATCACTATGTCGGGCTTGAGCCCAAGCACCCGATTTAAGCGCGCCAGGGTCTCGCCGCTTGTCTCCCCGCTTATGCCGGCGTTTATCACACGCCACTTGTACCCCGATTCTTGGAGTTTTCTCTCCAGGCGTGCCGGAAAGGCCTCCTTCTCCTTGACTCCGTATCCTTCGGTAAGGCTGTCGCCGAGGGCGATAATGGTCTTCTCATATGACATTTGCCCATCCTTCCCGGTTGGCCCCGGATTTCCCCATCACCGCCGTTACCAACCCGCCATATAGATAACATTACATTTCATCATATCTCCAATAACCGATTTTTTTCTTTGCACAGCAGCCAGGTGACAATACGGATTTTCAGAAGTGGCCTTCGGCCGCGATGATCACGCCGAAACGGCGCTTCTACAGTTCTCTTTTCTTCTGCATGAGCGCAAGAGCCCGTCCGGTGACGTTTTCAACGGTAAAGCCGTATTCGCGGAGCACCTCCCCGCCGGGGGCGGAGGCGCCGAATTGTTCCACACCGATGACATCCCCTTCATCACCCGTATAGCGATGCCATCCCATGGGTGAACCGGCTTCGATCGCCAGGCGTGCCTTGACCTGCGGTGGCAGGACTGAATTGCGGTACTCCAGCGGCTGTGCATCGAACAGTTCCCAGCTTGGCATTGATACCACCCTGGCGTGGACATTCGCAGCCTGAAGCCGCTCCCGTGCCGCCAGTGCAAGGGAGACCTCGGAACCGGTGGCGATAAGGATCAGATCGGGGATTTCCACTCCCGCGTCGGCGAGGAGATAGCCTCCCCGTCTGAGCCCGTCGGCGGGAGCATAGAGGTTTCTGTCAAGTGTCGGAAGGGGCTGACGGGAGAGGATAAGGGCTGTCGGCCGGTCCCTCATTTCCAGTGCAATCCGCCATGCAACAGCGGTCTCACTGGCATCGCCGGGGCGGATAACCATGAGCCCAGGGATAGCCCGCAGTGCGGCGAGTTGCTCAACCGGCTGATGGGTTGGGCCGTCTTCGCCGATAGCGATACTATCATGTGTGAATACATGTACTACGTGCAATTTCATCAGGGCTGCAAGCCGTAGCGCCGGCCGCAGATAGTCGGAAAAGGTGAGGAATGTGGCGCCAAAGGGTATTATCCCCCCATGGGCAGCCATGCCGTTCAGTATTGACCCCATGGCATGTTCGCGCACCCCGAAGTGGATATTGTGGCCGCCATACCCCCACTCTCCGCCGACTGCTCCCTGCTGGTCAACTGGATGGAGTCCGGGGCTTTCGAAATCCCCTAATCCATGGAGGGCGGTATTGGTAGACGGGTTAAGGTCAGCTGAACCCCCCATCAGGGTTGGCAGGCGGGGTGCCGCGGCATTCAGCACCTTGCCCGAAGCAACGCGGGTCGCCATACCCTTTGGATCAGCCTGGAATTGCGGGAAATCCGAATCCCAGCCATGGGGAAGGGTCCCTTCCAACACCTGCGTGAGTTCTTCCGCCATCTCCGGCAACTCCAGGGCATAAGATGAAAAAAGGGAGTTCCATGCCGCTTCCGATTCTCTTCCCCTTTCAGTAGCCAGTCGGTAAAAGAAGAGGGCATCTTCCGGGATAAAAAAGTCGGGCTCTGTCGGCCATCCCAGCATCTCCTTGGTCAGGCGCACTTCATCCTTGCCCAGCGGTGCGCCGTGCGCCTCAAAGGTGTCCTCCCTGTTTGGCGAACCGAAGCCGATGTGGGTGCGGACGATGATGAGGGAAGGCCTCCAGGTCTCACTTCTGGCGCATTCCAGTGCTGAAGTGAGGGCCTCCAGGTCGTTACCGTCCTCCACAGTCTGCACGTGCCATCCGTATGCTTCAAATCTTCCGGCGCGGTCTTCGGTGAAGGTGAGGTCGGTAGATGCGGCGAGGGAGATTCGATTGTCATCATAGAGACAGATCAGCTTACCAAGCCGAAGATGGCCTGCCAGTGAGGCCGCTTCCGCTGCTACCCCCTCCATCAGGTCCCCGTCGCCGGTGATCACGTAGGTGAAATGGTCAATAATCTCAATACCCGCCAGATTAAAGCGCGCCGCGAGATGTGCTTCCGCAATCGCCATTCCTACGCCGTTGGCGAAACCCTGACCGAGCGGGCCTGTTGTTGTCTCTACTCCCGGAGTGATTCCTCTCTCGGGATGTCCGGGGGTCCTGCTCCCCCACTGCCGGAACCTCTTTATCTCGTCCAGGGAAAGGTCGTATCCGGTAAGATGAAGAAGGGAATAGAGGAGCATGGAGCCGTGGCCGGCTGAGAGTACGAAACGGTCGCGGTCAAACCATGCCGGATTGGCAGGATTATGTTTGAGAAAACGGCTCCAGAGAATATGGGCCATGGGGGCTGCCCCCATAGGCAACCCCGGATGGCCGCTGTTGGCTTTCTGAATGGCGTCGACCGCCAGGAAACGGATCGTGTTGATGCATTTTTCATCCAGAGTGGAGTGTGTTGCCTCTGACAAGTGAATGCTTTTCATTGCAATTCTCCATACATGGGGAGTGGCGTCGGTTGCGTTGTCTGCGGCCGACAGGATATGGCCGCGCGGACCTGATATTTTGAGCATCAAAATATCATCAAAAATTCTACTATTCAAGGATTGAAACGCAATTTACGAAGGTTTGACGGAAGGGGCAGGAAATTGAAAATATTCAATGGCATAATGGTCGATGGACCATAGATCGACCGGATTCACTCCAATCTGGCCATTAATACCAGGGAAGCCATGCCGCGGGGTGGAATTCCAACAATAATGGATAAATATTGGGGGAATCTGTTGTTAACACTCCGGTTCTATTTTTTGTCCAGCCATGTAAGCAAATTTGACTTATGCAACTTTTCTTACATTTTCTGTAAAGCCATATCCATCAGCTATCTACACCGGAAAGCCATTCCCTGATGCCGAAATATTACCACAAAATTGACACCTTAATCCACACTAATCAGGCAAAATATCCTGTAATTATTGAAGTTACAAAAAAAACATCTTCGGCACGTTTTATGTATAAATAAAAATCATGATCCAACAACTCGTAATCAGGCACTTCCGAAGGCTTGAGGAGGTGACAACCATGCTAACTCTGGAAATATACGGGAAATTTATAACTTGGCCCGAGGCATTCGCACACTTGATGATGAAGCATTACCGAGAGCATCGAGTCCCTTTCATTGTCCATAGGAATTGTGTCCACACCGGATGGAATACTTCGGAGGAAAAAACCTTCATGAACGGCAAATTTGCCGGAATGGCCGAAGTTCAGGAAGATCTATGCTACTGCCATCAATTCACATGATGCAAACTTATTCATATTCAGGCCGTAAAGTTGTACAGTATTCTCCCTGTCCTTGTCCCTAAGCCTTCAGGCTTCATCCTCTGCGCCTGAATTTTCAGGAGCAGCAATCTCCGCCGACACCCCGGATACCCCGTTCCCTAAACCATTCATTAATGAGTCCCGAGGCACAACCGACCCCGGCATCGACACGGATGGCGTCTGTCGGGCAGTTCTTCGCACAGGCGCCGCACTCCATGCAGGTGTCGAACTCCGCAATGCGCGCCCGCTTTTCCTCAAGCGCGAACACCTGTTGCGGACAGACATCCACGCACCTGCCGCAACCGGTGCACAAAGCCTGGTCCAGTTTCAGCGTCGCGACGTTTTTCAGATAGTGAAATCCTCGCATTCGTTGATCTCCTTTACAGAAACTTTCCCGCCACCAGCAAGATTATGCTCACGAAAAGCGCCCCTCCCATGACTGGGATTCCGATCCGCATCTCCTTCTTCACCCCGGAACGGGATGTGAAGTTGGTACAACCCGTGAAATTAAGGGTGTAGAAGGCACTGACCGCGGGGAGCGCAAGGAATGCGGCAAGGGTGACCGGCACGCTCCAACTGCCATCGCCTGCGCGAAGATAAAAGCAGATGCCCCAAATGAGTCCGGCCAATGCCCCTTTTGCGGCAAAGCTCCGCATGGGGATCCAGGGGAGGAGGGTCGGTGCTACCACCAATCCGGTCAGTACCGCGCCCAGAAATGCAATCAGAGCCGTAAATCCTGCTGACGACCCTCCCATCAAGGTTGCTGCCAGAAATATTAACCCGCAGGAAAGGATGAGCGATTTGAGCGCATGAACGATCTCCACCGGAACTAGCACCAGCCGTTCATAAAGGGAGAAGGTCAATTCACGCATGGCCGGAGTCGTCACCATGCCGTTATCCAGATACTCAGGCAGGTCTGTTGCCCTGATCGTTCCATACCTGATTGAAAAACCGGTGCGCCCGGTTACCTCGTGTGCGGCAACGCCCGGCGCCCCCAGGATGGGGAGGATAAGTCGGCGATGTGTTACAAGATTTGCCAGTCCTGTCTCGTCGATCCGCCTTACCAGCTCATCCGTGCCGAATGTCCCCTTACCGGCCGCGCACCAGACATTGATACCGAATGTCTCCAGGACGAGGAGCCAGACGTTCCTCCCCGTAAGTGCCCGGCGCACGATATCGTAGCTCATCTTGTAGTTGGCGGTGACCACCACCGGGTCTTCAGCGGTCGGGTCACCTATGGCGTAGAGGCCGGCGGGGACGAGATAACCCATCCGGCCGATCCCCCATCGTGCCTTGCAGGCACCCAGATGATCTACAAATGTGAGCCCCGAGGCGATCCGGGGAACCTTGCCGCTACCGGTTGAAAGCCAGTGCTGGAAACCGGGAACCTTTTCATCCATAACTCCGCCACCGGCGGAGGCCTTGGGGCCTCAGCAGGGGGGCTTGTCGAGGCCGTTATTCACGTAAGAATCGCATTCTGCAGGGGCAGTCCTTATCTTCAAAATATTTACTTTTTCTGATTCGCGCATATCCATTCCCGTTTTTTCAAATTACCTTGATTTTCCGTCTACTATCATCTTCCATTATTCCTGGTCAAAACGCCTTCCAGAGAAGATATCCCCCCACTAAGGCAACTATAAAGCCACCGAAGTGTTTCGTCCAGAAAGAAAAGTTGACAACACCGCGGGCCTTTACAAACCCCTCCACAAAACCGGTGAAGGCCCCGGCGACCAGCATCACAGCCCCGCATTCTTCAGCTCCTTCAGGATATCCTCCTTTTCCATGAAGCCGGTGTGGCGTTTAACTTCCTTGCCCCGAGCATCAAAGAAAATCTGGGTCGGTATCATCTGAATATTGAACTTCAGGGCAGCGGCCTGATCCTCGTTAACATCTATGAACAGGATGTTGGCTCGTCCCCGGTATTCATTGGACAGGGATTCCAGGATCGGCGCCATCTTCTTGCAGGGGATGCAGTGGCGGGCACCCAGGTCGATGACCGCCGGCTTGCCGGAAGCGAGGGCCTGCTTTACGACGGCATCGGTGGCGGAGGGGAGCTCGGTGCCTGCGGCGCATGCAAACATGAGTAAGAGGGGGAGCGATGACCATAATAGTTTCATATAAAATCCTTTCTGTTTGATTGGTGCAGCTTCAGGGCATTATCGGGATCGTAGCAGCGCAACAAGTTCCTTGCTGTCGATTTTCATGTCGGCACGGGTCTCGTAGTCAAATCGGGTGAGAAAGGTGTCAAAGGCCGACTCCTCGGCCGACGCCATGGGAATGTAGTTCATCAGCAGTAGTGCAAGCAATATTGCTATTCTTTTCATTAATTGTTTTCTCCTTCAGGTTGGGTCTGCTGGTGTTAATAGTGCAGGATCGATTGACTCTGGGACGGAACTCTGTTGCTTCTTCAGCCGGCTCCAGCCACGCTTCACCCACTTCGTCATATCCTCAAAAATAGTATAGAAGATAGGCACGTAGAGCAATGTCAGGAAGGTGGAAAGCATAAGCCCGCCGATGGCGACAACCGCCAGTGGCGAGAGCCGCTCCAGGCCGATGGCTCGCTCCAGAGCAATGGGAACCATGCCCACCGCCGTGCCGAAGGCGGTCATTATGATCGGCCGTGTCCGCACCCGGACGCTGTCGGTGAGCGCCTCCAGCGTCGTTGCCCCCTTCTCCTTTGCCACCTCGATGAAGTCGATCAGCAGGATCGAGTTTTTCACTACGATACCTGCCAGCAGGATCACCCCCATAAATGCTGCGGTTGACTGTTGTCTGCCGGAAAGGAGCAGCGACCAGACCGCGCCGATCAACGCCAGCGGGATGGCGCTCATGATGGTTAGCGGATGGATGAAGGATTTGAAGGCCGGGATCAGCGAGAAGTAGAGCAGCACCATGCCGATCCCCAGCGTCATGGTCAGCTGCGCGAAGTTGGCCTTGCCCTGCTTGGCGTCCCCCTCCTGGGAGATCTTGTAACCCGGTGGGAGTTTGATCCCTTTCAGTTCCTTCACGACATTGTCCATGACATGCGAGAGAGCTGCGCTACCCTTGTAGCCGTAGATATCGATGCTGCTCTGCAGATCCTGACGCGTCAGGAAAGCCGGGACATAACTTTGGCTCATGGCGCCAAGAGATGCCAGAGGTATTGGCCCCATCGGGGTAGTTACCTTGATACCGGCCAGTTTGTCGGGACGGTCCCGGTACTGCTCCGCCAGTTGGATCCGCACAGGGAAACCATCTTCATTTGCCACACGGAAGGTAGATGCAACTCCCCCGGAAAGGGCCGCCTGGGCCTGTGCCGCCACATCGCGGGGAGAAATGCCGAAGGCTGCGCAACGCTCCTTATCCGCCTTGAAGATCACCTCTTTCTTGTCCAGATCCCAGGTCATGGATACCGATAGCAGACCGCCGGCCTTGTTCAGCCGGCCATGCACCTCGTGCCCGATCTGTGCCAGCACTTTGGGATCAGGACCGGTTACCATTACATCCACCGGCGCCTTGATGCTGGACATGGCGGTGGCGCCGAACTCAAAGATATCGACTGATTTGAGGCCGGGAATATTTCTAAACTCGCCCCGCAGATTATCCTCAATCTGCCAGATAGACTGCTTGCGGTGAAAACGGTCCACCAGGTTGATCGTGATATT
>Ga0184615_10002314_pt1 | contig 10203 bp, 6 predicted proteins | sample PLM4_65_coex_FD_133134 | JGI IMG/M metagenome (GOLD analysis project Ga0184615, IMG submission 133134) | Groundwater sediment microbial communities from an aquifer in East River, Colorado, USA - PLM4_65_coex | ecosystem: Environmental > Terrestrial > Soil > Riparian zone | place: USA: East... | reverse complement strand
ATAATTCCCCCCTCAAGCTCAAATGTAGCATAGGCTGCATCATCAGCTGTACATTTATACAATTTCCCCTGTTCATCAACCCTTTCAGGAATATGGGTAGCTCCCATACAGAATACTCCTATTACATTACCAAACAAGTTGTCGAGAACATAACGCCAGTGACACAGCATATCAAGAATTATCCCTCCTTCATCTTCTTTTCGGTAATTCCAGCTGGGTCTTTGTGACGGCACATTAAATCCTTCAAAAACCCAATAACCGAATTCACCTCGTATCGAAAGGATCTTTCCAAAGAAATCATTTTCTATAAGCCTTCTGAGTTTAATTAGTCCTGGTAGCCAGAGCTTATCCTGTACAACCCCATGTTTTACACCTGCTTCTTCACAGATCCGATAAAGTTCCAATGCTTCGGTGGTTGTGGCAGCAACAGGTTTTTCAGAATATATGTGTTTTCCGGCGAACACAGCGTTCTTTATTGAATCAAACCGTCTTCCGGTTGTCTGTGCATCAAAATAGATCTGATAATCAGGATCCTTAAGCACCTGGTCAAGGTCAACAGTCCATTTTTCTACTCCTGTTTGTTCTGCCAGCTTTTTAAGTTTTACCTGGTCCCTTCCAACAAGTATGGGGTCGGGCATTATAAATTCATTTGGACTTATTTTTACTCCACCCTGTCTGATGATTTCAACGATCGAACGCATCAGATGCTGATTTGTTCCCATCCTGCCGGTGACACCGTTCATGATTATGCCAACCCGATGGACAATTTTATTATCATTCATTTATTTATGGGTTTATGTTTTAGTCAGATAAGCCTGTTTTATTTTCCCGATGTATGCAAATTGATCTTCACCCCAGTGGATATTTGAAAAAATTTCCACTTCATTATAGCCTGTGAAGCCTGTACTCTCGATCCATGATCTGATGACAGGGATATTAATACAACCTTCCCCCATGAGACCTCTGTCATTCAGAAAATCAATTGTTGGGACTTTCCAGTCGCAGATGTGAAATGCGAATAAATGCCTGTTTAAGGCGCACCGGTCTATCTCCTCCCTGAGTTCAGGATCCCACCATAGGTGATAGACATCCACTGCAACACCAGTCCAGGGAGAATTGATCTGTTCGGCCATATCATTTGCCTGTTTAATCGTATTTATAGCGGAGCGGTCACCGGCGTACATAGGATGAAGGGGCTCAATTGCAAGCTTTACTCCGGCTTGTTGTGCAGTGGGAAGTATGCGAAGAATTCCTTCGTGAATCTGATCCCGTGATTTTTCCAGTGATTGTTCCTTATCGGCTCCGCAGACCAAAACAATAAGAGGCGCTCCCAGAGCTTCAGCCTGTTCTATGGCAAACAGGTTATCATCAATTGCGGCCTGTCTTTTCATAGCGTTCACAGAAGGAAAAAAACCGCCACGGCACAGCGATACCACATCCATTCCGGAATCATCAAGAAGTGTCTTCACTCTCTTTAGATTTACATTCTCAATGGCATTTCTCCAGATAGTAATTCCGTGGATACCGGCCTCGGAATAGTTTCTGATACATTCTTCAATAGTCCATGGTCGTGTGGTCATTGTATGCAGACAGAGCTTCGAAAAATCCTTAATAGCAGTAATCATGGTGATTAGATCAATCCGGTAAAAAAGGTATAATATTTCTCATTATTTATCAGTCTCTGCAGATAAAGAGCAACCTCGCGTGCATGATAATCACCCCACATGGAAGATTCGTTGCAAGGACTCTTTCTCCCGTTTGGAATGTTGTCCCATCCGTTAGGCCTGTGGTATATTGAATGCAGGATCAACCCCTGATGGTGTGGATCAGTGCATAAGTAAGGTTCGCTGAACAGGGTGTCGAGGATGGTGAGTCCTGCCTGAAGGTAGATCTTGGAATTATCAATTCCATTCATACTTAAGTAGTTGCTGAGGCGTAATAGTCCCTGGGCAGCTATTGAAGCTGCTGAACTGTCGACCGGTTCGAAATCATTATATGGTTCGGCAGGCTTGTTCAGGTAATCTCCAATTTTATTCAGAGAAGGTGCTCCTGTATCCCAATATGGAATGCCGTCAGAGGGAGTATTGTCAATATAAAAATCACATGTTGCCAGTGCTGCTTTTAGCATTGTATCTTCAATCACCTTTTTCCCCCCGCACATTAAAAATTCAGAGGCGTCAATTTTATGAACCAGTTCAAGTTGTTCCGTAAAACCAAGCATCGCCCAGGCCAGTCCACGTGTCCAGGTTGTGAAACCAGAATAACCCTGCTGTGAATTCGGACAACGGTAATTTCCGTCGATTATATTAAACACCGACTCATGTGCAGTTCTTCCCCTCACATCAAACTGGTCTCGTCCTTCGCCATAGTATACTGAGTATCTGGCAGTGGATTCAATATGTTGTACAGCTCGTTCGAACAGATTGACAGAGACATCATTCTCGGATTTAAGCGAATGACCCAGAAGATAACTGGCCATAAGAATACGGCACGATCGCAGTGTGTCAACAAACAGGGAATGGGGTCCATTAAACGAGTAAATAAATCCTCCGTCTTTTATTTTAGTCCATCGGTTTGCCTGAACAGCGCCTGATATTTTAATGGCCAGTTCATAATACGATTTCTCCCATTCATTAAAAACAACTCTTCCTTCATTCATCAGCCTGAGCAGGTTTCCATAAGTACTCAGGTTGTTGAATCCATGATCGTGAACACCAAAATGACTTACATGTGCAGCCATTTTTTCAACAGTATCTTTTCTGCCGGAATCGAGGAAATGAAAATCGCCCGTTGCATCGAATTGCAGAATTACAGAACCAAATTGAAAACCCTGGGTCCACTCGGTCCAACCTCTTGAAGTATATTTCCCGTTTACGGTATATACCGGGGATCCTTTGGAGGAATCATAATCCTTTTGGATAATCCTTATCTTTTCAGCGGAGACGACCCAGAATTTTTTAAGCTTTTCTGCCAGATCTCCAGGTTTCATTTGATTATTAATCCTGATCATATCTATTCATATTAAAAGGCTCCGATAAAAGTAGGGAAACTTCCTTTAGATATTGCACAGCTACCATTTGATAATCCTTGGCTTTGGTTTGGTAACTCTGATAGCGATTTCATCAAATATATCTTTAGCCGTAGTTATTCCTTCAGGGGGAGTAATCATTACACCTTTCTGAGGATCGAGCAGGCACATGCCTTCAATCCCGGGAGTTACTGTTTGTCCGTATGTGACAACTATTTCTGAGCGGTATAGCAACGCAGGCTGACCTGTCTTATATTCATCGGATATCTTTTTAATCTCATCATATTCCGGGAATTTATCATTGAAATCACCTGCCAGGTTAACTTCGAGCCAGCATATCCATTTGCTGCCTGGCGCTACCCTGACCCTGGTAGCGAAAAAGCCGGGTTTGGGAGTTGCTCCCGAAATAATGAGTTGATCGGACATTATATTTGTCAACTTATTTTTATTTGCTTTTTCCTTTTCATTCACCTGAAACCATTTTGGCAATGCTACGGGAACAGATGATTTTCCTTCCCAGTCATTCTTCCCCGCCCTGCTGGTTACAAAAATTGTCTGTGTTAATCCGCTTGCCTGATCCTCAAGCCATATGGCAAATGTAGGAGATTCTCCAAAAGTGGATTCTTTGACCAGCTTTTCATTTATATGTAATGTGAATTCAATATCGGTTTTATTCCACGTTCGGGCGAAAGCATAGAAAATCAGGCTGCCGGCAAGTATGACACCTGTTGAAAGTGTAAATACGATGGTTTTTTTTGTTATTTTCATTTAAGTGACTAATTATGTTTAAAGTACGGGGATTTCGAATCCTTTTCTATAGGTAAGATTATCAAGCGCTGCCGCTCTCTTATCATTAAGTATTGATTCAGATTCGGGTGAAAATATCAACTGTCTGTTGCCTGCCCTGTAAGCCAGGTTGGCAAGATGAATCAAAACAGCGCTGTGATGTCCTTCCACGATATTACCGTTCGGTTGTTTCCGTGTCCGGATGCAATCGACATAGTTCAGGATATGTGCCTTTAAAGGGAATATTCCCTTATCCTGTGCAACAATCTTTTCATCTTTGTCAAAGACCTGCCAGCCGCCTCCCATCCTGCCTACGTACATCATTCTTTTTGTTCCCAGAATATCGATTCTGGTTGAATTCTGCATCCATTTGGGATAGATATCCCCGAAACGCACATCGGGCCCTTCTTTTTGCATATAGGGTGTACATTCTCCGGTCTCGAGTGTTAAGACAAATTTCCCATAGTCGAATGTAGACATTTGATAATCGGGGACTTCTCTTTTATCATTGAAGAAAAATCGGCCTCCTGCACAGTACGCTGATTTTGGGAAATCCGGATTGCCCAGTATTAATCTGGCAAGATCAAGCTGGTGAATTGAGCCACCTGATGTGACAGGACCCCCTGAATAAGCCCAATAATAGATCCACGATTTATTACGGGAGATATTATAGGGAACATTTGGTGCAGGACCCAACCACATATCCCAGTCAATTGTATCCGGAGCTTTGCTATCCTCCTTCTCATTAAAAGGTACAGGTCCGTCGAGTAATTCCCTGACGTGAACTGATACAATATCTCCGAGCTCGCCGCTTTTTATATAATCTCTTGCCGTGAGGGCATAATCAGCGCTTCGGTTCTGTGTACCACATTGAATAATACGTTCATATTTCATAGCAGCTTTTACCATTTGCTGCCCTTCAGCAATGGAATTTGAAATTGTTTTTTCCACATAAACATCCTTGCCGGCCTGGCAAGCCCATATGGTTGCGAGTGCATGCCAGTGTTCAGGTGTTTCAATAAAAACTCCATCGACTTCTTTGTCATCATATATTTTTCGCATATCCCTGATAGCAATCGGACGGGAACCTTGAAGTTTCTCAAGCTCAGATATTGCACGGCCACCACGTGTATCATCCACATCGCACACATATTTTATCCTGATGTTTTCACCTGATTTTGCAGCTTCAAGTATCAGATTGGTACCCCACGAACCGGCCCCGATGAGCGCCAGTATGACCTTGTCACCGGCATTTTTACCTTTGCTGTTTGTAAAAACCGGTTTTATCGATTTCCGGTAATCAGGAGTTTCAGGACTTGTTGCGGTTGCGGATTCTGTTATACCTTCATCATGTTTTGGCTTGCATGAACTACCAAGAGCCAGCGCTGCTGCTCCTGTTGAAGCAAGTTTGAAGAAATTCCTGCGTTTCATATCAGATTCAGTTTTTTATTTATAATAAATCATGTTATAAGTCAGATCTTGGCGGCCTGAAGGCGCTTATCTCTACCAGCGGATACAATTCCACGGCAACCTTATACTGTTCTGCCGCCTCTTTTTCTTTTCCAAGCCCTTCAAGTGCAAGTGATCTGCATAAGAAATAAACTGCCCTTTCCCGGTCATTTGAACCTTCCGCTTTTTTGTTATCCAAAGCAGACAGCATTCCTGAAAATACCTCAACGGCTTTCTTCTTTTCACCGATAGCTTCAAATGCTTTACCACGGTAACACTGAGAAGCATTTGTTTCATTTACTGTATCGGAAATTGCTTTTCTAAAAAATTCCAGAGCTTCAGCCCTTTTACCCGATTTCATTAATGCCATTCCGATCTTGTAATTATTCCTTGCATGAATTGTATTTGGTTGTTCGGCGACTTCAAGATTATCGGGATAGGTGAGTGACTGACCGTAAAAAACCAGAGCCTTTTCATAATGCCCTTCACTGTACTCAAGATCTCCCTGCCTGATGTTGCTCTGTTCCCAGAACTGATGAATGCCATACTGGCCTTCCCAGGAATTGAAATGAATTGATTTCAGCCATTTCAAAGCTTCCTGGTACTTTCCGGTAATAACATATAACTCAATCAGTTGAGTAATTGCCTGGTTATAACCTGACACAACTTTGATATTATCCTCAAACAATTTAATCTGATCACTATAGGCGATTTTCAATCCGGCATTAATCCGGCCAAGTTCAACAATAGCTTTCCCGGCAAAAGGATCAGCCTTTATTGCCGAATGATATTCAGTTCTTGCATGATCCAAATCTCCCTGCTCCCCATAAGCAACTCCAAGATTTCTGTAAGCAACCGCATTCAAAGGGTTTAGTTCAACCGCTCTTTCCCAGTGAGTAATTGCTTCAGAAGAGCGGGTACGACTATACAGAATGTTTCCCAGCAAATAATGCGCCTGTGCGTCATCAGGATTATTGAAGAGAGCCCATTCAAGCACCTTTATGTCTTCCATCCTGTTGGGAAAACAATATTTCGAACTGGCAGTGGCAGCTTTCCGGAACAGATCAACAGGCTTTTTTCTATCGCCGTTAAGATTGCTATAATAAGCCTCGTAATAATATACAAGGGGTGATATTGTAATACTCGCACCCTCCAATGTAATTAATTACAGTATGTTCATAGCTTCTTTATAGTTTCCACAGCGAGCAAACCGGATGGCTAGTTCAATGTGATTTTCACTCTCACGGCGGGTCAGATCAAGCAATCCTTTTTGCAGGCGCTCAGTTTCAGTACCATTCGGTTTTAATTTGCTTAATGCAAGGAACTGAATTGCAGAGGCAAAGTGATCAAGAGGATCAGTATTGATAGCAGATTGTGATATATAGTAAGATTTTTCAAAATTACCAAGTTGATATTGGATCAGGGCCATCACATCGTATGCCTGGGTATTGTCGCCATTGCCACGGATACTTCTTTCAATGTGATCAAGAGCAATCTGTGGCCGATGCATCAGTGAAGTCAATTGAGCCAGTTCAAAATGAGCGGAAGCATACCAGGTCTGACTGTAGGATGAGCGATTAAGACTTTTTTCTGCACCTTTTCTATCATCGATCCTCAGCTGAGACAATCCTTTATAATACATTGCTTCATAGCTGGTTTCATCGCGATCGATCGCTTTATCGAAAAAGCTGATTGCTTGGTTGAAACTGCCAGCTTTGAGTGACATTAATCCAAGTGCTGTATTACAACGTATATCGCCGGGATCTCTTCTGATAGCTTCAAGATAATATTCTCTGGCATGTTGGGGTTCATTATACCTGTTCAGCTCATCACCGGTTAGAAATAATTCATCCTGCGAAACCATCTTATCTGCGGGCAACGCCGGAGCCTCAGGAACTGGCAATGGCGGATTCTCAGGCTTTTTATGTCGGAATGTAAGCAGAGTATCGCCTGTTGATGCGACCACATGCATTATAAGTTGGTATAAATCAGATCCCGGGGTGAGAGTAGTTTCTCCTTTATACGGGTGTGCAGGATCGGCATTGGTTTTTTGCCGGAATATCTCTTTTTCGCCCTGATAAATTATTATCCCTGCCTCTTTATTTTTACCAGTCGGAGACCAACCAAAAATAGCTTTGCCCTCTTTAATTTCGAGATTCAGGCTCCCTTCGAGATTCGCATAATCAAATACTCCAATATCCCTGGAAGGGAACCAATAATGACTGAAAATTTTGGTTTCCCCCGGCATTATCCAGAATAAACTGGGCTGATTGTCTGAATAGGCTCCGGCCTGAGGTTCAAAATATGGCAGATCTCCGTCTGTCAGTAACTTCTCCCACAAACGACCAGCAGGGGCAGTTCCCCACGTCCATAATTTCTTTCCCCGGACGATATTATGATCTGCAACATGTACCATTCCTGCTTTTTCTTCAGGACTATATCCGCCAAAATAATCTGATTCCGATTCCACTGCGAAATAACTTGATGCAGGAGCAGTATTCTTCCAGTAACTGATATCTTTTCCATTATTAACCGGCCAATGATAATATTCATGTTTCCCATGACCCGTCATAATCTCTCCCGGTATTACTGCCTGGTAATCATAAGTGGCTCGTACTGCACTGGTTGCCCAATATTGAAAGCGTTGGGTGTATGGCGTACAATTATATAATCTTACTTTTGTTTCAACCCAGTTGCGACCGGGGTGTATGGTTGTGCCAACAGACCATCGCATGCCTGTGAGACGGTCAATTTCACCCACCCATGCTGTCGCAGTGCTATCAGGGTTTTTAACTAATTTCCAGTCAGTGTCCCTGAAACCGCTTTGTCTGTGACCGATTGGGAAGTTCCATTCGATTCCACCGGAGATCCATGCTCCCGTAAGTGCAACCAAACCTGGTTTGATAACATTCTGATTGTACAGGAAGTCATATCCGTTAGTCTTATCAAGCGCACCATGCAATCGTCCTCCGATTTCAGGAAGAACCAGCGCTTTCACATATTCATTTTCAATATAAATAGCATTATAGGTTTTATAGCCTTTCACATTCGTTAAACGGTCGAGCATCGTAAATGGATAATGGTATTCACCCCAGTCAGGCATTATTTCAGGTTCCATTACCCCATATGCAGGCAGGGTTAGCGGTTTGTTATACATCTGAACCTGAGCAGATAATATACCTCCTGAATAAAATCCTGAAAGAATAAACAGGATATTCAGGATATCTTTTTTTAATTTTCTTGATTTGTTGAACATCTCTTCAATTATTATTAATGATTTTTTATTTCTTTCTGTAAACTGATTTTCCGTAAACTTCAATCTAGTCAAGCCGGGAACACGCCAGGCTCTGACCTCCACGCATCATATCGGTAAATCCTATTTCATCCACCCTGCTCAGGTCAGGATGATTCACTATAGCACCTTCAATTACTTTATTTATATCAAGTTCATACCATTTTATATCTGCCAGGTTAAATTCTTGAATTCTCCAGTCGCCTGACTGACAGTCACATTGATCACTTACCAGCCACTTGGCATCAGCAAGTTTAAGTATTATATGCAGGCACCTGAGACCGCTTTGTTTTGATCTCCACATGATTTTAGAATATTCGCTTAAATCGGCATAATAATTATTGTTTTTTAGAGCCACAGCCCAAATGCCTGTACAGGTACCCGACCAGATATAATAAGGATCATCGGCAGGCTTGTCGTGATGGCTCTTCTTAATGCTGTCGCATCCCGGCCCGTACAGTTTTAAGAGAAGATTGTTATTTGTGACATGTTCCTGGGTAACGGGGGTAGCAGCCGGGATTTCCTTCCAGTCTTCCCTGAAAAAGATAGCAGGGCGGTACTGGGTTACATTACTTTCCCGGGGACCATAGTGAGGCAATTCCTCCCCATATTCATAAGCGCCAATATCAGGCCCGGTACCCGTGAAATCATCATTAACATTATTTATACGCAAGGCTGCATCGATTACTTTTGCCTCAGGCACAGGTCGCAGATCCTGAACCTCTTTTTCGGGTATTGGGGGATTTGGAAATGGTACATTACTGAACGTTTCATCGAGCTTCAAATGTTCTATTCCATGAGTCTCGACATTATTGAAAAGTATTTTCCCTATTTTAGCAATATAGGGTGTTCCATACACTCCCACTGCATCATAGTCAAAACTGCAATGTTTCCAGGGTTTGATGATATCCGCTGCAAAAGGATTTCCGGCTCCGTAATCGCCCCATTTAACACCTCCGTCTGAGCCTCCGATTGCCAGGTTATTCCTGAACCAGGCATAATCCATTGAGTCATTGCCGCCAAGACCCGCTCCGACCTTTATTACCGTATTGTGCATAATGACATCGCCCTGACTGAAACGTTTTAGTTTAAAGGCGCCATGGGTAAGGTTGTACATACTGTTTCTGAAGAAATAGTTTGGGCCGCCCAAACCGGGCTGAGAACTCAATCCCACAAAGCAGTTCGTTATCCGGTTGCGGAATACCCTGCAATTGGAAAAACAGAAATCGGCTTCAATTGCGTCGTCAACACCACGGTAAATATCATTATTGTAGATATCAATGCAAGACTGATTAACCACATGCTGATCCTCCATTGTAGAAATGCAGTCTCTGAATCCTGTTACACGGTTATAACATATAACGTTTCCCGGCCCTGTCATTTCAATACCTTCGCCTATATTCGCACCGTGTGCGCCCATCGCTTCATTTGTCCATTCACAGATTCCGGTTATTATATTATCCGATATATAGCAGTTTTCTGCTCCGGGCTTGTAGGCTACAATGCCATAAACAGAATGTATAGTACATCCGCTGATCACGCAATTCGAAGATCCGTCAAGTTGAATTCCAATACCTTCCTTGTTGAGGTTTTCAATATGGAGACCTTTGATAAATACCCAGTTTTTGTTTTTAATATCTAAATAGGT
>Ga0184615_10002313_pt1 | contig 10205 bp, 9 predicted proteins | sample PLM4_65_coex_FD_133134 | JGI IMG/M metagenome (GOLD analysis project Ga0184615, IMG submission 133134) | Groundwater sediment microbial communities from an aquifer in East River, Colorado, USA - PLM4_65_coex | ecosystem: Environmental > Terrestrial > Soil > Riparian zone | place: USA: East... | reverse complement strand
CAAGGTCCCGCAGCCGACCACGGCGTACCTCCTGTGGAACCTGCATCATCCGTTCCCCGCCGACCCGCGCGTGCGCCGGGCTCTCGCTGACTCCTGGCCGCGGGAGGAGACGGCGCGGCGGCTCTACCCTCCGGACGGCGCCCCGCTCGTTTCCGGGCCTTACCTTCCGGGCGCCGTCGAGAAAGACCCGCGCACTCGTCCGCCCGCGTACGATCCCGCCCTCTCCGCGCGGCTTCTCGATGAGGCCGGCTGGCGGGACGGCGAGGGCGAAATCCGGAAGCGGGGCGGCCGCAAGGCCTCACTGGAGCTCCTCTACGCGGCCGGAACGCCGCTCGAAGCCGCGCTCGCGGAGATCCTGCGCTCGTCGTACGCGAAGATCGGCGTGGAGCTCGTGCTCCGCAAGCTCGACTGGGCCGCGTACTCCGAGAAGTCGGACGCGGGCGAGTTCGACGCGCAGCTGATGGCTCGCGTCTTTCTGCCGCCGAACCCGGATCCCTACCCCCATCTCCACTCGAGCCAGGCCCCGCCGCGCGGGCAGAACTACGGTTTCTACGCCGACCCCGAGGCGGATCGCGTGATGGAGGCGGCGCGGCGCGAGACCGACGCGGCGCGGCGCGTCGCCCTGTACCGGCAGGTCCACCGCATCGTCGCGGCGAACCCTCCCGCCGACTATCTGTGGGGCGCCGACGTCTACTGGGGTATTTCGCGAAAGCTCGACGGCGTCTCCGTGTCTTCGCTCGGGCTCTTCCACTTCCTGCCGGGCCCCCTCGGTTGGAAACCCGCGAGAGATTGAGCGCCGAAGGTCCCCTCGCGGGCCTGCTCGTTCTCGACCTCTCCCGGGTGCTGGCGGGGCCGTTCTGCACGATGCTGCTGGCGGATCTCGGAGCGCGCGTCGTCAATGTCGAGCATCCCGAGGGCGGCGACGTGACGCGCGGATGGGGCGAGGAATCTCTGACTTGAAACAGGAAGAGATCCCTCGCGGAGCTTGTCCTGAGCGAATGCGAAGGGCTCGGGATGACATCATGGTGCGGTCATGAAATTCGCTTTCATCGGCACGCACGGCGTCGGCAAGACCACGCTCTGCTTCGAGCTGGCCGCCCTCCTGAAGAAGCGCGATCGGATCGTCGAGATGGTGCACGAGGTCGCCCGCTTCTGCCCGCTGCCCATCAACCGGGACACGACGATCGACGCGCAGTCCTGGATCCTCCACACCGAGATCGCCGCGGAGCTCGCGGCGCAGCACAAGGCGGAGATCGTCATCTGCGACCGCAGCGTGCTCGACAACTTCTGCTACCTGCTCGCCGCGGGCCGCGCCCCGCAGCTCGAGCCGCTCGTGAAGGGATGGACCGAGACCTATCAGATCCTGATCAAGGTCCCGATCGTCTCGCCGCCCGGCTTCGACGGCCTGCGCGACACCGACGCGACGTTTCAGAGAACGATCGACGAGAAGATCGAGTCGATCCTCGCCGAGTGGAACGTCCCCGCGGTGCGGCTGGAGAAGGACCGGCGGCCGACCTGGGCGGCGGACTCGCTCGAAGCGATCCTGCCGCTCATCGGACCGGTCCAGGAGCCGCTCTTCGACGGCGCGTCCTCGGAAGCCGCGGGATAGCGCTTCACTTCTCTCTCAGTCGGCCGGAGGTACCGGCTCCGGAGGTGACCCGGTCAACGTCCGCCACGCGATCGCGCCGAGCACGACGGCTCCTCCGGCGATCGAGGTCACAGCCGGCCTCTCTCCCAGAAAGAGAAAGACCCAGAGAGGATTCGCGATCGGCTCCAGCATGCCGATCAGAGAGGCCTCGGTCGCCGTGACGCTCCGGATCCCCCGCACGAAGAGCGCGTACGCGCCGGCGAGCTGGAAGACTCCGAGGAACAGGAAGACCGCGCCCGAGCGGACCGACAGCGACAGATCCGGGGCCACGAAGGGGAGGACTGCCAGCGCGGTCACGACGTTTCCCCACGCCACGACCGCTTCCGCTCCCACGCCGCGCTCCCTCCGGAGCGACAGGACGAGGCCCGCGAAGAAGATCCCGGAAAGGAGCGCGACGACGTCTCCCGCGCGGCCGCGCGCGTCGAACCGGCCGAGAAAGAAGAGCGCCATTCCCGCGAATGCGACGCCGATCGCGGCGGCGTCCCGCGAGCGCAGCGGCTCCTTCACGACGAGCGGCGAGAGCAGGAGCACCCAGATGACGCCGGTGTACTGGAGGAAGATCGCGTTCGCCGCGGTCGTCCACTTGGTCGCGGTGACGAACGTGATCAGGCACGCGGTGTAGCACCCCAGACCGGCGAGGAACCCGGGCGTGATCCGGAGCCGCGGGCGGAAGTGGGCGAGGAGCACGACGGCCGCGACGGCCGACCGGAAGAACACCACCTTGAGCGGGGGGTCGTCGATCCACTTGATTCCGACGCCGGCGGTCGACCACAGCAGAGCCGCGCCGGCGACCAGGAGAGCGCCCCGGCGTTCTTCGGCGCTCCCGCCCATCAGCCGCGTTTCCGCGCGGCTGCCCCCCGCCTCCGCACGGCGTCCACGATCCTGGCGTGTCCGATCCGATATCCGGGCGGGAAAGCCGTGCCCCCGCGCTTTTCACGGTTCACAGTTCACCCTTCACTGTTTACCCGCCGGAGGCGCGAGGGCCGCCCGGCGAGATCGCACCGCACGCAGTAGCGCGCTCCGCGGACGCTCCGGTAACGGCGGAAGACGCGCGCGCACCCTTCGCAGCGGTACAGAACTTCGTTGCGGCGGCGGTGCTCGACGAGCGCCTTCGTCAGCGGCGCCTTTCGGGGGGTGGCGCCGACGTGTCGCGCGAGCCGCCGGAAGAGCGGTCCGTGGCCGGCCCGGGCGCCTTCGATCTCGAATGCCCAGGCGTGGGCAACTTCGTGGCGCAGGGTGTCTTCGCGCTCCGACGCAAGGAGGTGGGAGGAAATCGTGATTCGGTGGGGGCGGCCGTAGAGGATCTCTCCCCCCGTCAGCTTCCGATCCGAGAGCCGCACCTGCGCGGCGCCGAAGCGGAAGCGAGCCGCGAGCCGGTCGTAGAGGAACTGGAGCAGCGCCCTCTCGTCCGCCGGCTCATCCGGGAAGAGAGAACTCACCCGATAAGATTAACCGCGACGGGAGGAAATCGAACTATGACGAAAAGAACGATCGGAATCGTGGCGGCGCTGCTCGTCGCGGCGTCGTGCTCCGCGGCGAACCGGGACTCGAAGAACATCTCCTATCCGAGCGGCGCCGAGACGGTCACGGGATACCTCGCGCTTGCCGAGGGCGCCGGAAGAAAGCCGGCGATCGTCGTCATCCAGGAGTGGTGGGGTCTGAACGACTTCATCCGCGGCAAGGCGGACGAGCGCGCCCGGAAGGGCTACGTCGCGCTCGCGGTCGATCTCTATCGGGGCAAGGTCGCGACCGACCCGGACACGGCACATCAGCTCATGCGCGGGCTTCCGGAGGACCGGGCCATGCGCGATCTGGCGGCGGCCTTCGACTACCTTCGCTCCCGGCACGACGTCGACGCCACCCGGATCGGCTCCGTCGGTTGGTGCATGGGGGGCGGTTACTCGCTCGCGCTCGCCTTAGCCGAGCCGAAGCTCGCCGGGGCCGTCATCTACTACGGGCGCCTGGTGACCGACGCAAAAACGATAAACGGTCTGCTTGTCCCGCTGCTCGGCAACTTCGGCGGCCAGGACAAGGGCATCCCGCCCGAAAGTGTCCGCGAATTCGAGACGAAGGCGAAGGCGGGCGGCAAGAACGTGGACTTCAAGATCTATCCGGACGCGGGGCACGGGTTCGCGTCCTCGAAGGATCCGAGCGTGTTCCGCGCGGCGGACGCGAAGGACGCCGACGCGCGGACGGATGCGTTCTTCGAGAAAACGCTGAAGAAGAAGTAGGCCGCTCGCCGGCTACCGGCTCAGGCCTGGCGGTTCTTGTACCAGTCCGCGTTGATCTGCAGGAAGTGCTTCCACTTCTCGGGGATGGTCTCCTCCGTGAAGATGGCGGTCACCGGGCACGCCGGCTCGCAGTTGCCGCACTGGATGCAGACGTCCGGATCGATGTAGAGCATCTCGGCCGTCTCGAAGTCTTTCTCGTCCTTGCGCGGGTGGATGCAGTCGACGGGACACACGTCCACGCAGGCGGTGTCTTTCGTGCCGATGCAGGGCTCCGCGATGATGTACATCCCCATTGAGGCGTTCCTCCGCGGCCGGTTGCCGCGACGCGGATTCTAGCGCGGCCGGCGGCCGCGCCCTAACGGTTCCCGCTCGGGTACGCGCAACTAGCTTCGGGCGACGCTGATCTGGTGGGCGAGGTTCTGCCCGTCGGGCAGGGTCGTGTAACGGACCGTGACCTTCGCTCCCGGGGAGAGCGTACCGTTGATCTTCGTGTCGGCCGTCCAGACGAATCGCGTCTCCGGGCCATCGGTCACCGCGACGACGACGCTTCTCTGCGCCGCGTCGAGCTTCGAGACGGTGCCGGTCGCGGTCGAGGTCTTCTCCGCCGCCGCCGCGTTGCCGGCAACGAGGACGAACGCGAGAGCCGCTGCGCCTGCCGTCAGAAGGAACGAAGCCTTCCTGTGATTTTGCATTCCGCCTCCGACCGAAGAAACAAGCCCCCTCGGAGGGGCATTCCGCCGGCTTCGGAGGGTCGCTCGATTGACACCGGGGTAGCGCGTCCCTACAATACGCCGTTTTTCTCAAGTCTCCCGGAAGGAGCGACATGGCAAAACGCTGGACGGAAGCCGAACTTCGATTCCTCAGGGACAACGCGACGAAGATGAGCGTTCAGGCTCTGGCCGACGCCCTGTCGGTGCGCGTCGACGAGCTCGAGAAGCGTCTGGAGAAGCTCGGCCCGACCGGCCCCGTGGCCGTCGACGCGCCGAAGAAAGCCCAGACTCTCAAGGAGCTTTCCCGCTCGACCGAGAACGCCCGGAAGGAGTACGACCGCGGGGTCGCGGCTCTCCAGCGGCGCAAGCTCGACGAAGCGGAGCGCCGCTTCTTGGACCTCATTCTGAAATACCCCGACGAGAAAGAGGTCGTGGACCGGGCCCGCGTCTACCTTGCGGTCTGCGAGAGGCAGAAGCCGTCCGCGCGGGGGCCCCTTTCCGAGCCCGAGGACTTCTACTACGCCGCGATCCTGGAGAAGAACCGGGGCAACGTCGACGAGGCGATCGAACACCTGAAGCACGCGGCGCGCAAGAACGGCGGCGGCAAGGTGGACTTCCTCCTGGCTTGCTGCTACGCCCAGCGCGGCGAGTCCGACTCCGCCCTCGAGCACCTGCGGAAGGCGATCATCGAAGACCAGCGAAACCGCATCCTCGCCCGGCACGACCGCGACTTTGACCCGGTGCGCGACTCGCCGGAATTCCAGGAGCTGCTGGCGTCCTAGTTCCTCAACGGGGTCAGGTCTCCACTTGCCACTTTGCTCGCAAAGTGGCAAGTGCTGCAGCTCGTAACTCGACGCCGAGGTGGTCAGTGGAGACCTGACCCCAACGCAGCAGACCGGGGCCTATACTTGCGGCTTCGCGCCCGAGGCGAAGGCAGTCCATCCATGAAATCCTCCAGGAAGAAAGCGAGACCGGTGAGCCGTTCCGGCAGACGCCGCGACGCCGGCAGCGCCGGACCGGAGTCGGCGCCGCAGGTCGTCGTGCTTGCCGCCGGCGTCGGGTCCCGCATGCGCTCGACCCTGCCCAAGGTGCTCCACCGGATCGGCGGCCGGACGCTGCTCGACGCGGTCCTCGACACCGCCCAGGAGATCTCGCCGTCGCAGGTCGTCGCGGTGATCGGCGCGGGGCGCGAACAGGTCGAGCAGGCGCTTTCGGGCCGGGCGGTGACGATCGTCGTCCAGGACCCGCCGCTCGGCACGGGAGACGCGGTCCGGCGCGCGCTCCCGGCGCTGGCCGGTCACGGCTCCGCGCCCGTCGTCGTCCTTTCGGGTGACGCGCCGCTCGTGACGGCCGCGACCCTCGCGAAGTTGATCGAGCGCCGGCGCGAGAAGCGCCTGGATCTCGCGTTCCTGAGCTTTCGACCTCCCGACGCGGCAGAGCTCGGGCGCGTGGTGCGCGATCCAAAGGGACGCGTGCGGCGCATCGTCGAGGCCGTGAACGCCACGGCTCGCGAGAGGCGCCTCTCCGAGGCGAACGCCGGCGTCTACTGCTTCGCCGCGCCCGCTCTCGAACGCGCTCTCGGCAAACTCGTCCCCAACCCGCGGACCGGGGAGTACTACCTGACCGACGCGGTCGAGACGCTCGCGTCGAACGGAGGGGCGGTCGAGGCGCTCGAGGCCGCCGACTGGCGGGAGGGGTGGGGAATCAATACGCGGCGCGAGCTCGCGGCCGCCGAGGAGATCGAGCGGCGCCGCTGTCTCGAGAAAGCTCTCGACGCCGGGGCGACGATCGTCGATCCCGCGACGACGCGCGTCGGCGCGCGCGTCCGGTTCGAGCCGGACGCCGTGGTTCATCCGTTCGTATGTCTCGACGGAACGACGGTCCTCGAGCAGGGCTGTGAGGTTCTTCCGTTTACGCGGATCACCGACTCCACCGTCGGCCCCGGCGCGATCGTCGGCCCGCACTGCGAGCTCGAGGGGGCGCAGATCGGTCCCCGCGCGCGGGTTGGCCCCTTCGCGCGGCTGCGGCCGGGCACCGTCCTCGAGGAAGACGTGCGGGTCGGGAACTTCGTCGAGACCAAGAAGGCCGTTCTGCACGCCGGAGTGAAGGCGTCTCATCTCTCTTACCTGGGAGACGTGGAAGTCGGCGCGGGTGCGAACGTCGGCGCCGGCGTGATCACGTGCAACTACGACGGCGAGCGAAAGCACCGGACGTCGATCGGCGAGGGCGCATTTATCGGAAGCGACACGCAGCTCGTCGCGCCGGTGTCGGTCGGCCGGGGCGCATACGTCGGCGCCGGCTCGACGATCACGCACGACGTCCCGGACGGCGCGCTCGCCGTGACGCGCGTCCCGCAGAAGAACGTCGAAGGCTGGGCGTCGAAGCACCGCGCGCGGAAGCAAAGGCGCTAGGCGATGTGCGGCATCGTCGGGTACGTCGGATCGCAGGAAGCGGCTCCGCTCCTCCTCGACGCGTTGAAGCGCCTCGAGTACCGGGGCTACGACTCGGCGGGAATCGCCACGCTCTGCAACGGTCACTTCACGATCCAGCGCAGCGCCGGCAAGCTCTCCACTCTCATCGAGAAGCTCGCCGGATCGAGCACTCCCGGCTTCGTGGGGATCGCCCACACCCGCTGGGCGACGCACGGCCGGCCGACCGAACAGAACGCCCACCCGCACACCGACTGTAAGGGTCAGGTCGTCGTGGTCCACAACGGCATCTTCGAGAACTTTGCCGAGCGCAAGACGGAGCTGGCGGCGCTCAAACACCGCTTCACGAGCGAAACGGACACGGAAGTGTTTGCGCACGAGGTCGAGGAGGCCTTCGCCGGCGACCTGTTCGCGGCGGTCCGGACTGCCACGAAGAAGCTCTCCGGCGCCTACGCGGTTCTCGTCTCGTCGAGCGCGGAGCCGGGAGTGCTGGTGACGGCGCGCTCGGGCCCGCCGATCGCGCTCGGGCTGGGCGACAACGAGAACTGGGTGGCGTCCGATCCCGTCGCGCTCGTCCCGTGGACGCGAGACGTCGTTTTCCTGGAAGACGGCGACGCGGCGCGCGTCGACGCGAAGAGCGTGCGGATCTGCGACGCCGACGGGCGGAGCGTGGAGCGGGTCACGCACCGCATCCTCTGGGACGCGGTCGCCGCGGAGAAGGGCGGGTACCGGCACTTCATGGCCAAGGAGATCCACGAGCAGCCCACGGCGGTTGCCGAGACGCTCGGAGGCAAGGTCTCGCTCCAGACCGGCGAGCTCACCCTCGAGTCGCCGCTGCTCTCGCCGGAGCGCGTCGCCGGCTTCGACCGCGTCCTCCTTCTCGCGTGCGGGACGTCGTGGCACGCGGCCCTCGTGGGCAAGTTCCTGATCGAGGGGATGGCGCGGATGTCCGTCGAGGTCGACTACGGCAGCGAGTTTCGCTACCGCAGCCCGGTCGTCGACGAGCGGACCCTGACAGTCGGTATCTCGCAGTCGGGCGAGACCGCCGACACGGTCGCGGCGCTGTCCGAGGCGCGGCGGGCCGGCTCGCCCATCGCGGCGATCGTCAACGCGCCCGGCTCCCAGATCGCGCGCATGGCGGATTCCGTGCTCCCCACCCACGCCGGGCCCGAGATCGGCGTCGCCTCGACGAAGGCGTTTACCGCCCAGCTCGCCGTCCTCTTCCTGCTCGCCGCGAAGTTGCGCGAGTCGCGGGGCCTCGCCCGGGGTCTGACCCCCCGGGAGCGCGCGGCGCTGGCGCACCTCCCGGCCGCGATCCAGCAGGCGCTGGCGCTCGAGGCGAAGATCGAAAGGCAGGCTCGCGACTTCCACGACGCGCGCGACTTCCTCTTCCTGGGCCGCGGCCTCCACTACCCGATCGCGCTCGAGGGGGCCCTCAAGCTGAAGGAGATTTCCTATATTCACGCCGAGGGATATCCGGCCGGAGAGATGAAGCACGGCCCGATCGCGCTCGTGGACGAGAACATGCCCGTCGTCGTGCTCGCGCCCCACGACGCCTGGCGCGACAAGACCATCTCCAACCTGCGCGAGGTCAAGTCCCGCGATGGGATCTCGCTCGTCGTGACGACGCGGGAGGACGAAGAGGTTGCCGCTCTCGCCGACTACTCCCTCGTGATTCCCGAGACCATTGCCGAGCTTCAGCCGATCGTGTCGGTCGTCCCGCTGCAGCTTCTCGCGTACCACATGGCCGTGCGCCGCGGCTGCGACGTCGATCAGCCGAGAAACCTGGCGAAGTCGGTCACGGTCGAGTAGACACTTTAGGTGTCCGAGTCTCCCGCACTCCAGGGACTGAATCCCGGGCAGAAGGCCGCGGTCCTCCACGAGAAGGGGCCGCTCCTCGTCCTCGCCGGAGCGGGCTCCGGCAAGACGCGGGTCATCACCCACCGCCTGGCGCGCCTCGTCGAGACCGGAGCGGACCCGCGCTCGATCGTCTCGGTGACGTTCACGAACAAGGCTGCGGACGAAATGCGTGAGCGCGCGCGCCGGATCCTGGGCGGCCGCCCGCTCGTCTCGTTCGTGGGGACGTTCCACTCCTTCGCGCTGCGGTTCCTGCGCCGCCACGCCGCTCTCGCCGGGCTTCCGCCGCGGTTCGCGATCGCGGACTCGGCCGACCAGCTCTCGCTCGTCAAGGAGGCGATGGAGGAGCTCGGCGTATCCGAGCAGGTATTGTCGCCCGGCGCCGTACGTTCCCGCATCTCGCACGCCAAGAACGCGCTCGTCACGGCGCAGTCGTTCGCCGATTCCCAGACCGACTACGCCGGCGAGCGGGTGGGGCGCGTCTTCCTGCTTTACGAGAAGAAGCTCGCGTCCGCCGGAGCCCTCGACTTCGACGACCTGATCGTCCGCGCGGTGCGGCTCCTGCGCGACCGGCCGGAGGTCGCCGCGGCGGAGGCCGCGCGAGTGCGGCACCTCCTGATCGACGAGTACCAGGACACGAACACGTCCCAGGACGCGCTCGTGAAGCTTCTCGGGCGGGGCGCGGACTCGCTCTGCGCGGTCGGAGACGAGGACCAGGCGATCTACCGGTGGCGCGGCGCGGAAGTCGAGCACATCCTGCGCTTCGACGAAGACTTCCCGGGAGCGAAGATCATCCCGCTCGAGCGGAACTACCGCTCTACGTCGGGCATCCTGGCCGCGGCGTCCGGGCTGGTGTCGAACAACCGGCGTCGTCGCCCGAAGACACTCCTCGCCGACCGCGGCGCGGGCGCGAAGGTCCGGCTCTGGCGTTTCGACGAGGACCGCTCCGAGGCGGAGGCCGTGGCCCGGGCCGTCGAGGACCGACGGGACGAGGCGGGCGACGTCGCGATCCTATATCGGACGAACGCGCAGTCGCGTCCGTTCGAGGAGGAGCTCGTCCGGCGCCGGATCCCCTACGTGGTCGTCGGCGGGATGAAGTTCTACGAGAGGGCGGAGGTCAAGGATGCGCTCGCGTACCTTCGGCTCGCCGGAAGGCCGGAAGACGACCTCGCGTTCCGAAGGGTCGTCAACGTTCCCGCGCGCGGCATCGGCCAGGCGACGCTCGACCGCATCGCGAAGGCTGCCCGGGAAAGCGGGAAATCCTGGTGGGAAGTCTCGGCGAATCCGCCGGCCGAGCTGACCGACCGCGCCCGCACGGCGCTGTCCCGGT
>Ga0184615_10002309_pt1 | contig 10210 bp, 6 predicted proteins | sample PLM4_65_coex_FD_133134 | JGI IMG/M metagenome (GOLD analysis project Ga0184615, IMG submission 133134) | Groundwater sediment microbial communities from an aquifer in East River, Colorado, USA - PLM4_65_coex | ecosystem: Environmental > Terrestrial > Soil > Riparian zone | place: USA: East... | reverse complement strand
GATTCAAGACCTTATCCAGGATGAAATCGGCATCGACGCCAGCCGGATGAAGACCATCCACAACGGCATACGCGTTGGGCCGAGGATGCGGGAATGCTCAGCGCGCAGCGGTGACGGCACCTTCATTTCTGTCGGCCGCCTGGCCAAGATCAAGAACCACGAGATGATGATCCGCGCGTTTCGCGCCACCGAGGATGCGAACTCGCGGCTCTTGCTGGTTGGCGATGGACCGGAGCGTGCCAGGCTTGAGGCGCTGGCGCGCGAGCTCGGGCTCGAAAATCGCATCGAATTTCTCGGATTTCGGCACGACATCGCGGAGCTGCTCGCGATAAGCGATGCGTTCCTGATCTCGTCGGATCACGAGGGCTTGTCGATCGCCGTCCTGGAAGCGATGCGGGCGGGACTGCCGGTCATCGGCACCCTGGTGGGCGGAATGCCCGAGACCATCCAGCATGGCCGTACCGGCCTGCTGGTGCCCAAGGGCGACGTTGACGCTATGGCGCGCGCCATGCGGTCGCTGCTTGCATCGCCGGACATGCGGGCGCGGCTCGGCAGCGAAGGACGGCGTTACCTCGAAGCGGAATTTTCGATCGAGAGCATGGTGTCCCGTTATGAGCAGGTCTACCGTGGGGCTTGAATTGACGGCAACGGGACGGCCGTTGCGGATTCTCTACCATCACCGCACGCAGGGCCGCGGCGCCGAAGGCGTTCATATCGCCAGCATCGTGCGCGCGCTCGAGAAGCTGGGACATCAGGTGACGACGATTTCGCCGCCGGGAATCGACCCGCTCGGCACCGCGGGCGCAGCCCCCGTGGACAAGTCGCAGGTCGCGACGCTCGGCGTGCAGACGGTCTGGAAGTGGATCAGCCGTTACTTGCCGAACGCCCTTTTTGAAATCGCCGAAATCCTCTACAACATTCCAGCCGCGCGACGGCTGGAACGCGAGCTGGCCAGGCAGCGCTATGATCTCGTCTACGAGCGCTACGCCTTCTTCCTCATTGCAGGCGCCCTCGAGGCCGCGAAGCACAAGGTTCCGTTCGTTCTCGAAGCGAACGAGGTGAGCGGCGTCCGCAACCGCGCGCGTCGCCAGACCTTCCGCCGCCTCTGCGGCGTTTTCGAGCGTGCCCTGTTTCGCCGCTGCAAGGGAATTCTGACTGTCTCGAGCCACCTGCGCGACAGAGTGTTGGCCCGTGGAGTGCCGCCCTGTCGCGTGCGGGTCGTGCCGAACGCGGTGGAGATCGAAAAGTTCATCGGCGTGAATCGCGACGCAGCGCTCGGGGCACGTCTCGGATTGGAGGGCCGGAAGGTTATCGCGGTGGCCGGCTGGTTCGACGAATGGGACCGGCTCGATTTCCTGATCGACGCGCTCGCCCGGCTTGTGGGACCGTTTCCGGACGTCTGCCTGTTGGTCGTCGGCGACGGTCCGGTGCTTGCCGCGGCCCGCAAGCGCGTCGATGACCTCCGGCTAGGAGGGCATGCCGTGTTCGCTGGCGCGGTGCCCCGGCAAGAAGTGCTCCGCTACTTGTGCCTGGCTGACGTGGCAGTGCTCCCGCACTCGAACGATTTCGGATCGCCTGTCGTCATGTTCGAGTTCATGGGACTGCGGGTGCCGGTTGTCGCGCCGAGGCTGCCACCGATCGAGGACGTGCATGTTGACGGACAAACGGCCCTGCTATTCAAACCGCTCGATCTCGCTGAGTTTGTCGATAAGATCGAAGCGTGCCTCACCTCGCCCGAGTTGTGCCGGGAGCTTGCCGCGCGCGCCTTCGACAAGCTGACGAGAGAGCACACCTGGAGGAGCAATGCAGAGCAAATACTGTCCGCAGCCATTGCCAGTCATTGAAATCGGATGCCAGCCGATGCTAACGCCAGCATGAGATCCGTTCCGGCGCAGCCGCAATTCTCCTCGAGACCGATACGACCATGTGCGGCATAGCCGGAATCGTCTCGGGGGCGCATGCCACCGCAGATCGCGTGCAGATCGAAGATATGACGCGCGCGATGGTGCATCGCGGCCCTGACGCCGAAGGCTATTTCGTGCGCGGCAACGTGGCCCTCGGGCATCGGCGGCTCAAGATCATCGACCTCGAAGGCGGCAAGCAACCCCTCTTCAACGAGGACGGATCAGTTGTGGTGGTCTATAACGGCGAGATCTTCAATTTCCAGCAGGTCAAGGCCGAACTCGAAGCGAAGGGGCATCGGTTCCGCACCCACTCCGACACGGAAGTCATCGTCCATGCCTACGAAGAGTACGGCGATTCGTGCCCGACGCGCTTTCGCGGCATGTTTGCGTTCGCGGTCTACGACATCGCCCGCGATCGCCTCCTGCTGGCCCGCGACCGGCTCGGCATCAAGCCGCTCTACTACCACCTCGATCGCGGGCGGCTCCTGTTCGCATCCGAGGTCAAGCCGATACTCCGGGTTCTGGGTGGCAAGCCCTCGGTCGAAACGGACCTGATCGACTTCTACGTGTCGCTCGGCTATGTACCGGGCGAGCGCACGCTGTTCAAGGGAATCCGCCGCCTGCCGCCCGGCCACACCCTCTCGCACGAACAGGGGCGGCATAGCGTGAGCCGCTATTGGGACATTGACGCCATTCCTATGCTTGAAATGTCCTTGGGCGAAGCAAAGGAGAAACTGGAGCACTTGCTGATGGAGAGCGTGCGGCTGCGGCTGATGAGCGATGTGCCGCTGGGGGCGTTCTTGAGCGGCGGCCTCGATTCCAGCAGCGTTGTGGCATTCATGAGCCGGATGATGAGCGAACCGGTCAAGACGTTCTCGGTGGGATACCGCGACGACCCGGAATCGAGCGAGCTCGAATACGCCCGCGTGGTAGCAAAGGCGTTTGGCACCGAGCACCACGAGTTCATTCTCGATTCAGGAGATTTCTTCGACTCACTGGATCTGCTGCTGGAGCACATGGAGGAACCGGTCGTCGAAAGCGCCGCGGTGGCGCTCCACCAGTTGTCGAAGCTGGCACGCGAGCATGTGACCGTGATTCTCTCCGGTGAGGGCGGCGACGAGATCCTGGCGGGCTATCCGCTCTACCGGATCATGCCCAAAGTGGATCGATTGCACGCCCTTGCCCGCCTGTTACCGCGCTCGCTGCGTCGCTGGGCCGGCGAACGGATCATAGGGTCCGAAAAAATGCTGAAGTACTGGGACTGGATCGGCATGCCGTTGGCGAAACGCTACTGGGGCATTTCGAACGACGTGACCGCGTCCATCAAGAAGCGGATGTATGCTGCGGACTTTCATGCGCGGGTCGGCGATTCGGTCGGCGAGTACTTCGAGGCCCTGTTTGGTACGCTCGAGCAAAGCTCAGGTCTTCGCCGCATGACCTACGTCGACTTGAAAACCTGGCTGCCAGACGATCTTCTGCTCAAGGCCGACAAGATGACCATGGCCTGCTCGCTGGAGCTGCGCGTACCGTTGCTCGACCATCATCTGCTTGAGTTTGCCACTGCACTCCCCGACCGCTGGCGGCGCAACGGCTCGCAGGGAAAATATGTTCTGAAGAAGGTCATGGAGCGCTACTTGCCCCATGAGATCGTGCACCGGCCAAAGAAGGGCTTCCCGGTACCCATCGCTGTGTGGTTCCGCGGACCGCTGTTCGAGCGCGTGCGCGATATTCTTCTCGATGGGAGAACGCTGTCGCGCGGATACTTTCGCCCCGAATACCTGCGGCGCGTGCTAGAGCGGCACAGAGCCGGCGCTGAAGACCTGAGCCGCCGGATCTTCTCGTTGCTTGCCCTCGAGCTATGGCACCGCAGGTACATCGACTGACGGGAGAAGACTCCATGGAATCGCCGCGGCTGCGCGTGCTGCTTTTCACGAATCTCTTTCCCACCCCGCAGGACCCGACGCGCGGAATATTCACTTGGCAACTGGCCCACGAGCTTTGCGAATTGTGCGACATGACAGTGGTATGCCCGCTGCCGTGGTTCCCGCGCTGGCCGATCCTGCGACGTTTCACGCAGTGGTACGGCTTCGCGCTTGTGCCGACCGAGTACGACGTCCGCGGCATCCACGTGTATTCGCCGAAGTACCTGATGCTACCCAGAATATCGGAACCGCTGCTCGGCGTGCTGATGTTTCTCGGCACATTAGCCACGGTGTGGCGGTTGCACCGCAGAAAGAAGTTCGACGTCATCAATCCGATGTGGCTGTATCCGGACGCGGTCGCCGCCGGCTGGATCGGGAAACTGCTGGGCATCCCGGCGGTGCCGACAGCGCTGGGCTGCGACGTGAACCTGTTCTTGGACGAGCGGGCCAAGCGCGGGCAGATCCTCGCGTTGCTTCGGCGCTCGCCGGCGATTACGGCCGTGTCGGAGGAATTGCGCGAACGCATGGTCGCGGAAGGGATACCGCCCGCGCGGGTCGCCACCACGCCCAATGGCGTGGACGCGGAGCTGTTTTACGTGCGCGACAAGCTGATGGCACGCCGCGAGCTCGGCTTGCCGGACGAAGAGCGCATCATTGTCTACGTGGGCAGGCTCAGCGAGGAAAAGGGGTTGCCAACGCTGCTGGAAGCAGGGGACCGCTTATGCCAGAAAGGGCGGCATTTCAGCATTTACCTTGTTGGCGAAGGACCTTTGCTCGAAACGCTGCGCACGCGAGCGAGCCATTTCGGGCTCGACACGTGCGTACACTTCGTCGGCCGCCAGGCCCACGATCGCGTCGCACTCTGGCTCGCTGCGTGCGACGTATTCTGCCTGCCCAGTCTGCGCGAGGGCTGTCCGAACGTGGTCCTGGAGTCGCTCTCCTGCGGCCGACCGGTCGTTGCCACGCGCGTGGGCGCGATTCCGGACCTCGTAAACGCCGACGCGGGCGTTCTTGTGGACGTGAGAGATGCCGATCAGCTCGCTGCGGCGCTGGTCAAGGCACTTGATTGTCGCTGGGACACGACACGGATCACGCAATCCACGACCAACTACTCGTGGCGCAGCGCCGCCACGAGGTATCGCGATGCGTACCAGGAAGCCATTGGCCGAGCGCAATCGTGACATCTGACCCAGGCACACACGGCGAATGGCAATTTTCCACCCTGCACTATGCCCGGTGTTCGCCGTGGGGCATTCCGGCAACCGCGTGATTTCCTTCCACTAGTCAAGAGCAGCGCGATGCTACTATCCGGCCGAATGACGTATTGCGACTTGCCCGCAGCTGGCTCGGCAAGTGGTCTCCAGTGGTATGGATCCCAAGCTGAATAAGGCAACGGAGGTAACGACGTGAGCGCAAACAGTGCGGATAGAGCGCTAGACAGAGGTATTGTGCGGCATTGTCGCACCGTACTTCTGATAGCCGCGCTTTTTGGCGCTATCGCCGGCTGCTCTGATCCCGCCGGCACCGATGAGACCGGGCAGGCCGCTTCCGTAGGCGGCGGGTCGACGCCGCCCCCGCCGTCCGGGACACTGACAGTGACGCTGGGCGCGAGTCCAACGAGTATTACGACCGGCGCTTCATCGACGCTCAGTTGGAGCACGACCAACGCGACCGCCTGCACGGCTTCGGCGAACCCGGCGGTGGCCGGCTGGAGCGGCAGCGTAGGGGTCAGCGGAAGCCAGTCCAGCGGGGTGTTGACCGCGACCACCGACTTCACGCTGACTTGCTCGGGGGCGAGCGGCAGTACGGGGCAGACGGTGACCGTGACGGTGTTGCCGCCTCCTCCGATAGTGACGCTGAGCGCGAGTCCGACCAGTATTGCGAGCGGCGCTTCGTCGACGCTCAGTTGGAGCGCTACCAACGCGACCGCCTGCACGGCTTCGGCGAACCCGGCGGTGGCCGGCTGGACCGGCAGCGTAGGGATCAGCGGAAACCAGTCGAGCGGGGTGTTGACCGCGACCACCGACTTCACGCTGACTTGCTCGGGTGCGGCCGGCAGCGCGGGGCAGACGGTGACCGTGACGGTGCTGCCACCGCCCCCGCCGCCCGTAGCCAGCACCTTCTATGTCGCGCCAACGGGCAGCAATGCAAATAGCTGCGTGAGTGCGCAAGCCGCCCTTTTTGCCAAGCAGACTATTCAGGCGGGGTTAGCGTGTCTCGCTCCGGGCTCTACGCTAGTCATCCGCGACGGCACCTACTCGGGCTCGGCTAACGCGCTCACGAATCTTCCTAATGGCTCGCCGGCCGACTACATCACGATCAAGGCCGAAATCGAGGGCAACGTGATCATCACGGCTGGGCTGTCCATGTCTCATACCGATGCCTACCTGGTATTCGAAGGACTTCGTTTCCAGGGCGCGAGCGAAAAGACGATCGAAGGCAATCACCTGAAATTCTTCCGGAACGAATTCAAAGGGGGATGTGCCTCCGGCAACTGCACAAATACGACGGTCGGTTCGAACGATTTCAACGACACCGCGGACATCCTGTTCGAGGACAACTGGTGGCACGGATCGGGCGGGCGCTACAACTTGCTCATTTACAACGCCAACCGGGTGGTGGTGCGGCGCGGAGTGATTCGGCACGACGGAGGCTGGACCGATACCAAGGGCGACCCCGAGGCCGCGTTGAATTTTTACAATTCGACCAACTGTTCCGCGCAGAACGTCATCATCCTCGATTCGAACCTCGTTTACCAGGAATGGCAGTCAGCTTTCTACAGCGTCCATAACAGCGCTTCGCCGAACGCCAACACCAACAACAGCTGGCTGGGCATCATCTCGCTCAACAACTTGTCCGGCTCCACCGGAGCAGGTCTTCGCTTCGATGGAGACGCGAGCCAGAGCAGCCATGTCGTGCAAGACGCGGTTCTATGGGATGCCAACTGGGGCATGAATGTGGCGTTTACCTCGTCGGTCGGCGTGACGGCGAGCCGTCTTACCATTGGAAAAACATCGGGAAGCGGCACTGGAATTGGCGGCGACTCGGGAGGGACCAAGAGCTTCACCAATGTCCGTTTATTCGGTATGGGCATCAGCGATGTCACAGTGACCAACACTGTTACTGGATTGCCGACTTACCTGCCCCAACAACTTGCGGGCATCGGAGCGGACATCGTCAATCGCATCGGGACAGCCGGAACCCTGCAAGGCGAACCGGGCTGGAATACTGTCACGGGACAGCTGCTCTGGCCATTTCCAAATGAAGCCCGAATCAAGAAGGAGATGTGCAACGACGTGGGTGTTTCGCGCGGCTTTTGCTCCGACCCGGTGTCTCTCACCAACTACATCATGGACTATCTCGGAAACGGCAACCCGTATTGAGCGACCAGGACTGCCGGAAGCCGGTGGTCATCCGCACCTCCAGACTTGAGCAGCATGATGTCCCATTTCACCGGGATGAATTCGAGCAATGGAGACGAAGCATCTTCAAGCAATAGCTCAGTGGAGAAAGGCGATCCACGCGATCCTCGCAGGGGTGTGCCTGTGGGCATTGGTGCCGTCCGCATCGTGCGCGACCTACTACGTGGATGCGTCGGCACCGAACGACAACGGCGCCGGTAGCCGAACCAGCCCGAAGAAATATCTCACCAGCGGCATTGCGCTGATGTCGCAAGAGGGAGGCGATACGCTCATACTCGCCTCTGGAAGATACGCGGGCGCGAAAAATAGTATCACTCCTTCCACGAGATTGCGCAATGGCAGAGCTGGCGCAAAGGGTGGACCCGACGCATACAACGTAGTTCGCGCGGCGATCGATGGTAGTGTCACAGTAACGGGGAATCTGGACTTGCCGCTCAGCTCAGCCTACCTGCAATTCGAAGGTATCAAGTGGACCGCTGCAGACCAAAAGAACATCGTCGGACATCATCTGAAGTTTCTGCGCTGCGCATTCAAGAATGGGCCGCCGACCGGCAACAACGTGTCGGTGGTCGTCGGAACGAATGACCAAACTCCCGGCGCCCACGACATCCTCATCGAGGACAGCTGGGTGTACGGGCCCGGCGGGCGCTACAAGGTCCTCGTGTTCAATTCGCGAAACGTCGTCTTGCGACGGGTGGTGGTGCGACATGACGGCGGCTGGATCCCCAGCAACGAGGATCCTCAGGCAGGCATCGCCATTTACAACTCGCCCGACGTGGAATTGCAGAACGCCCTGGTGATCGACAGCACGCTCCAGTATCCGGGGTGGCTGGGAGCCATTGCTCACGTTCAGAACGACCTTCGCGGCACCCTGGAGAACGCGGACGCACGCGTGCGCGGCAGCATCGTGCTGAACATTGCGGACGTCGGCGTGAGCTACGAAGGCAACGGCAGCATCAGGGACGCGCAGATCGCCAATACCGTAATCTGGAAGGTGGCGCGATCGGCGCTGACGCTGAACGGCGGATCGCATAACGTCCGCGCGGACAGGCTGACCGTCGGCGAGGTAAGCGGCAGCTCCGCGATCAACGTATTCGGGGGCTCCGCGTCGACGCTTGACGTGACACACTCGATCCTGCACCGGGTCGCCCGCGAGGCATTTCGCCGGAATCGCGGGACATTGTCGGAAAGTATCAACAACTGCTTTGCCACTTCGGGCAGCGTGGGCTGCGCTGGACCGGGTGACACAGCCCTTGACGCGCTTACCAATGGATTAAAATTTTTGCCGCGCGTCGAGCCAGACTCGAAGCTGGGAGAAGCGGGAATGGGCGCGGTAGTCACCACCCGCATCGGTACACAGGGGACACTCTACGGTGAGCCCGGCTATGACTCGCCGACCGGTGAAGACCTGTGGCCGTGGCCAAATCAGGACCGGCTGCGCGCCGACTTTTGCGAGGACGGCGTTACACGCGGGTTGTGCGGAACTCCGCTCAGCCTGACCAACTATATCTGGAGCTTTCTCGGGTCGGCCTGGCCGATTCGGCCCTGACAGTCGCATGGAAGTAGGTGGATCGATCAAGCAAGCCATTTCCTGGTGCGTCCCCTGGGCGGTGGTCGTGCGCGGCCCCACGAGCCCCGCACGTCATGTGGCCTTGACCTTCGACGATGGCCCGCACCCTGAAAACACCCCGCGCATCCTCGACATCCTCGACGCGCACAATGCTCGTGCTACTTTCTTCGTCCAGGGCAACATGGCAGGCCGCCATCCCGGGCTCACGCGCGAAATCGCCCGCCGCGGCCATCAGGTTGGCAACCACGGGTATGCTCACCAGGATGCCCGGAAGCTGAAGAGCGCCGAATATGTCGCCGACGTTCTCCACGCGCAAGCAGTCATCGAGGACCTGCTGGGCAAAGCGCTGCCGCGATTCTTCCGCCCGCCCTACGGCAACGTCACGCTGCACTCGACACTGAGCCTGCTGCGCCATCGCTTTCGCTTCATTTTCTGGTCGCTCGACAGCCGCGATTCTTTCATCGAAGATGCAGCATCGCTGATGGCGCATCTTGAACGGCAGCGCCTGGAGACGGGGTGCATCATGCTCCTACACGATGACTATCGCCAGACTGCCGAAGCGCTGCAAGACATAATCGCACTGCTGCGGCGAAAACAATTGACGCCGGTCTCGCTGGGGGAACTGCTCACCGGAACCCACCTGGGCCGGTATGGCCCGTCCACCGCCCCAGATTGAGCGGACACACCGCAAGCGTTAGCGCTGCGCCTTACGCCAATGCACCGTCTGGCTGCGCCGCAAGAACCTTACAATCCCGAGTAGCGCGGCCAGATTCATCGCCGTGAAATAGAACGGGACATAGGCCACCAAGGGTAACGGCCCGCGGTCGATGCGCAGGTAGCCCGAAAACGCAATGCCGTAGAACCCGAGTTGGGCCAAGAACGCCGCCAGATACAGCGGCCTGTTGGACAGCGCGGCAGACGTGACCAGCGCGGCAATCAGAAAAATCGGGGCCAGCCAGCGCAGCGTCTTGTGAGAGAAGAACGCCCAGGCAAACCACGATCGCACAGGGAACAACATGCGCGCATTCAAGGCAAGTGTTTGAAATCCGCCCGCTACCATGCGCACCTTCACCTGGAAATCATCCCGGATGTGGATGGAAGCAAGTTCATATGAATGTGCATCTGGTTCATAGAGAACACCAAATCCTTGCCGCACGATATCGAGCGTAATCTGAGCGTCGTCGTTAATAATATGTTCCGGTACCGTCCTATACAGTCTGCGTCGAACGGCAAATATCTCTCCGTCGGCGCTCGTGATTGTTCCTAGTCTGCTTTCGGCCAGCTTCACCATCGATTCGTACCGCCAATACAGCCCGTCACCGACGGTCGATTGCCGTTCGGCCGCAGCCTTGATGCGCTTCGCTCCGCATACACCCCCCACGCGCGGATCGG
>Ga0184615_10002308_pt1 | contig 10211 bp, 9 predicted proteins | sample PLM4_65_coex_FD_133134 | JGI IMG/M metagenome (GOLD analysis project Ga0184615, IMG submission 133134) | Groundwater sediment microbial communities from an aquifer in East River, Colorado, USA - PLM4_65_coex | ecosystem: Environmental > Terrestrial > Soil > Riparian zone | place: USA: East... | reverse complement strand
GACTTTCACTGCGGTCGATTGATATGCGGCCGCGGCACTCGGGCCGGTGAGTCACGGGTCGTGAACGAGGAGCTCCTTGCCGAGACAGACGCTGGTTTCCGGGGAGAGACAGTATTCCCCGTAGAGTGGGATTGGATGGAAACCGGTTGCTCGATAGAGCGCGAGGGCGGCGGCCTGCCGGACGCCGGTTTCGAGGACAAGTCGCCGAACGCCCAGTGCCCGCGCTTCCGCCTCGAGAGCGGCCACGAGGCGTCGCCCCAGACCCGTCCCGCGCACGCTGGGAGACACATACATCCGCTTGAGTTCGGCCGTCTCGGCATCGAGGAGTCGCAGGGCGCCGCAGCCGACCGGAGCTTCCTCTCGGTAGACGACGAGGAAGGTGCCGCGCCCGTCAGCTACTTCCGCGGGATCCAGGCTGAAGTGGGTCGCTCCCGGCTCGGCATAGACGCCGCTGAGCTCGGCGTTCAACGCGTCGATGAGCGCACGGCTGACGTCGGCGGTCAGGTCGGCGCGCGCGATTGTGATTGTTTCTGCGGCCATGGGTATGAAGGACTGCGGTCCGCCTGTCGGTTCGGCGCTGCATCTCGTCAGACGGCTCGACGGCGCAAGCGAGGAAGCAGTCTGCCGACCCGGCGCGCGTACTCCTCGAACTGCGCCCCGAATTCGCTCGACATCATGCGCTCCTCAGCCCGAATATAGAACCACATGACGGGCACGACGTACGCCGCGGACACGAGCAAGAGAATCGCGTTCTGAAACGCCACCCCGAGCCCGAACCAAATCAGGATGATGCCGAGATACATGGGATTGCGAACGAACCCGTAGGCCCCCGTGGTGACGAGTGGATGATCTTCCTTCACGAAGTGACCCGCGTCGAGAATGACCCGACGACGAACGGTCGTGGCGATGGCCCACAGCGACACGAACAGACCCGCGAGCGCGAGCGCTGCCCCGAGCGCCGCGCCAAGGAAGGCGGCGCTGCCCGGAGCAGGAACTGGAACAAGCTGCAGCACGAGCAGACAAGTGAGCCCAAGGAAGACCGGCAGCTCTACGAACGCGAGAACTTCAGCGAGACCCCACCTCCTCGTACGCGCACGCAGATGAACCGGGATGACGCGAACCAAGCCGATCAGCAGCCAGGCCGACCGCATGATCGCGGCCCCTACCGCCGCGTAGAGCAGAAGCTCGTACATCACGACCCTCCCCTTTCTCGCTTCGGTTTCCTTCCCGCCCAACGCTCAGCATCGCGAGCCCTAGGACGCTTCCTCGCCATACTGGTAGGCGGCGTTGATGCTAACTGCCTTCAGCGCTTCCAGCGGCGTGACTCTCTGGTCCGGTCCGATGACCACATCGCTTCGTGAGATCCGATTGACGGGTGTCCAGAGCACGAACAGCTGATCCAGCGGGGCAACGACAAAGTCGGTGCGGTTGCTCGGGCGCAGCCCCTTGGGCGGCGCTTCGGCGTTCGGCCGAGGCGCGCGATCTCCTACGCGACGCTGCCACTATGGAACGTCTCGATTGCCTCGCGGTAGAACGGGTTCCCCGCCAGGTAGTGAGGCATGTCGGAGGTCTTCTCGATCGGATCCTTGTTGAGCGAACTGCAGAGCTGCGCGATCTCGGAGCGAGTCGCGTCCGACAGCGCCAGCTCCGCAACAGTGCCGTCCGACAGCTTGAAGATGAAGAAGATCTCCTGACGTCCGACGATGTCGTTCCAGAATCCAGGCGTGAGCTTCTGACGAACCAGGACCTTGTAGGCAGAAAGGCTGCCCTCCGGGATCAGGATGCCACGGAAGGAAGAGCCGGCACCACGCAGAATCTCGACGCCGAGCGTGGTGAGCTCATCGTCGGCGATGCCATCTGCCCCCATGAGAAAACTGAGGCGCTCGTGCGGTCCGGGTATCATCGCCCACCTCTCGTTCGCGCGGTTAGGGACCGGTGGCTCGAAGCGACGATCCGGCTGTCGTGTTTCGTATCGTGTCCCGGCAGCAGTCTCGCACGCCGCGGTCCTGAGTTCATCTCGCGGCCGCCGTCCCCGGCCCAAGCGTCAGACTCCGGAGGGCGTTGTGTGCGAGAGCGAACCAGAGCACGATCGCCCGCGCCTTCTCGAGTCCGCGTACACACAGACGCGTCAGCCCGCGGTTACGCGCAATCGCGTTCACGCACTCCGCCACTTGACCGCGCTGCCGGTATACCGCGCGGCCGCCGGGACTCCGCATCCTCCGTCGCGCTGCGCGGCGAGCGCCAAGACGCAGCCGGCTGTAGGATCGCCGCGTGTGGGTGGTGATCTCGCTCCGTGTGTCCGCCTCGGTGACGACGGGCCATCTGGAGGGCGAGCCGCAACCCTAGCGGGGCGAGGTGGACGTCGATCCGCACCTCAGTCTGATTGCTGCGTGCTATGGGGCCGGGGCACTCTCGTCCCTGTTGGCGCGGTGGTCCGGCCGGCTGGCGCTCGGCGTGGGCCACTTCGCCGCGCTGGCCGGTGCCGTCGCCGGTCTCTGCGTTTCCCTCGGCGTTCTGCTCGGTCCCCCGGGCCGCGCGCTGACGCAGACGCTGCCGGATCTTTTTCCCTTCGCTCGGCTCTCGCTCGCGGTCGACGGGCTCTCCGCCTATTTCCTCCTCGTCATCTCGGTCGTCGCCATTGCGGCATCCGTCTATGGCCCGGCTTACCTGCGGGCGCACTCGCCCGACGCGGGTCCGGCTCGGCAGGCGACGCAGGTGCTGGGGCTCAACGTCTTCCTGGGCGCGATGGTGTTCCTCTGCTGCGCCGGCGATGCGCTGACCTTCCTCCTTTGCTGGGAAGGCATGACGCTCGCGAGTTACGTCCTCATCGTCTCCGACGATCGGGATGGTGAGAACGCGCGGGCGGGGCTCCTCTACATGGTGATGGCCCACGGCGGGACGGCGCTGCTCCTCGTCGCCTTCCTCGCACTCACCGAGCGCGCCGGAGCGTTCGACTTCGCGAGCCTGCGCGCGGCGGCGGGCGAACTCGACGGCACGACGCGAGGCACGTTGTTCTTCCTGGCGCTCGGGGGATTCGCGACCAAGGCCGGTGTGGTGCCGCTCCACGTCTGGCTGCCACGCGCACATCCCGCGGCTCCGAGCCACATCTCGGCACTGATGTCAGGCGTCATGCTCAAGGTCGCGATCTACGGCATCTTGCGTTTCGCCTTCGACTTGCTCGCGCCGGTCGCCGGACCGCTGCCGCCCGCCTGGGGATGGACGGTGCTCACGCTGGGCACGACCTCGGCCGTGCTCGGTGTGCTGTACGCGCTCCAACAGCACGACTTGAAGCGCCTGCTCGCATTTCACAGCGTCGAGAACATCGGCATCATCCTCATCGGGGTGGGGCTGGCGATGATCGCGTGGCGCCGGGACGAGGCGGGCGCCGCACTCGCGACCGTCGCTCTCTCCGCGGCCCTCCTTCACACCGTCAACCACGCGGCATTCAAGGGCCTCCTCTTCCTCGGCGCGGGCAGCGTTCTGTGTCGCACGCATCTGCGCAACATGGAGGAGCTCGGCGGCCTTGCCCGGCGCATGCCCTGGACGGCGGGGCTGTTCCTGCTCGGAGCCATCGCGATTTCGGCGCTACCCCCGCTCAACGGGTTCGTCAGCGAGTGGCTCACCTTTCAAGCCCTTCTCGGCGGCGCCAGTCGTTTCCGCGGCCCCGCCGGGCTCGGCGTCGTTTTCTCCGCCGCGATGCTGGCGCTCACCGGAGGCCTCGCCGCCGCCTGCTTCGTGAAAGCGTTCGGTGTAACGTTCCTCGGCCGCCCGCGAACGCCCCATGCCGAGCAGGCCACCGAAGCGCCGCCGTCGATGATCGCGGGAATGGTCTGGCTCGGAGCTGTGTGCGTCGCCCTCGGCGTCGCGCCGGGGTACGCGATGCGCCTGCTCGACGCGCCGACGGCGGAGCTGCTCCACGGCCCCGGCGCCAGCGCCGTCTTGACGGCTCGCGGGCCACTGGTGCTGTCGGCGGCGGCCGGGGCAGATGCCACGGCCCTTTCGATGCCGGTGCTGGCCGCGCTCCTCGTCGCGCTCGCCGCGATGGCGTGGATCGTGCGCCGCGGATGGCGGCGGGCGCCGCTGCGCAGCGTGCCGACGTGGACCTGCGGAATGAGCCCCACGGCACGCTTCGACTACACGGCGACGGCATTCGCCAAGCCGCTCCGGCTCGTTTTCGCGGTGCTCTACCGCCCGCGCCGGAACGTGATCCGCGATAGCGCCGGGACGCCGTACGTCGCGCAACGCATTCGCTACACCGGCGAAGTCGTGGATCTCGCGGAGACACAGATCTACCAGCGCGTCCAGAACGCCATCACAGCGCTGTCGCGAACCCTTCGCGCTCGCAGCACGGGTCGTATCCACGCTTACATCGCCTTCGTGCTGGCAGCGCTCCTCGTGACGCTGCTGATCTTCGGCGTGGGGCCGCGATGACCGGCGAGCGACCCTTCGCGCTCGTTCTTTTCGAGATGAGCTTCCTCGTGCTGTTGGGGCCGCTCGTGACCGGCGGCATCCAGAAAATCAAGGCCCGGCTCCAATTCCGGCAAGGGGCTGGCGTCCTGCAGCCGTATCGCGATCTCGCCAAGCTCTTCCGCAAGGGCACGGTGCAGGCGGATACGACGTCGGGCCTGTTCCACTCGATTCCGGTGTTCGTGCTGGCAGCCACGGTCGCGGCGGGCGCGCTGATTCCGGTCTTTCGCGGCGGCCCGCCGGTAGTCCCGTTGGGCGACGCATTGTTGCTGCTCGGCCTGCTCGCGCTGGCCCGCTTCTTGACCGCCGTCGGTGCGCTCGACGCCGGGGGCGCTTTCGGCGGCATGGGGGCGTCGCGCGAGATGACGGTCGCGCCGCTCGTCGAACCGGTCTTGATGATGGTCGTCTTCTCGACCGCGGTCGTTGCCGGGACGACGGAGCTCGGCACTCTCGCGGCACACCGCGGCGAATCGTGGCTGCTCGCTTGGCGGGCGGCCGACCTCCTCGGCTTCGCGGCCATGCTCGTGCTGCTCCCGGCAGAGACCGGCCGCATCCCGGTGGACAACCCGGATACGCACCTCGAGCTCACGATGCTGCACGAGGGGATGCTGCTCGAGCACTCCGGTCCGGGACTCGGCTGCATGATGCTCGCGTCGCACACCCGCCAGGTCGTGACCCTCGGCCTCGTCGCAGCGCTGTTCCTCCCGGCCGCGCCGATGGTCGCCGGGAGCGCCCTTGGACTTCTTCTCGGCGGCGCCGCCTTCGCGGCGAAGATACTCGTGCTCGCGCTCTACCTCGCGCTCGTCGAGTCGTCCTACGCCAAACTGAGGCTCTTCCGGGTCCCGCAGTATCTCGCCGTCGGCTTCGTCTGCGCATTGACCGCGCTCGCTTTGAGGATCCTATGAACGAGGCAGCGGTCCACGCGATCATCGACGACATCGGCGCTCTGCTGCTGTTCTCGATGATCCTCATCCTCGCGGCGGATCAGATCTACCGCGCCATCTACGCCGTCGCGGCCCAGTCGCTGCTCATCGCCGTCGCGGCCGGCGTCCTGGCGATGGCCACCGGGAATGCCGACCTCTGGGTGATCGCCGGAGTCACGCTGGTCGTCAAGGCGATTCTGCTGCCGTGGGTCCTACACCGGGTCGTGCAGCGCATGAACGTGCGGCGAGAGGTGGAGCCTGTGATTCCGGTCGTCACGACGCTCGCCTTCGCCGTGACCATCGTCGTGATGTCGTTTCATTTGAGCGCCTCGCTCGGATCCGTCCGCCAGGTGATTACCGGCAACGCGCTGCCGGTCGGCATCGCTCTCACCCTGCTCGGCGTGCTGGTGATGGCGAGCCGAAAAAAAGCACTGACCCAGATGGTGGGACTCTTCGCTTCGGAAAACGGGATCTTCTTCACGGCGATGGCGGTCACCAAGGGCATGCCGCTGATCATCGAAATCGGCGTCATCCTCGACGTCATCCTCGCTGCGCTGGTGATGGCGATCCTCGTGCTCCGGGTCCGCTCGACGGTCGACGCCGACATCGCGGACCTGGACCGGCTGCGCGGATGAGTTCGAGATGAGATGGTCGAGATGAGCGAGAACCTGCTCTGGATTCTGCCGCTCGTACCCACCGTCGCAGCACTCCTCATGCTCACGGTACGAGACCGCCGCGTCCTCTCGGCGCTCGACATCGGGGGCTCGACCGTGCTCGTCGTTCTTGCGTTCACCCTCGCCGGCGCGGTGGCCGCCGACGGCCCGCGGGCGCTCGGCGTCTTCCGCATCGACGAACTCGGGCTCGTCTTCCTCCTCCTGCTCGCCGTCCTCACCTTTGCCGTGTCGATCTACACGGTCGGTTGGGCGCGGCAGGCCGTGGCGGTCGGTAACATGAAGGCCGAGTCCCTGCGCTTCTACTTCGCTCTCGTACATGCTTTCGTCGCGACGATGGTCGTCACGGTGCTCGCAGACAACCTCGGAGTGCTGTGGATCGCGATGGAAGGGACGACGATCACCTCGGCCGTCCTGGTCGGCTTCCACGGTCATCACCACGGCCTCGAGGCGGCGTGGAAGTACATCATCGTGACGACCATCGGCATCTCTTTCGGTCTGTTCGGCACGGTACTCGTGTATTCCGCCGCCGCCGACGCCATGGGAGACGCGGGCACGATGAGCTGGTCGGCGATCATGCAGGTCGCGCCCGCGCTCGATCCCGGAATCGTCCGCATCGGCTTCCTCTTCGTGATGGTCGGCTATGGCACCAAGGCGGGTCTCGCGCCCATGCACCTCTGGCTGCCCGACGCCCACAGCCAGGCTCCGACGCCGGTCTCGGCCTTGCTGTCGGGCATCCTCATCAAGTGCGCGTTACTCGGAATCATGCGCTTCCAGACCATCGCCGCCGCGGCGTGCGGCCCGGAGTTCGCGACGAAGGTGCTGCTCGTCTTCGGCATCACTTCGGTCGTCGTGGCGACCCCGTTCATCCTGGCGCAGCGGGACGTCAAGCGTCTGCTCGGCTACCACAGTGTCGAGCACGTCGGGATCATCGCGCTCGGTCTCGGCTTCGGCGGCTCCGTCGGCACCTATGGCGCGCTGCTGCACGTGGTGAACCACGGCGTCACCAAGGCGCTCGCGTTCTTCGCCGCCGGCGCGGCCATCTCGCGCTTCGATACTCGCGACATGCGGGCCATCCGGGGCCTGCTCGCGGTGGCGCCGATCACCGCGACGCTCCTGATGCTCGCAGCGCTGTCGCTCGCAGGCGTGCCGCCATTCTCGATCTTCGTGAGCGAGCTCCTCGTGCTGCGCGCGGGCATCGGCGGCGGTCACTGGGTGGCGCTCGCGCTCTTTCTCACGATGGTCGTCATCATCTTCGCTGGCCTCCTGCACCATGCCGGCGCGATGGTCTTCGGCGAGCCGACCGCGGCGGCCCGCCGCGAACCCGAGGCCTGGTCGCCGCTCGCCGCGATGCTGCTGCTCGCGGTGATCATGCTGGTGCTCGGCCTCACCATTCCCGGGAGAGTCGATGCGCTCTTGCGGCGCGCAACGGAGATCGTCGTTGGTTGAACGTGCCCTCGTACAAAGCTTGCTGGCGAGCGCCGGCGGCGACGCCGAGGCAGAGCCGGGTCCGCGCTCGACGGACCTCACGTTGCGCCTCGGCAACTCGAGCGATCTGCTGGCTGCGGCCGCAGTGCTGCTCAGCCAGCACGCGATGGCCCTCGCCACGGTGGTGGCGACCGACGAGACGGCGACGCAGAACGGTGACATGGAGGTGCGCTACATCTTCGAACCCGCCGGCCCGGGCGCCGGCGTTGCTGCCATCCCGACGGATCGATTCGTGACGCTGCTCGTCGCGGTCGATCCGGCGTGCCCGGAGGTGCCCTCACTCGCGAGGGCCATCCCGGCCGCGAACTGGCACGAGCGCGAGGTGCAGGATCTTTTCGGGATCGTCCCAGTCGGGCACCCCGATCCTCGCCCGCTCGTAGTCCACGACGGGTGGCCACCGGGCGTCTTCCCGCTGCGCAAGAGCTTCGACGCCTCGCGGCGCCTCCCGGTCCTGGCTGCCGACGAGTTTCCGCACCTCGTCGCCGAGGGCGAAGGCGTCTTCGAGATCCCGGTCGGCCCGATCCACGCCGGCATCATCGAGCCCGGCCACTTCCGCTTCACTTCGGTGGGCGAGAGCGTGCTCTATCTCGACGCGCGCCTCTTCTACACGCACCGCGGGCTCGAGAAGCGGATGGAGGGGCTCTCGCCGCTCGACGCGTTCTACGTCGCCGAACGGATCTGCGGGGTCTGCTCGGTCGCGCACGGACTGGGTTATTGCGAGGCCCTCGAGCAGATCGCCGGCGCCGCGGTTCCGCCGCGGGCCCGGCTACTTCGGAGCATCGCTCTCGAGCTCGAGCGGCTCTACAACCACATCGGCGACATCGGCAACGTTTGCGCCGGCGCCGCGTTCCACTACGGCACGGCGATCGGGCTGCGCCTCAGAGAGCGGCTCCAGCAGCTCAACGAGCGGCTCACCGGCCATCGCTTCTTGCGCGGTCTGGTCATCCCGGGCGGAACCCGACTCGATCTCACGCACGACCTGCTCGGCGTCCTCGCAGCCACGCTCGACGAAACGCGCGCCGGGCTCGCGAGCCTGATGGCACGCATCGAAGCCAACTCGTCGGTCGTCGACCGGTTCGACGACACCGGGATCCTGCCGCACCAAGCCGCGCTCGATCTCGCGGTGGCCGGCGTGGCCGCTCGGGCGAGCGGCGTCGATCGCGACGCGCGGCGCGACCATCCTCACGGCGCGCTCGCGGATCCAGACGCACCGAGCTTCGAAGTCGTGACCGATACGGGCGGTGACGTGATGGCCCGCGTTACGGTGCGCGCCCGGGAGGCCGATGTGTCGATTCGGCTGGTCGGCGAGCTGGTTCGACGGCTCGAGCCGGGGCCGCTCCAGGTCGCCCTCGTCGATCCGCTGCCCGGCGGACGGATCGGCATCTCGGCCATCGAGTCACCCCGCGGCGAGGCAGTCCATTGGCTGCGCCTCGACGAGCGCGGGCGCGTGGACCGCTACCACTTGCGCTCGCCGAGCTATCAGAACTGGCCCGCGGTCGCTCTCGCGGCCGAAACCGCGATCGTCCCGGACTTCCCGTTGGTCAACAAGAGCTTCGAGCTCTGCTACTCGTGCACGGATCGTTGACATGCTGCGGATCCTCGTCGACGCGCTGCGCACCGGAGTGGTCACGATCCGCTACCCGGCGGCGCCGAGCGTGCCGCCGGAGCGCTTCCGGGGCGCGCCCGTGCTCTCCCCCGGCAGCCACCTGCCGCCGCCCGACGTCTGCCCCGCCGGAGCACTTTCAGAGCGTGTCGACACCGGCGGGCGTCACGTCGTGCTCGATCTCGCGCGCTGCATTTTCTGCGGCCGCTGCGCCGAAGCCCCATGGGCCGGCGCGATTGCGATGGGACGGGACTTCGAACTCGCAGCGCGCCGTCGCGCCGACCTGCGCCTCGAGGTCGTGGCCGACGACGCAAGCGGCCGCCTGCCCGAGGCGATGGCGCCGACACTCGATCCGGACGTCGAGGCCGCCCAGGCCGCCGCGGAGATCCACCGCGTGCTCGGCCGCTCGCTTCACCTGCGCCACCTCGACGCGGGCTCCTGCAATGCCTGTGACTGGGAGCTCTCGGCCCTTCTCAACCCGGTCTACGACGTGCGTCGCCTCGGCATCGACTTCGTCGCCTCGCCGCGGCATGCCGATGGAGTCGTGGTCACTGGCCCAGTCACGCGCAACCTCGAGACGGCCGTGCGCCGCACGATCGAGGCGGTTCCGGAACCGCGCGTCGTGATCGCGGTGGGCGCTTGCGCGGCCTCCGGTGGCATCGTCGGAGAGAGCTACGCGAGCGCTGGCGGGGTCGATCGGGTCCTCCCGGTCGATGTCTACATTCCCGGCTGTCCGCCGCGCCCCGAAGCCATCCTGTTCGGGATCCTCGTCGCCGTCGGCCGCCTCGAAGCACGACGCTGATTCGCAGTTCTCAACGAACGCACTTCGGTGACGTCGACCCCTTGAAGAGGACGGTACGAGGGCACGGACGAGTTTCTAGGCCGCGAGAGCCCGATGCTCCCGCATCTCCGCACGACGGAGAACGAGCCTCGATAGGTGTTGGGTGCAGAGTCCTCGACTCGCACCAGAGATCGAAACGAAGTCAGAGAGCCGCGAAGAGAAGAACGCGATCGCGAACTCACCGACGACGCCTCACCGCGCTGCCGGAAGGACGATCT
>Ga0184615_10002307_pt1 | contig 10211 bp, 11 predicted proteins | sample PLM4_65_coex_FD_133134 | JGI IMG/M metagenome (GOLD analysis project Ga0184615, IMG submission 133134) | Groundwater sediment microbial communities from an aquifer in East River, Colorado, USA - PLM4_65_coex | ecosystem: Environmental > Terrestrial > Soil > Riparian zone | place: USA: East... | reverse complement strand
TATCAGTATGCCCGTCGGGTGTCGCGCCTTTGGTTATGATTTCTTGAGGGGTGGGTTTGAGGAAGATTTTTTCCATTGAAGGCTGGTTTATCCTCACACTCACCAAGTTCCGGCTTCGCCCAAGTATGCTATAGAACTTAGTGAGTGTGTGGATTTACTTTTTTACCTCATTTCGTTACTCTGGCCTTAGATTCGGAGGTAGCGATTACCCTCATTGTAGTTCAATATGTCGGACCATGTCAAAGCCAATTCTCGACAATCTGTTCGGGTCTAAAATTAGGGTCAAGATCCTTAAATTTGTCTTTCGGAAACATCCCTCTGGTTTTACCATTCGAGATGTGGCTAAACGGGTCCAGGAGTCACCCCTCGAAGTAAAGAAAGAACTTGAATTATTGCAAGAAATGGGCCTAGTACGGCGTAAATCATAAGATGGCAAAAAAACACTCTCGAAAAAAAATAAAGAAAAATTCTAGGCGAAAAAAAACTCGCCGCGCCCGTCGTTCAGCGCAGCAATCTAGAAATAAAAAAGTTTTACACACATCGCGTCCACCTCGAGTATCCACAGGGGGTACCCCTAAAGAGCTTTATATTCTCAACCCGGAGTTCGATTTCTTTTCAGAACTAAGAGCATTGGTTTTGAAGGCATCGCCCGCGGAAAAAAATAATCTAGCTCGTCGTATCAGTCGTTTAGGTGGCGTAAAGCTCGCCATCATCTCCGGAGTGCTTTTAAATCCTGAGAAGGCCGATGCTACTGCGGTGCAAATAGATTTATTTATTGTCAGTGATTATGTTGACCGACAACGGCTCAATCGTTTTTTGAAATCACTCGAAGCAGATGTTGGAACAGAAATTCGTTTTGGTCTCATGGACAAACAAGAGTTCGATTATCGCTATGGGATGTTCGACAGATTTGTTCGTGTCTTGCTCGAAGGACCACACGAAAAAATAATTAATAAACTAGGAGTTTAAACTGGCACATTTCTTTGTCGTCGCCTCCGCTCCTCGTTCCACCGCAGCGCAAGTTTTAGCGGTTCACGACTGTGCTCGGCTCCTTCGCGAACTGCATCCATTTTAAAACTCCTTGAAGCTTATATAATTATTACAGACACGATTGCGCCCTTAGCTCAGTGGTAGAGCGTTCGATTCACATTCGAAAGGTCGTAGGTTCAATCCCTACAGGGCGCACAGAGATAGTTTGACTTTGTCGATTCTCTAATGTATAATACCCATAGTTCAACATACGAAAAAGTTTTGAGGTGTAAACGGAGCACACTTCAAGACGGGTAACGCTCCGCAGTCGGAGGAAGAATGAAGCGAATCCTCCTCGTGGGCATGCTCATGGCGCTCGCCTTGGCCATGCCCCTCGTCGTCGGTGCCGGACCCCCGCAGTCGGACCACGACATGTACATGAGCGGCAATTTCGTGCTCGTCGAGCCCGATGTCGGCAGCACCATCGTCCTGGACCAGAACATGGCCTGGGCGTCCGACAGCGGCCTCGTGAACGAGAGCGGCATCTACACCTTCGACGCGCTGGCGACGGGCAAGGAGCTGGTGGCCATCTCGGCCCATCGGGCGATCAACGACTACGTCAGCGTCCAGCCGGCGCTCATGAACCATCGCTACATCCATCCCCAGCTGCGGAAGGCGGTCATGAAGATCGGCGACCAACGCTTGCACGGCTCCGGTCGTGCGATCCTGCAGATCTAGAGGCGCCAGATCATCAGCCTCGACCCTAGCCGGGTTCCCAAGGGAACCCGGCGTTTTTATTACTCTAAAACCATAGAAAGTTATAAACACTTAAATGTTGCGCAGTGGAAGTTATGGGCTATAATTGATACTAGAGTGTTAAATTGTGGATAGAAGTGTTAATAACTCCTTCATTCTGTGGATAAGTAATTGGGGGTACAGGATGAAGTAAATCGCCACACTCAGTAAGGATTTTGGGCAGTTGCCTGTTAAAACAGGCCGATCCTTACTGAGTGTGGCGATAAAACCAGGCCCTTTATGTTGATAGGCGAGTACAAGCACAACCTAGACCCCAAAAAACGCCTGGCAATTCCCTCAAAATTTAGAAAAGAACTTGGGGATGGCGCAGTCCTTACGCGGGGTCTTGATAACTGTCTGTTTATGTTTCCGAAGTCGCAATGGGAACAATTGGCTGACAAACTCGGCAACCTGCCGATGAGTCAGCAAGGTACCCGGGCTTTCGGACGTTTGCTCCTATCTGGCGCGGTAGAGGTAGAGTTCGATGTTTTAGGAAGGATTCTTATCCCGGAATATCTGAAAAACTACGCCGGCCTTAAAAAGGAAGTGGTCGTAACTGGAGTCCATAATCGTTTGGAAGTCTGGGACCACGAAAAATGGGAGCAGTACAAAGCTGATATTGAAAAGAATTCTGATGCAATTGCCGAGAAGTTGGGGGAACTCGGCATGATCTAAGATGAATGAACGAAAAAACATCCACCAACCGGTACTTTTACAAGAAGTGATCGAATACCTGGATTTAAAACCGGGCTATTGTTTCATAGACGCAACGCTTGATGGCGGCGGCCATACCAGAGCGGTGCTGGAACGGTATCCGGATGCAAAAATTCTAGGAATTGAAATAGATGCCGCTGAAGTAGCATCGTTGGTAGAAAATTATCCGGATATTAAAGAACGGATAACGATCGTAAACAACAGCTACACGCACCTTCAAGATATTGTACAACAGCACAATATCCGGCCTGATGGCATCTTATTCGACCTTGGATTATCTTCCTGGCATTTCGAAGCAAGCGGTCGAGGGTTCTCATTTCAAAAAGATGAGCTGCTCGACATGCGCTTTGATCCCGGGGGAAGCAATTCCACCGCGGCCGAGATCTTGAACCAATCACCGGAACAAGAATTGATCAAGATATTAGAAGAATATGGCGAAGAACAGTTCGCTCATGAAATAGCCTCGGCTATTATCCAGGTCCGCCAAGAAAAACCTATTACCACCACCACTGAATTGGTTCATTTAATCAAGAGAGCAGTACCCGCTTGGTATACCCATCGCAAGATCCATGCGGCGACAAAAACTTTTCAAGCGTTGCGTGTGGCGGTCAATCAGGAACTTGAAAATATACGACAAGGAATAGCGGCAGCCCTGGAAGTTTTACCGCCGAAAGGACGACTGCTTGTTATCTCATTTCAAGGTTCAGAAGACAAAATCGTTCGGGAATTTTTTAAACAAAAAGCAAAGGAAGGAATTATCCAATGGGTAACCCGCAAGACCATTCGTCCTACCTGGGATGAAATGAAGGATAATCCACGCGCTAGAAGTGCAAAAATGAAGATTATTGAAAAATTATAATAAGTCGGGTACGGAATGCCCTGACTATTGCATATGTATCAAAACCCTTACGCTCATTCACTCCCGCTTCTTAAACGAAGCTCTTTCCATATTGATTTGAATATAAAGCCACTTTTTTGGCTTAACATGATTCTTGCTCTCACCACTATTTTATTAGTGAGTTATTATGTTTTGATCTCCAATACTCTGGCGAGCCAAAACTATCAGATGCGGGTTATGAATGAAGAACTCACAGTTTTAATGGAAGAACATAGTAGTTTCCAAAAAACAGAAACTGCAAACCTCGATGAACTAGCGGCTTTTGCCCAGACTCATAATATGGTAGAAGCAGTGGAAGTTGCGCATATGTCCGAGACCAATAATGTTGCTCGAAGGTAGTTTTTTAACACCCTTTTGCTTATGAAGTCTAATGATAATTCACGAATTACCTATTTTCTTGGCATAGTTTTTTTATTTTTTGGACTCGTGGGTTATCGCCTCTCAGTAGTTGGATATCTCAAGCACAGTCACTACTCTCAAACCGCTCAAGCCCAGACAGAACAAAGCACCAACGTCCTCACCCGGGGGACAATTTATTTTTCAAGCAAGGACACAGAACGTCCGTTAGCCGCTACCAATAAAAAGTTTTCCGTGGCTCATATTGTTCCATCAAAAATAAATAAAGCTCAAACGTTAGAACTGATTTCATTTTTTAATACGACGCTCGGCATCAAAGAGGATTTTTTAAAGACTACTATTAATTCTGGCAGTGATTATGCTCGAATTCTTCCTGGCCGTCTCACTCCGGAACAGGTAAATTTTGTTAAAGAAAAAAACTTTCCTGGCGTCGGCATCTCCTATATTACGGACCGTTTTTACCCCCAAGGAATATTGGGCGCGGATGTTTTAGGATTCCTTGGTTATGATGGCGAAGGCCGCACCGGACAATATGGTATTGAGTCGTTCTATAATCAGGAACTCTTTGGACAGGATACTGAACCAAGCCAGCTCTTAGCTTCAGGCTTGCCCGGAATCATCGGTAGCTTATGGCCTGGCGCTCAGGCACGGGAAAAACAACGCGATACCACCTTTGATCGGCCGAAAGATATTGTTCTCACGATAGACAAAAATATCCAGGAATTTGTGGAAGAAGAACTCGACGATCTTATGGCCCAATGGAAGCCTGTTGTGGGCAGTATCATTGTTCAAGATCCGATTACTGGAAAAATATTAGCGATGGTTGATCGTCCAACCTTTGACCCCAATATCTATACTGAATCTAAACCTGAAGTATTTTTAAATAGTTCCATCCAGTACATATTTGAACCGGGCTCGTCTTTTAAACCAATTACCATGGCAGTCGGATTAGATAAAGTGAAAATTACTCCCCAAACCGTCTATGAAGACAAAGGTTTTGTTGAGGTGGCAGAATACACTATTAAAAATTTCAGCGAGCGGGTTTTTGGTCGTCAGACCATGAGCCAAGTATTAGAGAAATCAATTAATACCGGTACTATGTTCGTTGAAAATTTAGTAGGAGATAATGCATTCCTTGATTACGTATTGAACTTTGGATTTGGCCAGCGCACCGGTATTGATATGCCAGGGGAAGTAAACGGTGATATCACCAATTTATATAGTGGCCGTAAAATTAACTTTCTGACCGCCTCATTCGGCCAGGGTATCGCGGTAACACCTCTCCAACTCATCAATGCATATTCGACGATTGCGAACGGCGGCAAACTGATGAAACCTTATATTGTGGACCGAATAATTACCGAAGGTAAGGAAATCATAACTCAGCCGGAGGTCATGGGCATTCCTATTTCTGAAAAAACTTCGGCCAAACTAAAAGCAATGCTCGTTAATGTGGTTGATATTGGCTTTGACAAGGCTCGGATCAAAGGATATGAAGTGGCTGGTAAAACCGGTACGGCTCAGATACCTAATACCGAAGGCGGATATCTGGAGGATCAGTACATTCACAATTTTTTGGGCTTTGCACCGGCTCAAAATCCCCGTTTTACAATTTTGATAAAAATTGATAAACCACAAGGCATTACGTTTGCGGCGGATAGTTTATCACCCACCTTTAAAGAAATTGCCGCCTTCTTATTGAATTATTATAATATTCCACCCACCCGTTAATGCTTAGAAATATTCTTAAAAAAATCCTTACCCTGCTCGCCAAACTCTATCTTAGGCGTTATAAGCCGGAAATCATTGCTGTGACCGGCAATGTCGGTAAAACATCGGCCAAGGAAGCAATTGCGGCTGTGATGAGCATTCAATATAGAGTACGGGCAAGTGGGGGTAACCTTAACAATGATATCGGTGTACCGCTCGCAATTTTAGGCGATTGGAGCGAGCGCTATTACCGAGAAGGGCCGAGCTTGGGATTTTGGTTCGAGGTCATTTTGGCCGGAATTGTTTTTCTAATCATTCCCCACGATTACCCCGAAGTGCTCATCCTAGAATACGGTGCTGATAGACCAGGAGATATCGGACGCTTGGCACATATATATCCGCCGCATGTGGGGGTAGTGACAGCCGTTGGGGAAACCCCAGTTCATGTCGAATTCTTTGCTAGCCCTCAGGAGGTGGCCCAAGAAAAATCAAAACTTATAAAAGCGCTGGGACCGGATGATTATGCGGTGTTGAATTACGATGATCTAACGGTTTTAGATATGAAAGATAGAACTCGCGCTAAAGTATCTACTTTTGGGGCCGGTGAAGGAGCGGATGTTCGTATCTCTAATTTTGATTTTATTTTAGATAGTGAAGGCAGACCTGAAGGAGTTGGATTTAAAATTCATTATGAAAGTGGGTTCGTACCGTTTAAAATATTTGGTTCGCTAGGTTTGACCCAGGCATTATCGGCTGCCGCTGGGATAGCAGTTGGGACAGTATATAAATTAAATTTAGTTGATATGGCTGCGGCGCTAGGTTCTTATAATACTCCACCAGGCCGCATGAGGATCCTGCCTGGTATTCGAAATTCGATAATCATTGATGATACTTACAATGCAGCGCCGGCTTCTATGCATGCGGCCTTAGAAACATTACGCGATATCCCCGCTAGTCCGCGAGTGCCGAGTGTTATCAAACGCAAAATCGCCGTATTGGGTGATATGCTTGAGTTGGGGGACCACTCAATCGGGGCTCATCAAAAAATAGGGGATTTAGCCGCCCGAGTGGTAGACATTCTTGTTGCCGTTGGCGAAAAGGCAAAACTTATAGCCGACGCGGCTTCTGATCAAATACCTCAGGAAAATATTTTTACGTTTGATGATTCTGATGAGGCTAAGGTTCTAGTTCAAAAAATCATAGAAGAAGGGGACATCGTCCTCGTAAAAGGCTCACAAGGCAAGCGCATGGAAAAAATAGTTGAAGAAATAATGGCTCAACCGGAACACAAGCAGGAGCTCCTTGTCAGACAGAGTAAAAAGTGGTTAAATAATTAACCTAATGGCCCTGTCGTCTAGCCTGGTCTAGGACGCATGGTTCTCATCCATGTAACACCGGTTCAAATCCGGTCAGGGCTGCGTGTAGAAACAAAACTGCCATTATGGCAGTTTTGTTTTATTCTAAAAAGAAAATTAAAAAGAGAAAACCGCGTCCGAGATGAGCGGCGCGGGGGCGCGGCTTCTCGAACGCGGTAGGTTACGACTGGATGGGAGCGGAGGCGGCAGCTCGGATGGCAGCCAGTTTATGGTCCTGGGACCCAGTCTGGGTGCTGGCTGGGGTCGTGGGATGGAAACGCTCGTTGGGCATGGTCACGCCCTCGCGACTGCTGGCGCAATCGACCGCGACCTCGAAGATCTGGTCCACGTTGAGTACCGTGTGGTGGTCGACGGACCCGCGGGTGCAGATCTGGTTGGCGTCCACATTCCAGGTCCACTCGCGGAGTCCCTCGGTCTTGTGCTTGGGTTGCTTGAGCTCGTGACCTCGGACGGTCTCTCCCGAGAGCTTGATGTTACGGGCCTTGGCCTCGGCGATGCGCAAGGCCTTGATCAGGGGCATCAAGCTGATGCCGGAATCGGCTCGGGAGATCTCGTAACTCGTGATGCCGTTGTCGCCGATGAGCCCCAGGATAAGCAGGTGGAAGGTCTCGCCGAGGTGAGTGCGAGCCATCTCGATGGCTTCCTTGTGATGGACGTTCAGAGCGATGCTCCCCAGACTGCGATCCTTGCCATCCTGACAGCGGACGGTGGTCCCTCGGCGAGGCGCAGCACGCAAAGCGGAGCGAGGATCGGTGGTCGCCAGGGCTTCTGCGAGCGTACTCATGAGGTTACTCCTTGGATTTTAAAAGCTGGCCCTATGCCAGCCTGACTATCTATAATTATACAATGAATCTATCCAAATTGTCAATTTTATTGACAATTAAGCCTTTTTGCGTTAAATTGTACCCCTATGACCGGGTAGTAGATTTTCCAATGGACCTTCTTTAGAAAGTCAAAACGCACAAAGCTATTGAAAAATTCACTACCCGGCAGGCATTTTATGACTCACTTTGCAATAATAAAAACGGGCGGAAAACAGTATAAGGTTGCCGAAGGCGATAAACTCACGATCGAAAAACTTCCCGCAACTGAAGGGGAAGTTGTTTTTGACCAAGTATTGCTTATAGCGGACGGTGACAATGTGACCGTTGGCACCCCGATAGTATCAGGCGCTAAAGTTTCAGCTGAAGTGATCAGTTTCGGCAAAGGCGAAAAGAAAATGGTATTTCGATATAAATCAAAAACCCGTCAGCATAAAAAGAAAGGCCACCGTCAGCCTTTCACTGAAGTGAAAATAACAAAAATCTCCCCCTAGAACTGATTATGCAAAAGCCCCGGAGCTCCATGTGTTGTAAGGAGCTGACCGGGGCTTTTGTCTTTCGATTCACCAATATCTTCGTTACAACCTTCGATGCTCACTCACCATATGTCCATATGGCTCGCTCCGCTTCTCGGTTGTGTCTCGATCTTGGCGAACACAATACGTTCTAATTCTAGATTTACTTTCTATAATCTAAAGCATTTTTTAATGTAATTTCGTCGGCGTATTCTAAGTTAGAGCCGGAAGCGAGACCGCGGGCTAAGCGGGTAAGAGTTACATGTTTGTTGTTTCTGAACAAATCTTTTACGTATAGGGAAGTAGTTTCGCCAGCCGTAGAAGGATTAGTGGCGATGATTAATTCTACTGATTTTGTCTGGGCTAACGATTTAACTCGTTGAGCTAGTTCTGGTAATCGGAGTTGTTCGTGAGTAATGTTATCTACCGGATTAATGGCCCCACCAAGCACATGGTAGAGACCTTTATATAGTCCTGTCTTCTCGATTGAATCCAAGTCAGTGACTTTTTCAACAATAAGCAGTTTTGAGCGGTCTCGTTTTTGGTCGAGACAGACAATACATTTGTCCGTATCAGCCACATTAAAACATTCCTCACAAAACCGGATGGATTGTTTCATGGACGCGATGGCGGTGCCTAGTTCTTTTAACTCGCTTTCCGGTTTGCTCAACAAAGCTAAAACAAAGCGAGCCCCCTGACGCGGGCCCACTCCGGGCAGTTTCTGGAATAATTTTACAAGATATTTAAATTTAGGATTCATCGTGATTAGAAATTAAAAACTAATGAAATCGGTTGGTTCTTTGTGAATATAATCTACTTCCATGAATTTCAAACTATCAGGGTCAATTCGGAAATTAACTTCGCCCGTCGGGCCATTGCGATGTTTGGCGATAACTAATTGGGCAAGATTGGAATGGCCTTGGTCCTGGGCCCGTTGAGCATCGATCTTATCTTCCCGGTGAATGAACATGACCACATCGGCATCCTGTTCAATAGAACCGGAGTCACGGAGGTCAGATAAACGCGGCTTATGGCCCTCACGGCTTTCTACGGCCCGAGAAAGCTGGGAAATCGCAATAACCGGAATATTCAAATCCTTTGCCAAACCCTTAAGGCCGCGGGAGATTTCTGTAACCTGCTGAACCGGGCTGTCATAATTTCTTCGGGAAGCCATCAACTGCAAGTAATCAACGATAAGCAAACCTATTCCATAATCAGCCTGTAGTCTTCGGGCCATGGCTCTCATTTGGAGGACATTCAACGAAGAAGCATCATCAATATAAATAGGTAGATTTTTTAAGTTACTGATAGCGTCGGTAATTTTAAGAAAATCATTATCAATGCCGTCATGGGAAAGTTTTCCGGTACGTAATTTCCAAAGGCTCACCCCAGAACTAGAAGCAATGAAACGATCTACCACCTGATCCATGGACATTTCCAGGCTAAAAACACCGACCGGGATACTTTGTTGGGCCACCCGAAGAGCTAGGTCAATAGCAAAGGCAGTTTTACCTACCGATGGACGAGCAGCGATAATAATTAAGTCTGATTTTTGGAAGCCACCCAATGTTTCATCTAATTTTTTATGACTGGTCGCGTAACCCCTTAATATGCCACTGTCTTGATTACTGATACGCTCCATGGCTTCATCAAGACTGGTGGCTAGCGTAGCAAAATTCTGGGTATATCCTTTCTGAGAAACATGAAACAGTTTTTGCTCGGCCTCGTCCAATAAATTTTCTACGTCATCGTCCTCCTTGTAACCTAAACCGATGATATGATGGGCGGCATCAATAAGGTTACGGAGAACTTTTTTACGCTGGACGATGCGGGCATAAGTGGTGATATGGGCCGAAGTCGGGACGGCGTTAGCTAATGAAGTGAGATAACTAACGCCGCCAATTTCTTCGAGCTTGCCTTGTTCTTGAAGCTTATTGGAAATCGTAAGCAGATCAACATTATCTCTTCGCTCAAAGACCGAGAGCATTGAACTATAGATATTTTGATGAGCGCCACTATAGAAATCATCTGGGGTAACCGAGTCAGCCACCTTAGT
>Ga0184615_10002306_pt1 | contig 10212 bp, 10 predicted proteins | sample PLM4_65_coex_FD_133134 | JGI IMG/M metagenome (GOLD analysis project Ga0184615, IMG submission 133134) | Groundwater sediment microbial communities from an aquifer in East River, Colorado, USA - PLM4_65_coex | ecosystem: Environmental > Terrestrial > Soil > Riparian zone | place: USA: East... | reverse complement strand
CCTGCGTTCGAGCGTGGGCTTGGACAGCCACTTGGTTGGCGAGTTGACTACCTTGCCGATGCTCTTGGCACGACCGATGTCGTTCGGTTAAATGTTGTCCCGATGCCCGAGCCCGAAATCTACGCCATGATAATGGTTGGTCTTGGAGTCCTGGGCTTCGCGGCGCGGCGGAGAAAGGAGCTTCAGCGTGCCGCTGCGCAGCTCCGTTCCCAAGCAGCGTTAGCGAACCCCGCTTCGGCAGGTTTCTTGTCTTTGGCACTACGAAATTCTGGTTTTCCGTCTGCGCCATACTCGCGGCGGCACCGGGGTATGATCCGTTAATGGCTGGCGCTTCAGCAACCGCGCTTGGCGCTCGGCGAGCTGGGCAGCATCATTCACCCAGTATGATGGCACTCCCATGTCCTGCCCTGCGTGCATTTGTAATTTACACCGCACGTATTTGTGAGTCGTTAATTGATCTTGTCAGAGCCAGATAGCCCTTACGGGAAGTTTTTGCGCATGTCGACAAGCAAGGTGACCAGATCCGAGGCTGGATGGGGAAACTTATTCACGGTCGCGGCATTTTGCGCCTGCCTCTGGCTTTGGAGCTGTGGCGGGGGAGGATCCGGGGGAGGATGCGGGGGGGGATCCAGTTCCAGCGGTCCAGCGGGCGTGGGGCCGATCACACTTTCTCTGACTGTGAGCCGCACATCGGGTGTAGCACCGTTGGCGGTGTTCTTTGACGCCACCGCTACGACGAGCTCATTGACGACCAGGCCGTTCCACGAGATCGAGTATCGCTGGGACTTCGGCGACCCGGCCGGCGGCGCCACCTGGAGCGCAGGGAGCAGGGCGGGCGTCAGCAGCAAGAATCTGGCGATGGGTCCGATGGCAGCCCATGTGTTCGAGACGCCTGGCACCTACTTTGTGACTCTGACTGCATTCGACGGGACGAATACGGACACAACCACCGTCCCGATTACCGTCGAAAATCCTAACGACGTATTTAGCGGCAGCAACACGATCTGTTTGGGATCTTCTTTCGTGGGCTGCCCTGACGGGGCACAGCCGGTATCGAACGTGACTGATTTCGCGAATGCTTTGACTACGTACGCGGCCCCGGGAAGACGGTTGCTGTTTCGGGGAGGGGAGACGTTCACCGTGGGTTCGCCTCAGGCAAGGCTGCGTGTCAACGGCCCCGGAATTATCGGAAGCTACGGTACAGGAAAAGCGAGGATCGTGTCCACGGCCAATGCAACAATACTGTCTTTATCGTCGTTGACGACTCCGAACCTCTCGGATTGGCGGATCATGGATCTGAACATCGATGGCCAAACGCGGTTGGAAAATTTTTCGACCGCGATCGTTTCGGATGGAGGCGGTTTTGACCAACTGACACTTCTGCGGTTGGACATTCACGATATCGGCAGCGGGATCACTTTTGGCGCGGCGTTCATACAGGATGCGAATGTGCAAGCCGGTGGCGGCTTGAATAACCCGCATCACCTCTGGGACCAGTTGGCCATTGTCGATAACACGATCAGGAGAATTGGGGGCGGCAACAGGGGTAATCCTGGGCTGGGGTCTTTCCTCGCGGCCCGGCGGATGTCGTACATGGGGAACGTGGTGGATGACACTACCCAGGGTGAACACCCGGTGCGGGTTCAGCATGCAAGCCGATTCGTGTTCAGCAACAACAGCTTGAGTGGTGCACCGGATAGCAGCGGACCGCGCGGCAACAAGGAAACCCTGACGATACGTGCCCTCAACTCCGCCCCAGGCGGCGAGACTAATTACCCGTTTGTGTTTCCCGGGGGCGTCGCGGTTACCGAGAACGTCCTGGTTTCGGATAACGAGCTCGTCATAAATGGGTATGTCGGGGCGGCCCTGAACGACGTAACTACCATTACCGACCAAAGAATCCGGGAGGTGATATTCGAGCGCAATTGGTATCGCGCCACAGCAGCTACCAGCAACGCGCTCGATATTCGCGCGGTTGGCGTCACCGTTCGCAACGAGATCATTGATACGACCGGTTTCACCCCGGGCCATCTCGGGATAAGGCTTATGGAAGCAATCATCACCCCCGGGTGGGGGTGTCCGTCAGATGTTTGCATGGTCGCAGCGAGCGACGTCCGCGTGTTGAACAACTCGTTCTACAGCGCCGATCCCGGCAATTTCAACGCCGTGCGCCTGGAATCGGGGGTGTCCAACATTACGATCCAGAACAATCTGGGATATGCGCCCAGTGCAGATCCTTTGCCTTTGAGCGTGACCATGATCTCGAACCCAAGAGGGCTTCCTGTAACCGCGTGTGCCGCGTGCAATTCCAGTGCCACTCAGATCAGTACTACGTCCCCTGGTTGGGCCATTACGGCTCCCAGGGCTCCATCAGGGTTCAGGCCCGCGGGAAGTTACGCGGTGGGAGGCGGCATTCCAACCACGGCATTCTCGGACTTCAACCTCAACCTCAGGGCCGCCCCGTATGACATGGGCGCCGTGAACCACTAGATCAGGACTCAGGACGGGGTCACTACACCCCGTCGTGACGGTGCCGGAACTCAGTAGCGGTTCAAGTCGTTGGCGAGCCGCTTCGGCGCGCCGTTGTCCGCGCTCAGGAGCGTCCATCCCGAGAGGTCTTGTGCGGCGACCGTCTGCGACGAACCTATGACCATCCACAGCCTGGGCGGGAGTGGAGATTGTGCGCGGATTTCCCGAACTCCAATTACGCGGGAACGTCGGCGGCGGCGCTTTGTAAGTTCGTACGGTCGAATTGGACTTATGCCGAGGCGACTTGAAAGTAGATACAAATGCAATCGAGCAACTCTCTTGGGCGACGGAGACTATTCTGTGCCCGATGAACCAGAAGACTTGGAGAAATCTTTTGACGGAGAATCTTTTGTGCCCGGTGAATCAGGGTGCTTGGAGTAATCTTTGGACGGAGAGTCTTTTGTGCCCGGTGAATCAGGGTACTTGGAATAGTCTTTTGACGGAGAATCTTTTGTGCCCGGTGAATCAGGGTACTTGGAGTAATCTTTGGACGGAGAATCTTTTGTGCCCGGTGAACCAGGGTACCTGGGGTAACTTCTTGCTGGTTGTGGGTAGCCGCTGCTGCGCGCCCCTCCTGCCTCGGCATCCGCGGGAGCAATGACCGCTGCGGGTGTTAGTAGAGAGGCCGCGAGTATGATCGAGATAGGAACCTTCATTGGTGATCTCCAGAATTAGGCAGGGGCGCCTTTATTCAACTTCTTCCTGCGTCCGACCCAGCCGATCAGGCCCAGTTTGCAGAGGAGGGCTGAGGGAACTGTCCAAGTAGTCACAATCGAGTCCGTAGTGACTTCATCGTGCTCCTAGTATTACCACTGATAACGGGCGAATTCTCCCAAGATTGATGGGAGGAACATCCTGCTTCACCTCCTGGCAGGCCTATCCTTCACTCTCTCACGTCAGCGCCTCTCGCCTTCACGCTTCCCCCTTGCGTACAAGCGCCACCTACCAACAAAGACCCCGCCGAACAGACTGTGTAAAAACTCGTCGATCACTCGTTTTCAGGGGTCGTCGGATCCCTCCCAAGGGTGCGAGAACACGTTATAGCGCGTCCTCGCAAGCCGACTTTCCTTCACGTCGGGGTCGAACCGAGTTTTGACACAGTCTGTGAAGCGGGGATTGTGCAAGTGCGACTGAATCGGATTAAGCGGCAGCGCGTTCCTTCAACTTCGTCCTGCATCCGACCCAACCCGACAGACCCACACCGGCGAGCATGATGCAGCGTGGCGAGTAATCATCCTCCCAGCATCTGGTGGAGCACAGCCATTTGCGCCACCATGCGGTTCTTGGCCTCCTTGATAACAACACTGCGGGAGCCATCGAGAATGCTGTCGTCCACCTCTACACCACGGCGAACGGGCAGGCAGTGCATAAACCTGCAATCAGGTCGTGCATTCTCGAACCAATTCTCGGCAATGCACCATGTCATATGCTCTCTCCTGAGAGCCTCGTCCGCACGCCGATTTTCATATTGCCTAGTGGATGACCACGACTTGGCGTAAATGACATGGGCCCCTTGCATTGCTTCGCGGCGGTCTGGGGTTTCGCTGATGCTGCCACCCGCCCGCTGCGCGGCCTCGCGCGCTTTCCTCATGATGCTTTCGGGCAATTCGAAACCCGGTGGGCGCAATACTACGACTTTCATGCCGCGCATGCTGGCCATGTGCAGGACTGCCGCGGGAACCGCGAACGGAAGCGGCTCCGGATGGTAAACCCACGACAGCACGAAGCGCCCGCCATTTCCGGGTATCCCGAGTTCGTCCAAGGTTTTCCAGTCGGCTAGACCCTGGCAGGGGTGATTGACGGCTGATTCCATGTTGATCAGCGGGACATCCACCAGGGCGGCAAGCTCTCGGAATTGGCGATCGGCGAGGTCCAGTTCCAGGCTGTGGCGATCGGCGACGACGCGAATTCCCATGGCATGTCCATAGGACGCGATGACAGGCACGGCCTCGCGGATGTGCTCCGCGGCCACGCCATCCATTACGATGCCGTTCCGGTATTCGAGGCGGTGAATGGACATCTCGGGGGACACGACGAAAGAGCTACCACCCAGTCGCACCATCGCCGCCTGAAAAGAGGTCAAGGTCCTCAGTGAAGGGTTCAAGAAGAGCAGGGCCAGAACCTTGCCCTGCAGTGCGCGGGGCTCGGGCTCGCGCTCGAGCTTACCAGCCAACTTAAGCAGTGCACGGAGCTCATCGATAGAGAAATCGGCCAAATCGCAGAAACGGTTCATGGCCTACTGCCCCCACAGTCGGATGATTGTCCGCCTACGATGCCAGACGCCATGAGTCGCATGCGAATACTGATTGTCACTCTTATCCAAATCAGGTAAGCGGCCGGGCCGTTCCCGAGGTGGGGTGTGAAAGTTCTGCCCAACGTTCAACCATACAGGAAGGAAGCCCGGCGTGAATGCATTGTGCAGTATGTTTAGCCAATCGTTCAAGTTGATGCCGCGCACCGAGTTCGCGCAGATGGTCATGCAGACCCGCGCCGTGCGGCTCTGTGAAACGCTAAGCATTCCCCAGCGCGAGGAGCCGGAGCGATGAAGCACGCCCTGCACAGCGCGCGCAGAGAATGACTAACCCGGAACACTAGGCATAATAGGTAACGTGCCCGGATAGTACTGTGTTATTGGTAAAAGTTGTGTCGGGTAAGAATGTTACCGTAGGCCATTTGAATAGCGCCGTCTCCAGGCGGCCCGTAGCCACCCCTCGTCGGGGAAGACGAGGCCTGTTACAGGGCGTAGTAACCCCCGTGGGGATGCAAAACTAACCGCCGACTAATCGGCCAAAACATGCTCCCTGGAACTGGCAGAACGCGTCAGCGCGGGTGGAGGGCGCAGACTGGGGGAAGGCACGCCAAAGACCGCCCCGACGAAGCAGGGAGTCTGAGAACTTCTGAGCCTACGCTTGTTTGCGTCAGGTCAGGTCGACCGTGCCCAAGACCTGGCCCGGTCGCTCATTCTGGTTCGCAATAGTCCCAATGAGTGGGCCATGCGGAGGGGTCCGGGAGAACGTTTCTGAACTATTTGTTTCTGTTCCGATTCAATGTAAGTGCGCTCTCTGATGGGTTCCCAGGCTGTATACACCGAGTCTTTGTTCCAAACATGGCGCTGGACCGAATCACATAACTGGCATCTTCGATAAACATGGTAAAACCTGAGGTCATATATCCATCTGTGCTTGAACAGACAGGACATCGTGGTTCTCTCTCAATGAATGAGCGGAACAGCGGATACTCGTCGCATCTTCGTCCGTTTCGCCATGAAACCCAGTGCGCCGAGACCGGCGAGCATCATCGCGTAAATCTCGGGCTCGGGAATTGGACTAAGCGGGCTCGTACTGAAAGAAAAGTTTCCGGAAAAACTCCCGAAATCTCCTCCGCTGTCTGCCAGGCTCGAAAACAGGAAATAAACGGCGGTGCTGCTCACGTTGTTGTTGTACATGCCACTCACATCCGCGAAAGTGCGCGAAGCAGTATCGGGCAATGAAATGGAGAAAAAAAACCTTGGATCGTCTGGAACTCCGCGGCCTTCAGTTTGGAAAATTAACGAACGCGTGCCGTTCACGTCCAGACGTCCTAGCACAAGCCTGTTGAGGTCGATGCCGGGCAATAGCTGGTGGTCAATGCCGAAGGTGCTGATTGACGCTGTTTCAAAATCCGCGTCTCCACTCAATGCCGAAAACGATCCGGTCAACTCAGATGATGAGTCCGTCGTAATGGTGATGGTCGCCGTCGCGCTGGACCATCCCCACGAACCGAGCACCAGCATCGCAACGATGGCGGCTCTTCTCAGCAATTTGTCCTCCATCATTTGTGCGTGTATCGCGAAGCATCAACCCTGCCGCACACCCTGTCAATGAGTCCGTCCTCCCATTGCCAATGGGAGACCCCTACTATTCGTATCCTGTTATATTTACTGAGAATGTCGAGAAATTCTATGGCGAACAATGGGAGATTCTGAGGAAACTTGCGTAACGAAGCGAATTCGTCATGACTACAACTGAAAGATACAGTGAATTTTCGATTAGATGCAGTCTCAGACAAAGGCACGGATTCTTGTGTTTGTTCTGCTGTGTGGCGTAGGACACGCGATCCTGCGTTCCGCAGCATTGAGCAGTTGTCCAGTGCTGTGCGAGCAATACTCGACTTTGGGCGAGGTCTGGCCATCTTTGTCCAGATGCCTCAAAATCGCGTTATTATTCCATAGCTTAATAACCGAGCTTTGGGTAAGATTGCGCCTGTCCTAATTACCGCGAACGTAACAGCGCATATGGCACACGAAGATTTGTCTCGGGAACAGCGGGTAGAGGGATCCTCCGACCGCAACTTTGGCTTCGTGTTTGCGGGCGTGTTTCTGTTGGTTGCGGGCTGGCCATTGTTCTATGGCGAAACGCTGCGGTGGTGGGCGTTGGGTATAGCACTGGTCTTCGTCGTCATCGCCACGCTGAAGCCGGCGCTACTTGGTGGTCTCAATCGGCAATGGATGAAGCTTGGCATTCTGCTCGGCAAGTTGGTCAGTCCAATTGCGTTGGGCATCCTCTTTTATTTCGTCGTTGCCCCGATCGGCATGTTAGTTCGACTCACCGGGAAGGATCCGTTACGCCTTAGGCTCGATTCCGGCGCGGACTCGTATTGGATTCCGCGCAAGCCGCCCGGGCCTCCACCCGATTCCATGACCAATCAATTCTAGGAAGTCGCGATGGAAATGCTGAAGGAACTGTGGGCTTTCATGCGCGCACGAAAGAAATACTGGCTGTGGCCGATCTTCGTGATGATGGCTCTTCTGGGCGTCCTGATCGTGCTGGCGCAAGGCTCGGCTGTTGCGCCGTTCATATACACGTTGTTCTGAGAGGGCAGGCGCTTGCGTATTCTCGGGATTTCTGCGTTTTATCACGACAGCGCTGCGGCGCTGATCGAGGATGGCAAGATCGTCGCCGCCGCGCAGGAGGAGCGCTTCTCGCGCAAGAAGCACGATGCCCGGTTTCCCTCCAATGCGATCCGCTACTGCCTGAGTGAACGCGGGACCGGCCTGTCTGGCGTCGACCACGTCGTCTTCTACGATAAGCCGTTCTTGAAGTTCGAGCGGCTGGTCGAGACCTACCTGACGTTTGCCCCGCGGGGATTCCAGTCGTTTCGCATGGCAATTCCGCTGTGGTTGAGAGAGAAGCTCTTCCTGAAGGACCTTCTGAAGAACGAACTGGGGCAACTCGACGGGCACGACGGCTGGAACGGGGCATTGCTGTTCAGCGAACATCATCTGAGCCACGCGGCGAGCGCGTTCTTTCCGTCCCCCTTTGAGGAGGCCGTGGTGCTCACGATGGACGGAGTGGGGGAGTGGGCCACGACCTCGGCCGCCATCGGCAAGGGAAATAATATCGAAGTGCACAAGGAGATCCACTTCCCGCACTCGTTGGGGTTTCTTTACTCGGCCTTCACTTACTTCACCGGATTCAAGGTCAACTCCGGAGAATACAAGGTCATGGGGCTTGCACCGTATGGCGTGCCCCGGTACAAAGACCGGATCCTCGAGCACCTGATCGACGTCAAGGCCGACGGCTCGTTCCGTCTCGATCTGAGCTACTTCAACTACTGCACCGGCCTCACCATGACGTCTGAGCGGTTTCACAAATTGTTCGACGGCCATCCGCGTAGGCAGGACGAGCTTCTTACTGATTACCACATGGACCTGGCGGCGTCGATCCAGGCTGTGACCGATGAGGTGGTGCTGCGGCTCACGCGGTCGCTGCGCAAGGAGACCGGGATCAGGAACCTGTGCCTGGCTGGCGGAGTGGCCCTGAACTGCGTGGCGAACGGCAAGGTTCTACGCGACGGCGGCTTCGAGCAGATTTACATCCAGCCGGCAGCGGGTGATGCGGGCGGTGCGCTGGGCGCTGCTCTCGTCGGCTATCACATGCAGCTCGGACAGAAGCGGCGCGTAAACGGCGATGCCATGCAAGGGTCCTATCTCGGACCAGAATTCTCTCAGCCTGAGATCGAGGCGCGTTTGACGAAATGCGGCGCTCGGTTCGAGCTTCTGGAGGATACGGCGCTGATCGCAACCTGCGCGGAAGACTTGGCGCAGGGCAAGGCGCTGGCCTGGTTCCAGGGGCGAATGGAATTCGGCCCGCGGGCGCTCGGCAACCGATCGATATTGGGCGACCCCCGCTCGCCGATGATGCAGAAGACGCTCAACCTCAAGGTCAAGTATCGCGAGTCCTTCCGGCCATTCGCGCCGTCGGTCCTGCGCGAGCGAGTCAGCGATTGGTTCGAGATGGACTGCGACAGCCCCTACATGCTCCTGGTCGCCGACGTGGTGAATTCAAGGCGGCGCGAGATGACGGTGGAGGAAAAGAAGCTTTTCGGGATCGACAAGCTTAATGTTCCGCGCTCCGAGATTCCTGCTGTAACACACGTGGATTACTCCGCGCGGATTCAGACCGTGCATGAGGACACAAATCTTCGCTATTACGCATTGATTTCCGCGTTCGAGCGCAAGACGGGTTGTCCAGTGATCGTGAATACCAGCTTCAATGTGCGCGGCGAGCCGATCGTGTGCACGCCGGAGGACGCGTTTCGCTGCTTTATGGGCAACGAGCTGGATATTCTCGCGGTCGGCAATTGCTACTTGCGCAAAGAGCACCAGGATCCCTCGCTCAAGCAGAACTACGAGTCTGCGTTCGAGCTGGATTGATAATCTGGCGATTGTGGCGTGCGGCGCAGCCAACGTGCTGCGTAGGCGCCTTCGCACATCTCTTGCGCTTTAGACGCACCGCCATGTCTTAAAACCGCTACCTTTCTCGCTGTCGGAAAGGTGCGGCGAGCGGCTCGCCGATGAATATGCCTTGCCCGGGCATCAACACGCTTTTCCAGTAGGCCTCGATGAGTGTTTCGCCCGCCAGGTACCGCCCGATGACCAAAGCCGGGATTGGAAATTTCCCTGGCAGGGCACACGGCTCCACGACCGTTCCATAGCTGCCCGTCGCGCCTGCTTCTAGCCAACGCAGCGCACTCATTTGCCCGCTTTTGGGCATCTCGCCGCCAAAGGAGGTCACATGATCGGCGATTGCGCCGGGCAAGAACCCCAATGTCTCGAGGCCGCGGATACGCTCCTTGCCGATGAAGTAGAAAAGAACGTCTGCAACGTCCCTGAGTTCATCCCGGACTATTCTGCGCACGCGCACCCCCCGTGTCTGCAGCTTGTCCACCTGGTGATATCCTGCGTTGCGCACATCTCGGGATTTGTCCGTTGTCGAAACCAGATATGCCGTCCCCTTGGGCTGTGAACCATCAGACTTGACTCCGCGGTCGATCAGCGCCTTCGCGTCCTCAATAGTCTGTGCGGCGATCGACATCGTCGGGCGCATCCGGAACTGTGTGAATGGCAGCCGGGAATTGGAATTGAAATAGGGGTTTCGACGGGTGGGCTTGCAGCCGTTGGCGCACAGGGCCTCATCGAAACCAAATGCGAATGCCGCCGTAATGGACATGCATTCCACGCGGTATGGCGCCGCCCACGTGAGGGCATATGCCTGTACCACAGGCTGGGTCTGGCGTTCCACCTGCTCCTCGATCTGTTCGAAGTCTTCGCGCGTCAGCATTGCCCTGTTGGGGGCGAAGCTGACCTTGATGAAGTTCTGGAAAATGATCCGTCGCTGTTGGGCGTAGTACTCCCCGATCTGG
>Ga0184615_10002304_pt1 | contig 10214 bp, 11 predicted proteins | sample PLM4_65_coex_FD_133134 | JGI IMG/M metagenome (GOLD analysis project Ga0184615, IMG submission 133134) | Groundwater sediment microbial communities from an aquifer in East River, Colorado, USA - PLM4_65_coex | ecosystem: Environmental > Terrestrial > Soil > Riparian zone | place: USA: East... | reverse complement strand
TCAAATTTACGGAAGATTTTGTCAATGTAAAGTATTAATATTGAAGATGGCCTAATCCTCTTTATTAAAGTGTATTAATCCCCCTTTTGGGGGGAAGTCCCGCCTCAGCGGGACAGGGGGCATTTATTCCATAAACGGATATTTAAAATCGGTAGCTGGAATCAGAGTTTCTTTTATGGTTCTCGGACTCACCCAGCGCAAAAGGTTAAGGTGGCTTCCTGCTTTGTCGTTTGTTCCTGAGGCTCTCGCTCCTCCGAATGGTTGCTGGCCCACCATTGCTCCTGTTGGCTTATCATTAATGTAGAAGTTGCCTGCAGCATAACGCAATACTCTGCATGCCTTTATCATTGCATATTTATCCCTGCTGAATATTGAACCGGTGAGAGCATAGGGCGAGGTTTCATCACATAACTTAAGCGTTTCATCATATTGGTTCTCATCGTAGATGTGAATTGTCATTACAGGGCCAAAAATCTCCTCTTCCATAGTGAAATAATGAGGATTATCAGTTACAATTATTGTAGGATCAATAAAATATCCGGTTGATTTATCTCCGGTCCCTCCCGCAATTATCTTTGCGTCACCCGATGATTTTACTTTATCAATATAAGTCATAATATTATCAAACGACGGTTCGTCAATAACTGAGTTGACAGGCTTTTTGAAATCAGTAACATCACCAACTTTAATTTCGGAAATCATATTCATCAGCTGTTTTTTAGTCTCCTCCCAGATCGAATTTGGAATATAAGCCCTTGATGCTGCAGAACATTTTTGTCCCTGGTATTCGAATGAACCACGAACTATTGCAGTCGCGAGCTCGAGAGGATCGGCCGACTGATGGGCAAAAATGAAATCTTTTCCTCCAGTTTCACCAACCAACTTGGGGTATGATTTATAAATAGCAAGATTTTCAGAAACCTGTTTCCAGAGGGAATTGAATGTGGCATTTGAACCAGTGAAATGAATACCGGCCAGATCCCTGTGTTTCAGAACTTTATTACTTATTAAAGAACCGGGGCCCGGTACAAAATTAATTACTCCTGCCGGCATTCCGGCTTCTTCAAATACCTTCATCAGATAATAGTTTGAAAGGAGGGAAGTTGTGGCGGGTTTCCAGATCGTTGTGTTTCCCATGAGGGCAACACTTGTATTCAGGTTAGATGCAATAGCTGTGAAGTTGAATGGACTCACTGTATAAACGAACCCTTCAAGAGGCCGGTATTCGAGACGGTTAATGTTCTCACTTTCAGAAATTGGCTGCTCCCTGTATATAAGAGATGCAAAATATGTATTAAATCGCAGATAATCAATTACTTCACAGGCTGAATCAATTTCAGCCTGGAATACATTTTTACCCTGACCCAGCATCGTGGCGGCATTTATCCGGTACCTGTATTTTTTCGAAATGAGTTCAGCTGCCTTGGCCATTACAGCTGCTCTTTCCATCCATGCAAGGGTCATCCACTCGCATTTTGCATCAAGCGCTGCATTAATTGCCATTGAAACTTCTTTCTCGCCGGCTATATGATAAGTTGCAAGTACATGTTGATGATCGGTAGGCATAACTACCTTACCTTTATTGTCAGTATGAATCTCCTTTCCACCGATAATAAGCGGAATATCAATAATCTGGCTTTTTTGAAATTTTAGTTCTTCTTCAATCAAAATTCGTTCTTCGCTTCCCGGTTTATAGGATAAGACATGTTCGTTTTTTGGTTCTCTGAAATTATATATCGCGTTATTCATCTATAATATTTTTTACCCCACTCAGGTTTGTTTAAAAAGTAAATTTTATCGGTTTTCCCCTTTGTGTTACTTTGTGTCATACTTTGTGATCCTTTGTGGTTCAATGAATTATGTTTTACCACAAAGATACACAAAGGTTATCACGAAGGTTCACAAAGGACTTTTTCAACAGCCCAACGGGGTTTAAAGATAATTATTAAACACAACCTTAGCATAAATGTTCGTTTTGACAAAGGCGAAAGAAATTTCCGGGATATTGATTTTTGTAGTAATTTGGATTCAGTTTTAAACTGTTTTGAAAACAACTTTATGCCTGAATCAAAATTTTATCATTTCCCCGCCACCGGGCCATTTTACGGTGTCAGAACAATTGAGGAAGCTGTTGCAGCAACAGATGAAGGAGGATATGTCTGGTTCAATTTCTATCAGCCTTCCAGAGAATTGCTCGGATCGCTGGTAAATAAAATCGGTATTCATCCATTATCTGTCGAGGACTGCTTTGATGAAGAACAGGTACCTAAGATTGAATACTTTCCGGATAATACTTTTATCATTTTTAATGCTTTCAGCTATGCAAATAATAAACTGTATACGGACGAAGTAGATTTCTTTATCGGTAAGGATTTTCTTATTACTGTCAGCGGGTATCATGCCGAGGGGAGAAAACCTTTGAACAATATTGAAGAAATCATCGAAAAGGGGAATAAAAACTGTAAAGGCGGTCCGGATTTTTTAATGCACGTTGTGCTCGACTGGCTGGTTGATGAGAAATACAAGGCATTTGATGATATGGAAGTTGAACTTGAAGGAGCAGAAGAATCCATGCTCGACAATGTTGAAAAATTTCAGCCTATGCAGCTTATACATATGAGAAAGAATCTGATGATGCTGAGAAAAACTTTATATCATGAGAGGGAGATCCTCGTAAAGATCTGCAGGCTCGACTGTCCGTTTATCTCCGAGAAGGCTATAGTTCATTACCGCGATATTTATGATCATCTGGCTAAGTTCTTCGAGGTAACTGAAACATACAGAGAGATCGAAACAAGTCTCATGGAGTTATATTCTTCACTTCTTAATAACCTGATGACTAAAAGGTCAAATGAGACGAATGCCTCTGTCAGACGACTGACTCTGATTGCTACCATATTTATGCCGCTTACTTTGCTGGCAAGTATTGGAGGTATGTCGGAATGGACAATGATGACCGGCGGAAGCGATAACTGGAGGATTTCCTATCCACTGTTCTTACTAGGAATGGTGATTATAGGAGTAGTAAATTATTTTTTTATCAGGAGCATCGAAAAAAAAGGCTCTTAATTGATCTGTGTTGATAATGCGGGTTGCTTTGCACTGCCCAGATCAAACATTGAGAGATGTTTTTCTCCGAATGCTCTTATCGCATAAGAGAAGAAAAGTCCTGAAAGAATATCAATACTATAGTGTCCGCGTGCAAGGAACAATGCTGATATTACTACAACCAGACAAATAAGGATAAGCCATTTATAACTTCTGTCCTTTACAAGCAGGAACATTAGAAAAACATGTCCGGTATGCCCTGATGGATATACTCCAAGTTCATAGTTTGAAAATCCATGAAATAAAGGGTCCGATCCATTAAACAGCGGTGGATTTCCAAATGGAGTTAAAACTATAAAAATTCCCCTCACAATATAAAAAATGCCTGTCAACAAAAGAAATAAAGGGATCCTGTTGTAGTCTTTTCTATGGATAAAATAGATTAATACAAGTAAGATCGGAATAAGACAGGATATATCATAGATCAGGGAAACGTTATAAAAAGGAAGATTATCGAGAATCAGATCGGACAGCATTGGCAGGGTTTTCCCTTCACTCATGTAAGTATGAAGATACCTTTCAGAAGCAAAATTTAATCCGGCTCCGGCTATAACCGAAAGTATCCCAAGATAAAAATACTTGCTTTTTATCACCGGGATAATGGAATAAAACATCTCAGAGAGAAAAATATATAATTTGTTTTTCTTCAACTTTGCACTCTTGGTGATAAAAAAACTTTTTAAACGGCCTATTAGGCCGGGACAAAGATAAAAACTTAGATGATAGAGCAGACAAAATAAGAAAAAGGATTATTCAGACATCTGTTTATAGATTTGGAGTATCTCATCTGTATATTCCTCCGGGGCTTCAATATGGCCCCATCCCGTCGGAGTTTGCCATAATCCATCGTAAGCTGAGTCGCGATAAGATCGTATAAGATGAGGGATTTGTTTTTCAGTAAGTATCTCATCAAGAAGCATGGCCTCAATCTCGTTTTTAAACATCAGTATTTTTACCGGATTGCCCACAGCTTTAATTTTCATTTCAGAATAATGGCACAGTTATTTAATAGTACATCCATAAGGAAACCGGAACATTCGCCGCGTATAGTGATTTCATCTCCGGTTTTTAACTTTGAAGGATCAGGTATTGTGGCAAATGTGCAAATAACAGAAGACATATCATTTGAGGTTTTAATTGAGAGACTGAGATTACTACTATCAGCCTGTGTTAAGGATTCTAAAAAGCCAGTAACCTCAAGTATCTTATTATTATATTTCGAAGAAGCAGAAACTTCATTTTCCTCAAATTCCTTTTGCAGAGCAGTTGCAGTAATTATGAAATCCGGTTTGGCTTTAGCCATATCAGTGTGTTTCAGATTGTACAGATACAGGGCAGCCAGAATTCCTGATATTGCAATAAAAACTACAACAAATAATGCGATTTTAACGTAGAGCTTCATGGTTTCTATTTATTTGCTACAGGAGCATATTTTATAGTAATTGTAACTGCCATGCTTTTATCAATTTTATCCCTTACAACTCCGGGGATTGTTATTTTATAATCTTCCGGGACAATATTGAATTTTGAACTTGCATTTATTCCGCCATTGACTACCTCAATTGTCCCTTTTGTGCTGATCTTGTTAGTTACATCGTGGAAAGTAAGATCTCCTTCGACTGTAACATCATAAGTCCCGTTCTTTGAAAGATCGAGTGATGTCAGATTTGTGATTTTTCCCTTAAAGACCGATCTGGGAAATTTGTCCGACTCTGCATAGTTTTCGTTAAAATGTTCTTCTATCAGAGCTTTTTCGAAACGGAAAGACCTGATAAGCACCTGGAAAACTATTTCACCGGTTGAAATGTCGAGGGCGCTTACAACCTGGTTGTTAGCTGCTTTTATATCCTCCAGGGGAGTGTGGGAATAGAAACCGATATAACCATTTTTGGTCATATACTTCTGAGCATCAACTGTTATGAAGGTAATCAGAAATGCTATCAATAAAATTAATCTATTCATGTGTTTGAATTTTATTTTTTAATGGTCACATGGAACTCGCGATGAATTTAAACATGCTTATTTGTAAATTTAAACATGTTAAATTCATGTTCGTTTCATCATGATTCATTTAACTGTTTAATTAACAAAATACAAATCTAATAGTTTGGTGTACTCAGTTGTTTCTTCAACATAAACACCCTTGATATATTGAATCCGAAATGAATATCACCCTTTTCCCACCGGCCGGTTGTTTCTGCAATAAATGCTTTTTCAATCATACCGAGAGAGTTTGAAAAGAACAATTGAAATACATGTCCGCCGGTTTCAATATCAAAACCAACTGACAGGGGATTATAAACCTGCTGGCTCAGATAGGTTTTTGGGTTGGCTATGTAGTAATACTCAGCATTAAGGCTTGTTCTTTTAGTAAGTTTTATTCTCGTTCCTGCACCTAAGGCAAAAATATCGTTCGGGTCAAGTTCTGTTGCTACCAGGTTGCGGTGAATAAACGACGGAGCCAGCTGAACTGACACACCCTGGCTGATTTTCCTGGCAACAAGGATCTGTCCGGTATAAGCCAGACGTGATGTAAAGTAATTCGGACTGGTTTGACCGGGGAACTTTATTGATTTCAGTGCAATTGAAGTAACAACCGAAACGGATACCGGCATATTAATTTTTCCTGTCGATTGCCGGAAAACACTGAATTTTGTGAACCCGTCAAAAGTCTTTTCGAACGATCCACGCCCGATTCCGGCCATCAGCCATTTAAGTATTCCGTACTCCAGGCTTAAATGTATGTTCGACTGGTCAAGGCCGAAAAAATTATAAGCTCCTGAATTAAGAGGTCCGAACCTGTGTGATATCCTTACATCAAGCTGCCCCGGAGGCATTCTCTCGATTGAGTGGCCATTCAATACCCTGGTTGATTTGAAGGTTGCGGTTGTGTAGGTTACATCCTGCAGACTATCCTGGTTAAGCATACTCATCAGGTCATCCTGGGCAAATATCCGCAAAGCAAACAGGAGTAAAAGAAAAACAAGAGATAGTCGTTTCATGTTATACGTGTTTTCAAACAGGTTTAATTATTAAGCATTCCGTTACTTATCCAAATATCAAATCCGGTAATTGAACAGTCTCTAAGTTTCCCGTTAGGCGGCATCGGAACTGGTCCGGTTTGTTTGATTGCTGCCACTACCCTGGCGGAATTAGTTACAACATCTGCAATTGACTGAAGATGGATATTTCCTCCGAAAGCTGCATTAGCATCTGAGTGACACGAGTAACAGTTGTCAATTAGTATTGGAGCAATTGTTCCGGAATATGTAACATCAGTAGTATCGCAGGTAGTGGTGATTGACGGATATAATGCTTCTTCATTATCATAATAACATGAGAAGAAGAAGAATGAAATCAGGATCAGGGTAAAAAGTGGGATAATTAATCGCTTCATTTCAGATGAATTACTAGTTGTTTAAAAATCCGGCATCAACCCACATTTCAAACTGTCTGATCCTGCAGGCAGAGAATGAACCGGAAGGAGGCATCCTGGTGACACCTGTCCCATGCAGAGATTTAATAAGCTGGCCCCCGGAAGCTGCAGAAGCTACACTATTATATGAAGTCAGCAGGACATTGCCAGACGGAGAAGCTCCGCTATGACATCCGGTACAGGTCGACTGAATGACCGGCCAGATAGCTCCTGAAAACGTAACAGGATTTATTGTGTCACAAACTTCTCCGCAATTCTCATTAAGTGCGCCATAACCAATCCATTTACCGATTGAATCAATTTCTGCAGCAGTTAATTGAGGACTTCCTTCCGGCGGCATTTTATCTTCCCCTCCGGATGTTGTGATACTTCTGTATAACTTGCTGTTTCCAGGATTTCCGGGTGTGACAGAATTTTTTATATTGGCATAAGTTGTATAATTCAATCCTTCTTCATGTTTAATTGCATCATGACATTCTGTAGTAGCGCAACGTGATACAATTACAGGAAAAATGTCACGTGTAAAACAGGCGCGGGCAATATAATTGTTACCGCCTCCGAAGCCGGTAGTATCAGTACACGTAGTCAATGCCGCTCCCTGTTCAATCCAGACTCTTATTTTTATCCTGTTTTCCAGCGATAATGGTTGACCGGGAGGCATTAGTTCTTCCCCTCTTCCGATAATAGGCAGGTACAGCCTGCTTGCATAAGGATCACCCGGAATAACATTACCACTGATCTCAGAAAAGCTGTTTAGCGATAGCTCTGATTCTCCCCCTTCGTCATGACAACCGGGAATGGCACAATTATTACTTATTATCGGCATAATATCGCCGGTAAAACAGATCTCAGGCATATCAGCTATGCCGGATAAATGTGTACAGGAAATAGACCAGGAGAAAACTGTAACGACTATTAATAATACCAGCGACAGATATATTTTATCAGGCTTCATTATGACCGATTTGTAAGTTTACTATCAATCAAACAATAAAACTACCTAAATTATTGTGACAAAAACAACAACCTGAATTCATGTTCTAAATTCGGAGTAAAAATTTCTTTCCCTAAATTCACTTTTATTTCTTTAAACGTCCAGAACTTTCCTTCCTCGATTTCATCTTTATTTATAACCGGGATCTTATCAGATATAGTTGAAAAAGAATTTACAAGCTCTCTCTCGAGTGACGATTCCCAAACATATTTTCTTAAAAATACAGGTACAAAATTATTCATTCCAAGCTCTTCTCCTGCTTCTCTTATCAGGGCTTCGTCAGGAGTCTCCCCCGGGCCAACATGACCACCCACGGAGATATCCCATTTTCCGGGCTGAATATCTTTTGTTTTTGCTCTTTTTTGTAAAAATAATCCGCCATCGGAATTAAAGATATGTAGATGAATAACTGGATGAAGAAGCATGCTCTTCCCATTATGGCAGACACTTCGGAGCGCTTTGCCAATTTCATTCCCGTCTTCATCTACGACTGGAAACCATTCTTCGGGGACAGGATTCTTCATAATTAGCTAAGATAAAAAATTTAACCGCAAAGATCGCAAAGTTTAAGCAAAGGACGCAGAGTATCAACCGGATTTCCTTTTTGGTGGGACTGTTGGTGAATGTTAGCAGGCAGACTCAGGGAGTAACCATCTCCGTTCGGAGCTTGTAGACATAATCGCGGATCTTATTCAGAGTTTCAACTGTAACAGTCATCTGACTTCCTGTTGACCGGAAGACCTGTTTTGTGGTGTCAATTTCAAGATCGCCTTTTTTGAAATATATGTCGAAAGAATCGAAGTAGTTTTTAAGGTATTTAAGTTTTTTCGAATAATACACAACCACAGGGTCGTCATAATAATTTTTCAGAAAACTCAGCAGAGTGGTCAGTGTGTATTTTTGTTGAGCGATTTTCTGTATTACCTCAGGATCAGGTCTTTCCGGGTTATAAACAAGTTGGGTGGCTATAAACATGGCTTCAACCCATCCCCCCATAACCATTAGTCCGGCAGAACTCTCTCTTCCTCCTTCACGCAGATGAGTCTCCATTTTAAAGAAAGCATTATTCATGAGGAATGTTAAGGTATCAGGCTCAGCAATATCGTTTTGCACTCTTTTAATCGGCTCGGTAAGGTAATTATCAGGGATCCCGAGTTTATTGCTCATTTCGCGGATGGTGACCATATAGTCGATCAGTTGCTGACCGATACCAAATACCTTGAGATATCCGAAATCGACACCGTATACTCCCGTGTTGATAGATGCTTTTGAGCTGCTTAAATACTGATCCCTGTTTGAAGTGGGATTGAGTGCAGCATTATCGTACGGGATACCGAGCCTGTCAAATATTGAACATATTTCGACAGGCGTAAGGATACCATAGAAGATCTCATTCTTTGCTTTTGCCTCATTCCCTGTGGAGTCGTTTCCATAAGTTGAAAATGAAGGGACAAAGGAATTCTTTTCTTTCAAACCCTGCTTGCATGAAAAGGTAATTGGTATCAGGAGTATTAAAATAAAATATAGTGGCCTTTTCATTTTGTCATGAATAATATTCCAAAATTAATAATAAATATGAATGTGATTAAAGGAAGATTATAAATTCTATAACAATATCCTGTTCCCCAATTCCCTTGAGATCAGACCAAGGACAGCGCTCAGATTTGCATACCTCTTCTGCAAAAGGATCACTTGTTCTGTATCATTGGCTTTGACGGCTTCTTTGAGAAGAACCATGATCTCCTTTCGTTTTATCATTATTTTATCGCTCTTGAATTTAAGTACAGCATCACCTACGATCTCTTTCAGTTTCATATCTTCCGTCTCAACGTATGTTTGTTTATCTTTCCATATCCGGCTAAGTTCATGTGAGTCTGCAAGCAGATCGGCCGATAAACTTGATATTTCGGGATCTTCATGTTTTACAAACTGCTTGTCGCCTGTGATAAGTCCATGTTCGGCATGAAATCTGAAATCGGCAAAGATCTTTGAACACACCTTGTCATCGAAAAGAAGATCGTCTGATGTGATTTCTCTGACAATATAATCCGACACAGTCAGCATCTCCTCCTTGCCGTCCTCTTTATTTAGGGTCCGATCAAACTCTACGCCTCCGAACTTCAGAAGCAGCCTGATAATTTCCTTTTCGGAATAGGAAGCGACAGGTTCGCGCCGGATCGGCTTGACATTAACAGGCGGAGGAATCGGAAGATCTTCCGGACCGGGATATTTATTCCTGTCCTGGAAATTTTTCTGGTGTCTCAGCTTATTTACCTCATGATAAAGGATGGGTTCGCTGACTTCAAGTACTACACTGCACTCCTTTATATATACTGTTCTTGTTATAGCCTCCGGGATGACGGCGATTGATTTAACCACATCGCGTATAAGATCGGCCTTTCTCACCGGGTCGTTATTTGCTTCCGAGAGGAGAAGCTGTGTTTTGAAGCGTATAAAATCTGTCTCGTTCTCCTTTAGGAATTTCATGAATTCTTCATTACTCAACATCTTCGACCAGGAGTCGGGATCTTCATTATCAGGAATAAGAACTATCTTGACATTCATGCCCTCTTCAAGCACAAGGTCAATACCTCTCAGAGAGGCTTTTATACCGGCAGGGTCGCCATCATACAGGATTGTGATGTTCTGTGTGAACCTTTTAATAAGTCTTACCTG
>Ga0184615_10002302_pt1 | contig 10221 bp, 11 predicted proteins | sample PLM4_65_coex_FD_133134 | JGI IMG/M metagenome (GOLD analysis project Ga0184615, IMG submission 133134) | Groundwater sediment microbial communities from an aquifer in East River, Colorado, USA - PLM4_65_coex | ecosystem: Environmental > Terrestrial > Soil > Riparian zone | place: USA: East... | reverse complement strand
GAGAGCCTACCGCCGCGGCGCCCGCGAGTCGATCGCTCCACCGGAGATCTCGCGCACCGTCGCAGCCACGGCCGGCTCGGGCGCGGCCACGTCCCACTCCACCGTCCACGAGGCCCCTCGCGCGCGCGGCAGGACCCAGCGCAGCCCGGCGGCCGTCCGCTTCTTGTCGTACCCCATGAGCGCGGCAGCGCGGCGAGCCGTCGCCGCAGGCACGCGCGCCGGGAGCCCTGCGCTCGCGATCGCATCCTCGATCTCGGCGACCGCCAGTGGGCCGATGCGACCCATGCGGGCCGCGAGGCGGAATGCGAACGCCAGCCCGATCGCGACCGACTCTCCGTGCGTGAAGCGCGTGAACCCACCCGCCGCCTCCACACCGTGGCCGAACGTGTGGCCGAGGTTCAGGAGCTTGCGATCCGCTTGCTCGGTCGGGTCCACGCGGACCACGTCCACCTTCGCGCGCGCGCACTCCGCGACGAGCCCGGCGTCCGGAACCGTGCCGCGCAGGGCGACGAAGCGGCCGAGGAGCGCGGGCCTCAGCGCCGCGTACTTCAGCACCTCGCCGAGGCCGGACCGGACCTCGCGGGCGGGAAGCGTCGCGAGCGCCGCGGGCTCGGCGAGGACGGCCACGGGCGGGTGGAAGGCGCCGACCGCGTTCTTGGCGCCGGGGAGGTTCACCGCGGTCTTCCCGCCGATCGCGGCGTCCACCATCGCGAGGAGGGTGGTCGGCACCGCTGCCCAGGGGACCCCGCGCATGAAGGTCGCGGCGAGGAACCCGGCCGCGTCGGTGACCGCGCCGCCGCCGATCGCCACGACGAGCGTCCGCCGCGTGCACCCGGCGCGGAGGAGCTTCACCGCCGCCCGCTCCAGCTCGGCGAGGGTCTTGCCGCGCTCTCCGTCGGGGAGGAGGTGCACCGCGGCGACCGGCGCCCCGCGCCGGAGGAGCGCCACGGCGCGACGCGCGACCGGGCTGCGCAGGACGGGGCGCGCGGTCACCACCGCGATCCGGTCGTGCCCGCCCGCGACCTCGAGCACCGCCTCCGCGGCTCCGCGACCGACGCGGACCTCGTAGCGGTGATCGCCCTGGATCGCCGCGATCGCCTCCACCGCCTTCGCGCGCGTCGCGCTCATGTCAGCGCCCCCACGATGCGGCGCGCCACCGCCTCGGGTGCGAGCCCGTCCACCTCGACGCGGAGGTGCGCGCGCAGGTAGAACGGCCTGCGGCGCGCGAGGAGCTCCTCCCACCGGCCCGCGAGCGGCCGGCCCTCGCCGGACCCGATGCGGCGCGCCGCCTCCGCGGCGGAGACGTCGAGGAACACGACCCGCCCGGTGGCCAGGAGCCGCGCCGCGCTCGCGGGGTCGCAGAAGGCGCCGCCGCCGAGGTCGGCGACGACCCCCGGAGGGAGCGTCGCGATCGCGTGGCGCTCGAGGGCGCGGAATGCGGCCTCGCCCTCCTCCGCGAACACCGCCGGGATGGGCTTCCCCGCGGCGCGCGCGATCTCCTCGTCGAGCCGGACCACGCGTCGCCCGAGGAGCCGCCCGAGGTGGCTCGCCACCGTCGACTTCCCCGACCCCATCATGCCGGCGACCGCGAGCGTCTCAGCGGATCCGAGCGGCATACGCCTCCAGCGCCTTCTCGACGTCCACGATCGCGTCCCCTCCGAACTTCTCGAGGAGCGCGTTCGCGAGCTCCCACGCGACCACCGCCTCGCCGACGATCGCCGCGGCCGGGACGGCGCACACGTCGCTGCGCTCGTAGCGGGCCTGGGTCGCCTCGCGGGTCTCGAGGTCCACCGTCGGGAGCGGGGTGAGCATCGTGGGGATCGGCTTCATGTAGCCCCGCACGCGGACCGGCATCCCGTCCGTCATGCCGCCCTCGAGCCCGCCGGCTCGGTTCGTGGTGCGGTGGAAACCCTTCTCCTTCGACCAGTAGATCGCGTCGTGGAACTCCTGCCCGGGCCGCCCCACCTGCGTGCCGTCGCCGATCTCCGCCGCTCGGATCGCCTGGATCCCGCAGAGCGCGCCCGCGAGGCGCGAGTCGAGGCGCCGGTCCGGGTGAACGTGGCTGCCGAGCCCGATGGGGAGGCCGCTCGCGTAGATCTCGAACGCGCCGCCGATGGACCCGCCGCGGGTGCGCTCGGCGTCGATGAGGGCGCGCCACTCGGCCGCGACCGCCTCGTCGTCGACGTGCAGGTCGGAGGCCTCGATGGCGGCGCGCTCGGCGTCCGTCGGCGGCGCCTCGGAGAGCCGCGCGCGCGGGCCGATCGCGACGACCCGCGAGGAGACGCGCACGCCGAAGCGGGCGAGGAGCTGCTTCGCGAGCGACCCGAGCGCGACGCTCGCCGCGGTGGAGCGCGCGCTCGCGCGCTCGAGGACGTCGCGGGCGTCGTCGAGCCCGTACTTGAGCGCGCCGGCGAGGTCGGCGTGGCCGGGGCGCACCTGGGTGAACTTCCGGCCGCCGCGCGCCGTGGGAGAGACGAGATCCTTCCAGTTCTCGTGGTCCTTGTTCCAGACGACGAGCGCGATCGGCGCGCCGAGGGTGACGCCGCCGCGCAGCCCGGCGAGGAACTGCGCCTCGTCCTTCTCGATCTTCTGGCGGCCGCCGCGGCCGTACCCCTTCTGGCGGCGGGCGAGGTCGTGGTTCACCTCGGCGAAGTCCACCGCGAGCCCGGCCGGGAAGCCCTCGGCGATGGCGACGAGGGCGGGGCCGTGCGACTCGCCGGCGGTCAGGTAGCGGAGCGTCATCGGGTGCTCCCGGCGGCGCGCGCCACCGCGGCGGCCATGGCCGCCTCCGGGGCGGCGCGCCCGGTCCAGAGGTTGAAGGCGAGCGCTCCCTGGCGGACGAGGAGCTGCTCGCCGGTGACGAAACGCGCCCTGGCGGCGCGGGCCGCCCGCGCGAGATCGGTGTCGCCGTAGACGAAGTCCACGACGACCTGGCCCGCCCGGAGGCGGACGCCGGGGAGCGCGGCGGGATGCCCGGCGAGGCCGATGGAGGTCCCGTTCACGACGACGTCGGCGGCCTCGCATTCCTCGGCGAGGTCGTCCCAGGGGACGGCCTGCGGGATCGCGATCCCTTCCGCGGTCCGGGGGGCGAAGACGCTCGCCACCTCGCGCGCCGCGTCGTTCCGGCGCGCGGTGACGCGCAGCGCCGTGCCTGCGCGGACGAGGGCCCAGGCCGCCGCCCGGGCCGCGCCTCCCGCGCCGACGAGGAGCGCGCGCGCGCCGCTTCCGACCCCGGCCGCCTCGAGGAGCGTCAGGCACGCCGGCGCGTCGGTGTTGAAGCCCTCCCAGCCCTGGGCGGCGCGGCGCAGCGTGTTCACCGCGCCGACCTCGGCCGCGACCACGTCGAGCGTGGCGCAGAGGGCGGCCGCCGCCTGCTTGTGAGGCACGGTCACGTTGAGACCCTGGAACCCGAGCGCGTGCGCCCCCGCCACCGCGTCCCCGAGCCGCTCGCGCGCGACCGGGAGCGCCACGTAGACCCCATCGACGCCGGCCTCGGCGAAGGCCGCGTTCTGCATCTCGGGCGATCGGCTGTGGACGACCGGGTGCCCGAGCACGCCGTACAGCGCGGTCCGCCCCGAGATCACGGACGTGCCCCCACCAGCGCGTCAAGCAGATCGAAGAAGGAGGGGAAGCTCGTCGCCACGCACGCGACGTCGTCGAGCAGTACCTCTTCGCCTCCCGCGAAGAGCTGCGCGATCGCCATCGACATGGCGATCCGGTGGTCGAGCCGGGTGCGGACAGCCACGCCCCGGAGCGGCGTCGGCCCGTCGATGGCGCAGCCATCCTCGAACAGCTCGATGCGCGCGCCCGCGGCCGCGAGGGTCTCCCCCATCGCCGCGAGGCGGTCTGACTCCTTGACGCGCAGCTCCTTCGCGTCGCGGATCACGGTCCGGCCGCGCGCCTGCGTCGCCATGACCATCACCACCGGCAGCTCGTCGATGAGCCGCGGGATGATCGCGCCGCGGATCTCGGTGCCACGCAGCTCGGCGGCCCGGACGGTGACGTCGGCGCGGGGCTCCCCCGCCACCTCGCGCTCGTTGGCGAGCGTGAGCCCCGCCCCCATCGCAGCGAGGACGTCGAGGATCCCGGTCCGGGTGGGGTTGACGCCCAGGCCGCGAACCGTCACCTCCGATCCGGGCGCGGCCGCGGCCGCGCACAGGAAGAACGCGCCCGAGGAGATGTCGCCCGGCACGTCCACCCGGCCGCCGCGCGGGCGCGATGGGCCGACGCTGACGGTGAGCCCATCCGTCCGCACCGGGACGCCCATCCCGCGCAGCATCCGCTCGGTGTGATCCCGGGAGCGCTCCGGCTCGGTCACGGAGGTCTCGCCCTCGGCGAACAGCCCGGCGAGCAGGCACGCGCTCTTCACCTGCGCGCTCGCGACCTCGAGGACGTGGCGGGTGGCGCGGAGCGGGCCACCGCGCACGACCACCGGCGGGAGCCGGTCGCCGTCGCGCGCCGAGAGGTTCGCGCCCATCCGGCGGAGCGGCTCGATCACCCGGCGCACCGGGCGGCGCCGCAGCGACGCGTCTCCCGTGAGGACCGACAAGCCGGGGATGCCGGCGAGGACGCCCGTGAGCAGCCGCAAGCTCGTTCCGGAGTTGCCGCAGTCGATGACGTCGTCCGGCTCGCGCAGCCGCTCGGGCGGGACGACCACCACCTCGCCATCCGAGGTGGACACGGTTGCGCCGAGCCGCTCGACGGCCTTGCGGGTGGAGTGGACGTCCTCCGCGTCGAGGAGGCCGGTGACGCGCGTCTCGCCGGTGGAGAGCGCCCCGAACAGGAGCGCGCGGTGCGAGATCGACTTGTCTCCCGGGACGGAGATGGCCCCGCGGAGCGGTCCCTTCCTCCGGCACGAGAGCGGGCCTGTGGTGGGGGCGGCCATCAATAGAGCTCCTCACGCGCCGCGCGGGCCGCCTCCAGGGCGCTCCGCGCCGCGTCCGGCGAGTCGGCGATCGCGTCGAGCAGGCGCTCCAGGTGCCGCTCGAGCCGGCGCGCCGCCTCCGGGAGATGGGCGTTCCGCCGCGCGACCTCCCCCTGGATGTCGAAGGCGAAGGAGGCGAGCCGGGTCGTGTCCTTGAGCCCCGGTCCGGCGAGCCGCATCGCGAGCGGCCCCGCCTCCCTCGCGGCGGCGGCGAGCGCGGAGGCCACCAGGTAGGGCAGGTGCGAGACCATCGCGACCGCGGCGTCGTGCTCTGCCGCGGCGCAGCGCACGACGATCGCGCCGAGCGCGGCGTGGAGGGCGGCCACCTCGTCCACCGCGGCGGCATCTCCGTCCGTGCACACCGCGACGGTGCCGCCCTTCCAGCGGTCCGGCGTCGCGGCGGCGTACCCGCCCTGTCCGCCGAACATGGGGTGCGCGCCCACGAACCGCACGCCGGGCCGCACGGCCGCGCGCGCCTCCGCGACGAGGTGCTCCTTCGCGCCGCCGACGTCGGTGAGGACCGCGCCGTCGGGCAGGAGCCTCGAGACGGGCGCCATGAGCGCCTCGATCGCGGCCACGGGAGTGCAGAGGACCGCGATCCGGCAGCCGCCCAGCGCGGTCCCGGGCGCGGCCAGCGCCTCGTCCACGACGCCGTCCGCGATCGCCTTCGCGCGGACGTCTTCGCGCGGCTCGACCGCGACGATTCGCACGCTGCGGTCCGCGGCGCGGACGGCGCGCGCGAGGGAGGCGCCCATGAGGCCGAGCCCGGCGATGCCGATCGTGGTGGGGAGCGCGCTCATGGCTTCACGGCTTCACGTGCAGGTCGGGCCTGAGCGCCTGCGCGCCGCGCAGGTAGACGTGGTTCCGGGGGCCGTCCGAGTCGACGTGCAGGAGCACCCGGATGGTGAGCGGCATCGAGCCCGGGACCGGGATCTCTCGCGAGCAGATCATCGGCACGTCGGTCCAGCCGGCGGCCCGCGCGGCCCGGGCCGGAAAGTCGGCGTCGAGGTCGTGTGTCACGGTGAAGATCGCCCACACGATCTGGGCGGGGCCGATCTCGTTCCGCCGCTCGAGCTCCTGGCAGAGCTCGACGACGGCCTCCTCGATGGCCGGGACGGTGTTGGCCGCGACCTGTGTCGCGCCGCGGATGCCGCGCATGGGAGCCGGAGTCTAATGGCACGCGCCCCTCCGGTCGAGCGCCGCGAGGCGCTTCCCGGCGGGCGGGCGGGCGGTGATCAGGGTCGGGCGCGGGCGGCGATCGCGTCGGCGAGGGCCACGAGCCTCCGCGCGTTCTCGACGTGCAGCGCCTCGACGAGCTTCCCGTCCACGACGACCACGCCCTTCCCCGCCGCGTCCGCCTCGGCATGGGCAGCGATCACCCGCCGCGCCTCCGCCACCTCGGTCTCGCCCGGCGCGAAGACGCGGTTCGCGGCCTCGATGGTCCGCGGGTGCACGAGCGTCTTCCCGTCGAAGCCGAGGTCCCGTCCCTGGCGGCAGGCCGCCTCGAACCCGGCGTCGTCGGCGAGGTCGAGGTGGACGCCATCCAGGGCCGCCAGCCCGTTTGCCCGCGCGGCGAGGAGGACGGTGCCGAGCGCCACGAGCACCTCGGCGCGGCCCGGCGTGTGGCGGGCGCGCAGATCCTTCACGAGGTCGCTCGTGCCCATCACGAGGCAGGCGAGGCGCGCCGTGGCGGCCGCGATGTCGGCGGAGGCGAGGACCCCCCGCGGCGTCTCGATCATGCACCACAGCTCGAGGGTCGCCGGCGCGCCCGCGGCCTCGAGCGCGCGCTCCGCCGCGCGGACCTCCCCCGCGCCCTCCACCTTGGGCAGGACGACGGCATCCGCCCCGGAGCGCGCCGCCATCGCGAGGTCGGCGGCGCCCCACGGGGTCGAAGCGCCGTTCACCCGGACCGTCACCTCGCGTGGTCCGAAGCCGCCCGCCGCCAGCGCCTCCTCGACCGCGCTGCGCGCCTGGGCCTTCGCGGATGGTGCGACGGCGTCCTCGAGGTCGAGGATCAGGCCGTCGGCGGGGAGCGCTCGGGCCTTCTCGATCGCGCGGGCGTTCGAGCCGGGCACGTAGAGGACGGAGCGGCGTGGGCGGACGTCCATGGCGACGCGAGAGCCTGCCAGAGCGCAGCCCCGGCGGGAAGGCGCGGTTGCCGTTCGGCGCCGCGCGCACGAGGGTGTGGAGGTGACCGCCTGGGCTGCCGCGCTCGCAGTGCTGCTCGGACAGGGGACCGCCGCGCCGCCTGCCGGGAGTCCGGCCGGTGCTGCGCCGGGCCCGAGAGCCGCCGAGGATGCACCGGCCGCCACCCCCGCCGACCCCGGCGCCGCCGGATCGATCGCCCGGCCGAGATCAGCCACCGCGGCAGAGCCGCGCTCCGAATCCGGGGCCCCCCGGGGGGCGCAAGCGGCCACGCCCGATCCATCTTCCGCCGCCACCTCGGCTCCGACCGCCGCCGCGCCCGACCGCGCCTCCGGGACCGAGCTGCAGCGGGCGCGTGACGAGATCGCCGCGCTGCGCTCCGAGGTCGAGGCCCTCCGCGCCGACGTGGCCGCGGCGCGGGCGCAGTCGAGCGCGGAAACGTCGCGGGCCGCGGCGCTCGAGCAGCGGCTCCAGGAGGTGGAGCAGGCGCGTGCGGCGGAGGCCGACGCGCGCGCCCGCGCCGCGCAGGAGAGCGCGGCCCGGACCCAGCAGCGCGCCGCCGACACCGCGGGAGCGGTGGAGGGGTTGCGCTCCGCGCAGGACGCGCTCTCGCGCGGCGACATGGGGAACGTGGACGCCGCGCTGGCCGCGCAGGTGTCGGCGCTCGAGCGGGCCCGTTCGCTCGCCGCGCAGCAGGGGCAGTCCCAGGAGGCGCTGCGAGCCGACGGCGCCGCGCGCTGGATCGCCGCGGCGCGCGAGGCGCTCGCGCGCGGCGACCTCGCGCAGGCTCGGATGGCCCTCGCCCAGGCCCAGGCGCTCGCCGGCAGTGCGAGCGCGCTCAGCGCCGAGCAGGCGGGAACTGCCTCCGGCGGGGGCCCATGACCGCGACGACGTGGACGTGGACCTAGACCTCGACCGAAACCCGGTCCAAGTCGAGGTCTAAGTCGAGGTCGAAGTCGAAGTCGAAGACCACGTCCAGGTCCACGACCACGTCCAGGTCCACGTTGCGAACCTGCGTCACTTCCACACCCGCCGGTCGTCGATCCGCTTCGCGCCCGCCGGAAGCGTCCCGGGCGCCACGAGCCGGACCTCGGGCCGCACCTTGATCTCGTCGCGGAGCGCGTCGGCGAGGGTCGCGGCGAGGTTCCCGGCCGCACCGGGATCGGCCACCTCCGCCACCACCTCGAGATGGTCGTGGTGCGCCTCGCGCGTGACGACGGCCTGGACGCGGAGGACCTCGGGGTGGCGCTTCGCGACGGCTTCCACCTGGGCACCGCGGACGAACATGCCCTTCACCTTCACCGCGTCGCCCACCCTCCCGAGCAGCCCGGCGAGCTTCGGCGCCGTGCGCCCGCAGCGGCACGGCGGGTCGGGCGCGAGCGCCGCGATGTCCCCGGTGGCGAGCCGCAGGAGCGGGTAGGCCTCGTCGAAGATCGTCGCGACCACCTCGCCTGGCTGGCCGGGCGCGGCGGGCGCCCCGCTCTCGAGATCGAGCACCTCCACGATGCACTCAGGGTGCAGGTGCCAGCCTCCCTTCTCCACGCACTCGTACGCCAGGCAGCCGAGGTCCGCCGTGCCGTAGCCCTGGAGCACGCGGACGCCGAACGCCTCGATGTCCGCGCGGAGCGACTCGGGCAGCATCTCCGCGACGACGAACGCGACCTCGAGGGCGAGCGGCGCGCCCGCCTCGCGCGCCTTCTGGAGCAGCGTGAGGAGGAAGCTCGGAGTCCCGACGTAGCCGGTCGCGCGCAGGTGCGCCGCCACCTTCGCCTGGAGCTCGGTCTGGCCGACGCCCCCGGGAATGGTCACGCACCCGAGCGCGCGCGCGGCGTCGTCGAGCATGAAGCCGAGCGGCGTCAGGTGGTAGGACGCGGAGACGAGCGCCACGTCGCCGCCACGGAACCCGGCCGCCGCGAGCCCGTGGCGGAAGCGCCAGAAGTCCTGCGCCGCGCCCTGCGGGTCGTAGATCGGGCCGGGAGACATGAAGGCGCGGGCGAGGGCGCCGGTCGAGACGCCCGCGAGCCCGCCGAAGGGCGGCTCCTCCGCCTGGAGGCGAGGGAGGTCGTCCTTGCGGAGGATGGGCAGGCGCGCCAGGTCGTCGAGGCCGCGCACGTCGCCCGGCGACACGCCCGCCGCGTCGAGGGTGCGCCGCACCCGCGGCGCACCGTCGAACGCTCGGGCCACCGTCGCGGCGAGGCGGCGTCCGAGGAATGCCCGCCGATCTGCGTCGGGAAGGGTCTCGAGCTCGGGATCGAGGATGCGGCCTTCGCGGAGCGTGGGCACGGGTTCCTCCTAGTGCTCCGAGGTCACAGCCAGCGCTTCCGGCGCTTGTAGAACTTCATGTTCCGGTACCGCTCCCCACCGCCGCCGCCCAGATAGAACTCCTTCACGTCCTCGTTCGCCCGGAGCGCGTCGGGCGCGCCGTCGAGGACGATGCGCCCGTTCTCCATGATGTAGCCGTAGTGCGCGATCCCGAGGGCGAGGTTCGCGTTCTGCTCCACGAGGAGCAGGCTCGTCTTCTCTTCCCGGTTCACGCGCACGAGGATCTCGAAGATCTCGCGTGCGAGGAGCGGCGCGAGCCCGAGCGAGGGCTCGTCGAGCAGGATCAGCCGCGGGCGTGCCATCAGGGCGCGCCCGATGGCGAGCATCTGCTGCTCGCCGCCGGAGAGGTACCCGGCGAGCTTGCGCCGATGCCTGCGCAGCGGGGGGAAGTAGTCGAAGACGAGGTCGTGATCCCGCCGCAGCCCGGCGCGGTCGTGCCGGGTGTAGCCGCCCATCACGATGTTCTCGTCGACGGTGAGGTCCTCGAACACCCGGCGTCCCTCCATCACCTGGAAGACGCCGCGGCGCACGATCTCCTCGGGCGCGAGCCGGTCGATGCGGACCCCGTCGAGCTCGATCGCGCCGTCGGTCACCTCGCCCTCCTCCGAGTGGAGGAGTCCGGAGATCGCCTTCAGGGTGGTGGACTTCCCCGCGCCGTTCGAGCCGAGGAGCGCGACGATCTTGCCGGAGGGGACCTCGAGCGAGAGCCCCTTCAGCACGAGGATCACCTCGTCGTAGACGACCTCGACGTTCTTCAGGACGAGCATGGCGCGTGGGCTCCAGACCTCGGGCTCCAGGCTCCAGCCGGTCGGCTGCAGCCTGGAGCCGGT
>Ga0184615_10002301_pt1 | contig 10222 bp, 7 predicted proteins | sample PLM4_65_coex_FD_133134 | JGI IMG/M metagenome (GOLD analysis project Ga0184615, IMG submission 133134) | Groundwater sediment microbial communities from an aquifer in East River, Colorado, USA - PLM4_65_coex | ecosystem: Environmental > Terrestrial > Soil > Riparian zone | place: USA: East... | reverse complement strand
GGTCGGGTGCTCGGATACGTCGCGCACGAGCAGCGCCGTGCGTCGCTTGATGACGTCCACCGAGGCTCGTTTGTCGAGCCGGAAGAGCTGCTGCTGGAGACGGCCGTCCGCCGAACCGAAGTAGGAACGGATCACGAAACGCCCGGTCTCCTCGTCCTTGAGGCGGAGGATCGCGTGATCGGCCTCGAGCACCATCGCGGCCGAGGACGTGCCCAGGCGCAGCACCTCCGCGGGATCAGTGGCGGCGATCATGCGCAGGCCCGTCTCGTTGATGGCGCCCACCTTGGTGGCGCGCGAGGCGATGCGCGCTTCGCGCTGCGCGGCGGCGATCTCCTCGGCGGCGGCGGCGGCGACCTCGAGCAGCGTCTCCTCGACGGCGCGCCCGCGCGCGGCGCCGGCCCCGCCCGTCTGGATCGAGAGCACGCCCGCCAGCGTGTCGCCCGCGACCAGCGGCAGCGCGGCGTAGGAGAGGGAGCCATCCGGGCCGCGCAGGAAGGCGGGCTGCCGCCGCTGCGCGACCTCGCCGTCGACACCCTGGCCCAGCGGGACGCGGTACTCGCCGCCGAGCCCGCCGCCCTCGAGCGAGCTGGCCGCGAGCTTCAGATCCCCTTCGTCGGGGTCGTGCAGGTAGACATTCACGATGCCTCGTCCGGCGCGCAGCGCGACGAACACGCACAGCTGGTGCAGGCGCTCGGCCAGCGGCGCCTTGGCTCCCAGCAGGGCACGCACCTCGCGCACCGCGCCGTAGCGTGCGGCCTGATTGCGCAGCGCCTCGTGCTCCTGGGCGCGGGCGATGATCTTGGCGTCCAGATGCGCGAGCTGCTCGGTAAACTCGAGGTCCGCGTCCGAGAAGGCGTCGGGGCGGGTCGAGTGGTGGAGATTCAGTACGCCCAGCACGCGGCCCTCGTGGACCAGCGGCACGCAGAGCGCCGATTCGACGTCGAGACGCTCGCGCACGATGCGGAAGGCCTGACGGTCCGCCTTGCCGCGCAGGCGCAGCGGCCGCGCGTCCGCGGCCACGCGTCCGGCGATGCCCTCTCCGATCCGCACACGGATCTTCGGCCAGAGCTCGGGCTCGACGCCGGCCGCGACGCGCACGCGCAGCTCGCGCGCCTCCGCGTCGAGGAGCATCAGCGACCCCCCCTCGGCCCCGGTGACCCCGAGCGCGATCTCGAGCATGCGCCGGAACAGCTCGTCGGCGTCGATGGTGAGATTGTAGGACTCGACCACCTCGTGCAGCGCTTGCAGCAGCTCGGCCTTGCGATCGCGATGGCTGCCGCCATAGCCCCAGAGCAGACGGGCGACCAGCGGCGTCACGATCTGCGCTCCGCGCTCGGAGACGTCGGGGAAACGCGCGGCGAAGCCCGCGTCGGGGCTGGCGTCGACCACGGCGTACAGACTCGTGTCCGCGGCCAGCGCCGCGGGGTCCGAGGTCAGGTGAGGCTCGAGCGAGCGCGCGAGGCCGCGCTCGAGGGTCCGCAGCCGCTCTCGGGTGGACTCCAGGTTCGGGTCGAACACGGCGCCGATCTCGACGTCCGGGTTCGACTGGAGCCCGGTCAGCAGCTGCAGCGCCTCTTCGGACGCGAAATAGATGCCGATCCGCTTGCGCATCAGCTGCGGCGATCCTCTACCAGGGGATCGATCCGGAACGTCAGCACGACGGCCGAGCGGCGGCCTTCCTCGTCCGTGAGCACCAGCTCGACACGCACGGCGCCATCCCCGGTCGTGCTGGCGCGCCCGACGCTTTCGACGTGCAGGCGGCCGAGCGAGCCCTTCGCCTCGTCCTCCGCCATCCCGTCCGCCGTCTGCTCCCAGGCGGGGCCGTCGAGCAGCGTCTCGGTCTCCTGGGCGGCAGCGCCGATCGCGGCGCGCTCGGGGTGTTCGGCCTCCTCGAGGATCGCGCGCTCCATGCGCGTGGCGGGGCTTCCCACCGCGATCTCCCGGGTGGGCTCGGCCACGCGCGCGGTCTGCGGCGCCGGACCGGCGGGCGCGACCGGAGCGCGCGCCCCATCGGCGCCCGAGTCGCGCAGGGTGCGGATCACGCGCTTCGAGATCGTCGAGAGCGTCTGCAGCACGCCGGTGCCGTCGGTCGCGACGGCCTCGAACACGACCGCGCCCTTCACGTCGAGCTTGCGGTGCAGATCCTCGAGGGCGTAGGGGTCGGCCAGATCCCGCTTGTTGTACTGCACCAGCAGCGGGACGTCTTCCATCTGGCGGCCATAGGCCCGCAGCGCCCGCCGCAGCTCCTCGAAGCTCGCGATGTTGGCGTCGACCCGCTCGGGCTGGGAGTCGACCACGAACACCACGCCGTCGACCTGGTCGAGCAGCTGCTTGCGCGTCGGCGCCTGTTCGGCCGGTCCCGGGACGGCGATCAGCTCGATCTGGGTGCGCACGCCGGCGATGTCGCCGAGCTCGATCGGCAGCACCTCGTAGCTCACGGAAGGGTCGAGCCGCGTGGGCACGACGCGCAGCTCGCCCCGGTGATCCGGCCGGAGCTTCGCGTAGGCGGCGTGGAGATTCGCCGTCTTCCCGGCGCCCTCGACGCCCCAATAGACGATCCGCGCGTTCACCTGCGCGTCGCGCGAGCTCACCTTCGCCATCAGATCTTTCCCTTCTTCATCAGCGTGCGGCGCGCGTGGGTCGACACCGCGGTGGGTACGTCCTTGCTCTTCATGATCGTCTTCAGGTCCTGATCCTGGAGGTAGTTGACGAACTTCATGGCCATCACCTGCGGGCACTTCGGATTCGTCGCCAGCGCGAGCTTGACGCGATAGGCGCGGGTCCACAGGCGGTTCATCGCGACCATGCGCAGCACCTCGTCGTTCACGTTGCGCGACTGCGCGATTCCGATCACCTCGTTGGTGGTGATCTTCGGGCTGCTGATCGCGGAGATCGCCACCACCTTGTTGCGGTCCTTCACCAGCAGGCCGCGCGCCTCCTTGTTGCCGAGGCGTGCGAGCTTGATCTTCTGGAACACCGTCATCTTCTGGATCAGCGCGTAGAGGTTCGAGGCGTCTCCGCCGCCGGCCTCGCCTTCGCTCTCCTCGACCAGGCTGCGCGCGAAGCCGCCGAGCTCCTCTCCCAGCACGGCGCGCAGCGCGGCTTCGGCATCGCCCTCGCTGATCTCCGCCGGATCCCACTCCTCGTCCTCGCCGGGGACCTGGACGCCCAGGAACGAGAGGATGCGGTCGATCACCGCGCGCCCGGTGAGCGGATTGCCGCCCAGGGCCTCGACGATCTCGGGCGCGCGGATCATCCGCTCCTGGTTGTTCGAGACGATGTCGACCACGCGCTTGAAGGGCAGGCCGGCGAGGAATGCGATGGTCGTATCGTCCGTCGCGGGGTTCAGCGCGATCGGCTCGAGCCACGCCTCTTTCTCGCGAAAGGCGTGGGCGAGGTGGGAGAGCAGGGCGGGATGCGCCGGCCCCGAGAGCACCGGCGCGAGCACGCTCTCGGGCAGCCCCTCGAGGCTCTCGCGCGCGGTGGACTTCACCTCGGCGTCCGGGTCGTGGATCAGCGCGAACAGCACGGTGGCGAGCTCGAGCGCCGGCAGCGGCAGCGCGCCGCGCGCAGCCATCAGCCGCGATTCGCGGGGCGCATCCCGGCGCGCGTAGCGCTCCGCCTGGGGCGAGAGCTTCAGGCGGATCTTGGAAGGCTCTTGCTGCACGGACTGCTCCGCCACTCGCACGGGGCAGCTGGCCCCGACCCTCGCGCCGGCCCCGGCCGGCATCTCCCAGGCCGGCGCTACGACGCCGCCGCCCTGGCGGTGCCCGCCTCTGCGACGATCTTGTCGCGCACGTTCGCCGGCGCCTCGTCGTAGTGCGAGAACGCCATGTGAAACTCGCCCTGGCCGCCGGTCATGCTCGTGAGCTGGCTCGCGTACTCGAGCATCTCCGCCATCGGGACCTGGGCGCGGATGATCTGCGTCATGCCCTGAGCCTCGCTCGATTGCACCCGGCCGCGCCGGCTCGAGACGTCGCCCATGATGTCGCCGACGAACTGGGTGGGAGCGGAGACCTCGACATTCATGATCGGCTCGAGCAGCACCGGGCGCGCCTGCAGGGCGGCGGCCTTGAAGCCGAAGGAGCCGGCGAGCTTGAAGGCCATCTCGTTGGAGTCGACCGAGTGGTGCTTGCCGTCGATGCAGCTGACGCGGATGTCGACCACCGGAAAGCCGGCGAGCGGCCCCACCGCGCAGGCCTCCAAGACGCCCTTCTCGACCGCGGGGATCAGGTTGCGCGGGATGGCGCCGCCCACGATCTGGTCCACGAACTCGATCCCTTCCCCGCGGGGCCTGGGCTCGACCGTGAGATAGCAGACGCCGTACATCCCCTTGCCCCCGCTCTGCTTCTTGAGCTTTCCCTCGACGTTCTCGGCCTTCCGCGTGATCGTCTCGCGGTAGGGCACCTTGGGCGTCTTGAGCTGGACCTCCACCCCGAACATGCGCCGCAGCTTCTGCACGGTCGTGCGCACGTGGAGCTCGCCCATTCCCGTGAGCAGGAACTCGCCCGTCGAGGCCTCGCGCCCGAGATGGAGCGTCGGATCTTCTTCCACGAGTCGGCCGAGCGAGGCGTAAACTTTATCCTCATCCCCCTTTGATTTCGCTTGGATGGCGTAGGAAATCACACCCTGCGGAATGGGGATCTCCGGCAGCCGGACGCCCCCCTTCTCGGCGGTCAGGCAGTGGCCCGTGTGCACGCTCCGCAGCTTCGCCACCGCCACCACATCGCCCGGCCCGGCCTCGGGGACGTCCACGTGCTCCCCCCCGCGCAGCAGCATCAGCTTGCCGATCCGCTCCTTGGAACCCTGGCTGGCGTTGACCAGGCCCAGGTCGGGGCGCAGGCTGCCCGAGACCACGCGCAGCACCGAAAGCGTGCCGGTGTAGCGGTCGATCATGGTCTTGAAGACCAGCGCCGAGAACGGGGCCTCGGGAGTCGCCTCGACCGTTCCGCCGCTCCCGCCTTCGACCACCGGCCAGGCCCCGCGGTCGCCCGCGGAGGGCAACAGCTCGGTCGCCGCCCACAGCAGCGGTGCGACGCCCAGCTCGAGCGTCGCCGAGCCGCAAAGCAGCGGGGTGATCGCGCGCGCGCGCGTGCCGGCCACCAGTCCGCGCAGGATCTCGTCGTCGGCGAGCGCTCCCTCCTCGAGATACTTCTCGAGCAGGGCGTCGTCGCACTCGGCGACGGTCTCGACCAGCTGCTGGCGCGCGTCGCGTGCGGCGTCGGCGAGCTCGGCCGGCACGTCGCGCTCGCCCTGCGGGCCGAGCGCCTTCATGCGCAGCAGGTCGACCACACCGCTGAAGCGCGACTCGGTTCCGATCGGCAGGGTCAGCACCACGGGCTTCAGCTCGAGCGCGCGCAGCGAAGCGACGGCGGCCTCGAAATCGGCGTGTTCCCGATCCATTCCGTTCACGAAGGCGAGCGCCGGAACGCCGAGGCGCTGGCAGGCGTGCCACATGCGGGAGGTGCCGACCTTGACTCCCCCCACCGCCGAGCACACCAGCACGGCGCCGTCGAGCGCGTGGAGCGCGATCTGGCCGTCGGCCTGGAAGTTCGAGTCGCCCGGCGTGTCGACCAGCGTCACGTGCTTGGCGCCGGAGTCGAAGCCGTAGACGGAGCAGGTGATCGTGGTGCGCCGCTCCTTCTCTTCGGGCAGGTAGTTGAGCTGCGAGCTGCCGTCGTCGACACGTCCCAGCGTGGGGGTCGCGCCGGCGGCGTGAAGGAGCGCCTCGCCGAGGGAGGTCTTGCCGTCTCCGGAATGGCCGAGGATGGCGAAGTTGTGGGTGTCGTTCACCTTCACGTTCTTCATGCGGACCGCTCCTTTCGTGAGGGCTCGGGGGAAGGTCGGTTCTTCTCGAAGATGATCCGGAGACCTTCCAGCGTGAGGAAGGGCTCGACGCGCTCGATGCTGCGGGTCTCGTCGGCGATGCGGTGCGCGAGGCCACCGGTGGCGACCACGCGCGCGTCCTGGCCGAGCTCCGCGCGGATCCGCTCGACCATGGCGTCGACCACCCCCGCGTAGCCGAAGAGCAGGCCCGACTGCAGCGCCCCCGTGGTGGTCTTGCCGATCACGGACTTCGGGCGCGCGAGCTCGACGCGGTGGAGCATGGAAGCGCGCTCGAAGAGCGCTTCCATCGAGATGTGGATGCCCGGGAAGATCGCTCCGCCCAGGTACTCGCCCTCGCGCGAGACGCAGTCGAAGGTGGTGGCGGTTCCGAAATCGACCGCAATCACCGGACCTCCGAACATCTCGAAGGCAGCGACCGCGTTCACGATACGGTCGGCGCCGACCTCACGGGGGTTCTCGTAGCGCACGGGCATGCCGGTACGGATGCCCGGCCCGACGATCAGCGCCGGTCGATCGAAGAGCTTCGAGGAGACGCGCTCCCAGATCGGCAACAGGGGGGGCACCACGCTCGAGATGATCATGTCGGTCACCTCCTCCGTCTCGCGCTCCGCGTGGTCGAAGAGCGCCGAGAGCGTGAGCGCCACTTCGTCCGAGGTCTGCTCGTGGTGCGTCCCGATGCGCCAGTGGTGCGAGAGCTGGCCGCGCTGCTCGTCCGGGTAGTCGAACAAGCCGAGCGAGACGTTGGTATTGCCGATGTCGATCACGAGCAGCGTGGTCACGGGTTCTCCTTCGCAATCGTCACGTCGCCCGCGACGACGCGCACGAGCGAACCGTCGTCGCGCCGGAGCAGCAGGGCGCCATCGGCGGCGACGCCTTCCGCCACACCGCTCTGGCGGGCCCCGTCGAGCTCCACCACCGTGAGCGGGCGACCGCGCATCCGGAAGCGCGCCTCGAAGCGCGGGCGCAGCGCCTCGAAGCCGCGTTCCGCGCAGGTGTCGAGCGTGCGCTCGAGCGCATTGTACAGCCGCTGCGCGAAGGCGATGCGGTCGATCTTGCGCCCGCAGTGGCTCGAGAGGCTGGTCGCCGTGGCCCGGAATTCCTCGGGGAAGTCGCGCCGGTCGACGTTCAAGTTGACGCCGATGCCGAGCACGAGGAAGACGACATGGGTGGCCTCGGCGGAGAGCTCCATCAGGATGCCCGACGTCTTGAGACCGCCGAGCAGCACGTCGTTGGGCCACTTGATCTCGACCGCGCCGCTGTCGCCCACGGTCTGCTCGACCGCCTCGGCGACGGCCACGGCGCTGGCGAGGATCCAGGGCGGCGCCTCGGCGGTGAGGAGGCGCGGGCGCAAGACACTCGAGCCATAATAATTTTTGCGCGGCGGCGAGAAGAACGAGCGGCCGAGCCGGCCGCGCCCGGCGGTCTGCGCCTCCGCCACGACGGTCGTGCCGTGCGCAGCGCCCGCGCGCGCGAGGTCGAGCGCCACGCGGTTCGTCGAATCGGTGGTCTCGAGCCAGCGCAGGTCGCGCGCCAGCCAGCGCGTCTCGAGGCCCGCGTCGATCTCCTCGGGGAGCAGCAGGTCGGGGACGGCGGCGAGCCGGTAGCCGTCGCTCGGCGTCGCCTCGATCGTGTAGCCCTGCGCGCGCAGCGACTCGACGTCCTTCCAGACCTGTGCGCGCGAGACGCCCTGCTCGGAGGAGAGGGAGGCGCCGGAGCAGGTCCGGCCGCCGGCGCGACGCAGGGCAGCCAGGACGCGCGCCGGGCCGGGCTTCATCCCCGGGCACTCCCGGGGCGGACTCCTCCGGTGTCGATCTCGAGTGCCAGGTCGGCAGCGGGCGCGGAGTGGGTGATCCAGCCGATCGAGATGCGCGAGACCCCGGTCTCGGCGACCTCGCGCACGTTCTCGATGCGGATGCCTCCGCTGGCTTCGAGCAGCGCGCGGCCCCCGACGCGCGCTGCGATCGTTCGCAGCTGGGGGATCGTGCAGTTGTCGAGCAGCAGGAAGTCGGCGCCGGCCTCGACGGCAGCGACCGCGTCGGCTTCGGATTCCACCTCGACCTGGATGCGCAGGCCGGCGGGGGCAGCGGCGCGGGCGGTCTTCACGGCGAGCGCGACTCCGCCGGCGAGGGCAACGTGATTGTCCTTGAGCAGGATGCCGTCGTAGAGCCCGGCGCGGTGATTCAGGGCCCCTCCCACGGCCGTCGCGTACTTGTCGAGGGCGCGCCAGCCTGGGAGCGTCTTGCGGGTGTCTACGATGCGTGCGCCGGTGCCCTCGATCGCAGCCACGAAACGCCGGGCGGTGCTGGCGACACCGCACAGGCGCCCGAGGAAGTTGAGCGCCGTGCGCTCGGCGGCCAGGATCGCGCGCAGATTTCCCGAGACGAAGGCGAGCGGCTCGCCGGCTTCGGCCAGCTCTGCCTCGCGGCGCACGCTCTCGAAGCGCAGACCCCGATCGACCGCCTCGAAGACGGCTGCGGCGATCGGGAGCCCACAGACCACCAGGTGCTGGCGAGCCTCGATCCGCGCGCGGCCCTGGGACTCCTCGGCCACTACCAGCGGCGTGGTGACGTCGCCTGGCCCGAGGTCCTCGGCGAGGGCGAGCTCGAGCAGCGCTCGCCAGTTTCGAGGAGAGGGAAGGGCCGGCGTGGCGCTCATGCTCGCTCCGAGCCCCGCAGAGGGCCGGAGCAGAGATTAGCGGAAGCGGCTGGCCCCGATCCGACCTTCGAGCAGCGAGCGGAGGGAGGCGGCGCAAGGTCGGATCGGGTCTAGTCCGCCTTGCCCTTCATGCGGCGGATCTCTTCGCGCACGAGCGTCTCGGCCATCTGGGGGATCACCTCCCAGGCGATCGCCTCCACGCGCTCCAGCGCCTGGCGCACGATCTGCTCGGTGGCGCTGCTGAACGACTCCCACGCGATCTTCTCGAGCGTATCGTGGAGCTGCGCGCGGAGCTGCGGTGCGAGGGCCTCGAGCAGGGGCTCGGCGTCCGACACCCGCCCCGGGCGGGCGTCTGCGGCGGGTGCGGCGGCGCGGCGCGCGGGCTCGACCGGGCGCGGCGGCTCGAGCACCTCGAGCGACGACTCGTCGAGCTCTTCGGCGCCGAGGGGCGCGAACTCGGCTTCGTCCGCGATCTCCGCGTGCACCCCGGTGAACGAATCCTCGGCGGAGACGATCGGCTCGAATCGCTGGGCGGCCGGCTGGCGGTGCGCGGGCGTCGGCTGCGCGCCGCGCACGGGAGCGGCTGCGCGCGGGGGCTCGGCGAGGGATTCGTGCAGGTCCGAGCTGGAGACGTCGAAGCCCGAGGCGCCGTTCGGATCGAGCACGGTCGCCTGGGCGAGGTCGTCGGAGTCGACGCGCAGGGAGCCGTCGCGGCCGGCAGCCGGCGACGCGGAGTCGAACTCGAATTCGAAGGCATCGCTGCCGGCGCTGGCGGGCGCATCGAGCGGTGCGAGCTCGGCATCGCCGCCGTCGCTCCCGACCGCCAGATCCTCGAAGCCAGCGGCCGCGGCCGGGCGGGTGGCCGCCGGAGCTTCATCCGGAAGGATCGCGACCGTCCGTTCGCCCGGAGACGGCGCCGGGGAGCGCGGCCGCGCGGCCGGCTTCGGCTCGGGCTCGAGCGCCGAGAGCTCGGAGTCGCCGAACGCGAACGCGGAGTCGTTCTCGTCGAGAGCCAAGGCGTCGTCGGAGCTGGCGGCGGCACTGGCTGCCGGCGCGGCCGGCTCCGCGAAGTCGTCGTTGAAGAAATCGAAGCTGTCGTCGGGGGCGGCCTTCGCGACCGGGGACGCCGGGGGCGAGAGCGTGCGGGCCCCCGCGGCCGTCGCGCGCGCCGGCGCGGGCGGCGCGGGCGGAGTGGGCGCTGCGGCCTGGCGCGAAGCGGCGCTGCGTTGCTGCTCGCTCTGGACGAGCAGGCGCTTCACCTGCTCGACCAGCAGCTGCGACTCGAACGGCTTGGCGACGTGACCGGCGGCTCCGGCGCGCGTGGCGCGCGCCTCGTCGAAGGCTTCGAAGGTACCCGTCAGAAGCAACACGGGAATATGTCGGAGGTTCGGGTCGGCCTTGATCGCCTCGCAGACCTCGTAGCCGCTCTTGCCCGGCATCACGACATCCGCCAGGATGACGTCCGGGCGGTCCTGGCGTGCGCGAGCGATCGCGGCGTCGCCGTTGTCGACCGTGATGAGGCGCACGTCCTCGTTGGCGAAGCTGATTCCCACGACCTTCTGGATCGTCACGCTATCGTCGGCCAGCAGCAGGGTCTTGGGCATGATCCCCCCGGATGTGTCGCGCAACGGCCGCGCCGGCCGACCCACGACGGATGCTCCTCGGGTAGTATCATCGACCGCGGATCCCCCGAGATTGAATGGTTTTCGCCGATTTCCAG
>Ga0184615_10002299_pt1 | contig 10222 bp, 8 predicted proteins | sample PLM4_65_coex_FD_133134 | JGI IMG/M metagenome (GOLD analysis project Ga0184615, IMG submission 133134) | Groundwater sediment microbial communities from an aquifer in East River, Colorado, USA - PLM4_65_coex | ecosystem: Environmental > Terrestrial > Soil > Riparian zone | place: USA: East... | reverse complement strand
GCCGTCGACCAAACACGGGGGTGGTTCTACACGCTTTTAACTGAAGCGACACTGCTTGATAAGGGTTTCCCGTACCGCAACGTTATTTCTCTCGGGCATGTTCTTGATGAGCATGGGAAAAAAATGTCCAAGTCGAAAGGAAATGTGGTGGCACCCAATGAATTAATGGATGCGGTGGGTGTGGATGCGGCTCGCTGGTATTTCTATACCGTCAATGCGCCGGGTGAGCCCAAATTATTTAAAATGCAGGATGTGCAGGAGCGTCTGCGCGGATTCATCATGACGCTCTACAATTGTCTGCGGTTTTTTGAACTGTATAAATCAGAAGCCAGTGTTGAATGGAAAGCGGAGCACTTACTGGATAAATGGATCCTCTCCCGCTTCAACGGAGTTTTATTGGAAACGACTGAACAGTTAGATCATTATGATCCCACTAGCGCCTCGCGGGCAATTGAAAAATTTGTAATCTATGATTTCTCGAATTGGTGGCTGCGCCGGTCGCGAAAACGAAAAGAATCACTCGGCCTACTACGCCATCTGTTATTGGAAATTTCCAAAATAACGGCTCCGTTCATTCCTTTTACTGCTGAAGAAATGTATTTGAATTTGAAAACTGATGATATGCCAGAAAGTGTTCATCTGACGGACTGGTCAAAAGTCAATAAACGGGCAATAAATGATAAATTGGAAGAAAAAATGAAACGAGTACAAAATATTGTCACTTCTGGCTTAGCTCTTCGCAAAGAAAAACAAATCAAAGTCCGTCAGCCCCTCGCTTCTATAACAGTGATGGGCGGCAAACTCGATAAAGACTTAGAGGAATTAATTAGAGAAGAAATAAATGTTAAAGCGATACGTTATCAGAAAAAGGGCGAATTAATGTTTGATTATGAAATTACACCTGAATTGCAGAATGAAGGTTATGTCCGGGAAGTGATGCGCCAAATTCAAGATATGCGCAAAGAAGCCGGCTATCAATTCGATGAAAAGATTTTGGTTTATTGGCACAGTGACGATGTGGGGTTATCAGGGGCCATTACGCATTGGTCTGATCTGATCAAGGAAGAAACAGTGCTTTCGGATTTTGTGAATACTAAATCAGACAAAAAGTTTGACGTCGAAAAAGAATTTGAAATAGCGCCAGGGAAGAAACTCTGGCTCGGAGTTAAAAAATAATGGCCGACATTAAACAGCTTATAACCGAAGTTCTAGAAAAGGGATATCTCTTAAGTTTGGCCACGATTGATGATGGTGGAGTCTGGGTAGCTGACGTTATATATATTCATGATGATGGATTGAATATCTATTGGATGTCAGACCCCGATGTTCGACACTCCCAGGCAATTATGAAGAATAATAAAATCGCCGGCACAATTACTGTCAGTGGGCCCGGAGAAGATAATTCTGGCATCCAATTTGAAGGTATTTCAGAAAAAATAGATGGACAGCGATTTGATTTAGCTAAGAAATATTTTGTAAAACGAGGAAAACCGGAACCCCAGGAACATGATGATGTGCTTCAAGGAGATTCTTGGTACGTAATAAAGCCAAATAAAATAGAATTAATTTATGAAAAGTTATTCGGCTTTGATAAACAAACATTAAATCTATGAAACGAGTATTCATTATTCATGGCTGGGGCGGAAATCCGAACGAAGAGTGGTTAGTTTGGGTCAAAAACAATTTAGATAAAAGTTTATTTGAGGTTATTATTCCCGAAATGCCCGATACTTGGCACCCAAAAATTTCAGAGTGGATTAATAAGTTGCGCGAAGTTGTTAAAGAATCTGACGGAAATACTTACTTTGTGGGTCACAGCATTGGCTGCCAAACAGTGATGAGATATTTGGAACAACTTCCGGAAAATCAAAAGGTTGGGGGAGTAATATTTGTTGCCGGGTGGTTTAATCTGACAGATGAAACTTGGGATGAGGAATACACGAAAGATATAGCTGATGAATGGTTAAATACGCCGATTGATTTTGAAAAAGTTAAACAGCATACAAATAATTTTGTATTGATCAATTCGGACGATGATCCCTATGTGCCATTGGATGATGCCGAATTATTTAGAAGTAATTTTGGATCAAAAGTTATAATGCTAAAAGGTAAAGGACATATTTCTGGAGGAGAGGGTGTGGTGGAATTACCTATTGTTATAGAAGAATTGTCAGGGATGGTTAATTGATATGCAAATTCAAGCCTTTGTCATTAAAAAACAGCCGCACGGGGAGTATGACCAGCTCATCACCTGCTATACCGAAGAACTCGGCAAGATTACGGCTGTGGCCAAGAGTTCCCTCAAGCAAAATTCTATCCAAGGTATGCATTTGGATTATTTCAACCGCGTTGAATTTGATCTGGTTTCCGGCCGTGGGGTGCCTATTATCACCGGCGCCCAAGTTGTTGAGAGTTTTCATCGGTTAAAAGATTCACTGCCAAAACTTTCAGCCGGGTACTTTTTTCTAGAAGCATTTGACCGGATAGTATTTGAATATGAGCGAGACGACGAATTATGGCAATTTTTGTCAAAATTGTTTGAAAAGTTAAACAATCAAGAAATAAAATTGTCTGACTTCCGTCAGTATCAGAAGGCCCTCCTGCAAGTTATGGGTTATGCCCCGGCGGTTTTGACCCTCCAACAGCAGAATTTACGCAGTCATTCTGAGCTTGATGCCATGTTTGAACAAACGGCTCAGAGGCAATTTTCCTCCCTTAAGCTGCTCTATAATGTGCTATTATAAATAAGAATACTCATACAACATGGACTTTAAAGTTGAACAATTAGACCAGGTCATACCACCTTCTTCAGCCCCGTCCGGGCCACCAATAACTCCGCCACCGCAATCACCTCCCCCTACTCCATCCCGAAATCCTTTGCAAAAAGTGGCCGACAGACTCCAGCACCCCGGTTCAAACCGGATTTTAAAATGGCTTATGGTTCTGGCCCTGGGCTTGTTCATCGCCGCCTTGCTTATGTTTTGGTTTGGTGGGGCATCATTCTCCGAACGAGATGTAGTGTTGTTGTTGGAAGCGCCCAGTCAGGCCAATTCCGGTGATGAAATAACCTACAAAGTAAAATACCGAAATAATACGAAAGTTGATTTGAATGATTTAGAATTTCGCTTCTCGTTTCCTGATGATTCGATCGTAATTACCGACGATGGATTTAGCGATGAATTGCGCCAGGGCTTTTCCGTAGACAAAATTTCACCGGGCCAAGAAGCGGAGAAAGAATTCAAAGCTTTCCTGGTAGGCGACAAGGGTAATATTAAGAACGCCAAAGTAGAATTATTCTTTAAGGCTGGCACCATTCGTTCTTCATTTGAAAAATCCCAGACCGCCACCACAACCATTGTGGGTGTACCGGTGCCAATGACGCTCGTGGCGCCACCGACAGCCGTTCCAGAGCAGGATGTGACCTATATTCTCGACTATCGTAATGAATCAAATTCTGACATTGCTGATTTGCGTTTTGAATTTACCTATCCAGATGGTTTTCGAGTAAAAACCGTAAGTCCCAAGGCTACTCAGGGCAACACAACGTGGGATGTGTCCATGACACGCCAGGGTAGTGGCGCCCGGATTTCGGTCACCGGAACCTTGAGTGGTTCAGAGCGGGACACTAAAACTATTTCCGTGCTATTAAAGAGAAAAATTGGGGATGATTACGTAAACTACGAACGAGCTTCTTCTTCTACCATACTTTCGAGTCCACTTTTGACTGTTTCTTTGGATGCTAACGGCAGTCGGGAATACGTTGCTTTTCCGAGCGATATCATTCTCTACACTATGCGCTATCGCAATAACTCAAGTTATGCTTTTGAAGGATTGAATCTTACGGCCAAATTGGATGGTGATATGTATGATTTGTCTTCACTTGATACACGGGGTGGATTTTTCGACGCTGGCACAAAGACTATTTTGTGGAATGCTGGCGCAGTGCCGGCATTTCAGGCCCTGGGCCCAGGCCGCAGTGGCCAGGTTCAATTTCAAGTTCGCCTGAAGTCATCGTTGACCGGTCCTGCGGGTACCAGAAATTTCTTCGTAAAAGTTACTTCTACATTAAGCACACCCAATGTACCTGCTGGGTTGGATAGTGACCAAGTTTCTACTTCCGATATTCTTATCACCAAAATCAGTACCCAGCCGCAACTTTCCCGAGTAGTTTACTGGCAAGATCCAAATCTGGGCTCAATCGGTCCGATGCCGCCTCAGGTTGGCAAAGAAACGGTCTTTACCATTCACTGGCAACTGACCAATCCGGGTAATGATGCAAATAGTGTTGTTATTAAGGGTGTTTTACCACCGGGTGTGAAATGGAAGAATGTCGCCTTATCGAGCGGTACCGGTATATCCCCGACCTTTAATACGAATCGTTCTGAAGTTTCTTGGAACGTTGGATTTTTACCGCAGGGCATTGGCGTAAATGGCAGCGCGAAGTATGAAGGTATTTTCCAAATCAGTATTACTCCGACTGCGGCTCAGCAGGGCAATGTTATGGAATTAATGAAAGCGTCAGTACTCACGGGTACTGACAGTTTCACTGGTCAGACGGTAACTACGACGGTTGATGCAATAAACACAGATTCTACTGTTGACCGTCCCAATCAAGGTGAGGTAGAGTAGCGGCTCATAGACGCATTATGGTTGAACTCGAAAAAATTGTTTCTCTTGCCAAACGACGGGGTTTTATATTTCCCGGTTCGGAGATTTATGGCGGCTTGGCCAACTCATGGGACTACGGCCCACTCGGTGTTGAGTTAAAGAATAATATAAAACAACTCTGGTGGAAGAAGTTCGTTCACGAACGCGATGACATGGTCGGTATTGATGCTGCGCTCATCATGAATCCCAAGGTGTGGGAAGCGAGTGGACATTTGTCTAATTTTTCCGATCCTTTAGTAGAATGTAGAATTTGTAATGCACGTTTCCGTGCCGACAAAGAAGATGAAATGAAGGATCATGCCCAGAGTCACGGTGGCGTGAATTCCTTATCTGACGTGATTTGGAGTAAGCCCAAGAATTTTAATCTGATGCTTAAGACATTCTTGGGTCCAGCGGAAGAACAGGCGAATGTGGTTTATTTCCGGCCGGAAACAGCCCAGGCCATGTTTGTTAATTTTAAAAACATACTGGATACAACCCGGAAAACAATTCCTTTTGGTATTGCCCAGGTGGGGAAGGCATTCCGGAATGAGATCACGCCAGGTAATTTCATTTTCCGTACCCGTGAGTTTGAACAAATGGAAGTTGAATATTTTGTAAAAGAATCGGAATGGGAAAAACATTTTGAACACTGGCGTGAACAGATGAATATCTGGCTCAAAGAAATCGGCGTCGATATGTCGAAAGTCCATGAAGTTGAAGTTCCTGACGGTGAAAGAGCTCATTACTCCAAACGCACCATTGATTTTGAATTTGAATACCCTTTTGGCCAGAAGGAATTATATGGTCTGGCCTATCGCACGGATTATGATCTAAGTCAGCATGATAAAAATTCCGGTCATAAATTAAAATACAAAGACCAGGAATCGGGTGAAGAATTTACTCCCCATGTTATTGAACCAAGCTTGGGTGTTGACCGCTCGGTGTTGGCAGTACTTCTGAGTGCATATAAAGAAGAAGATGAAAGAACAGTTCTTAAACTTCCTGCCAAGCTCGCTCCGTATAAAGCAGCCGTATTCCCATTGCTCAAAAACAAACCTGAGTTAGTTGCGAAAGCGAAAGAAATTTATCATAACCTCTTAAAAGAATTTCCCGTAGATTGGGATGAACGAGGAAATATTGGTAAGCGTTATTATTCCCAAGATGAGATTGGCACACCCTGCTGTGTGACCGTTGATTTTCAAACCCTCGAAGACAATACCGTCACGGTTCGTGACCGTGACTCTATGGAGCAGACGCGCATCGCGGCTTCAGAAATACAGTCCTACATCAGCGAAAAGCTATCAAAATAGGGAATTGATTTAGTGCTCGGTTTGTGTTATAATATATAGATAACGTTCTTTAACTTGTGGGGGTAGTTAGTGAAACACCTGTGGCTGGTAACCTTGATGTTGATCGGATGTGGCTCGCGAGTCATTCCGACGACTGTCGAATCCAGTTCCGGCCGTCTGGTGTTCAAAGCCAGTCGAACCGGCCACGTGCTGTTCGTGGAACCTTCCATAAACGGCGCCACGATGACGGTGAGTCAGGGAGGTTTCCTCTCCCGCACCATCGAGACTCGTGACCGCGGCGATGAGTATCTCTGGGAAGACGACCCGGAACTCCCTTTCCATTACACCAACGCACTGGTGTATAACAATTATCTGCATGCCCTGGTCAGGCCAGTGGGTCAGCAGATGAAGGTTGTTCCTACGTCGGCGATCGTGGAACATCCGCGGGCTTATACCGCGCTTCTGGAAGCTCTGGAGGTGCTGAACCGGACAGACCGTGACCTTCATTGGATCATCAGTGATCCGTCTTCATCAGACCAACCCAACACGGTTTTGGTCCATGTTGATCCGGAAGAACCATGGTTCGATCAACTTCCAGACGCTGGAGCATTGGCGTTTGCAGACCTAGAGGGTCCGATCATTACCGGTGGTCGAGTCATCCTCAGATCACTGGACATCTGGCCCGGCAACCATTTCCCGCGCGTGTTTGCCCATGAACTTGCCCACATCCGCGGTTTGGGCCACCCGCCCGACGATATGGCCGAAGGCATCATGGGTGCTCCACATCCTGTCCTAGCTTTCTCTCAGCGGGAGCAGGAAGTGATGCGCAACATGTTCCGGCGGACACCGGGTACTCGACCGCCCGACGATTCGTTGGCTGTCACCAGAGCCTTTTCTAGGCAGCCGATGACACATCTCGTGTGTCGGCAACCGCTCTAACACTGCTGAAAGCAGTAAAGACCAGGGACACAACACCCTGGTTTTTTCTTGCCCAAATCAATCATTTCCAGTACAATTTTCCTACTTCTTATGATTGAGCTTCTGACTAAGAAAAATTATTTGGCTATGATTCGCAATGCCGCTAAAGGCGAGAATCACATGTTCCAAAACTTTTATGCGGAAGTGGATGGCACAGAAAAAGATCTTAATCGAGACGGTGCTTTGGGTTGTGCCATTGTTGCTTCTTCTATTTTGTACTTGCAAAATTCTCTTTTAGAATTTTTAAAGAAACCGAAACTTATTCAATTCGTTCATGCCAATGTTCCAAGTACTGAAAAAGATATGTTAGAAAATGGATGGCAGGAAATTTCAGAACTCAAAGAAGGGGCAGTAATAGTCTGGGAACCCAAGACGGGTGCTGATAACACACCTCACTTGCATATGGGGTTTTATCTCAACGATCAAGAGGCAATGAGCAATGATTCAAACGGTAATGGCATGCCCTCAATCCATCACCCAACATTTGGAACTAATTCTGACGGTTCTCCGATAAGAAAAATTATCCGAATATATTGGCATTCTGCTCTCGACTAATCGTAAAATATGAGGTATTATAGAGCGTACTTTGCGGGCGTGGTGTAGCCTGGTTAACACGTCTCCCTGTCACGGAGAAGATCGCCAGTTCGAATCTGGTCGCCCGCGCCATGAAGGTGTATCTCGGTCTCATGAGCGTTATCATGTTGCTTGCGCTCTTGGGCGTCGCTATTTTAGGATTAAGATTTGATGCGTTTGAGACATCAATTATTATTCACGGACTATTTTTTGTTTCTCTTTTTATTTTTTTTATCAGTTTCGGTACGTTGATGTTTTATTTTGGCAGTGTAGTATGGAGAAAAGTAAATCGGTCACGAAGAGATATTATTCCTGGCTTTGAAACATATCTTTTCCGGGGATTTTTATTTGCGATAGGTCTGTTACTTCTAATTATCATCAATAGATTACGCTGATGGCATTACTCTCTGATCTAAAAGGCGAAAAAATCAAAGTGCCTCGAGATGAGGAACAGCGCTTGCGTGAGACGCTCAATGATCTAACTGATCCTGAAACGGAGCGTTTAAAGCGCTATCTAGATATGCCGGATTTGTCACGCACTTCTGGCAATCCTATTGCCGAAATCGCTGAACGCATCATTGGTCTCGAATATTTTAATGGCTTTGATGTGATTGATGCACCGGAAATTGTAAGTACCGACATCAGTTTTGATTTGTTTAATTTTGTTCCTGATCACCCAGCCCGTTATAAATCAGATACCTATTTTGTGGATGATACGCATATTCTTCGCACCCATACCACCGTGATGTGGTATTACTATCTCACGTCAGATCTGGTTAAAAAAAGAATAGCCGATAATAAGGCATTCGGTGTTTTCTCACACGGAAAAGTATACCGCAAGGATGAAATTGATCGTAACCACATGAACATCTTCCACCAGATGGATGGATTATATCTGGCACCGCGCAATCAAAAAGAAATCACTCAACCCGATTTAGAAGAAGCACTAGCAGAAATAGCCCGAGGTATCTTCGGGCCCGATATTGAATTCCGTTTTAATGAAGACAACTTTCCTTATACAACTCCCAGTTTAGAAATGGAAGTTAAAATCGGCGACCGCTGGATAGAAGTTCTGGGCGCGGGTATTGTCCATCCGACGGTTTTAGAAAAACTAGGCGTGGATCCCAAACACTATACCGGCTGGGCATTCGGATTCGGTCTGGAACGATTAGCCATTATCTCCATGGACTTGCCCGATATTCGTTTGCTCTGGTCCAAAGACCCTCGCGTCCAGAAACAGCTTAAGCTTGGCCAGAAATTCATTGAAGTTTCCAAATATCCGCCTATCACCCGCGATATTTCATTTGTGGTGAGCAACGATTTTGTACCTAATAACTATTTTGATCTCATTCGTGATATTGGCGGCGACTTGGTTGAAGAAGTAACGCTCATTGATAAGTATGAAGATACAGCCAAGTTCGGAATAGACAAAGTTAGCTATACGTATCGTATCACTTATCGCAGTACGGACCGGACTTTAAGAAGCGAAGAAATCGACCCGATTCAGCAAAAAATATATGAGCAAACGGCTCAGGTTTTTGGGGCTGAATTACGCTAAAAATCGGATTGCATTTAGGTCTCTTAAATGCTACAATTAAGGATACAAAGTTGATCCCGCATCAGGCGGGAGTCTCGTTTAAAATATGGCAGAAAACAAGCCCAAAAACTCCTCTTATACAGCCTCGGACATCTATGTTCTCGAGGGTTTAGAGCCGGTTCGAAAACGACCGGGCATGTACATCGGTTCAACCGGTGTAGATGGTTTACATCACCTCATCTGGGAGGTGTTCGACAATTCGCTCGACGAAGCGATGGCCGGACACGCTAAGAACATTGAAGTAAGTCTTTTGCCAGAAAATAAAGTTCGGGTTAAAGATGACGGCCGAGGTATTCCGGTGGAGAAGCATAAACAGACCGGGGTCTCGGCGCTGGAAACGGTTATGACTACGCTCCATGCCGGTGGCAAATTCGGTGGCGAGGCCTATAAAGTAGCCGGCGGTCTCCATGGTGTTGGCGTTTCGGTCGTGAATGCTCTTTCTGTGTGGTTGAAAGCCGAAGTCGCTCGGGACGGTGAGCTCTATGAACAAGAATACGAACGTGGGGAGCCTAAAAAAGCAGTAAAGAAAGTGGGCAAATCAAAAAGCAATGGCACGACGGTTACCTTCCAGCCTGATCCCGAGATTTTCAAAGAGATCCGATACGATTGGGAAAAGATCCTAGCCCATCTTCGTCAGCAAGCATATCTCACCAAGGGTGTTCATATTAAAATAATTGATGAACGCGAAGTTGGCGTGGGTGAACATAAAGAATATCCAAGTTACACCTTCTATTTTGAAGGTGGCATCGTTTCGTACATTCAATTTCTCAATCGTAACGAAGAACCAAGACACCGCGAGGTTTTCTATACCGGTAAAGAACAGGAAAATATTTTTGTGGAAGTAGCGCTTCAATATATTGGCGACCTCCAGACTAATGAAATCAGTTTTGCCAACAATATTCATACCGTTGAAGGCGGCATGCACGTCACTGGTTTTAAATCAGCTATTACTCGTACGCTCAATGACTATGCCCGCAAGAACAGTTTCCTGAAAGAAAAGGATGACAATTTAAGCGGCGATGATGTTCGGGAAGGCTTAACAGCGATCATTTCCGTAAAATTACGGGAACCTCAATTTGAGGGTCAAACTAAGGCTAAGTTGGGTACGCCTGACGCGCGGACGGCTGTAGAATCG
>Ga0184615_10002298_pt1 | contig 10225 bp, 7 predicted proteins | sample PLM4_65_coex_FD_133134 | JGI IMG/M metagenome (GOLD analysis project Ga0184615, IMG submission 133134) | Groundwater sediment microbial communities from an aquifer in East River, Colorado, USA - PLM4_65_coex | ecosystem: Environmental > Terrestrial > Soil > Riparian zone | place: USA: East... | reverse complement strand
GCCTTTGCGGGAGCCGCGGTCGCCGTGGTGGTCGGCCTCGGCTTTTACGCCACCCAGGGTGTGGTGGCGCCCGTGCGCTCCCAGATCGCGGATATCAAGGCCGGGAACATCGACGCCGCCTATGCGCGGCTGACCGGCGACCTCCAGTCGAAAGTCCCCAAGGCGGCTTTCGAGGCCTTCGTCAACAGCCACCCGGGGCTCAAGGAGAACGCGGACTCCACCTTCACCCAGCGCTCCATCGACAACAACACGGGCAGGCTGATCGGGGTCCTGACCTCCACCTCGAAGACCACCACTCCCGTCAGGTATGAGCTCCTGAAGGAAGGCGGGGTCTGGAAGATCTCGGTCATGAACGTCGGTGGCGAGAACCTGGAGGAGGCCGCGGCTCAAGCCCAGTTGCAGATCGAGACCAGCTCCGTACGCAAGACCGCACGCGGCAGCACCACCGAGGTGGTGATCAAGATCCTGGTCTCCGGCTTTGCGGTGCGGCCTTCGGGAGACGCCTTCAGCAAGGACCTGGTGGAGGACGTGGAGACCTTCGCGCCCTCCGGGGAGAAGGTCGAAGGCCTCTCTCGGGAGGGTGTGCTCCGGGACCAGGGACAGACCACCTTGGCCAAGGGGGCTGCCGCGGACTTCACCACCACCCTGACCTTGGGCGCCTCGGAGCCTCCCGGCACCTACACCGTGCGGCTGACGGTTCACGACCTGGTGAGCAGCCAGAACAAGAGCCACGACCTGACCTTCGAGAGACCGTGAGCACCAGCTCCTTCCCCGAGCCCGTGGAGGTGCGTCACGAGCGGGGGGCCCGTCGGGTGGTGGTCGAGTGGGACGACGGACATCGGTCGGCCTACCCTCTGGACTACCTGCGGAGCTGGTGTCCTTGCGCCTTGTGCCAGGGTCATCTGCCGGTAGCCAAGTACCTGGATCTCCACGACCAGGAGCTGACGCATCTCGAAGCGGTCGGCAACTACGCGGTGGCCTTCACCTGGAGGGACGGCCACTCGACCGGCCTCTTCACTTTCCGGCTGCTCCGGGACCTCTGCCCCTGCCAGGCCTGCGGCGGCGAGAGGCGCTGAGGGGCTACCGCCTACTAGTAGCGCGCCAGGGCCTTCTCCAGCACTCTCGAGCGGAAGGCCTCACTCGCTCGAGCAGCTTCGCGGCGATACTCGGGCGAGGCCAGATAGCCCTTGAGGCGGGGGGTGAGCGGAGCGACCATCTCCCCGGCCTCCCAGGCGACTGGGCGCCCCGAAGACTCCTCGACCACCCGCCCCTCCTCGAGCGCCCAAGAAGCCTGGGCGACGCCCAGCGGAGCCAGATCGCGGGCCAGGGCCTCGAAGCGGCCCTGCCTGGCCGGCGACAGGAAATGGAAGATCTCGGAGTAGAAGAGCGCGTTGTGAAAGAACTCGGGGAAGTTGACCAGACCGTCCTTGCCCCAGGCCTCGGCCCAGGCGACCACCCGAGCCATGAGCAGGCGGCCCAGCCTCAAGCTCGGGTAGGTCTGTCCAGGCAGGCGGGAGCGCTCTGCGGTGAAGTGGGCCAGGGGATGCTGAAGCGACAACCAGTGCACGGCCAGCAGGGACAGGATGTCCAGGCCCTGCTCGCGGGCCAGCGGCTCGTCCACCAGAGCCGAGCTCTCACCCAGCCTGAGGTCCACCAGGCTCACCGCCTCGCCGCGTGGATAGACCAGCAGGCGATGCTCCCCCGCCTCCGTCTCGGTGCGGATCTCCACCTCCGGGTAGCCGCGACCCACCAGCGCCGTCAGGATGCCAGCGGCCTCCAGCTCGCGGTGGAGGGCCTCCGGGGAGAAGCGGCCGAGGAACAGGCTGCCGTCGTGGCTGGCGGCGCCTTCGATCTCGGTCTGCCTCAGGTCCAGGAACATCGGCCGGCGCCTGGGCTTCACGGGGCCTCCTCTGGCTGGACCTGGACCACCCCATCGACGGCGGCCGCCTGAGCCTGCTCCATGCGATCGGCCACGACCCGGGCTGCCCGCGAGAGGGCAATCGAAAGCACCCGGCGGACACCGGCCTGGATGACGGCGCTCTTCTCACGCGTCATGGACGGACCCTTCCGACGGCTCAAGGATGACACGGAACGGGTTCGGCGGCGACACCTCCAGCGGCCGCGAGTCACCTCGGCAGGGTCGGTCGCGACGCGCGTCGGTCACATCTCTACGTGGATCAGCGCTGCGACGGCCCTACGTCAGCTGCTGAAGGTCGCGCCAGGGCGCAGCAAGCACTACCCCCTACGGGATCCGGCGTGTCGTCGCGCCAGGGCGACGACACCTCACTTCATGCGCGCGCCCTTGTCCTCGGTGGCGAAGATCCAGCCCACCAGCTTGCCCGGCTGGATGACCCCCTCGGCTCCCCAGAACTGGCGGTCGCGGAGGAAGCGCGACGAGCTGTCGGAAGCGGGGATCCCGTCGATCTCGGCGCTGATGCGGTCGAAGCGGTCCTTCCAGAGCGCCAGGTTGGCCTGGCGCAGGTCCACCCAACCGGCTCGGGCCCAGGCTTCGATGTCGGTGGGGGTGATCTGGTGGCTTTCCGCCGGCGACGCCACCGGCGGGATCTTGCACTCTGGCCCGCGCAGCAGGCGCCCGTCCGGCAACAGGATGGGGATCCCGATGGAGACGATCTCCCGTCGATGCGCCGCGTCCTTCGCGATGTCCTCCACCAGCCGGCGCGAGAGATCGGCTGGGGAGGCGGCGCGCACCGCGTCCATGGTCCGGTAACTGCGCCGCAGCAGGTCGGCCTCATGGAGCAGCTTGGAGAGGCGGGGTGGGCCCAGGTTCTCGAAAGCCACGCTCCGGACGCCGTGCGCGTCCTCCAGGGCGCGCAGCTTCTCGAGCGCCCAATGACGCATCAGACCCGCGCGGTAGGTGGGTCCCATGACCGCGTTGTCCAGGGCGTTGATCACGTCGTGGCCGGTGTTGCCGCCGATCAGCTCCTGGACCACCACCTCCGCGATCTCCTCCGGGGTCACGAACTCCATCTGCTCGCCGGTGGTGATGGCCGAGAACTCCTCCAGGGAGAAGATGCCGTTCTCCCCGGTGTCGATGAAAACGCTCTCCAGCGTCTGGCCGGTGGCACGGCCCTTGGTCGCGTCCACCGAGCGGAAGCGCTGGCCCGGGACCAGGGCCTCCGCCGCCGCCAGCTCGACGTCGTGGAGCTCCACCGGACGGCCGCCACGGTGGATGGGACCGAAGCCGATCCGCTTCCAGGCGATGGCCGCCGCCGGCTTGATCTCCTTGGTGATGGGGCCGCCCGGGGTGCGCGCCATCAGGAACAGCAGCAGGGTGTGGGCCCCCGCCATGGCGGTCTTGGAGAGCAGCACCCGCGAGGGTTTCTCCTCGGAGTGCGTGTAGGGGATGTTGAGCCCCATGCCGCCGGTGCCCGAGGTGCCGATCTTGATGTAGGCGTGGGTGCCCGCCTTGACCATGGCCTGATACAAGACCTGCACGTGGCGAATCATCTGCGGCACGTAGTCGGTGACCAGCAGGGTCTCCAGGCTCTCCCTGAGGTCGGCGCCGTCCTTCAGCGCCTGGTAGGCGAGGCGGCTGGTCTTGTAGATGTCCTGGTAGGCGATCCCGGTGGCGGTGTTGACGCAGTCCACGATCACGTCGGGCCGCTCCCGGGTGACCAACTGGTGGAGGTAGTACTCGGCGGCCGCCGGCTCCGAAAGGGTGTCGATCAAGCTCTCGATGTGACGGGCCCGCTCAGCGGGATCCTGAAACACCTCGCGGCGCGGCCGGTCCTTCACGTCGGCGAAAGCGAAGACGTCGCCCCAGGCCGGTGCCAGCTCCACCTGGCCCCGCTCCGGGCCCAGGGAGCTGACCGCCTCCGCCGCCTCCGCCTCACGAAGCGAAAGCAAGACGATGCGCCGCGGCCGTTCCTTGATCAGACGGCGGGCCACGGCCTGACCCACCAGGCCGTATCCGCCGAGGATCAGGACGCTCTTGCCTGTGATGTCCATGCGCCCCGCCTAGCGGTCAAGGAAGGTCAGGCCTCTTGCTCTCCCACCAGGGCGAGCTTGCCGGCGTTCTGGAAGAGGGACATGGCCGCCGTGTAGAGATAGCCGGCCTGGAACAGGAAGATGAAGGGCAGGGTCCCGTAGATCTCGTTGACCAGGGCGTAGTAGGCCATGAAGCTGAAGTAGAGGGCGAGCAGCAACTCCACGAAGGGAACCAGGTTCGGGGTCCCCCGGTAGCGCTTCTGCTTCCACTCGTCGGAGGCGCCCTCCACCCGGTACTTGGGAGTGCGGGTGAACTCCGACTCCATGCCGAAGACGGCCTCCAGCACCGCCTTGGCGTTGTTCACCGAGAGCCCGATGCCCACGGCCAGGACCATGGGGAGATACTTGATCCGCGACTTCCAGCTCTCGCCAAAGACCTCGCGTTGGCTCATCAGGTAGAAGGAGCAGACGCTCATGGTGGCCCCCAGGAACAGGGGCACGTCCACGATCATCATCTCGTACCAGCCCATGTTGTAGCGGATGACCATGGCCGGGAACATGAGGAGGGAGAGCAGGATCATCAGCGGGTAGGCGAAGTTGGCGGTCAGGTGGAAGACCGCCTCGGCCTTGATGTGCCTGGGCAGGCTCGACGCCAGGATGGCGGGCAGCAGCTTCTTGCAGGTCTGGATGGAGCCCTTGGCCCAGCGGTGCTGCTGGCTCTTGAAGGCGTTCATCTCCACCGGGATCTCCGCAGGCGAGACCAGGTCCTGCACGAAGACGAAGCGCCAGCCCTTCATTTGCGCGCGGTAGGAGAGGTCGAGGTCCTCGGTGAGGGTGTCGTGCTGCCAGCCGCCGGCGTCCGCGATCACCGCCCGGCGCCAGACCCCGGCGGTGCCGTTGAAGTTGAAGAAACGGCCGGAGCGGTTGCGGCCGCCGTGCTCCAGGATGAAGTGGCCGTCCAGCAGCACCGACTGCACCTGGGTGAGCAGGGAGTAGTCCCGGTTGATGTGGCCCCAGCGAGCCTGCACCATGCCCACCCGGGGGTCCTGGAAGTGACCCAGGCTCCGCTCCAGGATGTCGGGGGGGGCGATGAAGTCGGCGTCGAAGATCAGCACGAACTCGCCCTTGGCCACCTGGAGGCCGGCGTCCAGGGCGCCCGCCTTGAAGCCGTGGCGATCCTGTCGGTGCAGGCAGTGGATGTCGAAGCCCTGCTCGCGATAACGCTCCACCGCCGCCGAGGCGATGGCCGTGGTTTCGTCGGTGGAGTCATCCAGGACCTGGATTTCGAGCAGACCCTTGGGGTAGCGGATCTTGGTGACCGAGTCCAGCAGGCGGTCGACCACGTACATCTCGTTGTAGAGCGGGAGCTGGACGGTGACCCTGGGCAGCTTCTCGGGCAGCGGCACCGGAAGCGCGCGGCGGTCCTGGTGCCGGAAGTACAGGTACACCATGACGTAGCGGTGCAGCCCGAAAACGGAGAGGATGACGAGGGTCAGGAAGTAGAGGCCGAGAACCAAAGACTCGAGTGGGCTCATGATCGTTTCAGGACCGACCTCCTCAGCAGACGGCTCAGAACGCCCCCCGCCAGCCAGGCGGAGCGACCCCCTTTGGACCCTTGGATTAAGGAAGAGCGGATGCGAATCGAGGCCTCTCGTGGCAGAGCCGGTTGTGCCGCGAGGGCGCGCCGCTATAGTCTATCCGACATCACTTTGACGTCAACCCGCAAGGAGCCTGTGGTGGATCCACGAGACGTCCTCGGCCTCCTCGAAGACGTGAGGGCGGGACGGCTGGCACCGGGAGAGGCCGCCCATCGACTGGCGACTCTGCCTTTCGAGGACCTGGGGTTCGCCCGCCTGGACCACCATCGCGCCCTGCGCAAGGGCTTCCCCGAGGTGGTGTTCGGGGGCGGCAAGACGCCGGACCAGATCGCGACCCTCGTGGAGCGGATCACCAGCCGCGGCCAGAATGCCCTGGTCACCCGCGCCAGCAGGGAGGCGGCGGCCGCGGTCGTGGCCCGCGTCCCCAGCGCGGCCTATCACGAAACGGCGCGGGCGCTGACGGCCCGGGTGGCGGATCCGGAGCCGCTGAAGGGCGGGGTCGCTGTGGTGTGCGCGGGCACTTCCGACATCCCGGTGGCGGAGGAGGCCGCCATCACCGCCGAGTTCCATGGCGCCGTGGTGGAGCGCATCCAGGACGTGGGAGTGGCGGGACTGCACCGCCTGCTGGATCGCGCCGGGGCCATTCGTCAGGCGGACGTGGTGATCGTGGTGGCGGGCATGGAGGGAGCGCTGCCGTCGGTGGTAGGAGGGCTGGTGGAGGCGCCGGTGATCGCGGTTCCCACCAGCGTGGGCTACGGGGCCGCCTTCCAGGGCCTGGCTGCGCTCCTGGCCATGCTCAATTCCTGCGCCCCGGGGGTCGCCGTGGTCAACATCGACAACGGCTTCGGCGCCGGTTACCTCGCCGCCACCATCCTGAGACGCCGGCCTGCCTGAGACACCCTGCTGATGCGGGGCGCGGTTTTTGCGGGGTACAACCTGGCGACGCTCTGTGCAGGGTGGTGAGTCCCCAGCACTGATACCCGAAAGCCTGGGTTTCTGACCGTCGACCTTGACAAAACCATTGATTCTCCACATTTTGTAGGTAGTCCTGTACCTGACCCGGGGGTCTGGAAGCGGGCATGACGGGTCAGGACAGGGCACCCTTCTGTGTCCCCTCCCCTCAAACACACGCGGTCTTCGCCCCCTTCGGATGAACTCCGGAGGGGGCGGGATTCGGGTTGGGGGGTTCCTGCCGCAAGAACGTGGGCGAGTTGAGTTGAACGGGAATACTTACCGAACCCTGGAGTTCGAAGCAATCCGCAACCTGCTGCTGAGCCATGCCGGCTCCGTGGTGGGGAGGGAGCGCCTTGCGCGTCTGGCTCCGCTCCTCGAGGGGGAAGCGGTGCGTCGGGCCCTGGACCGGACCAGCCAGGCGGTGCGCCTCCTGCACCGATTGGGTCGCCAGCCGTACCACGATCTTCCCGACCTCGGTCCGATCCTGCCGGCGGCACGGGTGCGGGGCGAGCACCTCGAGCCCGGCGCTCTCATGGACGTGGCGTCGTTCATCGACGGGGCGGGCGAGATCGCCCAGCGGGTGGCGGCCTTCGAGGCAGCGCCCTCTCTCGCCTCCCGCGCCGCTCAGGTGCGACCGCTGGGCGACCTCTCGGCCAGCATCCGCCGGGCGATCCTGCCTTCGGGAGAGGTCGCCGACGACGCTTCGCCGCGCCTTTCCGAGTTGCGCCGCAGCCTGCTTCGCCTGAAGGCCCAGCTCACCTCCGTGATGGAGTCCTTCCTCAGGGACCGGGACAGCGAGCGGCTGCTGCAGGACAAGATCGTCACCACCCGCAATGATCGTTATGTGCTGCTGCTGAAAGCCGAACATCGGGGCCAGCTTCCCGGAGTCATTCACGGCAGCTCGGGCTCGGGGGCCAGCCTGTTCGTGGAGCCCATGCCGGCGGTGGAGCTGAACAACGACATCGTCTCGCTCCAGGATGAGGAGCGTCGCGAGGTGATCCGCATCCTGACCGAGCTCTCGGGGCGGGTCGGAATGGTGGTCAGCGACTTGGCTCTCGCGGTCGAGGTCATGGGCGAGTTGGACGCGTTGCAGGCCATGGCCCTGGCGGCCCGTGACATGGACGCGGTGGAGCCGGAGATGATCGAGGGCACGGCCGACCCTGAGCCACGGGCTGCTCGCGCGGCGGGGGCCGGGGGGACGCGACCGAGCGTCCCCCTGCTCGATCTCAGGGACGCTCGCCATCCCCTGCTCATGTCCGCTCTCGCCGAACGATTGGGCCTGCCGCGGCGGTCCTCGCAGGAGCCGGTGCCGGTGAGCCTGCGGGTGGGCTCGGAAGCGCCGGTGCTGATCGTGAGCGGCCCCAACACCGGGGGTAAGACGGTGGCCTTGAAGACCCTGGGGCTGCTGGCGCTCATGGCCCAGAGCGGCCTTCACGTTCCTGCCGCCAAGGGCTCCCGGCTTCCGGTGTTCCAGCGGGTCTACGCCGACATCGGGGACGACCAGTCCATCGCCGAGAACCTGTCCACTTTCTCCGCCCACCTCGCCTCCATCGTGGAGATGACCCGCGACCTGGCGCTCCCGGCTCTGGTCCTGCTCGACGAGGTGGGGGCCGGCACCGATCCCACCGAGGGCGGGGCCCTGGGCGTCGCCATCGTCGAGCACTTCCGGGTTCGGGGGGCCATGGTGGTGGCCACCACCCACCACGGCCTGATGAAGGCCTACGCCCAATCCACCCCCGGCGTCGCCTGCGCCTCCTTCGGCTACGACCCCGAAACCTACCAACCGACTTTCCGCCTGACCCTGGGCGTGGCGGGCCGCAGTCTGGCCCTGGAGATGGCGGAACGGCTGGGTTTGCCGGCGTCGCTGGTCGCGGAGGCCCGCTCCCGACGGGACGAGAAGGAGGCCCAGGCCGAAGCGCTGCTCCAGAAGCTGGAGCGGGACCAGGCGACCCTGGAGCGCGAGCAGGCGCGGCTGGCGGAAGAGCGGGAGGCCTTTCGGGCCGAGCAGGAGCGCCTGCTCGGCGTCGAGCGGGAGATCGAGGAAAGGCGCCGCTCGATGGTCTCCGGCTTCGCCAAGGACCTGGCACGCCGCGGCGAGGAGCTGGCGCGCCAGGCCGCGGACGCCATCCAGCAGGCGGTCAAGCGCCTGGAGCAGGCTCAGAAGCCCAAGCCGGCGACGGTCACCGCGGCCCGGGGTGACGTTCTGCGTGAGATCCGCGAGGCGCAGGCGGCGGTGTTGCGGGGCTTGCCGGAAGTCGAGCCCGAGCCAATGATGGCCGACGTCCCGCTGGCCGTAGGCATGCGGGCGCGCGTCAGGACCATGGGTGTGGTCGGTGAGGTGATGAGCCTGGGCCATGGGGAAGCCGAGTTGGCAGTCAGCGGCAAGCGGCTGCGGGTGCCGGTCGGCGAGTTGTCGGCGGTGGGCGGCGCCCGTGGCGGCGGCAGCAGAGCGCTGCAACCTTTGCCTCCAGAACGCGTCAAACCCTCTGGGAGCGTGCCGGCGGAGCTGAATCTGGTGGGCCTCAGGGTGGAGGAGGCGCTGCCGCTGGTGGACAAGCTCCTGGACGACGCGGCGCTTTCCGATCGCCGGGAGATCCGCGTCATTCATGGGTTTGGTTCGGGCCGGCTGCGCAAGGCGGTGGTGGGGCTCCTCCACGGCCATCCCCACGTGGCGTCCTTCCGCGCCGGCAGTGCCGGCGAGGGCGGCGGCGGCGCCACCGTAGTCGAGTTGAAGGACTGACGGACCCGATGGCCTTTCCCGATAGCTTCGTCGAGGAGGTGCGGCAGGCGGCGGACGTCGTTCGTTTGGTGTCCGAGCACGTGTCCTTGAAGAAGCTGGGTACCTCCTGGAAGGGCCTGTGCCCCTTCCATCAAGAGAAGACACCTTCCTTCAACGTGCGCACCGAGCCACCCCTGTTCCACTGCTTCGGCTGCGGCGAGGGCGGCGACGTCTTCAAGTTCGTGATGCTCCACGAGCGGGTTGGCTTCCCGGAGGCGGTGGAGATGGTGGCCCGACGCTTCGGCGTTCGGGTGCCCGAGCGCAGCTCCGAAGTCGGCCCCGACCGCAAGCAGCGCGAAGAGATGCTGGGCCTGCTGGAAGCCGCGGCCCAGCACTTCACCCGCAACCTGTGGGGCGCACCCGGAGCCAAGGCCCGCGAGTACCTGCTGGGGCGCGGCTTTGAGAAGCAGACCCTGGAACGCATCCGCGCCGGTGCTGCGCCCGATTCCTGGACGGACTTGCTCGATACCTTGAAGAGGACGTTCCCGCTGCCGGCGCTCCTGGCGGCGGGCCTGGTGCTGGAGAAGCAGGGGGGCGGCAGCCACTACGATCGCTTCAGGAACCGGGCTCTGTTCCCGATCCTGAACGAGGGGGGCAAGGTGGTCGCGTTTGGCGCCAGGAGCCTCGACGGCTCCGAGCCCAAGTACCTGAACTCCCCGGAAACCCCCGTCTACCAGAAGAGCCGCACCCTGTATGGCCTCTCCTGGGCCAAGGACGCGATCCGCCGCCAGGGCCACGCCCTGCTCATGGAGGGCTACCTCGACGTGGCCAGGGCGCTCCAAGCCGGCGTGGTCGAGGCGGTGGCCACTTGCGGCACCGCCCTCACCCAGGCCCACGCCCGCCTGCTGCGTCGGTTCAGCGAGCGCGTGGTCGTCAACTTCGACCAGGACGAGGCGGGGCAGAAGGCCACCCGCAAGAGCCTGGAGACCCTGGTGCGAGAGGGGCT
>Ga0184615_10002297_pt1 | contig 10231 bp, 12 predicted proteins | sample PLM4_65_coex_FD_133134 | JGI IMG/M metagenome (GOLD analysis project Ga0184615, IMG submission 133134) | Groundwater sediment microbial communities from an aquifer in East River, Colorado, USA - PLM4_65_coex | ecosystem: Environmental > Terrestrial > Soil > Riparian zone | place: USA: East... | reverse complement strand
TCCCCCCGCGAGATCGTTTCCGAGCTCGACCGCTACATCGTCGGCCAGCACGACGCCAAGCGCGCCGTCGCCATCGCGCTGCGCAACCGCTGGCGGCGCCAGCAGCTCGAAAATGGGCTGCGCGAGGAGGTTCTGCCGAAGAACATCCTCATGATCGGCCCGACCGGAGTCGGCAAGACCGAGATCGCGCGCCGACTGGCGCGGCTCGCCCAGGCGCCGTTCATCAAGGTGGAGGCGACCAAGTTCACCGAGGTCGGCTATGTCGGGCGCGACGTGGAGCAGATCGTGCGCGACCTGGTCGAGATCGCGCTGTCGCAGACCCGCGAGCGCATGCGCAAGGAAGTGACCGCCAAGGCGGAGCAGAACGCCGAGGAGCGCGTGCTCGACGCGCTATGCGGCCCCGCCGCCTCACCCGACACGCGGCGTAAGTTCCGCCAGATGCTGCGCGACGGCTCGATCAACGATAAGGAGATCGAGGTCGAGGTGTCGGAATCGGGCGGCGGCGGCCTGCCGACCTTCGACATCCCCGGCATGCCGGGCGCGCAGATGGGCGTGCTCAATTTAGGCGATATCTTCGGCAAGGCCTTCGGCGGGCGCACGGCGAAGCGCAAGATGACCGTGGAACAGTCGCACGACGTGCTGGTGGCGGAAGAATCCGACAAGCTGCTGGACCAGGAAAAGGTCGTGCGCACCGCCATCGATTCGGTCGAGCAGAACGGCATCGTGTTTCTGGACGAGATCGACAAGATCACCTCGCGTTCGGAGCGCACCGGCGGCGGCGCCGATGTCAGTCGCGAAGGGGTGCAGCGCGATCTGCTGCCGCTGATCGAGGGCACGCAGGTGGCGACCAAGCACGGCCAGGTGAAGACCGATCACATCCTGTTTATCGCCTCCGGTGCGTTCCACATGGCGAAGCCGTCGGATTTGTTGCCCGAGCTGCAGGGCCGCCTGCCGATCCGCGTCGAGCTCAAGGCGCTGACCGAGGACGATTTCCGCCGCATCCTGACCGAGCCCGAGGCGAGCCTGATCAAGCAGTATGTCGCGCTGCTGGCGACCGAGAGCGTGACGCTGATCTTCACCGACGACGCCATCGCCGAGATCGCGCGCGTCGCCGCGGAGGTGAACGGCACGGTCGAGAATATCGGCGCACGCCGCCTGCACACGGTGATGGAGCGTCTGTTGGAGGAGATCAGCTTCACCGCCACCGACCGCGCCGGGGAGACGATCACGATCGACGCGGCCTATGTGAGCCGGACCGTCGCCGGGCTGGCCAAGAACGCGGACCTGTCGAAGTTCATCCTTTAGAGGCTTTGTCCTCACCCAGGATCGCCATGAGCGCCGCGATGCGGCGCTCGTCCAGCGTGGCGATATCCGTGGCGAGGCGGTTCGCGAGCGCGGTTGCCGCGGGCGAAAGCCCCGCGGTATCGACGACGACGCGCGGGTTGGAGCTTTCGGCGAGGCGGAGCAGCGCGTCGGCCTCGTCCCAGATCAGCTCGAAATATTCGCAGATCTGCCGCACCAGCCCCTGGCTCGGCCGGCCGCGCTTGCCGTGTTCCAGCGCCGAGAGGTAGGCGGAGGAGATCTGCAGCTCCGCAGCCATGTCTTTGAGGGTGACGCCGTGGGCGGCGCGCAGCGCCCGCACCTTTTCGCCGAACGGGGTCACGCCCGCTTCCTTCGGATCAGCACGTAGAGCGCGCCCGCGCCGCCGTCGCGCGGCTTCGCCTCCGCCACGCCGAGGATTCGCGGGCGCAAAGCGGTCATCGCCAGCCAGCGCGGCACTTCTTCGCGCAGCACGCCGGAGCGGCCGGTGATGACCAGCGCGACGCGGACGCCGTCCGACTGCGCGCGCACGACGAAGCTCGACAGCTCCTCGAACGCCTGGTCGCGGGTATGGCCATGCAGGTCGAGCCGCGCCTCGGGGCGCATCTTGCCGCGCTTGAGGTTTTCGAGCGTGCGGCGGTCGGGGGTCGCCGCGTTCGCGTGCGCCGGCGCGGCGCGCGGCGCCACCTGTGGTTCGGATCGCGCGGCGTTGCGCGGCGCTTGCGGCGCGGATTTCCCGCGCAGCGGCGTCACGCCGCGCGCGTAATCCGCCCAGGTCTCGTCAGTCGTCTTGCCCATCGACGAGAATGATATGGAGCCGGTGCGGCCCGTGCATGCCGACATAGGACGTCTTTTCGATGTCCGAGGTGCGCGACGGGCCGGTGATGAGCGTCACCGTGCGCGGCGGGAAGGTTTCTCCGTCGGCCGCCATGCGCTCGCGCAGCTTGTTCCACGCCGTCTCGTACGATCCGACGATGTCCTTGGCGCGCAGCACGGCGATGTGGTTGGGCGGCATGAAGTGCAGCGTCTGCGGCGACTTCGCGCCCGAGCGAACCATCAGCGATCCCGTTTCCGCGATGCCGAGGACGGCGCCGGTGATCGACACGACATCTTCGGGCCGCCCCGCGCGGCGCTGCAACGTGAGCAGCGGCTGCTGCGCCCAGGGATAGGCGTCGAGAGCGGGGTCGGGCGAGGCGACCAGCTCGGTCGGCAAATTGTGGCTGGCGAGGAACGTGGCGACCGCGGCGGGAACATCGTCCGCGTCGGCGACGCGATTGACCGTCGCCGCAACTTCTTCGGCAAAGGCGACGAACCGCGTCGTCAACGTCGCCGCGTCGCCCTCGGCGCGCGCCGGAATCAGATTCGGCCGGTGGGCGGCGATGCGTTCGGCGTTGCGCGTCGCCTGTTCCACCGACACGGGTCCGGCGCGATGATTGGAGGCGCGGATGCGTCCGAGGATTCCGTCGCGTGCGTTCATCGCCGTCTGGCCCATTGGTCGAGGAAGGTGAGCCCTTCCGGCGCGGGGAAATCGCGCGTGGCGGTCCAGCCCGCGGCGAAGGGCAACGACCGGAACCGGCCGCGTTTGCGCCCCAGCGCGCCGAGCAGCCCGATAGCCGCGCGCGCCCCGGCGCGGTACAGAACCGGCCGCCGTGCGAAGAAGGCCCAGAGCTTGTAGGCGCCGCGCGTGGCCGCCGGCGTCACCCGCGTTTCGAACGCGCGCTCTCGCCATTTGCGCATGAGGGATGGCAGCGGGATGCGCATCGGGCAGACCGATTCGCAGGCGCCGCAGAACGACGATGCCTCCGGCAGATGCCGGGCTTCCTCGAGCCCGATCAGCGCCGGGGTGAGCACCGCGCCGACCGGGCCGGCATAGACCCAGCCATAGGTGTGCCCGCCCACCGCGCCGTAGACCGGGCAAAGGCTTTGGCACGCGCCGCAGCGGATACAACGCAAGATCTCGCGGAACTCGCCGCCCAGCAGGTCGCTGCGCCCGTTATCGACCAGCACGACGTGGAAGGCCTTCGGCCCATCCGCATCGGTCGCGCGGCGCGGGCCGGTCGAGAACGTGGTGTATGACGTGATCTCCTGCGCGGTCGCCGAGCGGGCGAGCACGCGCACCAGCGTCATCGCGTCTTCCAGCGTCGGCACCACCTTCTCGATCGAGGCGAGCACGATGTGTGTGCCCGCCAAGGTCTGCGTCAGGTCGCCGTTGCCTTCGTTGGTGACGATGACGGTCGACCCGGTCTCCGCGATCAGGAAATTTGCGCCGGTGATGCCGACCTCGGCCGCGAAGAACGAGCGTCGCAGCATGGCGCGTGCTTCGTCGAGGATCTGGCGCGGCTCGTCAAGCGGACGGTCGGGCGCGAGATCCGAAGCTGTGTGCAGCGCGCGGAACGTTTCGGTCCATTGCCGCTTCACCAGATGCACGGCGGGCGCGGTGATGTGGCTCGGCGGCTCGCCGCGAAGCTGGATGATGTATTCGCCGAGATCGGTTTCGACCGCCTTGATGCCGTGCGCCTCGAGGTGATCGTTGAGCGCGATCTCCTCGCCGATCATCGACTTGCCCTTGGTCACGGTCTTGGCGCCGGCGTCGCGGCAGATGCGCAGCACCGTGTCGCGCGCCTCGGCCGCGGTCGCGCACCAATGCACCTGGCCGCCGGCGGCGGTGCAGTTGCGCTCGAACGTCTCGAGGTAGTAGTCGAGATTTTCGAGCACGTGGTCCTTGAGCTTTTTCGCTTCGTCGCGCAGCGCCTCGAACTCCGGCAGGCGGTTCACCACCTGCACGCGCTTGGCGCGGAAATCGGTCTTCAGCTTCAGCAGCGCGCGCTGCAGATCGGGATCGGCGATCTTCTGCCGCGAGACTTCCTTGAAGGCGTGCGCGGTCGGCTGCATCTCAGCCGGGCTCGCCGATGGCGGGCTCGCCGCCCATGTCGGCCAGCACCTCGATCACATGGCGCGCGCGCACGCGCGAGCCTTCGCGGTGCAGCTTGCCGGAGATGTGCATCAGGCACCCGAGATCGCCGGCGAGCAGCAGATCGGCGCCGGCGGCTTCGAGCTCGCGCAGCTTGTCGCCGGCCAGCGCGTCCGACACCGCGGGGTATTTCACGCAGAACGCGCCGCCGAAGCCGCAGCAGATTTCGCTGCCCGGCAGGTCCGCCACTTCGAGCCCCGCGACCTTGGCGAGGAGCGCGCGCGGCTGGCGCTTCACGCCGAGCTCGCGCAGCCCCGAACAGCAATCATGGTAGGCGGCTTTCCCGCTGAGCTGTGCCGCGACGCCGTCCCACTTCATCACGTCGGCCAGGAAGGAGACGATCTCCCACGTGCGCGCGGCGAGCGCGTCGGCGCGGGCGCGCATCGCGGGATCGTCGTCGAACAGGCCAGGATAGTGGCGTCGGATCATCCCGGCGCAGGACCCGGACGGCGCCACCACGTAATCGAATCCCTCGAACGCCGCGATCACGTCGCGGGCGATGGCCTGGGCGTCGCGCCGGTCGCCGCCGTTATAGGCGGGCTGGCCGCAGCAGGTCTGGCTTGCCGGCACTTCGACCCGGCAACCGGCCGCCTCGAGCAGGCGGACTGCGGCAAAACCGATGCGTGGCCGGAACAAATCCACCAGGCAGGTGACGAAAAGCCCGACTCGAATGGGGTTCGGCGCCATTTCCGGCAGAATGGCGCGCGCCCCGAGGCAACGCAAGCGAGCCCGCGCGCGGCGGCGGCCGGGGCGTTTCGGAACGGCGGGGGATGCGCCGCCTGATGCAGCAGTGCGGTATCTGCCGTCTTACAACCCAATAACGCGAGTTGCCCACGGCCGAAGCCGCGCCGCTGTGCGGTAACCTGTCGGGAATTTTTACAGTTTTCCACCGCCTACAGTCGAATCTGTCGGAATATTTTACAAGCGGCATATGGGCCCGAACCGGTCCCAATTAAGCCTCGTTGAATTTATTAGGGAATTCGTTCCTGACCGACATGGCACAGGTTTTGCATATACCTCGTCATGGTTAACGCCGAATGGCGAAGCGCCCGGCAAGGATATTGGGGCGGGCACATGGACAAGCTGTCGCGGTTTCTAGCCAGGGCCTTTGTCGTGTGCGCGATCCTGGGTGGATTGGGGCTGACCGCCTGGTCACTGATGCTGAGCATGGCGCCGCACTGACCCTCATTGCCTGAGGGCGAACATCAGCAGCAAGCTGCGCTGCAGGACCGGCTGATAGTTGTCGTCCGACAACAGATAGACCAGCGTTTCGCCGGCGCGCTCGGTCACTGCAATCGCCTCGAAATTTTCATGCACCAGCGGCGTCTGGAGGACCGCGACCTCCCGGCCCGCGAGCCGGGCCCCGGGCCGCAGCTCACTTGCGCGCACCAGGGAAATGCGCGAGGCGAGCCCGCCGATCCAGGAGAAGCGGCGCTGCAGCACCAGCACATCGCCGCCAGGCAAAGCGGCCGCCCCGGTCGGCACGAACAAGCCTTCGTTCAGCCAGGTGAGCGCCTGCCACGCGCGATGCGGCGGACCGTCGCTCAACCAGCCTTGCAGCTCGCCATCGGCGACAAACAGCCCCTCGGTGATGGCGAGCAGCCGCCCATCGGCCAGCGCCGTCATCGCCTCGATGCCCCGGTTCGACGGCGCGCGGAAAAGACCGGGCGGCGGCGCCAGCGGCACGGGCGAGCTCGCGAAGGGGCCGGGCCCGAACGGATAGCGCCAGATGCGGTGATCGCCTTCGAACGCGACGGCGACGCCATCCGGCAGCAGCGCGAGATCCTCCGCGTCGCGGCGCATGCCCCGCACTGGCCGACCGACCATATCCGGCAGCACGCCGATCTCGCCGGTTTCGGACAGGTCGACGAGTTGGCCCCGTGCATCGTAGCGCGGCCGCGCCACGAGCCAATACCCTTTATCGGAAACGGCGATCAGCGCGCCGCCGCGCTCCGTCGCGAGCAGCCCCGACCAGCCGCCGAAGCGCCCGTCGGGCGAGGTGACGTGGATCCCGCCGCGGAACTCCAGCTGCCCGACAACGGCAGGTTCTTGGATCTCCTCTTCAGAAAATGCGACACGCGAGGAGTTGAGCTCGATCGGCTCCGCCGCCGCGTGAAACGAAATCAGCGCCGCGACGACAACGCTAGCTGGTCGGCGCAAGGTCCGTCTTCTTGGGCAGCAGCAAATACAGCGCGCCGCGCCCCTTCATTTTTCCGGCGCGCTCCGCAGCCTCGGCACCGTGGCCCCAGAACAGGTCGGCGCGCACCGGGCCGCGTATCGCCCCGCCTGTATCCTGCGCGACGGCGAGGCGGCGCAGCGGTCGCGAGGGATCAAGCGGATCGACCGTGGCCACGAAGACCGGCGCGCCCAACGGTATGAATTTCGGATCGACGGCGATGCTGCGGCCCGGTTCCAGCACCACGTTCTGCGCACCGACCGGTCCGTCGCCGGGCAGCGGGCGAAAGAAAACATAGGATTCGTTACGCGCCATCATCGCCTCCGCCTCGCCCGGATGGGCGGCGAGCCAGGCGCGGATCGACTGCATGGTGACGTCCTCCGTCACCATGGCGCCGTCCTTCGCGAGCTCGCGTCCGATGGCGGTGTAGACGTGGCCGTTGCTGCCGGCATAGCCGACGCGCATGACCGAGCCGTCGTCGAGCACCACGCGACCCGACCCTTGGATGTGCAGGAAGAACGCATCGATCGGATCGTCCACCCACACAACTTCGAGATCGCGTCCGGCGAGAGCGCCGGTATCGATCTCGCCTCGCTTGGCGTAGGGCACGAGCCGGCCGCGCTCGACGCGCCCAGCGATGCGCTCACCCTTGAGCGACGGGCGGAACTGACCGAGATCGACGCTGACCACGTCCGGCGGCAGGCGATAGAGCGGCACGCGGAAGCGCTCGCCGCGCATGCGCGAGCCGCGCAGCTCCGGCTCGTAATAGCCCGTGACGAGGCCATCCGACTTGCCGCGGTCGGTGACGCGCAGCGGTTCGAACCAGCGTTCGAAAAAGGCGCGTGCGGTTTCCGTGCGCGCATCCGGCGCACTCGCGAGCGCCGCGCATGGCGCCCGCCATTCCTCGCCGAGACGCGGACAGCTTCGCCGCAACGCGGGCAGCGCCGCGCCCAAATCGTCGTCGCGCCAACCCGGAACCTCGGCGAACGAAATCTTTTCAAGAACGAGTTGGGGTGGGAGGGGTTTCTCCGGCGCGCAGGCGGCGACCAGCACCATCAGCGCGACGACGAGGACGCGATCAATGCGGGCTGCGAGTCTCAACCAGCGTCCAGTTGGGATCGCGGGCGCGGGTGTTACGCGCGAAGGTCCAGATGTCGGTGACGGAGGTCGCCTTGTCGGGGCCGCCGTCGACGACGGCGCCGGATGCGTCGCGCGTGACGTTGATCTGTTCGGTGACGAACTTCACCGTGACGAACGCGACGCGCCCCTCGAGCCGCGCTTCGATGATCTCGGCCGACTTCACGCCGATCAGCGTCGATTGGAGGCGGTGGCCGGCTTTCTGGCGTTCCGCGATGGCGGAGGAGAAATCGGCGAAAACAGCGTCGTTGAGCAGCGGGCGCAGCGTCTTCGTGTCGTCCTTGGCGTAGGCGCCGACGATCATCTCGAACGCGGCGGTGGCGCCCTTGATGAATTCCTGCGGCTGGAACGACGGATCGGCGATCTGGATCTGCGTGAGGACCGCCGACAAGGGCTCGTCCTTGATCGGCGCCGCGCTATCGGGCTCCGGAGCACGACGCACCGCGCTTTCGGGCAGCTCGATCACCTTGTCGTCCGGTCGGGTCTCCAGCCGGCGGCGGGCAAAGGGTTCCTGCGGCGGCGGCCGCTCCGCCCCGGTGCGACGGCCGAGCACGCTGCGCAACCGCAGGACCAGGAAGCCTGCGATCATCGCGAATAGGATGATGTCGAAGAACTGATCGCCCATGAGCCGCCGTAAACGGCCTGTTGTCGAGGCCGGAAGCCGGGCCGATCGCGTAGGCGGTCGTTTTTCCCGGGCCGGGCTCCTATATATCGGCCGTCAGCCTTCTAAATAGGCTGTCCAACGTGAAATCGCAAGCATGCCCCTTTTATTACTGTTCATCCTAGCGCTGCCCTTCGTCGAGCTGTTCGCCTTTTCACAGGTGGGCGAGCTGATCGGATTGTGGCCGACTTTGGCCTTGGTGCTGGCGGCGATGGTAAGCGGGATCACGATCCTGCGCAGTCAGGGCTACGCCACGCTGGAACGCGCCCAGCAGAGCCTCGCCAAGCGCGAAAACCCTCTGCCGCTGGTGCTGCACGATTTAACCATCATGGTCGCGGGCGCGTTGCTCGTAATCCCCGGTTTCGTAACCGACGTGATCGCTATCGCGCTGTTGATCCCCGCGGTGAGGAGCGCGCTGGGTCGCGCATTGTGGAATACACTGATGCATTCCGACCGTGTCACGGTATGGGCATCGCACGGCGAGCGCGGCGCGACCATCGACGCCGAGTTCCGCGAAGTGAAGGACGAGCCGAAGCGGCTTGGCTAGGCCAGGCGATCCATGCTAGCCACGCCGGGTCTTGTCGGGAGACTACGATGGCCATCCAGCCACAACCGCAACCGCTGCCGCTCACGATTCAGGCCCAGTACCTGAAGGACCTGTCGTTCGAAAACCCGCAGGCGCCGGGACACTATGCCGAGCTGCAAGCGGCGGGCCAGGTACAGGGACCGAACGTCAACATCGAAGTTTCGACCAACGCACGCGCGCTGGGCGGCGAGAACTTCGAAGTGACCCTTGTGTTGCGTGGTGAGGCCAAGCACGAGAACCGTACGCTATTTATCGCCGAGGTATCCTATGCCGGCGTTTTCACCGTGCATGGACTCACCGAGGATCAGGCAAAGCCGCTTTTGTTGATCGAGGCGCCGCGCCATTTGTTCCCGTTCGCGCGCGCCATCATGGCGGATGCGACGCGCGACGGCGGCTTTCCGCCGCTGATGATCCATCCGATCGATTTCGCCGACTTGTTTCGTAAGCAACAGCAAGCGCCGGCAGCAGCCGTTCCGGCCGTCGATCCCGGGGCGCCCCAAGGCACGGCGTAGCCGCCGCCGGCCCCAAGTCGGCCCGCCTCCGCGTTGTTGCCGGGTGGGTGCGCCCGCTTGTCGCAGCCGCATTATTGATTCAAATCAATCCGTCCGTCCCGCCTGGCCCGACAATTCCGCTTCTCGATAGCGGGAGGACATCATGTGCGCTGCAATCCACCCCCAACTCTCCCATTGCGGCATCTATGCGCGCGACGTGGCCAAGCAGGTCGAGTTTTACCAGCGTGTGCTGGGCCTGATCGTCGCCGACAGCGGCACGAGCGCCGCCGGACTCCAATTCGCGTTCATGACCGCGGCGCCGGACCATCATCATCAGGTGGTGTTCATTTCCGGGCGAGGAGAGCACGGCGTCACCACGGTAAATCAGCTTTCCTTCAAGGTCGGCGATATCGACCAGCTCAAGGAGATGTTCCGCCGCGCCCGCGACGCCGGGGTGAGCGGGATCCGACAGGTCAACCACGGTAACGCGCTATCGTTCTACTTGGCCGATCCCGAGGGCAACGGGATCGAGGTCTACATGGACACGCCATGGTACGTGCCCCAGCCGCACGGTGTGCCCGTCGATCTCACGCAACCGACCGAGGCCATTATGGCCGTTGTCGAGAAGCACTGTCGCGAGACGCCGGGCTTCATGCCGCTGGACGCCTGGAAGGCCGAGGTGCGGGATAGGCTGGCGCGCAGCCCGTAACAGGTCTGGCGTCGCCCGTCAGGATTTCCAGATCGCGCCGGTGAGCGTGGCGACGAATTCCTCGTGCGCGATGATTTCTTCCGCGCTGGGCGCGAATGCGCGCGCCGGGCGCGCGGCCCTGCGCGGCGCGGCGGCGTGCGCGATGACCGCCTCGTGCTCCAGGCTGAGCCCCGGCTGGCG
>Ga0184615_10002296_pt1 | contig 10233 bp, 8 predicted proteins | sample PLM4_65_coex_FD_133134 | JGI IMG/M metagenome (GOLD analysis project Ga0184615, IMG submission 133134) | Groundwater sediment microbial communities from an aquifer in East River, Colorado, USA - PLM4_65_coex | ecosystem: Environmental > Terrestrial > Soil > Riparian zone | place: USA: East... | reverse complement strand
GCGGCGGCGCCATGTGCGGCTCGGCCTGCAATGTCGCCGCCTGCGGCTTCGACGCCGGAGACTGTGACTGTGCGCCGGGCTGCCCTCCGTCGAGCATCGGCGACGCCATGTGCGACTCGGCCTGCAACGTCGCCGCCTGCGGCTTCGACGCCGGAGACTGCCCGCAGGACTCGAGCACGGCCGACGTGATCATCGCGGTGGATACGTCGGGAAGCATGAGCGAAGAGGCTGCAGCGATCGAGTCCGTGCTCGCGAGCTTCGCCGCCGAGATCTCCAGCGGCGGCCTCGACCTCCACGTGGTCCTGATCTCCGAATCACGCGTGAGCTCGGATTCGGGTATCTGCGCGCCGGCGCCACTCGGCAGCGGGGTTTGCCCGGCGGACGAAAGTCTCCCGGGGTATCGGCATGTGGTGCAGGGGATCGAGTCGGGCGGCGCGCTCGCGGCGATCCTCGAGAGCTCCTCGAGCTGGAGCGCATCGCTGCGACCGGGAGCCAGCCGAACCGTCATCGTGGTGAGCGACGACGAGGATGAGCTTGCCGCGGCGAGCTTCCAGACCCAGCTCCCGGCGCTCGACCCCGGGTTCCAAGTCTATCGCTTTCATGCGCTCGTCCACGCCACGTGCCCGGTGATCGGAACCCAGTATCTCACTCTCGCGGCGCTGACTTCGGGGATCGTGAAGGACCTCTGCAGTCAGGACGCGGGGGCGGCGCTGCAGCAGATCGCGCCCGAGATCGTCGCCGACACCGGCGTCGAGATACCGACGGTCTCGCACGTAGGCCTGGCACTCCTGGGGTCGATGCTCACCATCGCCTTGGTGTTGTTGGCGAACCGGCGGAAGTCGGCGCGCTAGCGGGCAAGCACCTCGCGGACCGCGCCGAGCACTTCCCCCACGATGCTGAAGTGGCCGAGCTCGTCGGCGATGCGCAGCTTCGCGCCCGGAACGATCTTCGCGGTGTAGTGCGCCTGCGCGACCGGGACGATGCTGTCCTTTCCGCCGTGCAGCACGACCACGGGGCAGCGGATGGCCGCGACGTCGAAGCTGCCCCAGCCGGGGCCGTCGGCGAGCCGGTCGTCGGCGTAGCCCTGCACGCCGTGGGCGAACATCACCGGGAAGCCGGCCATCATTCCAGCGAGCCACTCGGGGTTGGTGAGGAGCGCGAGGTCGGCCGGCGGCAGGCCGGGGCCGCTGCCTGCCTGCGTCAGCATCTTCGAGCCGTCCTCCCCGAAGGAGTCGATCGCGGCCGCGAGCGCCGCCGCGCGATTCGGCGCGTTCCAGATCTGCGCGATCTGTCCGCCATCGCGCATCATCACCGCCTTCCCCTCCGCCCAGCGCATGTCCGTCAGCGCGCAGCAGGCGACCGTGCCGAGCACGCGCTCCGACCTCGACGCGAGCGCCAGCGCGTACGCGCCGCCCGTCGAGCAGCCGACGGTGACGAAGCGGTCGATCCCCAGGTGGTCGACGACCGCGAGCGCGTCCGGCACCCAGCTCGCGATGTCGCGACCCGGCCGCGGCGTCGACCGGCCGTAGCCGGGCCGGTCGATGCCGATGATGCGCAGGCCCGCCTCGCGCGCGGCGGGTGCGAGCGCTTGGGCCTCGAACCGGCTGCCGGGACCTCCGTGGCACCAGAGCACCGCCGTGTGGTTGCTCGGTCCGTAGTCCGCGTAGCCGACCGTTCGCCCGTCCTCGAGCTGGATCTGTCCGTCGTCGAATTCCACGCGGCGAGTATACGACGGGTGTCTACGCGGCGGCGTGCGTCTCCGGCGGCGGCCCGACGTAATGCGAGCTCGGGCGGATGATGCGCGAGCTCTCGCGCTGCTCGGCGATGTGCGCGAGCCAGCCCGCGACGCGCGCGACGGCGAACGTCGGCGAGAAGAGCTCCTGCGGCAGGCCGATCGCGTCGAGCAGCACCGCGGTATAGAACTCGACGTTCGCGGCCATGCGGCGCTCGGGCCGCCGCTCGCCGAGGGACGCGACGGCGACGCGCTCGACCGCGCGCGCTAGATCGAGCCGGTCGCTGCGCAGGCCCGTCGCGCGCAGTCGTTCGACCGCGCGCTCGAGCACCGCCGCCCGCGGGTCGCGCACGCGGTAGACGCGGTGGCCCATGCCCATGATCCGCCGCCCGGCCGCGAGCTCGGCCGCGATCCACGCCGCGGCGTGGCCGGGCTCGCCGATCGCGTCGAGCATCGCGAGCACCGGTCCGGGCGCGCCGCCATGGCGCGGGCCCTTCAGCGCACCCAGCGCCGCGACGACCGCCGAGACCGTGTCGGAATCGGTCGACGCCACCACGCGCGCGGTGAACGTGGACGCGTTCATGCCGTGATCCATGGCGGTGACGAGGTAGGCGTCGAGCGCGCGGCTGCGCGCAGGATCGCTGCCGTGGGAGCTGGCCATGCGCAGGTAGTCGGCGGCGTGGCCGAGCTCGGGGTCGGGCGCAACCGGCACCGAGCCGCGCAGCTTTCGCGCCCAGGCCGCGGCGAAGACCGCGACCGCGGCCGTGAGCTCGGTGCCGAGCCGGCTCTCGGGAATCTCGCTCGCGCGCAGATGCGAGAGCGCCGCGCGCAGCGCCTCCATCCCATCGCCGGTCTCGAACGCGTCGCCGAGCGCCGGCAGCCGCGCGAACGCCCGGACGCGCGCCCGGCCGAGCTCCCTTCGCATGTCCTCGTGCGCGTTCGCTCCCCGCACGTCCGCGTGCGCAATCGGCCCCCGCACGTCCGCGTGCGCAATCTGTCTTGGCAGCTCGCCGGTCCAGAGCAGCACGCACGCCGCCTCGAAGTCCGCGCGCTCCGCCAGCTCCTCCACGTCGTGCCCGCGGATCACCAGCCGCCCGCGCTCGCCGTCGACGTCGGAGAGGCGCGTCTCCGCCACCACCACACCCTCGAGCCCTTCTGCCGTCATCTCGATCTCCTTCTTTTCCTCGACATTGGCTAAGATCCAGTACTTGATCAACGTTGATTGATCGATCAAGCTACAGGTATGAAGTCGCATCCCTCCGACCCGATGAACGCGCGCGCGGCGGCGGACCTCTTGGGCGTGAAGGTCCAGACGCTCTACGCGTACGCGAGCCGCGGCTTGTTGAAGAGCCTGCCCGGCACGCGCGGGCGCGCGCGGCGCTACGCGCGCGCGGACCTCGAGGCGCTGCGCGCGCGCAGTGCGGGTCCCGCGGCCAACGCGCTGCGCTTCGGCGAGCCGGTGCTCGAGACGCGCATCACGCGCATGACCCCGGAGGGCCCGGCGTACCGCGGACGCTCCGCAGTCGCGCTCGCGCGCGCCGGGACGCCGTTCACCTCGGTGGCGGAGCTGCTCTGGTCCGGCGCCCTGCCCGAGCGCGCGCCGGCGTGGCCGGTCGACGAGAGCCCGTGGCCCGCGCGCGACCTCGCGAAGCTCGTGCCGCCCGGGAGTCCACCGCTCAGCGCGGTCGCCGTCGCGCTGCCGGTGCTCGCCGCCGCCGATCCGACGCGCTTCGACACGAACACCGACGCCGTGCTCGCGTGCGCGCGCCGGCTGATCCCGCGGCTCGCCGCCGCGTACGCGCTCGCGCTCGATCCGCGCCGACTCGCACCCGCGCTGGCGGCCGGCGAGCCCGTGCGCGCACTGGCGCTCGCGCTCGGCGCACCGACGTCGAAGCGCGCGCTCGAGACCTTGAATCTGGCGCTCGTGCTTCTGGCCGATCACGAGCTCAACGCCTCCACGTTCGCGGCGCGGGTCGCGGCGTCGACGGGCGCGGACCTCTACGCGTGCCTGAGCGCGGCGGTGGCCGCCCTCTCGGGTCCGTTGCACGGCGGCGCGAGCGAGCAGGTGGAAGTGCTCGCGCGCGAGGCGGGCGACGCCTCGAGCGCGGCCGCCGCGGTTCGCGACCGCATGCGCCGCGGCGAGCGGATTCCCGGCTTCGGCCACGTGCTCTACCCGGACGGCGACCCGCGCGTGGCCCCGCTGCTCGAGGCCGCGCTTCGCCTCGCCCCACGCGCGCCGCGCGTGAAGACCATCGCGGCGATCGTCGCGGCGATGGACGAGGCCGCGAGACCCAAGCCCAACGTCGACGTCGCCCTGGCGTGCGTCTGTGCTGCGCTCGATCTGCCGGTGGGTCAGGGGCCCGCGATCTTCGCGATCGGCCGCTGCGCGGGGTGGGTCGCCCACGTGCTCGAGCAGTACGACGCCGGCTTCGTCCTGCGCCCCCGCGCGCGTTGGGTCGGTGCCACCGATATACTCCCGGAGTGAGCTGGAAGCCCGAGGTCGAGGAGCTGCGTCGGCGCGAGGAGCTCGCGTCGCGGATGGGCGGCGAAGAGCGGGTCGCCCGGCAGCACGAGGCGGGCCGGCTCACGGTGCGCGAGCGGATCGCGCGGCTCGCGGACCCGGGCAGCTTCCACGAGACGGGCGCGCTCACGGGAGTGCCCGTGTACGAAGGGGACCGGCTGGTGGAGATCCGGCCGTCGAACTTCGTGACCGGGACCGCGCGCATCGACGCGCGCAAGGTCGTGCTCGGCGGCGACGACTTCACGGTGCGCGGCGGCGCGGCGGACGGCGCGGTCGGCTACAAGGCGGGCTACTCCGAGCGCATGGCGCTCGAGCTGCGGCTGCCGATCGTTCGGCTGGTCGACGGCACCGGAGGCGGCGGCAGCGTGAAGTCGCTCGAGACGACACGGCGCACGTACGTGCCCGCGAATCCGGCGATGGAGATCATGACGGAGCTGCTCTCGACCGTGCCCGTCGTCGCGGCGGCGCTCGGGCCGGTCGCGGGGCTCGGCGCGGCGCGCGTGGTCTTCTCGCACTTCTCCGTCATGCCCAAGGGCAGCGCGCAGCTCTTCGTCGCGGGTCCGCCGGTGGTGCGCCGCGGCATCGGCCAGGACGTCGACAAGGAGACGCTCGGCGGCTCGTCGATCCACACCCGCGAGAGCGGCGCGGTCGACAACGAGGTGGCGACCGAGGACGAGGCGTTCGCGCAGATCCGCCGCTTCTTGTCTTATCTACCGGCGTCCGTGTACGAGCTACCGCCCGTGCTGGCGTGCGACGACCCGCCGGAGCGGCGCGAGGAGGAGCTCCTGCAGATCGTGCCCCGCAGCCGGCGCCAGCCGCACGATCTGCGCCGCATCCTCGCGCTCGTGCTCGATCGCGAGAGCTTCTTCGAGATCGCGCCGCGCTTCGGCCGCTCGCTGGTGACCGGTCTCGCGCGCCTCGCCGGACGGCCGGTCGGGGTGATGGGCAACGACCCGAGGTGGCTCGGCGGCGCGATCGACGGCGCGGCCTCCGACAAGATGGCCCGCTTCGTCGACCTGTGTGACACGTTCCACCTGCCGGTCGTGAACTTCGTCGACAACCCGGGGTTCCTGATCGGCGTCGCAGGGGAGAAGGCGGGGACGATCCGGCGCGGGGCGCGGGCGATCTTCTCCGTGTACCAGGCCAGCGTGCCGTGGTGCTCGATCCTGGTGCGGCGCGTCTTCGGCGTCGCGGGCGCGGCGCACGGGAATCACTCGAGACTCAACCTGCGCTACGCGTGGCCGTCGGGCGAGTGGGGCTCGCTGCCGATCGAGGGCGGGGTGGAGGCCGCGTACAAGCGCGACATCGCGGCGGCCGCGGACCCCGACGCCTTCCGCCGCGAGCTCGAGGAGAAGCTCCACGCGATGCGCTCGCCGTTCCGCACGGCCGAGATCTTCGGCATCGAGGAGATCATCGACCCGCGTGACACGCGCAGACTTCTCTGCGACTGGGTCGAGACGGCCTATCGCCTGCTGCCGAGCGAGCTCGGCCCGAAAACTCGCGGCATGCGGCCGTGACTGGAATGGAGACACCGATGTACGAGCAGATCCTGTATTCCGTGGACGACCCGGTCGCGACCATCACCTTGAACCGGCCGGAGCGGCTGAACGCGTGGACGGATCGCATGGGCGACGAGCTGCGCCACGCCATCGCGCGCGCGGAGGCCGACAAGAGCGTGGTCGGCATCGTCCTCACCGGCGCCGGGCGCGGCTTCTGCGCGGGCGCGGACCTGAAGGGTCTGCAGGCGATCACCGCGGGCGACCGGCCCGGCAGCGGCGCGAGCTCCGAGCTCGCCGCGAACCCCGGCGACCCCGAGATGGGTGACTCGTTTCGCAAGCACTACTCGTATCTCCTGTCGGTGCGCAAGCCGATCGTCGCGGCGATCAACGGACCGTGCGCGGGCATGGCGCTGCCGATCGCCCTCTTCTGCGATCTGCGCTTCGCCGCCGAGAGCGCGACGTTCACGACCGCGTTCGTGCGCCGCGGGCTGATCGCCGAGTGGGGTCTCTCCTGGACCTTGCCGCGGCTGGTGGGCTCGGCGCACGCGCTCGACCTGCTGCTCTCGGGCCGCAAGATCGACGCGCGCGAGGCAGAGCGCATGGGACTCGTGAATCGCGTGCTGCCCGACGAGCAGCTGGTGAAGCACTGCGTCGACTACGTGCGCGAGCTCGCCGAGAGCTCTTCGCCATCGTCCATGATGGTGATGAAGCGGCAGGTCTATCAGCAGCTCACGCGCGAGCTCGGCCCGGCGTGCGACGAGGCGGTGAAGCTGATGGTGGAGAGCTTCTCGCGGCCCGACTTCAAGGAGGGCGTGCAGTCCTTCCTGGAACGCCGGCCGCCGAAGTTCCCGCGGGTCTAGCGGAGCACGAATGCGCCGCTGGCTCTGGCTCGCACTCTTCGCCCTCGCCTTCGCGCCCACCGCCGGCTGGCTCTGGGAGCGCTGGACCGACTCGATCTTCCGCAACGGCCACGGCATCTTCATGCCGTTCGTGCTCGCGTATCTCGTGCGCGAGTACCTGAAGCAGGACACCGATCCGGAGCCGCGCAGCTCCGCGTGGGGCTTCGCGTTCCTCGTGCCGGCATTCGCGCTGCTCGCGCTCGACACGGGAATCAAGACGGAGATCCTCGGCGCGATCGCGCTCGTGCTCGCGCTGCCGGGAATCTCCCTGCTGCTGCTCGGCGCGCGGCGCACGTGGGGACTGGCGTTCCCGCTCGCGATCGCGGTGTTCATGGTGCCGATCCCCGCCGGCGCGATCGATCGCGTGGTCGGCGTGCTCCGCACCATCACCGCCGTCGGCACCACCTGGCTCGTGCCGCTGACCGGCATGCCGGTCGCGCGCGTGGGCACGACGCTCACGGTGCCCGATCTCACGATCGAGGTCGCCGACAACTGCAGCGGCTTCGCGACGCTCTACGCTGCGGTGCTGACCGCGCTGATCCTGGCGCAGCTCACGCGCTCTCGCCCGCGCCGGCTGGCGCTGCTCGCGAGCGCGATTCCGCTCGCGGTGGCCTGCAACATCCTGCGCGTGACCGCGCTGGTGCTGATCGCGAAGCACTATGGGCCGGAGGTGCTCGAGACGCAGGTGCACCCCGCGTCGGGCGTGGTGCTCTTCGGCGTGGTGATCCTCGCGCTGTTCGCGATCGCCGGCCCCGAGGCGCTGCGCTCCGCGGCGGGGACGCGCGTGCATACGCCCGTCTCGCACCGCTTCGCGGGCGCGCTGGCGATCCTCGCCGCCCTCGCGCTGGTGCCCGTGGCGCTGCACTCGTACGCGCGGCTGCGCGTCGACGACTGCGCGAATCCGGCCGCGCTCGTGTCCGCCGAAGCCAGCGTGGACGGCGAGCGCGCGGCGTACATGCAGCGCAACTTCGACGCGCTGCAGTGGCGCGAGGGCGTGCTGGCGCCGGCGGATGGCGCGCCGCCGCTCCAGATCGCGCTGGTGCGCACGTTCGATCCGAAGCTCCTGTACTACCGCGGCACGCGCCGGCTGTGGGGAGACGTGGAGCCGGGCGGCGACACCGTGGAGTGGCTCGAGTCGGACGACGGCCGCCTCCCGATCGTGCGATCCCGGCTCAAGCACGAGCGCGCGGAGTCGCCGACCTCGATCGTCGCGGCGCTCCTGATCTACGAGGGCGAGCCGGTCGAGACGGGCTGGCGCGCACAGCTCCGCGCGGCGCCGCGCCAGCTCCTCACCGGCGCGCGGCCGATGACGATGTTCGCGGTGCGCGGTGACGTGAACCCGAGCAACCGGGCGGCGGCCGAAGCGCGCGCGCGCGCCTATCTGCTCGACTCGTGGCGAACCTATCGCGCGATCTGCAATCGGTAGGCGCTACCGCCGCTCAGACGCGGAACTTGCGGAAGTCCGGCTTGCGCCGGTCCGCGAACGCGCGCTTCCCCTCCATCGCCTCCTCGCTCGCGTAGTAGAGGGTCACCGCGGTGATGCCGAGCGCGCTGGTGCTGCGGATGTGCTCGGTCTCGGAGTTGAACGACTGCTTGGCGATCTTGAGCGCGGTCGGGCTCATCGCGACGATCTTCGCCGCCCAGGCGCGCGCCTCTTCCATGAGCTTCGCGGCGGGCACCACCTTGTTGGCCAGGCCCATGGCCACGGCCTGCTCCGCCGTGTACTGCTCGCACAGGTACCACATCTCGCGCGCCCGCTTCTCGCCGACGACGTGCGTCAGGTACGCGGTGCCGAAGCCGGGATCGACGCTCCCGACCTTCGGCCCGACCTGCCCGAACTTCGCGGTGTCCGCCGCGATCGTGAGATCGCAGAGCACCTGCAGGACGTTGCCGCCGCCGATCGCGTAGCCGTTCACGGCCGCGATCACGGGCTTGGGAATGTCCCTGATCACGGAGTGAAGCTCGTCGATGTCGAAGCCCACGTCGTTGCGCGCGCGCCGCTCGGCGGCGTAGCCGCCCTCGCTGCGCGTGGCCACGTCGCCGCCGGTGCAGAACGCCTTCGGCCCCGCGCCGGTGAGGATCACCGCGCCGATCGCGCGATCGCCCCAAGCGTCCTTGAAGGCGTCGATCAGCTCGTCGACGGTGAGCGAGCGGAACGCGTTCATCACGTCCGGCCGGTTGATCGTGATCGTCGCGATCCCGTCGGTCTTGTCGTACAGAACGTCCTGATAGGCCAAGGGGGGGCTCCTCTCTCGTTGGTCGGCTAGCGGCCCTTGAAGACGGGCTTGCGCTTCTCGAGGAAGGCGCGCGTGCCCTCCACGCGATCTTCGGTCGCGAACAGGAAGGCCATTCCCTGACGCTCGGCCTCGATCCCCGAACGGAGCGCGGGCTGCGCGGCTCCGTGGATCAAGAGCTTCCCCACGCGCAGCGCCAGCGGCGGCAGCGCGCAGAGCGTGCGCGCGAGAGCCAGCCCCGCTTCCCGCACGTGCTCCGGCTCGACCACTCTCGTGATCAGCCCGTGCGCGAGCGCCTCGTCGGCAGTCAGCGCCTCGCCGAGCAGGATCATGCGCTTGGCGACCGCCATCGGCAGCGCGTGCGAGAGCCGCTGCGTGCCGCCGGCGCCGGGCAGCAGACCCAGCGCGATCTCGGGCACGCCGAGCTTGGCGTCGCGCGCGACGACGCGGAAGTCGCAGGCCAACGCGAGCTCGAGCCCTCCGCCGTACGCGAAGCCGTGGATCGCGGCGATCGTCGGCTTCTCCAGCTCTTCGAGCGCGTTGTACGCGCGCTGCAGAAGCGAGATGTGATCCAGCGGCTCGTTCACGGTGGTGTAGGCGGCGAGCTCGGTGATGTCCGCGCCCGCGCAGAACGCGCGCCCGCGACCGGTGAAGAGCACCGCGCGCACGTCTGCGTCGCTGCTCGCTCGGGCGACCACCTGCGCGATCTCGGCGCACATGCGCTTGTTGATCGCGTTCACGCGGTCGGGGCGCGCGAGCTCGACGCACAGAACCCCGTCGTCGAGGCGGACCTCGAGGGTTTCGAGGGCTTCGCTCTTCATACCATCGACATGCCGCCGCTCACGGAGAGCGTCTGGCCGGTGATGAACGCCGCGTCGTCGGAGAGCAGGAACGCGACCGCGCCCGCCAGGTCCTCGGGCTCGCCGATGCGCCCGAACGGCACGGCCTTCGCGAGCGACTGCACGAGGTTCGGATTGTCGGCGCCGACTTGTGCGAGCAACGCGGTGTTCGTCGGGCCGGGACAGACCACGTTCACGTGGATCCCGGAGCGCGCGACCTCGCGCGCGAGCGCCTTCGAGAAGCCGATCACGCCCGCCTTCGCCGCGGAGTACACCACCTCTCCCGTCGAGCCGACGCGGCCGGCGTCCGAGCTGATGCTCACGATCCAACCCGCGCGGCGTTCGATCATGCCGTCCAGCACCGCGCGCGTGACCGCGATCGGCCCGCGCAGGTTGATGGCGAGGACCTTGTCCCAGGTCTCCTCGCTCGCCTTCACGAACGGCTCGACCTTGTCCCACCCGGCGTTGTTCACGAGCGCGTCGACGCGGCCGAAGTGCGCGATCGCCTC
>Ga0184615_10002295_pt1 | contig 10235 bp, 4 predicted proteins | sample PLM4_65_coex_FD_133134 | JGI IMG/M metagenome (GOLD analysis project Ga0184615, IMG submission 133134) | Groundwater sediment microbial communities from an aquifer in East River, Colorado, USA - PLM4_65_coex | ecosystem: Environmental > Terrestrial > Soil > Riparian zone | place: USA: East... | reverse complement strand
GGTCTCCGGCGCTGTGATGTTGTAGAGCTGGTAACTCAGGACTCCGCCGGAGACCGAGCTGAGCAGCGCGTAAACACCGTGCACACTGCCATTGCTCCCATCCGCGACTCCGACCACAAAGTCGGGAATGCCGTCATTGTTCATGTCCCCGGCGGCCATGTCGCGTGCTCCACCCACAGTCGCATATGGCACCACGATGTGCGGTTGGGGTTGGGTAGCAGATCCAATCATCTGGCCGTCCAGGACTTGTCCGGTGACCGGATCCAGAAAGAAGATTTCAACTTTGCCGGGGCTGTCTGCCCAACTGCCTACGGCCGCCACGAGTACGGTTTGGCTTCCCAGAGTCACCTGACGGACTCGGATCACGCTGCCGAACCCGTTGTCGGTGGTCAGCGCGCTGCCGGTCAGCGTCCCCAGCAGGCTGATACCTGCCGGCAACGGTTGCGCCACGCAGGCGTTTGCACCGTGTCCGACCGTGATGGTGAAGGCGTCGATTCCCACGCCGGTGCGGCCGTCGGAGTTGGCCACTTGCACGTCAAAACCCGCAATCACGGCATCCGCCGCGACGGTGATGTTGGCGGTCAACTGGCTGCTGCTTACAAAGGTCGTGTTGTTGACCGTGACGCCGCCGGGATTCGTGGTGCCGGTCACGAACCACTTGGCCTTGGCTCCACGCTTGTAGCCACTGCCGTTAATGGTCACGTCCAGGCTAATGGTGCCTTGGGGCGCCATGTTTGGGTTGGTGCTGCCGACCGTTGGATTCTGGGCGAAGACCGGAGCCGGCGTCGCCAGTAGAAGTAGGAGTACTACCAAGCACAAGAGAGAACCGCTTGCCCAGGATCGCATCTGCCCCTCCATTGAAGTTGCGCTATCTTCGCACATTACCCAGAATGTCGCATCGCCTTCTTACACGGACCCGGCAAATCTTTTTCCGCAGAAATTCAACGCATTTCTCCCACCAACACAAACGGGGCCCAGAAATAGGGATGGGAGAACCGGCCGCCGGCACGCAGAATGCTTCGTTGCGCCAGCGCCAGCGCCTCCGCCTTACCGCTCTTCTGTAAATGGCTGTAGAAGCCGCGCATCAGCTCGAGCGTCGAGCGGTCGTTCACTTCCCACAGGCTGGCCAGCACCGAAGGGCTCCCGGCAAACAGGAACGCGCGCGTGAGCCCGACAAAATCATCGCCCGCCGGGACCTCCGTAAAATACCCGCTGCCGAGAGCCGTATTGCAGGCGCTCAACGTGACCAACTGGGCGTTGAGCCGCAAGCCCAGAATCTCGTGGACCTCCAAACGCCCGTCTTCCTTTTGATCTGCTTCCAGCTCCACGCCGGAGAACAGCGGATTGAGCTTGTTGAAGAACCCGTGAGTGGCCAGATGGATGACTTGGTAGCCTCCAGCCACGTTCTTGAATACGCTCTCAGTGGCTTGGCTTCCCAGTAAGACGTTGGGCTGGCGAGGGTAGTACTCGCTGATCCTCCTGGCTTCCTGCTGCGAAAAGAGCAACCGGGCACGCGCCGGGGCCATCGCCAGAAGCTCCTGCCCTGCCTTCGGCTGACCGCTTCCATGGACCAGGACCGCGGCTGCCGGCAAGTAGGCAAGCTGATAGTCTTCCATCAAGAACCGAGGACCGCGGCCGATGCGATGGCTCAGCACGGCAAATGGCAGGTAGTGCAGAATGCCGTGCGGCACCACGTAGAGCCGCTGGACATCCTTGAGCCAGCCGGCCTGTTCCACGGGCGCAAGCAGGGCGCGGCTGAGACTCTCGGCCGGCCGGCGCCATTCCTCGCTGGTGGGCCGCAACAGCAGGTCGCGCAGCAGCTCAACCCGCGAGCGCAGATCGGCGGCGCGCACCGCCACCGTGGTGGCCCGCAATTGGTCCGAAGTCAGCAAGAAAATGGACAGACTCTCGTCGGCGATCACGTATTCGATGATCGCCGTGCCGGGCGGAAGCCGCTTCTGCACGTCGCTCGTCGAGGGAACATTGAGGGCGCGCGCCGCCGCCGACTCAGGCGCACGGCTGCGCAGATCGTCGAGCAGGTTCTGATAAGCGCGTTCCGCGGCAGCCAACTCGGCGGAGAACAGCGTGGCCGCTTGCGCCCGCCGGTCCTTCGGCAGCTTGTTGTTCTCCTGCTCAATGGCCCGTTGGAGTTGGCGGACACGCTGGCGCAGTTCCGCCTCTTTCTCGCCTCCGGCGACCCAGGGCCCGCCGCGGATCAAGTCTTGATAGCTTTGAGCGCGCAGTCTTTCGGCGAACTGGAAAGCTTCGGGGATCCGTTTCAACTCCAGCAACAACCGGACCAAGTCCACATAGACCTGGTGCTTGTCCTCGATGTAGCCGGCGCGGAAGCGTTCCTGGCGAAGCTGGCTGCGGACGCTCTCGATGATGACAACGGCGCGCCGGTAGGCATCCACCGCCTCGGGCTTGCGGTTGACGGCTTCCAGCGTCTGGCCTTGGCCATAGGCTAGGCGCCAGCCGATTTCGGGGTCGTCTTCGGCTTTGGCGATGCCCGCGGAAAACGAATCCAGGGCCTCGGCGCTTCGGCCGCGAGCCCGTTCGATCTCGCCCAAGGTGTAGTGCGCCTGCGCTTCGGCGAAGCGAGCTTGCTCGGTGCGCGCCATCGCCAGAGCTTGCCGGCCGTGGCCGAGGGCTTCGTCGAATTGCTTCTGCTCGCGCCCCACGGCGGCCAGTTGTAACCAGGCCGCGGTCATGTAGGTACGGTCGCCGGCTTCTTGCGCCCGGGTCAGTCCTTGACGATAGAGAGCGCCTGCCTCGTCAAACCGTTTCCGCCGCCATTCGATGTCGCCGAGCGCCAGCAGATTCGCGGTGATGCCGCGCGGGTGACCGATGCCCCGAGCCAACTCGACGGCTTGGCGAAAGTCGCGCTCACCAGAGGCCAAGTCGCCCAGCAGCACGTGCAGGTTGCCGCGATCATTCAGGCCTTCCACCCACTCGCGCTTCAGACCAGCCTGTTCGTAGGTGGCCAGCGCCAGCCGGTATTCTTCGGTCGCCTGATCGTAGCGTCCCAGGCGCACCAGGGCACTGCCTTTGCCCTTGTGCCAATCGGCCTCTTCCTTCTTGATGCCGGCTTCGCGCGCCAGGACCAGAGCGCGGTCAAAGGCCTCGAGTGCTTCGTTCATCTGCCCCAGTCCGAGGTGACAGAGCGCCAGGTTGCCGAGATCGGCGCTAGCCGTGGACTTCAGCTTCAGACGCTCGCTGATGGCCAGGGCCTGCTGGTAATAGCGCATGGAATCGCGGAACTGGCCCAGCAAGTAGTAGACCCCGCCGATATTTGAGAGCGTAGCGGTCTCCGAGACGGCGTTGCCCAAGGCGCGGTGCACTTCGAGCGCGGTGTCGTAGTTTTCACGCGAGCGGCGGTAGTCGCCCAACTCGTCGTAGACTAGGCCCAGGTTGTTGAGGACGTTGGCCTCCAGTTGCCGGTCTTTGATCTCGCGGGCCAATGTGATCGCGCGGGTGAACTGCTGAATGGCCTGCGTGTAGTCGCCCTTGTTCCAATAGAGCAACCCAAGTTGATTCAGCGTGCGGGCTGCTTCCAACCGGTTTCCGAGCTTCTCCTTCATCGCCAAGGATTGGTTGAGAAGCTCGATCGCCCGGGGATAATCGGTGAGTTTCCGGTAACTGTTGCCCATCAGCCCGATGACGATGGCTTCGCCCAGTTGGTCGCTGGACTCGCGCGCCAACTTCAGCAATCGCTCAAACTCAGGCAAAGCGGTTTTCGGGCCTTGTTCCACCTCCAACTGGCGGACCTTTGCGACGGCTTGGGCGAAGTCTGGCGCCTGCGCAAAGACCAACGTGGCGACGAGGAGACCGATTGTTCCCAGGATCACTGCTTACTCGTTCTTGATGGTGAATGCGGAGGCCCGCGATTGCAATGCTTTGCCTTCCGGCAAGTGAGCGCGAATCCACACGAAGTATTTCTGCCCGGCGGCCAGCGGCACGTTTCCTGGAGGCCGAATCGCAGTGCCCTGGGCCTTCGCTTCCCAGAGGACATCGCCATCGGCAGCCACCACGCGGACCTCGTAGAAAAGGCTGCCGGGGATTTCCTTCCAGCGGAACTCCAGATCCTGGCGGGCGATCGTGGAATCCGGACGGGGGAGGACCGGCTCGGGGGCCGCAACCAGCGGGCCTCCGCGCACAGTGCGCTGAGGCGGAGTCGGTATGGGCGTAGGTGCAGGTGAGGTTGCTGGAACAGCGACCTTGGGAGCCGGAACCGCAACATTCCGAGCATCGGGCTCCGGCGGACGGACCCACAAGTTCGCGGCCACCACCAAGCAGGCGGCTGCAGCGGCAACAGCGCCCCATTGGAAGATTGGATGGCGACGGTACCCTGGCCGTGCGGCCAGGTCCTTCGCTCGTGCGATTAGGGCTGGAGGCGCCTCCACCTCCGGCAGGTCCTGAGCCCGCAACAGAAACCCGACCTGGCCCAGGCAGTGATCGCACTTGGCCAGATGAGACTCCAGGCCTTGCCGGGACGCTGGCTCCATCTGGCCATCCACATACGTCGCCAGCCGAGTTTCGTCCGGACATCTCCATGTTCTACGGGATTGGAGCTGCATCATGTCCTCACATTCCTCTTACACGGACGCGGCGGGCAAGTTTCCTCATCCCATTTGCTTTCTCAACCGCTCCAGCACCTCTCGAATGCGGCGGTCTGCGGTCTGCGCGTCCGGCAAATGGAGGGCTCGTGCCACCTGCTGTAAGGTCAGTTCTTCGTCAAACCGCAGCCGGATTAACAGGCGGTCGCCATCGGGCAGGCCGTCCAGGGCGCGGGCCAGGTTCGCATGCTGCTGGCCTTGCACGGCTAGAGTCTCCGGGCCCGGCGCGCCGTCAGGGATGGCCATGTCCTCGATGGCTTCCGAAGAGGCGGTGCGGCGGCGCGGCCGTTCCACGCTCAAAAGCCAGAGCTGGCGCGGGGTCAGGTTCTGTTCGATCCGTGCGCAACTTTGTTCCAGATCCACGGCCGGATAGCGCGCCTGAAGGGCAAGCCGAGCCTCCTCGCGAGTCATGCCCCGCTCGTAGACGCAGCGGTAGACCTCCTGGTCCAAGGCGGGGAGGCGGGCAATCGAGCGGAAGATCCGTTGGCGTCCGAATTCCTTGCGGTGCCAGTCCAGGCACAGGTTCCGGACTACCGCGCGCAGCCAAGTGGTGAACTTAGCCGGCCCGTCCATGCGGAACGCGCGCAGACGGCGATACCGATTGTTGCTGAGGTGTTCACAGACGAATAGGAAGCAGTCCGCGGCGTGATCGCTATCGCGCTCGAAGAATCCTACCGCCTGGTAGATCAATCCGGCGTAAGTTTCGAGAAATTCGGTCCAGGCGTTCTGGGCCTGGGCCGAAGCCAGTTCGCGAAGCATCCTCCCGGCGTCATCATCCATGCACGGGGATTATAGCCACGGATCTAAAAGATAATGTGACCTGTTCCTGGGAGCGCGGGCATCTTGCCCGCATCCGGAGCGGGCGGGACGCCCGCGCTCCCAGGGAATTGCGATTGCCGGACACACAAAGAGCACAGAGAACGAATCCTCTGTGGCCTCTGTGTCTCTGTGGTGAGACCGCCTTTTAGAAGCTGAACCGCAGCACGAACTCCAGGATGCGTCCGCCGGTATCGTTGGTGTTTTGCAGGTCGCGATAGGCGCCCGTGGTCCGTCCGAAGTTGGTGGAATTGGCGCTCAGTGTCGTGGTGAGGCCGTTTCCGGGTGCGAATAGCAAGAAGTTGGTGATGTTGAAAATGTTCAGCGCTTGGGCGCGGAACTCCACCGTGTAGCGCTCCCCGATCTTAGTCTTCTTAGTCAGGGCGAAGTCCCACCTCTGCTGCCCTGGGCCGTAGAGGTAAGTGCGGCCAGCGAGCTGGCCCGTGAGAGGCGGCCCAATGTAGGGCTGGCTGCGATCCACGGTCTTGCCCGGCGCCAGATCGAAGGCCGCCAGGGTGTTGTCGATGAAGGCTTGCGGGAAGTACCGAACTTCACCCACTCCCTGCGCGTTGGTGTACTTGGTGATCGACATCATGTCCTGGAGTTGCTTGACGGTGATGTTGTTGAGCGTCACGCCGGAGTCGCTGCCGTTGAACGTCAGGCGACCGCTGGTGATGCGGATCGGCGAGCCACTCTGCAGGCGGACGATGGAGGCCAACTGCCAGCCTTCCATGGCCTTTTGCGCGATCCGGTTTTGGACCCCGCCCAGGAAGCGGTGCCCGCGCCCGATGGGCAGTTCGTAGATCCAGTTCAGCTTTAGGGCATGCCTGATATCGTAGGGTGACGGGCTGCGGTCGATATCGTAATCGCGCAGCGTGGTGAACGTTCCGGCGCGGCCGGTGTTGAAGAAATTACCGGTGGCATGGCTCCAGACATAGCTGCCTTGCAGCAGGAGTCCATGCGCCATGCGGCGCCGGATCTCTGTTTGCAACCCGTGGTACTGGCTGTGCGTGCCGTTGACCACCAGATTGGCAGAGCCACCGAGCAGCGGATTCACCTGGAAGAAATTGGCGGGCCGTCCGGCGGCGATCAGGCGGTTCATGCGCGTGCTATTGGTAGCAATGCCGTTGGCCAGTGCGCCTGCCTGATTCTGTGTCAACTGCGTGGCAGTGGTGGTGTCGCTGGTGAGTGCGAGCGCCGTCTGAATGATGGGCACGGGCCGCATGCCCGCCCCGCCTGCGAACTGAGTGCTGTTGGCATTGGTCTGCCGAGCCAGCAGGAGGTTGGCCTGGGCGATCCGGAATTCGTCGAGGAAACCATTCTCGACAACATTCACTTCGTTCAGGTTGATGGTCCGCCAGAGTCCGGTACCGTGGTTGCCCACGTAGCGAACCTCGAGCACCGTGTCCTTAGTCAGCTCGCGCTGGAAACCGAGGTTCCAGCTCTGCACGTAGCCGATCTTCAAGTTCGGGCTGAAATCGGTCACGTCAATGTTGGCGCCCACCGCCAGCGGGAAGCTGGGAGTGGTTGGCGCCGGACGAGTCGGCAGATTGCCATTCCGGAATAGCACCGACCCCGGCGCTCCGAAATTCGCCGGCGTATTTGTGGGATCCACCGTCAGGGTGATGGTCCGTCCCTGGTTGCCGCCCCACACCGAGAAGGTCCCGCCATCCTCGCGGATGCTGGAGATGGCATAGCCCAGCCGGAACACGCTGTTCCCGTTGCTTCCGATGAGCCAGGAAAGGGGCCGGTTATCGGTCTTGGGCAGCACCCATGCGACTCCGGCGGACGGCGACCACAAGGCATTGCCACTAAAGCCTGGCGTGCCTGCGGGTACCAAGTCAAAGGCCGGCGCTTTTCCGGTCAGCACGCCTGGCGCAAAGAGGTGTCCAACGCCGGAGGCGCCCCAGACACCTTCAAAACCCGGACGAGTGTAGATCCCGTTCAGATTGATCGGAGGATTCTGCTTGTCCCAACGGATGCCGTAGTTGACGGTCAGTCCCGGTCTCAAGCGCCAGGAATCCTGGGCGTAGATGCCAATCTCCCGCTCCTGGTTGCGCACGACGGGTTGGAATTGTCCGTACTGCCGGGTCTGGTCATCGAGGATGACGCTGCGGCCGATGGAAGATACGCGCCCGGTCAACAAAGCGTAAAGAGCGCCCGCGTCGCTGAGGTTGGTGGCGTTGCTTCCGGGGAAGTTCGCAGCGGTGAAGATATTCGTGGCCCCGGTGTTTGCGGGGTCGCCGGTGGCCAGGGCGAAGGCTACCGTGGGGACGAACTGCGTCCCGTTCACCGAGCTGTTCCAGGTATTCACCTGGGTAAAGCTCATCCCGAAGTTCAGCAAGTGTGCCGAACGCGACCAATTGAAGTTGGCGTTTCCCTGCTTGAGCGGCGTGTTCCGGCGCGTCTGCCCGTTGGTGCGTTGGGGATTGGAGACGAAGTTGAAAGTCGGCGCGTAGCCGTTCCACTGCGCGAAGTCGTCCGGCGCGACGCCGTTGTTGAAGATCACGGTTCCGCCGGTGATGCCAAAGCGCAGCTCGCTGGTCAGGCGCGGGGTGAGCGTGGATCGCACCGCGGCGACCGCGGAGAAGGCGATTCCGCCTTGGTTGCCCAGTTCCTTGCCATTCAGGACCGCCCCGGTGCCCGGGAGAACCGGGCTGGCCGTGTTGATATTCACACCATCGGGCCGGCGGACATTCGTCTGGTAGTTATAGATGAACTCCACGTGATGCTTGGAGGTGGCGTTCCAGTCCAGACGCGACGAGGGGAACCGGCGATAGTTCCCGCCCTTGCTTTGAAAGCTGAGATTGTTGCGGTTGTAGTCGGTGTTGCTGGCGATGCGGCTCTGCAGGCCCGGCAGGCCGTCCGACAATTGGCCAATCTGTGGAAGCGTCTTGACGCCGAAAATCGGATCGGGAGTCGAGGGGAAGCCCGCCCCTCCGGCCAGGGTGTAGAGGTTCACGGTCCGCACGGCGCCACCGGAATCGCGGTAACGGAACAGGCCTTGCCGCGCTTCGGGAGTGAGCACCGTCTGTCCGGCCGGGGAGGTATAGGCTTGCGGAAGCTGCAAGGCTTCCATGTAGGCCGAGAAGAACAGCTTGGTTTTGAGGATGGGTCCGCCGACGCGCCCTCCGAACTGGTTGAATACGATGTGGTCGCGCGGCTGCTTGTTGATGTTGTTGAAATAGAAGTTGGAGTTGAAGAACTCGTTGCGGTGCTGCCAGAACAGCTCACCGTGCCAATCGTTCGAGCCGCCGCGGGTGACCATCTTCATGGATAGCGCGCCCTCGGCGTTGCTCTCGGCTCCTGCCGCAGCGCTGACGATGGTCATTTCCTCAATCGCGTCGGCGCGCGGGAAGATGGCATTGAAGAAGCCGTCGCTCGACTTGTTGCTGTTGTCCTGGATGTTGATTCCGTCCAGCGTTACGTTCAGGGCGCTCTGCGGCAGCCCGTAGACCGAAGTACTGCGCGGCACGCCCGGCGTCGAACTGCCCGGCTGCGTCACGATCAACTCGGTGAGGTTGCGGCTGGTGAAGGGCAACTCGTGAAGCTGGCGCCCGACCAGGGTTGAGGTCACCGTAGCCGTGGCCGTCTGCAGGATTTCCGCGCCCGCCGACACTTCCACGGACTCGGCCACCGCGCCAACTTCCAGGGTGATATTCACCGTGGACGGCACACCCGCGTCGATCTTCACGCTGTCGAGTGTCGCGGTCTTGAAGCCGGGTTGGCTCACGGTGACCCGGTAGGTCCCTGTGGGCAGCGAGGCGATCACCCAATAGCCGCGTGCGTCGGTGAGACTTTCGAAGTTCTGGCCGGTGCTCTTAGTTACCACTTTCACCTGGACGCCGGGGATCACCGCACCCTGCGTGTCGGTGACGGTGCCTTCCATGCGGCCGGTGGTCACCTGGCCCAACGCTGTAAACACAAAGAGAGACAAAACGGAAAACAACAGGAAAGTCCTCATACCCACCCCCCCTATCAGAATGTGTGCCAAAACCCGCAACCCTATGCCTGATGGCGGGATGTTAGCGAACGGGGAGGCGCCGCGTCAAGTGAAAACCTGTGATGTGTTGTATGGCCTGGAACAGTAAGGGCGTTCACGGTTTTCGAGTGCGGTGACCTGGCACCGCCTTCATTGGGCGCGGCCTGACGCGCCCGGCGCCAAGTCGCCGGGTAAGAAGGCGGCGCCGGGTCGCCGCACTCAAGGGGGACCGTGCTACCATCGAAAGGTAAACGCCCCTGGCATACTTCATGCCGACCTTCCGCGACCTCCGACATTTCTGGTTCCGCCGCACGCGGCTGGAGAAAGCCGCGGTCCTGTTGCTGGTCGCGACCCTGCTTATGGAGTATCTGGCGGGCGGCCGTCCGGCCGCCCTGTCCGTTACCCTGAACCTATTGACCGCCGGGGCCTTTCTCGGCCTGGTGTTCCGATACCTCCGGGCGCTGCTTTCGGCGCTGATCTGGCGCCTGCGCAACCGCCTGCTGATCACTTACCTGTTCATCGGCGTGATCCCGGTGCTGCTGATCGCTGGAATGTTCGTGATCGCCGCCTACCTCTTTTACGGTCAGGTGGCTACCTACATGGCCTCGGAGGAAGTTCAGAAGCTGACCGACGAGTTGGGACATGCCACACGCACGGTGGCAGCCCGGGCGGAAGCAGGACGCGCCGGCGCGGAGAAGGAACTGCCCAAGCTGTTGCCCAAGAGCCTGCAGGGGCTGGCCCCGGAGGTCCAGTTGATCGACGAGGCGGCCGCCCCGATCTGGCTGAAGACCGACTTTGAAGGGGTGGTGCTGGAAGGCGGG